>ERZ724527.2-NODE-2-length-196136-cov-15.004462_pt1 | contig 196136 bp, 160 predicted proteins | sample MGYA00376060_ERZ724527 | MGnify/ENA primary metagenome ERZ724527 (study PRJEB28724, sample SAMN07190886) | activated sludge metagenome | isolation source: activated sludge of sewage treatment plant in Hong Hong | place: USA: Christiansburg, Virginia | collected...
CGCCTGCGGCTGGGCTGTTGCCGCCTGCGGCTGGGCTGTTGCCGCCTGCGGCGGTGACCAGTTGGTCGAAACCCAGCTCGCCCCGGGGTTGTCCGTCGGTGGTGACCACCACGGTGGCAGCGCCCGATTCCAACAGCAGGTCCAGTGCCTCGCGTGCCGAGGCCGACCCTTCCAGTTGGGGTCCCTTCGATCCGTTCAAGGGAGCCAGCATCAGCTCGTGCACCGGCACCAGGCCCAAGCCGCGCAGTGCCCGCTCGCCGCCAAGAAAGCTGGTGACGTATTCGCTGGCGGGATTCTTCAGCAGTTCCGATGGTGGTCCGGCCTGGGCGACGCGCCCGCCGGCGGACATCAACACGATGGTGTCGCCCAGCTTGAGTGCCTCGTCCACGTCGTGGGTGACGATCACAATCGTGGTGCCCAGCCTGTCGTGGATCTCCAGCAGCTCGTCCTGAAGCCGGCCGCGCACAATGGGGTCGACCGCCGAGTAGGGCTCGTCCATCAACAAGATGGGCGGATCGGCGGCCAGCGCTCGTGCCACACCCACCCGCTGCTGCTGACCGCCGGACAACTCGGCCGGGTATCGGTCCAACAACACCGGGTCGAGCTCCAACAGTTCGCCCAGTTCGCTCACCCGGTTGGCGATGGTTGTGGCGTCCCACCCCAGCAGGCGTGGCACCGTCGCAATGTTGTCGGCGATCGACCGGTGGGGAAACAGCCCGACGTCTTGGATCACGTAGCCGATACCCCGTCGGAGTTCGGCGACCGGCTTGGCGCCGATGTCGACCCCGCCAACCTCGATCCGACCGGCCGTCGGTTCCTCCAGCCGGTTGATCATCCGCAGCGTGGTGGTCTTGCCGCATCCTGAAGGACCGAGCAACACCAGCAGTTCGCCGGCGTCGATGGACAGGTCCAACGAATCGACGGCGGGGGCTGCCGCTCCGGGGAAGGTCTTGGTAACGCCCTCAAGCGTGATGGCGGCGGACGGGGTAGGGCTCATGTGGGCCGGTCCTCATCTGTGACGGTTCTCGGCGCAGTCGGGACGTGCGCTGAGGCGTTGCCCCGGAGGAGCGCCGCCTTCCCAGACTAACCGCGGCTCGCCTTGCGATGGCTCGGTCCGGTGTCGTGGGCTGATCGACGAGTATGCGGTTTACACCGCTGCGGAGGGGGTATGAAGGCACAAGGTTCCCGGGGAGATTTCATGCCGAGGCTGGAACAAGTCGGACACCATCCGGGTTTACACGGTCGCTGGTTGATATTTAGCACTAAAACAGCTACCGTGGTCCCGGCGACTCCGGAACCAGCCCCACTCCAACCGACACCAGTCCGGTTACCGCTTTCAAGGAGGCGACGTGCGAACCACTCACACCACGAACGCAGGCGGCGAGGCGCTGACCCGCCGTCACGACCGGCAGACGAACCGACGGACCGAGCGCAGCCGTCCGAACAGCGCCTCAGATCCGGTGGCGGCCTACCTCGACGAAATCGGTCGCTACGACCTTCTGACCCCGGCGGGGGAGCGAGAGTTGGCCTCTGCCATCGAGGATGGACGTCTGGCGGCGGCATCGCTCGATTCCGATGCGGAACTCAGCCGGGGGGAGCGGGCCCGTCTGCGGGCCAAGGTGCGGTCCGGTGAACGGGCCCGCCAAGACTTCATCAACGCCAACCTGCGTCTGGTGGTGTCGGTCGCCAAGCGCTATCAGGCGTCCGGGTTGCCGCTGCTGGACCTGGTGCAGGAAGGCAACCTGGGCCTGATCCGTGCGGTGGAGAAGTTCGATCACCACAAGGGCTTCCGGTTCTCCACCTATGGGGTGTGGTGGATCCGCCAGTTCATCGCCCGGGGCATCGCCGCCACCCGAACCACGGTGCGGCTGCCGTCGCGCACCAACGACGACCTGCTGCGCATGCGTGAGGCCCAAAACCAGATGGAGCAGTCCCTGGGGCGTCCTCCCGGTGTGCCCGAACTGGCCGAAGCGCTCGACCTTCCGGAGGACCGGGTGCTCGACCTGATGCGGGTCGGGGCCGATCCCATCTCGCTGTCGGCCAACGTCGGCGAGGATGGCGGGGCGGAACTGGGTGACTTCCTGGCCGATCCCGACGCCCAGGCCGAGGTCGACAACGTGGGGGCGCGCCTGTTGCCCCACGAGTTGGAGGCCCTGTTGACGGTGCTGGACCAGCGCGAACGTCGCATCATCGAACTGCGCTACGGCATGGATGGCGACGAGCCACGCAGCGTCGTGGAGGTTGCGGACGAGCTGGATTTGTCCCGTGAACGGATCCGTCAGCTGGAGCATCGAGCCCTGGCCAAGCTCACCCATCCATCGTGGCGTGCGATGCGGAAGCTCTCGAGCATCGCATGAGTGGCGGGGATCACCCCGAGACGCTTCTCACCCTGCCCGCCGCCGCCGAACTGGCGGGCGTCCACTACATGACCGCCTATCGGTGGGTGCGCACGTCCCGGCTGAAGGCCCAAAAGTCGGGCGGCGTGTGGATGGTGCGCCTCGGTGACCTGATGGAGTTGACGGACGCGAAGGGCACCCCCGAGGTCGGTGCGTCATCCGGGACTCAACGGCCCGGCGGTTGCACCAGCACCCGCATCGGGCCGATGACCGAGGCGCTCCTACGTGGCGACCAGGGCGGCGCCTGGCTGTTGGTGGAGGAGTCTCGTCGGGCGGGAGTCGATCCGGTGGACGTGCTGTGCGAGGTGCTCGAGCCGGCCATGGTCGAGATCGGCCGCCGTTGGCGGCGTGGCGAGACCAGCATCGGCGCCGAGCACCGTGCCACCGGCGTCGCCACGCGGTTGGTGGCACGCCTGGGCTCCACCGTCACCCGGCCCGGCCGAAGTCGGGGCCACGTGGTGGTCGGCGCCGTCGAGGGCAACCGACACGGCCTCGGCCCGGCAGTGCTGGCCGACGCGTTTCGGGCCGTGGGCTTTGACGTGTGCGACCTGGGCGCCGATGTGCCGTTCGACGAGTTCGTCGAGATCGCCTCGACCACCCGGCCACTCACGGGTCTGTGCCTCAGCGTGGCCGACGCAACAGACCTCGCCGGCGTGCAACAGGCCATCGCCAGGGTGAGGGCGGTCAGCGACGCCGTCGTGCTGGTGGGGGGCGCCGGCGTGCCGGACCAGGACTGGGCAACCGAGGTGGGTGCCGACGGCTGGTGCGCTGACGCCCGGGGCGCCCCCGAGTTGCTGGAACGGTGCACCACCCGCCCGTCGCAGCGCGGTGATCAACCCGTGCAGAGGCGCCGCCAGGCGGCGCTGAGCTAGAACACTGCCATGGTTGAACCCGCTGTAATGGTGACCGTGCCCGGGCCCATGCTGGAGCTGGCCGTGGCGACGGCCGTTGGCGACGGCGTCTCGCTGGGCACGGTGGTGCGCACGATCGCGCTGCCCATGATCGACGATCTGAAGGTTGGTCTGACCGTCGAGGTGGTCGGCGCCACGTTCGACCTGGTGGCACGCAACGACTCACGGGTACCGATCCGGGTGCGGGGCCGCGTCACCGTGGCTCAGCCCAACGGCGAACCGCTGCCCCTGTCGCTGCCACCGCTGGACATCGAGGTGTCGGCGCTGGTTGAGGTGCAGATGGACCTCGGCGTCGACCAGATTCGTGTGGTGGTCGACCTGCCCGGGGTCGAGTTTCTGGGCGCGACCGTGGTGGGTGTGGAGGGGGCTTCTCCCATCGACCCGATGGCGCAAATGGCCCGGATGGCGCTTGCCGAAACCGGCGACACACTGTTCAACGCGCTCGGTCAGGATATGGGGCCGGTGGGCATCGACCTCACCGGTATCCCGGTTGCCGAGCTGGGGCTCACCCCCGGCCGAGCCGAGATCCGCAGCACCGACGGTGCCCTGACCGTTGCGGTCGGTGGGGTCACCGGAAAGGTGGCCAGCGCCCACCGGGCACCACCATCGAGGGATGACCGCATCGGCGTGTCCATCGACGCCGACCTTCTCGGCCCGATCCTCTCGTTTCTCGGCAACCGGGCCTTGGGCGGGGTTCCCACCCCGTTCGACCTCAACCTGATCGCCACGCCCGGTTCGATCTCCGTGGGCGTGCGCAACTCCCGGGTGCTCGGTCCGCCCATGCCCGACCTGCGCACCGGGTTGCGCACCGACGTGCACCTCAGTCGACGGGACGATCATGTGGAACTGCGCCTGGCCGGGGCCTGGCTGGAATTGCCCGGCCCGCTGGGGGTGTTCAACGGCATCGGCCGGGCTGCGTCCACCTTGGGGGCGTCGTTGGTGCCCATCGTGGCCAGGCTGCCCTTGTCCTATCCCGTGCCCAACGTGGACGAGTTGGTCGTCCGGATTGCATCCCTGGCGGTGGGCAAGGACCGGATTGATGCACAGGTCGAGCTCGTCGAGCAGAACGTCGTGCTTGTCGAGCAGGCCGTCTGAGCTCTCGTCATCCGATCGGGCGTCCCGTTCCGAAGAAGACACGGAGCCTGTCGCGCAATCGCCGCTCTGCCACGCCGCCACATCGCCACATCGCAACAGAAGAGGGAACAACACCTATGAACGTTGGAACCAAGGTTTCGGACTTCACCGCACCCGATCAGGCCGGCGAACAACGGTCGTTGTCGTCGCTCCTTGCCAATGGGCCGGTGGTGTTGTTCTTCTACCCAAAGGCGATGACCAGCGGCTGTACAGCGGAAAGCTGTCACTTCCGGGACCTGGGGTCGGAGTTTGAGGCCGTTGGTGCGCAGCGGGTGGGCATCTCGGCTGACTCCCCGGAGAAGCAGGCCAAGTTCGATCAGAAGAACACGCTGGGCTATCCGCTGCTCTCGGATGCCGACCGGGCCATCGCCAAGGAACTGGGTGCCAAGCGCCCGGGGCCACTGTGGAACAAGCGGTCCACGTTTGTCATCGACACCGACCGCACCCTGCTGGCCGAGATCAGCTCCGAAACCAACATGAACACGCACGCCGACGAGGCGCTCGAGGTGTTGCGGAAACGCTCGTCGGGAACTCCAGGGACATGACCGCCGGCTCCCCCAAAGAAGTTGTCCGCCGGGTGGCCGACGGAATCCTCGAGGCCACCGTGATTGGCAGCTTCACCGAGATCGGCCCGATGGTGCGGTCCCGCCTTTTTGGTTGGAATCCCCCGGACCGTCTCGATGGCCGCGTGGTGGTGATCACCGGCGGCACCTCAGGAATCGGCCGGGCGATGGCCGAAGGGGCGTTCGAGCGCGGCGCCACCGTGGAGTTGATCGGCCGCAACGCCGAGCGTGGCTATGGCATCGTCGCCGCGATGACGGCCGGTCTCGCCGCCGGTCAACCGGCCCCACGGTTTCGTCGTTGCGACATCGGCGACCTTGACGACGTGGGTGCGCTCGCCGCCGACCTGATGGCCGATCATCCCCAGATCGACGTGTTGGCCCACTTGGCGGGGGCGATCGTCGCCGAACGCACCGAGTCGGCTCAGGGCATTGAGGCAACCTGGGCTTCGATGGTGGTGGGTCCGTTTCTGCTCACCGAGTTGCTCCGCCCCAGGCTCGGCCGTGCCGCCCCCGGCAGGGTGATCTGGATGACATCAGGGGGCATGTACCTGCGCAGCCACTCCGACGACGAGCAGTGGCTCGACCGTCCCTACAACGGCACGTTTGCCTACGCCGAGGCCAAGCGGGCGCAGGTGGATCTGGTCGCCGAGTTTGCCAGGCAGTGGCCGGCCGACGAGGTGGTCAGCCACGCCACACATCCGGGCTGGGTGGACACGCCCGGCGTGACCGAACAGCTGGCGGCGTTCTCCAAGGTGATGGGCCCGATCTTGCGCACCCCCGCCCACGGGGCTGACACGGCACTGTGGCTGGCAGCCGCCCCCGAGGCGCTGGACCACTCCGGCGAGTTGTGGTTGGACCGCCAAATCCGAAGCGATGTCCGGGTGCCCGGCACCCACACCTCCGATCTCGACCGGGCCCGGCTGTGGGCCAAGGTGGCTCAGCAGGCCCATTCCGGCGGTGCGGCCTGATTCATCGGCCGACTTCGATCGTTGACGGTAGTTTGAATACCATCTCCCGATGACGTAGCCGGAGAACCCCAAAGCCGATCCCCAGATGGTCGTGGGACCCACCGGAACAGACCGAACCGGAACCGTCCGGTGACGAGATGGGTGCCGGCCAAGGGGCGTACGTTCCAAACCTGAGCGATGGTGTGTTTGAGCTGCGGCCCACCGGCGCCATTGCGCCGGGTATTGCGTGGACCCTTGCCGTTCTGGCCCTCCTCGGTGCCGGGGCCGGGTACCTGGGGTTCACCACGGGCCTGGGTTTCGCCGGCGGTGTGAGCCTGATTCAGGTCGGCGTGTTGGTCACGGCGTGACCACCAAGGTGCTGGCAGCAGCCTCGCCCCTCGCCGGTCAGGCGACCTTTGGGTCGGGACTCGTTTTTGGGCGGCCGCCACCGTGGTTGGCCTGATTGGAATCGCCAAGGCCCGGGACGGAATGTTGGTCACCCCGGCCCCGCCCATGCCGTCGTTGGTTGGACTGCTGGGTGGTTTGGGTGGGCTGCTCTTCGCCGCGGCGGTGGGGCTGTTGGTTTCCTCCGCGGGTATCACGTGGCCGGCACTCAACGACCACTCCCGGTCGTCGGTCGACGTCAACGTTCCCGGGTCGAGCGACGGCCCCTTCGCAGGTCCCACGACGATCATCTCCACCGACGGTCTGGGCCCGTCCTTCGCCGACGGTGGATCCTGCGAGGCCCGATTCGCAGCCGGTCAAGCCGGCTGAGGCTGCCTGCGCCATGATGTGAGGGTGGGAAACAACCTCTCAAACGAAACACCCCTGCCGCAGATCGATTTGCTGAACGGCAACCTGTATGCCGCAAATCCGGAGCCCACCTATCGGTGGCTTCGTGATGAGGCCCCGATCTACTGGGACGACATCAACAACTTGTGGGGCATCAGTCGCTACGCGGACGTTGCGTTGGTCGACCGGGACTCCGAGCGGTACTCCAGCCTGGGTGCGTTCCGGCCGCTGAGCGTTCGAGATCCCGAGTTGAACCCGTCGATGATCAACTTCGACGATCCGCGCCATCAGGATCACCGGCGGTTGATCCACCGACGCTTCACGCCGAGGGCGGTCGCCCGCCGCCAGGAACGCATCGATGAGGTGATCGATCAATTGATCAGCGAGGTCGAACGCCGCATCGCCGCGAGCGAGGAGGTGGATGCCGTCGAGCACCTGGCGGCACCCCTGCCCGCCATGATGATTGCCGAGGACCTGGGTTTTGGCGCCGAGCGCTGGCGCGACATCAAGCGCTGGTCCGAGGTGACCGTGCCGCTTGGTGGCGGCGACCGCTACATGACCGAGGAGGGCGCCAACTGCGCGTTCGAGGTGGCGATCGCCACCTCCGAGCTCATCGAGGCCCGCCGAGCCAATCCCACCGACGACCTGGTGTCGGTGTGGACCCAGGCCGAAGTGGCCGGTCGCCCGATGAACGACGGTGAAATCGTCGCCGAGTGCCTCTTGGTGATCGATGGCGGCGCCGAGACCACCCGCACCGTGCTGGCCAACACGCTGTGGGCGTTGGCGGTTCACACCGACCAGCGCGACCTGTTGCGTGAGCAACCCGACTTGATCGATGGCCCGGCGGTTGAGGAGTTCATCCGCTGGACCACCCCGATCCTCAACATGTCCCGGGTGGTCACCGAGGATCACGAGCTGGGCGGGCAAAAGCTGAGCGCAGGGGAGATGGTGCTGTTGATGTACTCCTCGGCCAACCGCGACGAGCGGGTGTTCGACGAGCCCCAGCGGTTCGATGTGACCCGGCAGCACAACAACCACATTGCATTCGGGCTGGGTACCCACTTCTGCCTGGGCGCCAGCCTGGCCCGTACCGAGATCCGCTCGATGATCGGGCAGGTACTCAAGCGGCTGCCCGACTGGTCGCTCAGCGACGAGGCGCCGCCCCGCTACGTGCCGGGAGCGTTCGTGCGCGGCGTCGAGCACTACCAGCTGGTGTTCTGAGTCCGCTGAACCTCCTTATTCTCTCCCTGACCCGACCGGAGCCACCGACGTGAGCAGTTCCCCCGCCGAGCCGTTGTTCGATCCAACCGACCGGTTCTGGGAGGATCCGTCGCTGACCGAGCGCAACCGTCTTCGGTCCCGGCCGCCCCTGGCATCCCACGGCCGGATCGAGGCGGCCCGTGCTGCTCCGAGCCTGTGGCAGGCAGTCCGGCTGAACGCCGACGAGCCGGGCGGTCGTTTCGCCAGGTCACTCGACGGCGAGTGGGGCTTCGCCCACTTCGATCGTCCCGAGGCCGTCCCTGCAAGCGCTGTTGCGAACCCGGTGGTCGCGGGTGCCACCGAGGCGCCCATTGAGGTGCCCGGCGCATGGACGCTGCAGGGCTGGGACTCACCGATCTACACCAACGTGCAGATGCCGTTCCCGGGCAAGGCGCCCCTGGTGCCTGCCGACAACCCGACCGGGGTGTATCGGCGCACGCTGGAGGTGGACGTCGACTGGGCGGGGCGTGACGTCATTCTCAGCCTTGGGGGCGCCGAAAGCCTGGCCGTCGTCTACCTCGACGGGGTGTTCGTCGGCTTGGGCACCGACAGCCGGCTGGGCTCGGAGTTCGATCTCACGCCGTTCGTGGAGGTGGGCCGTTCGCATCTACTGGCCGTTGTGGTCATCCGCTGGTCGGCGGCCACCTGGATCGAGGACCAGGATCAGTGGTGGCACGGTGGCATCCAAGGGTCGGTCACGCTGTGGTCCCGTCCGGCGGTGCACCTTGACGACGTCGGCATGGTGCCCGGCCTGGCAGTTGACGGCACCACCGGCACCCTCAACGTCGATATCACCATCGGCGGCGACCTCGGCGGCGGTCTGGCCGACGGTTCAACCGATGGCGCCAACGGTCCCGCCGAGGCCGGAGGTGCCGGCCCGGGTGATCCGCAGGTCACCCGGATCCTGCCGGCCTCCCGGTGGTGGGTGGGTGTTTCGGTCGAGCAGCTCGACGGCACGGCGCTCCTCGAGTCCGAGCCGGTGGAGGTGACGGCCTTCGACGAGGCCAACGCCCTGGCCCGACTGCTCGCCTCGGACACCTGGCCAGGCCAGATGGTGCGCACCTCGTTGGAGGTGCCCGGCATCGAGGCATGGAGTGACGAGCGCCCGACGCGCTACCGGGTGCTGGTGCAGCTGTGGCAAACCGCGTCCGATGCGGGCCCGCCCGACAGCGCTGTCGAACCGATCGAGGTGGCGGCGGTGCTCACCGGGTTCCGCTCGGTCGAGGTTGGTGGCCGCGAGCTGCGGATCAACGGCGCTGCCCCGCTGATCCGGGGGGTCAACCGGCACGAGCACAGCCCGACCCGGGGTCGCTACGTCGACCCGGAGACCACCTGGTTCGAGCTGTGCCTGGCCAAGCGGCTCAACGTCAACGCCGTCCGCACCGCCCATGCCCCGGCCGCCCCCTGGTTCTACGACTTCTGCGACGAGCTCGGTCTGTACGTCGTCGACGAGACCAACGTCGAGAGCCACGGCCGCCAGGTGTCACTGACCACCCAGCCCGGCTTCACCGGAGCCGTGATCGAGCGTGGGCTTCGCATGGCGGGCCGCGATCGCAACCATCCGTGCGTGATCGTGTGGTCGCTGGGTAACGAGGCGGGGGAGGGCCCCGCCCACCACGGCCTCGCCGGAGCGCTTCGTTACCTCGATCCCAGCCGGCCGCTCAGCTACGAGGGGCCGATCATGTTCGACCTCGACGCCGACAACCCGGTGAGCGACCTGGTGGCGCCCATGTACCGCTCGGTTGAGGAGATCACCGCGTGGGCGAAGAGTCGCAAAGATCGCCGCCGACCGCTGATCCTGTGCGAGTACTCCCATGCGATGGGTAACTCCAACGGTGGGCTCGACGACTACTGGCGGGCCTTCCGCACCCATCACGGGTTGCAGGGTGGGTTCGTCTGGGAGTGGCGTGACCACGGTCTGGTCCGAGGCAATCACTCGTCGGCTTCCGCCGAGCATCCGGCGGGCGACGGTGGAATTCGCCGGCACTCCAATCATTTGTCGGCTTCCGCCGAGCATCCGGCGGGCGACGGTGGAATTCGCCGGCACTCCAATCATTTGTCGGCTTCCGCCGAGCATCCGGCGGGCGACGGCGAGACCCGCTGGGGCTACGGCGGTGACTTCGGTGAGCAGCGCCACGACGGCAACTTCGTCTTCGACGGTCTGCTGGGCCCCGACCTCGTGCCCCATCCGGCCTGTATCGAGCTGGCCCATCTGCAACGGTCGCTGCACCTTGAGGGCGTGGACGTGCGGCTCGGGCACCTGCGGTTGCACAACGAGCGCAGCTTCACCGACACCTCTGACGTGGTTGGCACCTGGCAGCTGGTGGCCGACGGTGTTGGTGTGGCCGACGGAACCTGGGATGTACCGCAGATTGAACCGGGGAGTGAGGCCAAGGTGACGGTCCCGGTGCCCCCCGACCTGACCCGGTGGTCCGGTCAGGAGCTGGCTCTCACTGCAGAACTCGCCTTGGCCACGTCGACGTCGTGGGGGCCCGAGGGCCACGTGGTGGCCAGACACCAGTTTGAGTTACCGGCCGAAACGGCGCCGCGGCGCCACGGTGCCGTCACGACGGGCTCAGCCGAGGTGCTCTGCGAGCGGATGGATGATCGTTGGTCGCTCGGAGACGGATCGTGGGGCCTGGACGTCGACCGGCACCTCGGGGTGGTCGGGCTCTCACGCTCGGGACATCCGTTGTTGGTCAATCGACCGGGGCACAGCCTGTGGCGGGCACCGATCGACAACGATGGCATGAAAACCGCCTGGATGAGCGGGTTCGGCCATCAGGACAGATGGCGCCAGGTTGGGTTGGACTCGGTGGATGGCCCCCAGACTCGACGCCTCGACCGGGTGACGGTGCGACGACGCGAGGATGGGGTTGCTGCGGTGCTGACAGGGGTGTTGGTCCCCCGGCGCCAAGACGGTGGTGATGGGCCCGAGCCACCCGAGTGCCCGATCACCGAACGTTGGTGGCTGCGAGGTGACGGAACCATCTCGATTGATGTCACCTGGCGGCTGCCGGAGGAACTGGCCGATCCGCCCAGAATCGGCCTCGTGCTGGCGCTCGACCCGTCGTTCGACCAGTTGGAGAGCTCTGGGCTGGGCCCCCATGAGTGTCCGCCCGACCGGATCGAGGGCGCCGTGCTCGGGCGGTACAGGCGGAGGGCGTCCGAGGAACGCTGCCCCTATGTCGTTCCTCAGTGCTTCGGTCAACGCGCTGGCACCCGCTGGTTGTCAGCTGCTGCACCCGACCGGGGGACGTGGATCATCACCGGCGAGCAACCGTTCGTACACACCGCCCACCGCTATTCCGAGGGCCAACTCACCCGGGCCCTCCACGCCGATGCGCTCGATCAGGAGAACTCGGTGTTCGTACATCTCGATGCAGCCCATCGTGGCGTCGGCACCGCCTCTTGCGGTCCGGACACGGCCGCCCGTCACCGCATCGCGGCCGGCACCCACCGTCTGGGTCTCACCCTGAGTTGGACAGACTCCGTGACCGGCCAGTCGTGACCGCTGAGGCGGTTGCAGAGGATACCTTGGTTGCCTCCGCCCCGATCCGGCACAATGGGTGAACATGAGCCAATCTGAGTCGTTGTCCGACATGAGTGCCCGTCAAGTTTCGGACGGAGCCGAGGTGATGCTCTCAATCGAGAATCGAATTGTTTTCGTCAAGAAGCAGATGAGGGTTGGATCCCGAACCCTCAGATCCAGGCGCCCAGATCTGGTTTCCAAGAAGAACCAGCAGAAAATCGATATTGACGGGTCCGTCTACGAAACGAAGACCGATGAAGAAGCGGACCTCTTCGTCGCGGCTGCACAACTCGCAGCCGAGCAGCACCAGTATCGGCTCGTTGACGTACCGACGATTCCAGCTGCGCTGACAACGCCCTTGAGTCTCGACAACGAGCGTTGGCAATACGCTGTTATCAACCTCGGGCTCTTTGATACGGCCGAACGGATGGCATCCGTCCTTGGGATGTCCGGCCAGGCCGGCTGGGAGCTGGTGACGATCTTCGATAAGTCTTCGAATTGGTTTGTCGGGATGGAAAAGGGCTTCATGCTCCTGAGGCGACGAGTCCCGGCTGGCGTGGAGCCTGATGAGTGGGCCATCCAGTACCGGGCTTAGCGGGAGAACTGGTTGGGGAGTCATGGACGCCTCCTGGCCGGCTGTCTGGCTGGCTGGGTGGGTGCGTGGCTGAGCTGCAGGCCGGACCGCCACAGCTCTTTCCGATCCCGCTCCTTCGGGCAACTCGCCTCCGACGAAGGGTTAGCCTCGCCGACGTAGTGCGACACGCACACGGGAGGGGAGCGCATGGCAAAATTGTGTGAGGGACGGGTGTGTCTGGTGACCGGTGCCGGGCGGGGCATCGGCCGCGAGCATGCGCTGATGCTGGCCGAGCACGGCGCCAAAGTGGTGGTGAACGACCTTGGCGGCGACCGTCGCGGAGACGGCGGTGAGGACGATGGTCCTGCGCACCAGGTGGTGGCCGAGATCGTCGAGGCGGGCGGCGAGGCGGTGGCCGATGGTGGCAACGTCGCAGACTTTGCTGAGGCCAAGTCGATGGTTGACCTGGCGATCGAGAGCTACGGGCGTCTGGACGTCGTGATCAACAACGCAGGCATCCTCCGTGACCGCATGCTGGTCAACATGACCGAAGCCGAGTGGGACGCGGTGATCGCCGTGCACCTGAAAGGCACCTTTGGGCCGGCGCACCATGCGGCCCAGTATTGGAGGGAGCGGTCCAAGGCCGGTGAGGAGGTGGACGCACGCATCATCAACACCACCTCGCCGTCGGGCATCTACGGCAACGTCGGCCAGACCAACTACGGCGCCGCCAAAGCGGGCATTGCGGCGTTCACGGTCATCGCTGCCAAGGAGTTGGCTCGCTACGGGGTCACCGCCAACGCCATCGCCCCGGCTGCGCTCACCCGCATGACCGAGGACCTGGGCATGGGGCAGGCTTCCGAGGAGGACAAGGCGCAGATGTCGCCCCATTGGATCGCCCCGCTGGTCACGTGGTTGGCCAGCGAGGAGAGCCGGGGTGTGACCGGCCGGGTGTTCGACATCACCGGTCGAGCCATGTCGGTGTCGGAAGGCTGGCACCGGGGCCCAACGGTCGACCCCACCGACGATCCAACTCGGGTCGGCCCGCTGGTCGAGGAGATCGTGGCTGCTGCCCGACCAAATGCCGATATGTCCGGTCGCGACGAGCAGGTCTGACCCGGGCACGGATCTATTCAGCTACCAAAACCAGGTTGACGCTGCGGTCAGCAACTATTGGAGTGTGCGGCAGTCCCAGGCCAAGCGCTCGCGGGCGTCGGGCGTTTTGAACACCGGGATCAGGGCGGAGGTGACAGGTGGCCGCCACCTGGACGCGCTTCAGGAGCTGGTGGTCAGCGTGTTCGTTGACGCAGGCATTCCTGCACATCTCATCGACGTGAAAAGCGGCCGATCGCCGGGTACTTCCGACGGTGTCAATGGCAGGCAACAGCCCGGGGTAGAACTACAACAACCGGCCGGACTCGGCGCTCGGCCAGGCGCTCGACGTCTTGAAGGCCGCCGAGCGCGAGATTGTCGACGGCCCCCTGCGCCCGTGGCTTGGCTAGTTCATGCTCCTGGAAGACAACGACGCGTTCAACACCACCGTGAGGGGCCGTCTTTGAAGGAGCCACTGACGCCGACCGCTACCTCATCTTCTTCGAGCGGATGGTACGGGAACGGCTGCTCGACGCAGCTTGCCTCGTCATGGGCGCCAGGGAGAGCGGTCGATTTTCCAGCCGCCGGTGAAGAATGACGCATCGATCCCGTAGGCGGCCGCAACAGCTGTTGTTGCCTTGGCGGTGTCGCGTAGACGAAATGCATCTCGAAGGATGCGAACTCGGGCCTGGCTGGTTGAGGGGTCCGGGACTCGAATTCTGTGCAGGTACTGAGCCTGGAAACGATAGGTGCCGCCCCGCATCTTGACGCAGTAGCCGCCGACGAAGAGGTTGGTGATGTCCGACAAGAGAATGCCGCCGAGCACCTCAAGATCCCACGCATCCGAGACCACGAAGTAGAGGTTGTGGTGGGGATAGTGGTCGCCGGGGTCAAGAACGGGGTGTGCCGCTGCCTTCATGTCAGGGAGCAGCAACTTCGGTTTCGCAAGCAACCCGGGATCTATCCGGTCGATCGTCAGGTACCAGGAGCGCGGTTGCTTCTTGGCAACGTGACGGCCCCACAGGCGGTCACCGTTGACTTCGTAGTAGGCGCCGAGCCATGGAAAATTTCCGAGTTCGACGAGCCTGCCGTCCTTCCACGGATTGACCAGGTGCCGGCCTGACCACTCGATGGTTCCAGCTTGGATGTCGGAGGCCATCACCAGTGGCAGCAACCGATTACTCCCGGCGTCGGGCGAGTCGGAGCTGATGTACACGTCGTCACATCCAGACGCCACGCCAATTCCAATGCGGGTTCCAGTCCGTGGGTCTTCGAGGGCCGGGAACCGCTGCTCCAGGTCGGCAATCAACTCAAGTTGGTGGGGTGATCCGGACGGCCAGAGGCCGGGACCTGAGAACCAGGTCGATCGCCTCGAATGCTTCGGCGTCAACCGGCGTACTGATTGCGCATGCAACGGTCGGCGCAAATGAAGGCCACTTTCCTTCGGGCCGCAGCAGATCGAGGCCCTTCTCGTAGAAGCCGACGTGGATGTCGGCGCGTCCTGGCATGGACGCGTATTCGGCGCGGTAGGCATCGCTGACGTCGTTGGGAACGTCTTCGAGGCGGATGTAGGGCGGGTTGCCAATCACGAAGTCGGCCGAGCGGCCGTGGTGCGCGGTGCGGTGTGAGCAGGAAATCACCAGTGGTGATCCATTTACCGGATAGGAACTCGGCAACCTCTACCGTCTCGCCGCTCTCAAGGAGCTTGGCCGCTACCGCTTTGCGGGTGAACTCGGCGTTGTGTTCCAACAGGTCGAAGCCGCGAATCGCCTGCTCGGCGTCAGCCAACGCCCCACCGTGCTGTCGACACGAATCGATAAGCCGCTCAACCATCGGCAGCACAAATGCCCCGCAACCACAAGATGGTTCGACGCCACCTTGGTCGCCAGGTCCGTGTCGGGGGAGTAGCCAACCAAGTCCAGCATCAGGTCGACGACCCATCGGCGGGTGAAGACCTCGCCGATTTCACCGCTTGGATCCGGGGTCCACTCTCGCATTGGCCTCGGCACATCTAGGAGCGCCAGGTGGCGGGTGGAACTCATCGGCCAGCCTTCGTCAGTCCCAAACTACACAGGCGCAATCCCATGATGACGAACCTACCGACGCACTGTGGCACACCTGATCGTGCAGGTAGCTGCGCAAAGTGCCGTTCAACGTCGCTGCAACAGCCCACCGTCGAACAACGATCAGACCTTCATGACCCCATTTAGGATGCAAGACTCCACTGTGCATCGTGTGGATAAATGTTCCGGGGTTGTGGCGGGGGCGTCGTGCACATCGCCTGCACCGCACGGCCTCCCTGACGTGCCCGCCGGCCCCACCGATCGCCATCGTCGCAGGTGACTCACATACGTGTGCGCTCAAAGCCGACCATACGGTCGTCTGCTGGGGAGACAACTGCTACGGGCAGTTGGGTGACGGCACCACACCAACCGTTCGACCCCCACCGTGGTGATCGGGCTCACCGGGGTCACGGCCGCCAGGGATCACCACTACGATCAGTGGACCCCGATACCGGTGCTCGGGCTTTAGTCCAGTTGAGAATACATGAACTGCCGCAATTCTTGGGGACGGGGGTGTTGGGATATGCGCCGGTGGCTCAGGCTGTTTCGGCGAGCCCCGTGGTGGTGTCGGGCCCGTTCTGCGGTTGAGGGCCATCGCGACGGGGAGCGCGATCGGGCAGCTTGCCCAGGGTTGGGCGACCCGCAGGGTGATGACAACAAGGTTCAAGTCGACCGGGTCCTCACGAGCCTCGACGTCTCAGACCTCTGGGAACACGCCGACGAGAACGAGCGCAGGACGCCGCTCGACGAGCTGCTCCAAGACGTCACGGTCCACCCGGACCGGCTGCCTGAGACCCCGCACGGAGCACCAACGCCCAACGTGGGATTCTCCGAAGTCGGACTCAACGACTCGGAGTTGAGTGGTGTCGGAGGACCGTCATGAACCCCCAATTGCCGACGCCGACACCGAGCTATGAGATATCCGATGTGGTGATGGCCGACGGGTCCGCGGCGGCGTCGCTCGTCAGCCTGCACGCTGGAGGATTGGTGGCGTCGGTGCTGTCCTATGGCGCTGCGCTGGTGAGCTTTGAGGCGCCGGATCGGGCCGGACACCTGGCCAACTGCGTGGTCACGCTGGCTGATCCCGGCGATCTCGCCGACCCAGCGCTCAACCCGCACCTGGGCGGAATTGTGGGGCCCTACGCCAACCGTATCGCCGGCGCGGCGTTCGACCTCGACGGCGTTCACGTGCGGCTGGAGGCCAACGAGGGTCCCAACACGCTGCACAGCGGGTCGGCCACCTGGGATCGTCGTCGTTGGGACATCGCGTCGATGTCGGCTGATGCAACCTCAGCTCAGTTGTCGTTGTCCCTGATCGACGCTAACGGCAGTGGCGGGTTCCCCGGCCGGGTCGAGGTGACGGCCACCTATGTCCTGCATGAGGACGGCACGCTCACGCTGAACGTGGAGTACACCTGCGACCGGCCGACGGTGGTGGCGCCCACCAGCCATACCTACTGGAACCTGGGCGCAGCCGGCACCGTGGCCGGTCAGCGCCTGACACTGCGGGCCGACACCGTGCTGGAGCTGGGAGCCGGTCAGATCCCCACCGGTGCCGCTCTGCCGGTCGCCGGTAGTGCATGGGACCTTCGCGATGATGTTCGGCTGCGCGACCGCCTGGGCTTGGACGCCCTGGCAGACACCGGCGGGTACGACCACACCTATCTGGTGGGCGGTGCGTGCGGAAGCGACCTGTCGGTGGTGGCGATGCTGGTTGATCCGGCCAGTGGCCGAAGCCTGGAGATGCGCACCAACCAACCTGCGGTTCACCTGTACACCGGCAACCATCTGGGTGGGCAGCCTGGACCGCCGGGGCCCATTCCTCAGCACGGTGGCGTCTGCCTGGAGGCCGGGCAGGTGCCCAACGGGCCCAACCTGACAGCGATCGATGGCCCGGACGGCCCGATCCCCGTAGACGTCACCATCCGCCCGGGGGAGACCCGCCGCTGGGTCACCAGTTGGAGGCTCGGCTTTGAAGCCTCCCCGGCACAAGTCCCGCCCGGGTAGCGTCGGCCCATGGGGTTCAACGAGAATTTTGCGACCGTGTGGGAGGCGATTGCGGATGAACTGGTCGACGCACCGGCGCTGTCGCACGGCCCGCTGACGCGGAGTTGGGCCGAGCTGGATACTCGCGCCGCTCGGTTTGCCGGAGCGCTCGCCGCGTTCGGCGTCGGCGCAGAAGCCAAGGTGGGGTTGGCGTTGTACAACGGCCCGGCCTACACCGAGGTCACCTACGGCGCGTTCAAGGCCCGGGCGGTGCCGTTCAACGTGAACTACCGGTATCGCGAAGCCGAGCTGGCCTACCTGCTGGACAACGCCGATTGCGAGGTGGTGGTGGCCCACCCCGAGTTGGTGGAGCGCATCGAGGCCGTTCGCGATCAGGTGCCGTCGATCCGGCTTCTGGTGGTGGTGGGCGGCGAGACCGATGCGTCACCTTCACCCGAACCACCCGACGGCTGGGTCCACTACGAGCGTCTGTTGGCCGATGCTGAACCAGCGCGCCGCATCGAGCGCTCCGGTGACGACCTGTGGTTCCTCTACACCGGTGGCACCACCGGTATGCCCAAGGGGTGATGTGGCCTCATCGCTCGCTGCTGGGGGTGTTTGCCCCCACATGGAAGGGCTTGAAGCAGCCGCTGCCAACCACCCCGGTGGAGGCGGCAGCGACCGCTCGACGACTTCGTGATCAGTCGGCCGAGCAGCGACTGATACCTGCGGCGCCGATGATGCACGGCACCTCGTCGCAGCTGACTCTGGGCGGGCTGAGCGCGGGCGCCCACGTCATCACCCTGCCGTCGCGCAGCTTTGATGCAGCTCGGCTGTGGGCGACGGTGGAGGACCGATCCGCCAGTCACCTCTGCATCGTCGGCGACGCGTTCTGTCGACCGATGATCGCCGAACTGGAAGCCGCCGAGGCTGCGGGGACGCCCTACAACCTGGCATCGCTGAAGGTGGTGACGTCGTCGGGCGCCATGTGGTCGTCGGCCCAAAAGGAGGCGCTGCTGGAACGGGCGCCGGCGCTGCTGATCGACCTGCTGGGCTCGTCGGAGGGCAACGGATTTGGTGCGTCGGTGGCCCGACGTGGGCGCAGCGCCGGGACCGCCCGGTTTCAGCTGGGTGATCATGCGGCGGTGTTTACCGAAGACGGCCGAAGGGTGGAGCCCGGTTCGGGAGAGCGCGGCATGCTGGCCACCGGCGGACACCTCCCGCTGGGCTACTACAAAGACCCGGTGAAGACCGCTGCGACCTATCCGGTCTACGAGGGACGGCGTTGGGCCGTGCCCGGCGACTACGCCACCGTCGAGAGCGACAACACCATCACGCTGCTGGGGCGGGGGTCGGTGTGCATCAACACCGCTGGAGAGAAGGTGTTTCCCGAAGAGGTGGAGGAGGCGACCAAGTCGCTCGACTGGGTGATCGATGCCACCGTGGTCGGCGTGCCCGACAAAAAGTGGGGCAGCGCAGTGACAGCCGTCGTCTCCCTGGGGTCAAACACGCCCGCCGGGGTGGCTTCGCCGCCCGCCGGGTCGGGAACGCTCGCAGCGTCGGACCTCCTCGGACAGGTTCGCGAACACGTCAAAGATCAGCTGGCTGCCTACAAGGCGCCCCGACACGTGGTGGTGGTGGACGCCGTGAAGCGTGGTCCTAACGGCAAGGCTGACTACCGCTGGGCCACCGAGATCGCCGAGGTTGCGCTGGGCCATGGCACGTCCGCACCCTCGGCCGAGCCTGTGCGCTCCGGTCGTCCGTGATGGTCGCAACCTGATCTCCCCAAGCCGGTGGGTACCATCGCGGCTTGGGTACCATCGCTTCGGCGACCGACCCATCGGCGGGGCGGAGATCGCTGAGTCGTCGTTGATCATCGGCTCCGGGCGAGCGGAGGAGGGGAGAGGCCATGCAGACCTGCGGCACCTCCCCAAGCTGGTGGTGTGAACGAGCGCTGGATCTGACCAATTCGGCCACGGCGGCGGAAGTGGTGGATTGGGTCACGCGCACCCCGCTGAGAATCCTGCTGATCGTCGTGTTGGCATGGCTGGCCAACCGGACCGCACGTCGCCTGGTGACCCGAGCCGCCGAGCGGGCACGGTTGGCCGCGCTGGAGGGCACGCGTGACGACGAACGGTCGGAGCGTGACGGGGCCGTGGTTGCGGCCAACCGTGCCGACGCCCGAGCCCGAACGGTGACCGATGTGTTGGGCTCGCTGACCTCGGCGGTGGTGGTGATCATCGCCACCTTGATGATCCTCGGTGAACTCAACATCAACCTGGGTCCGCTGTTGGCAGGCGCCGGGGTGGCCGGAGTGGCGCTGGGGTTTGGTGCCCAGTCGTTGGTGCGGGACCTGCTGGCGGGCCTGTTTGTGCTGATCGAGGATCAGTACGGCGTGGGCGACGTGGTGGATGTTGGCCCGGCCGTCGGCACGGTGGAGCGCGTCACGCTTCGCTCCACCCGCCTACGCGACGTGGCGGGCACCGTGTGGCACGTGCCCAATGGTGAGATTGTTCGGGCCGGCAACAAATCGCAACGCTTCAGCCGTGCGCTGATCGATGTGACCGTCGCCAACGATGCAGACCTCACCAAGGTGGAGGAGGTGGTTGGGTCGGTGGGGAGCGAGCTGGTCGAGGATGAGATCTGGGGCAGCAGGTTGTTGGGGGCACCAACCCTGTTGGGCGTGCAGGCGCTCGATGGTCTTGGCACCACCGTGCGGCTGGTTGTCGACACCGAGCCGGCGTCCCAGTGGGCGGTGGAACGCGAGCTGCGGAGCCGACTCCGGGGTCGGCTCTTGGAGGCTGGGATTGTGCTGCCGCACTCCACCGGCGCACCCATCCGACCCGTCCAATAGTGGGGTCCCCGTCTTGGTCACGCCGCTGTCGTACGATGTCTGCGGGCGGAGTCTTGGGCCGTGGCGCGCGGTCCAGTGGCTGAATGAGGTATTCACATGAAGGCACAGCAGGCTCTCCCACTTGGGATCATCGTCGGCATCGTGTTGATTTTGATCTGGAAGTCCCCGTCGGGTTCCGCCGAGTTTCTTGGCGACGTTATGGGTGCAATCGGCCGCTTTCTGGAGCGGTTGGCCAACACGATCGCCACCTTCTTGGGTGGGTTGACAGACTGACTTTCCACCGCGCAGGGACGGGGGTCGCCACGCTGTGATCGGACGACTTGTACAGTGGGTGCAACGGCTGGTCGGCGCGTCCACGATCGACGAGATCATCTACGACCGGCTGCTGCCCGACGAGAAGATCTTCATGGTGGACGGCCCGGCCACTATTGCGTTGGTCGTGCGCAAGTTTCCTTGGGTCGTTGTGTTGGCTCTTTCTCTCCTTCTCGCGATCGGTTTACCCGGCACCGGGTTAAAGCTGACGATGTTTGTGGTGGCCATCCTCGCCTCTGGTGTGCTGTTGAAGGCAGCGGTGCAGTTTCATTACACCCGCTATGTGGTCACCGGTACCCGCATGATCTACCTGTCCGGGGTGATCAATCGTTCCCACCAGTGGATTCCATGGGCCAAGGTCACCGACATGTCCTATATCCAGGGCTGGACAGAGCGCATCCAGAACATCGGGCGGGTGCGCATCGAGTCCGCGAACGAGGCATCACCGTTTAAGGAGATGAAGGACCTCTCGCATCCCGGGACGATGATGCGCGTGTTGGTGTACATGGTGAGCGAGCGGCAGGGCAAGGTGAAAACACCAGAGGACCTGCATGCCGAACTGGGCATCGCCGGTTTGGATGGCGTGTACCGGCTGCCACCTCCACGTGATGACGGTGACGGCAGTGGTGACGGTGACGGTGGCGGGGGTCATGACGGCGACGGTGGCGGTGGCGGTGGCGGTGGCGGAGACGGGGGTCATGACGGCGACGACCCCCGCGGGTTCGACCCGGACGACGGCGACCCGGACGATGGCGACCCCACAGCAGTGCTGGCGGCGCCGTACGAGCCCGGAAACCGGGCTGGAGGTGGCTCCTTGCCGGCGGGCAGCGCCACGGTTCCGGGTCCGACAGGTGATGCCGAAGCCCGTCCCAGCCGGGCCAACCCGGTGCGAGACGTGTCGGGTAGCGGCCCCAATCGCCGACCGGAACCCCCGCGAAACGCGAGTTCCGTCAAGGGAGGTCGCCGCAATTCGGGCCGCGGTTCTGGTGATGGTGAATCCGCCCTCTGGGACTGACACCTGAACCTGCATCCTCGGTCAATGCGGTTTGTCAACCACAAGTTCCGCGTGGGCGACGAGCTGAGGCTGGTCGGCCTCGACCGCGATCGTCAGGTCTTCGATGACCCCCGCATCGGTCAGGTCGTCGCGAACCAGTTCGAGACGCTCGGCGTCGTCGGCCGAAGCGGTGATCTGCAGAAGTCGCACCGGGGTGCGCATTCCTGTACGAGCTTCGGTCTTGGTGCGGCGCACCTCCTGCAGCACCTGTGCCGCCAAGCCCGCCAACTCGGGGTCGGCGCCCCCGATCGCGTCACCGAACTCCGCCACGTTGGGCCACGGGGCCCGGTGGATCGATCCCTCCATCCACCAGCTCCACACCTCCTCGGTGGCGAAGGGGAGGTGTGGCGCAAACAGCCGCAGGAGGGCCGACAAGGCCAGCTGCAGCGAGGCCCGGGCGGACCCGGCACCAGCATCGTCCCGGTAGGCACGGCTCTTCACCAGCTCGAGATGCACGTCGGTGAAGCGCCAGAAGAACGCCTCGGTTCGTTCCAGTGCCCGGGCGTAATCAAACTGGTCGAACGCCTCGGTGGCCGCCTCGACGAGCGCGGCCACCTCGGCCAGCATCGCCCGGTCGATCGCATGGGTCACGGCTTCTGGCCCCAGATGGAGCACGGCTGCGTCGGCGCTGGACTGACCGTCGGCCGAACCCTCTGAATCGCGTTGTTGGCCGAAGCCCAGCACGAAACGACTGGCGTTCAGCACCTTGAGGGCCAGCCGTCGGCCCACCTTCATCTGTGTCTCGTCGAACGCGGTGTCGGTGCCCGGTCGCCCGTTGGCCGCCCAGTAGCGAACCGCGTCGGAGCCGTGGGCCTCCAACAGGGCGGTGGGCACCACCACGTTGCCCTTGGACTTCGACATCTTCTTGCGGTCCGGGTCCAGGATCCAGCCGGAGAGGGCGGCGTGGCGCCACGGCGCCGTGTCCTCGGCCAGATGACTGCGCACCATGGTGGAGAACAACCAGGTGCGGATGATGTCGTGGGCCTGCGGGCGCAGATCCATTGGGAACACCTTGGCCCACAGCTCCGGGTCGTGATCCCAACCCCCGGCGATCTGGGGGGTGAGCGACGAGGTGGCCCACGTGTCCATGATGTCGGGGTCGCCCACGAATCCGCCGGGTTGGCCTCGCTGCGCCTCGTCGAAGCCGACCGGCGCCTCGCTCTGCGGGTCGATCGGCAGTGACTCGGTATTGGGGGTGAGGGGCGAGCTGTAGTCGATCTCGCCGTCCTCGCCCACCGGGTACCACACGGGGATGGGGACTCCGAAGTAGCGCTGGCGGGAGACCAGCCAGTCGCCGGTGAGCCCCTCGATCCAGTTGGTGTATCTGGCCTGCATGTAGGCGGGATGCCAGGTGACTTCGTCGCCGCGTGCGATCAGCTGGTCGCGGATTGCGGCGTCACGGCCACCATTGCGGATGTACCACTGGCGACTCTGCACGATCTCCAGCGGTGCCTCACCTTTTTCGTAGAACTTCACCGGGTGCTCGATGAGCTTCGGCTCACCCAACAGCTCGCCGGATGCCTCCAGCAGTTCAACGGTGGCGCGTTGGGCGGCCTTGACGCCGAGCCCGGCCAGGCCGTCGTAGACCCCGCGGGCGGCGTCGCTGGAAAGCCAGTCGGGGGTGTCGGAGGCAAAGCGGCCGTCGCGGCCGATGACCGCCCTGGCGGGCAGGTCGAGTTCGCGCCACCAGATGACGTCGTTCAGGTCGCCGAACGTGCAGATCATCGCAGCGCCGGTGGCCTTCTCGGGGTCGGCCAGGCGGTGGGCCAGCACCGGCACCTCGATGCCGAAGAGCGGGCTGGTCACCACGGAGCCGAACAGGGGCTGGTAGCGCTCGTCGTCGGGGTGAGCAACCAACGCCACGCAGCTGACGACCAACTCGGGGCGGGTGGTGCTGACCACGATGTCTCCCGCGCCGTCAGGCAGGTGGAACGCCAGGTCGTGGTAGGCGCCAGGTCGGGGGCGGTCCTCCAACTCGGCCTGGGACACCGCCATGCGGAACGTGATGTCCCACATCGACGGAGCATCCGCCTGGTAGGCCTCGCCCCGGGCCAGGTTGTCGAGGAAGGCCCGCTGGCTGACCCGGCGGCTGCGCTCGTCGATGGTGGTGTAGGTCTGGTTCCAGTCCACCGAGAGGCCGAGGCGGCGCCACAACTCTTCGAAGACCAGTTCGTCCTCGCCGGTGAGCTGCACGCACAGTTCGATGAAGTTGCGGCGGCCGATGGGCACAAAGTCGCGACGGTTCTTGGGCGTCTTCTCGGGCGGCGTGAAGCCCGGGTCGTAGGCCACCGTCGGGTCGCAGCGCACCCCGTAATAGTTCTCCACCCTGCGCTCGGTGGGCACGCCGTTGTCGTCCCAACCCATCGGGTAGAACACCTCGCGGCCGGTCATCCGCTGGTACCGGGCGACGCAGTCGGTGTGGGTGTAGCTGAACACGTGGCCGACGTGCAGCGACCCGGACACGGTTGGCGGAGGGGTGTCGATCGAGAACACGTCGTCGGCGGGCGCATCAGCATCGAAGCGGTAGGTGCCGTCGGTCTCCCAGCGCTCACCCCACTTCTGCTCCAGGCCCTCGAGGGCCGCTTTGGGAGGGACAACGGGGGCCGATCGGCGTCGGGGGGCGTCGGTCATAGGCCCGCCAAGGTACCAGCGCCTGCCTTGCTCGCTTCAGTGCGCCCGGCTGGTGCTGCCCGCCGGACTGGGTCCGGGGGCGGGCAGGCCGGGTGTGGAGGTGTGCCGGTGAGTTTCACCGGCACACCTCCACACCTCTCGGTGGCGACGGGGCAAACTGGGCGCCATGAACAGCTCAGCCGTCAGCGCCGCCGTGTCACTGCCGGGAGACGCTCCCGGCCCGGAGGTGTTTGCGGCGCGGCGACACCAGGTGGCCCAGGTCGTGGGTGGCGACGCCGTGCTGGTGGTGCCCGCCGGGGTTGAGACGCCACGCAACCACGACGTCGATCACGAGTTTCGTCAGGCGAGCCAATTCTGGTGGTTGACCGGCTTCGCGGAGCCCGACGCGGTGCTCGTGCTGGTGCCCGGGCACCCGGAGGGCGACTACCAGTTGTTCGTTCGGCCCCGAGACCCCGAGCGCGAAACCTGGGACGGGTATCGGGCCGGGGTCGAGGGTGCCATGGCTCGCTTTGGCGCCGACTCCGCCCATCCGGTCGGCGACCTGGCCGAACGCCTCCCCCAACTTGCGGTCGGCCGGTCCCGGCTGCTGTACCGCATGGGCGAACGGCTGGACTCGGTGGTCGGCGGCCTGATCGTCGGCGGTCGCAACCTGCGTGACCGTCTGGGCGACGTCACCCCAACGGTGGTGGAGGATCCCTCGCCCATGCTGGACGACCTGCGGTTGCACAAGGACGCCTCCGACCTCGCCTCGCTGCGGCGCTCCGGGTTGTTGGCCGCCGAGGGACACCGCGAGGCCATGCGCCTCGCTCGCCCCGGGGTGACCGAACGCCAATTGCAAGGCGCGATGGAGTGGGTCTGGCGAGCCCACGGATCGCCCCGCAACGGGTACCCGTCGATTGTGGCGGGTGGCGCCAATGCCTGCGTCTTGCATTACACCGAGAACGCCGACGTGCTCGCCGACGGCGACCTGGTACTGATTGACGCAGGCTGTGAGATGGACATGGCCTCCGCCGACATCACCCGCACCTTCCCCGTCAACGGTCGATTCACCGGCCCGCAGCGGGCGGTGTACGAAGTGGCGCTGGCCGCGCAGCACGCCGCTCTCGCGGCGGTACGACCTGGCGCAACCATCCGCGCACCTCACGACGCCGCCCGGACGGTCATTGCTGAAGGGCTGGTGGACCTGGGGCTGATCCCGGCGCAAGCGGGCGTGAACGACGTGCTGAGCATGGGCCTGGACGCCGAGTTCTTCATGCACGGCACCAGCCACTGGCTGGGGCTCGACGTGCACGATGCCGGGTCGTACCGCGATGGCGAGGCCCACCGATATCTTGCCGAAACGATGGTGCTCACCGTCGAGCCCGGCATTTATGTGGCGCCCACCAAGGGTGAGGTCACCTTCAAGCTGCATCCCCACGACCGGGATGCGTGGGCCCGCCGTCGGGTGGAATTGGGGGCCGAGGCGGCCAAAGCGGCGGAGGACGCCGAGTTGGCCGCTGCGCCCGACCTGGTGCACACGATCCCCGAGGAGTTTCTGGGCATCGGGATACGCATCGAGGACGACGTGGCGGTGACCACCGAAGGCTGCGAGGTGCTGACCGGCGCCGTTCCGACCGACCCCGATGACATCGAGACGCTGTGTGCCGAAGGGCCCCGCTGGGTCACGCTTCCCGGGTGAACCGTGTCGCCTCGCTGCGGGCCGTGCGGCACTGAGCGGCGCTGCGGCGGGCATTGGCCGGGCCGCTCGCCCGCACCAGGTTGTCGACGCTGACGGTAGGGGGGTTTGGAGCGCTGGTTACCGGCGGGTAACTTAGGAAGCCGACCAACGCCATCCCGTGTCGGATCGCCGACGCGTCCACCCGGAGGTACCACCCATGGCCGAGTTCTCCCTCGCCCTCAACGACGACCAGGTGCAGCTGCGCGACTGGATCCACACCTTCGCGAAGGACGTCGTTCGTCCCGCCGCCGAAGAGTGGGACGAACGGGAGGAGTTCCCGTGGCCGATCGTTGAGGAGGCGGCCAAGATCGGGCTGTACTCCTTCGACTTCATGGCTCAGGCGATGATGGGCGACCCCTCCGGGCTCACCATGCCGATTGCGCTCGAAGAGCTGTTCTGGGGCGACGCAGGCATCGGCCTGTCGATCTTCGGCTCAGGCCTGGCGGCAGCCGGTATCGCCGGTATCGGTACCCCCGAGCAGGTGATGGAGTGGGTGCCCCAGTGCTATGGCACCCCCGAGAAGATTGCGCTGGGCGCCTTCTGCGTGTCCGAGCCCGACGCAGGCTCCGACGTCTCGTCGCTGCGGACGAGCGCCAAGTACGACGAGGCCACCGACGAGTGGGTGCTCAACGGCACCAAGGCCTGGATTACCAACGGTGGCATCGCCGCCATCCACGTGGTGGTCGCCACCGTCGACCCCGAGCTGCGCAGCCGGGGCCAGGCCAGCTTCATCGTCCCGCCCGACACCCCCGGGCTCAGCCAGGGCCAGAAGTACAAGAAGCACGGCATCAGGGCCAGCCACACCGCCGAGGTGGTGCTGGACGACGTGCGTATCCCGGGCTCGTGCCTGCTGGGCGGCAAAGAGAAGCTGGACGAGAAGTTGGCTCGGGCCCGTGAGGCCAAGACCAACCCACAGCCCAAGCCATCCGGTAAGCAACCGGCGATGGCCACCTTCGAGGCCACCCGTCCCGCCGTCGCCGCCCAGGCGGTTGGCGTGGCTCGTGCCGCCTACGAGTACGCCCTTGAGTACGCCCAGGAGCGCAAGGCGTTCGGCAAGGCGATCATCGAGAACCAGGCGATTGCGTTCATGTTGTCTGACATGATCACCGAGATCGATGCGTCCCGCCTGTTGGTGTGGCGTGCGGCCTGGCTGTCACGCAACGGCGAGTACGTCAACGCCGAGGGCAGCCAGTCCAAGCTCAAGGCCGGTCGCACCGCCGTGTGGGTCACCGAGCGGGCCATCCAGATTCTGGGCGGCTACGGCTACACCCGGGAGTACCCCGTGGAGCGCATGCACCGCGATGCGAAGATCTTTGACATCTTCGAAGGCACCGAGCAGATCCAACAACTGGTGATCGCCCGGGCCATCTCCGGTCTCCGCATCGAATAGGACCAGCATCGAAGAGGACCAGCATCGAAGAGGACCAGCATCGCTCGCGGCCCAAGCGCTGCACCGTCCGGTGGTTGAATCCCCAAGAGCGGCGATATGCGACGAACGACGAGAATGCCGCGTCGGCGAGCGCCGTGTCCGCAGCCGGCGATCTGAGAAACGACCGGATCGGGATGCTGGTCGTCAGCCACCACGTCGGCGAACCGATGACGACGAGGCCGAAATGGCCGGTCGTCACGACGTTTGGGACCTTGATCTCGCGGGTCGCCTTGCGCATCTGTGCAGGAAGCATCCTCAGCACATCGGTGAACCCGTTGTTCATCGGGAACTTCGAGAAGTTCTTCGCCCAGCGCTTGTCGGCCAGCTCGATCTTCGCGGTCGTGACGTCGCAGCCGCCGGCCTCCAACGTGTCGGTCATGGCCTCGGTCACTCGACGCGCCTGCTGGGTGTACGTGTAGGAGACGAACAGGACTCGCTTGTTGACAGCTGTGGCCACGGTCGGCCTCTTCGTTGAGGTGCCCGGGTGACGTTGTTCGCCGGGATGCGGTGGAGGTCACCCTCACCCGGCAGAGCGATATCCATCATCACCCGCTGCGGGTGATTTCGAGAAGGCAGCCGGGAAGTGGCCGACCGTGGGGCCGACCGTCAGTAGGTTTGCGAGGATGAGTACAGATTCTCTCCCCAGCTGGCGCCCCGGTCCCACCAAGGAGGCTGTTGTCGAGTTCGTCACTGCGGTGACCGACGACGGGTCGCCGGACTACGTGGCGGAGGTCGACCGTGTTGCGGTGTTCGACAACGACGGCACGCTCTCGACCGAGATGCCGCTGTACACCCAACTGGCGTTCGCTTTCGACCGGGCGGCGGCACTGGGTAAGGCCGCCACGATGGAGGAGCTGAAGGCCGGGGGGCTCCCCGCTGTGCTCGAGCTGGTCAAGCTGACCCACGGTTCCATCAGCACCGACGACTTCGAAGCGGTGGTCCAGGAGTGGGCGGCCAGCTCGACCCATGCCCGGTTCGAACGCCTCTACACCTCGCTCGTCTACCAGCCGATGCTCGAGCTCCTCGCCTACCTCAAAGCCAATGGCTTCTCATGCTGGATCTTCTCGGGCGGTGGCGTCGACTTCATGCGGGGCTGGGCGCCGGAGGTGTTCGGCATCGACCAGCACCAGATCATCGGCAGCACCGGGACGGTGACCTTTGAGTTGGCCGACGACGGCGAACCGCGTCTGATGAAGGGCGCCGACCTCGCCGTACTCGACGACGGGCCGCAGAAACCGATCTCGATTCACCAGCACGTTGGCCGACGCCCGATCTTCGCCGCCGGCAACACCGACGGGGACCTGCCCATGCTGCAGTGGACCGACGGCAGCCCGCATCGCTCGTTCGGCCTCGTCGTTCACCACACCGACGGCGAGCGCGAGTACGCCTACGACGTCGACCCGCTGCTCGGGTCCGGCACCGACGCCGTGTTGGCCGGAGCCGCCGAGCACGACTGGTCGGTCGTCGACATGGCCACCGACTGGGACACGATCTACAACCAGGAGCAACCATGACCGAACCATTTGCCGGGAAAATCGAGATGGACATCCGGGATTCCGAACCGGACTGGACGCCGTTCGAGCCGCCCAAGGCCCCGGAGGGTTCGCCCAACGTCATCTACATCACGCTGGACGACGTGGGCTTTTCGGCGTTAAGCGGATACGGCGGGCCCATCGCGACGCCCAACATCGATCGCATCGCCGACGATGGCGTGCGCTACACGCAGTTCCATACCACGGCGCTGTGCTCGCCGACGCGCTCGTGCCTGCTGACCGGGCGCAACCACACCCGCAACTCGATGGCGTGCATCACCGAGGCTGCGGTGGGGTTCCCCACCGCCAGCGGCACGATCCCGCCCGAGAACGGGATGCTGTCGGAGATCCTCGGCGAGCTGGGTTGGAACACCTACATGGTGGGCAAGTGGCACCTGTGCCCCACCGACGAGATGAACCTGGCATCGACGCGGCGCAACTGGCCGAGCGGTCGGGGCTTCGAGCGCTGGTACGGGTTCCTCGGGGCCGAGACCAGCCAGTGGTATCCCGAGCTGGTCTACGACAACCACGCGGTGGACCAGCCGTCGCTGCCCGAGGACGGCTACCACTTCAGCGTCGACATCACCGACAAGGCGATCGAGTTCGTCCGCGACGCCAAGGCCGTCGCCCCGGAGAAGCCGTTCTTCCTCTACTACTCACCCGGCGCCTGCCACGCCCCGCACCACGCCCCCAAGGAGTGGATCGACAAGTTCAAGGGCCAGTTCGACATGGGCTACGAGGAGATGCGCGAGCAGACCCTGGCCCGCCAGAAGGAGATGGGCATCGTCCCTGAGGACACCGTGCTGCCGCCGATCAACCCGATCGGCACCTCCGAGACGCGGCAGGGTCCCGACGGGCAGCCCTTCTCTCCGGTCGACGTCACCCGCCCGTGGGACTCGTTGTCGCCGGAGGAGCAACAACTGTTCGCCCGCATGGCCGAGGTCTACGCCGGGTTCCTCGCCCACGCCGACCATCAGATCGGCCGGTTGCTCGACTTCCTCGAGTTCATCGGCGAGCGGGACAACACCCTGATCATGCTGGTCTCCGACAACGGCGCCAGCGGCGAGGGCGGCCCCGACGGCTCGGTCAACGAGATGATGTTCATGAACGGCATCCCCGACGACATCGACGCCAACCTGGCCATGATCGACGAGCTCGGCGGACCCAAGACCTACAACCACTACCCCAACGGTTGGGCCATGGCCTTCAACACGCCGTTCAAGATGTGGAAGCGCTACGAGTTCGAGGGCGGCACGGCCGACCCGTGCATCGTCTCCTGGCCCGCCGGCATGGAGGCCCGCGGCGAGCTGCGAACCCAGTACCACCACGCCATCGACTTGGTTCCCACCGTGCTTGACGCCCTCGGGGTGACCGCGCCGTCGTCGATCAAGGGCACCACGCAGAGCCACTTCGACGGCGTGAGCATGCGCTACAGCTTCGACGACGAATCAGCCGCCGGGGAGCGTACGACGCAGTTTTATTCCATGCTCGGGTCCCGCGGCATCTGGCACGACGGTTGGAAGGCCGTCACCACCCACCCGACCATCAGCGGATGGGGCAACTTCAACGACGACGAGTGGGAGCTGTACCACACCGATGTGGACCGCTCGGAGGTCAACAACCTCGCCGACGAGCACCCCGACAAGCTCCGCGAGCTGATCGGGATCTGGTTCGCCGAGGCGGGCGCCAACCAGGCGTTTCCGCTCGATGACCGAAGCGCTCTCGAGATTCTCACCACACCGCGCCCGCAACTCACCCCGCCACGCGATCGCTACGTGTACTTCCCGGACTGCGCCGAGGTACCCGAAAGCCAGGCGGTCAGCATCCGCAACCGCTCGTTCGCCATGGCCGCCCTGGTCGATATCCCAGGTCCCGGCGCCGAGGGTGTCCTGTGCGCGCAGGGTTCCCGGTTCGGTGGGCACAGCCTCTACGTCAAGGACAACCGGCTGCACTACGTCAACAGCTTCGTCGGCATGTTCGAGCAGAAGATTGCTTCGACCGTCGACCTCCCGACCGGGACCAACCTCATCCTGTCCGCCGCATTCGAAAAGACCGGCGAGGACCCGCCCGGCGTAGCTGCCGGGACGCTCTCGCTGTTCCACGGCGACGAGAAGGTCGGCGAGGGCGACATCAAGCTTCAGCCCGGCAACTACATGATCGCCGGCGAAGGGCTGTGTGTCGGCCGGGACAGCGGCCACCCGGTCACCGACGACTACGCCGGCAGCTCACCGTGGAAGTTCACCGGCGGCACGATCCACCGCGTTGCGGTCGACGTCAGCGGCGAGCCCTACCTCGACCTCGAGCGAGAGGCCGAGGCCCGCTTCACCCACCAGTAGGCAACCACCGGTGGGCAACCTCCGGTAGCCCGTCAGATGTCGTCGGGGCGCTGCTTGTGGAAGCGGGCACCGTGGGTTCGGCGATCCTCTTTCATCTCGGACTCGAAGACGTGGTGTCGTCCTCCGACGAGCTGTTTACGCAGCTCGTCGGAGGCGGCGCGGACGACCGACCAGTAGATGGCGTCGTACTCCTCGACGATCTGAAACGACCAGCGGCCTTCGAGGGCGTTGCGGCCGACGAGTTCGGTCTCGATGCGCTGGGCCTGGTCCGGGTGGCCGGCGTCGCGAAGCTGGTCGGCGGCTTCGCCGATCAGCGCGTCGGCGTGGCCCATCATCTGATGAAAGTCGTAGAGGTGGCCCCTGGCCCGCTCGATCCACTCGAGGGCCTCGTCGAACTTGCCGACCGCCTCCACAGTCTGGTCGCTGACCCCTGGGGGGCGTCGATCTCGTTCGAGCCATGGACGGTCGCTGGGTTCGCTCATCGGGGGCTGCCCTTCGCTCGGGGAGGCGGATGGCCAAACCTTAGAGCGACGCGGAAAGACCCGGTTCGAAATCGAACCGGGTCTCTCTCAGTGTCCCCCCGGACAAACGTGACGTGCGACAAGTGTGACAGAGGGCGTGAGAAATTGCCTAACTGGCCGTGCGAGACCGCATCGTCGTTGTGACGGGGAATCGCCGTGACGAGCGACGAGCGCTCGCTGACCGTCGGATCCGCAACCAGCGTGAGCAGGTCGGTGACCCCAAAATCGTCGACGAGCGTGTCGGACACCTCGATGAAGGCCTGCGCCAGTTTTGCTTCCCGCAGCATCAAGCCACCCTCGCGCAGCGGCCATCCGAGCGACGGTCAACCGACGTTCAGCGTGCCCGATTCTCCGGCCTTGGGCGCGCTGTCGCTCACCTTGGCCCGGACGAGGTCGAGCACCTGCACCGCAGCGTTGGGGGCGGACCACCATTCGATCTGGCGCGCTTCGATCCGCATCGCAATCGGCTCGCCATCCTCCTCGAAAAAGGTCTCGCTCATCGCATCGAGCATCCCGTCGAGTCGCTCTTTGGAGCCATCCAAGGAAAGGCGGCCCGAGCACGACACCCACAGCCCTCGCTCGCCGGTAAACGAGGCGTTCACCGGCGACCCGTCCGACGGCGTCACCCACGACGCATGACGGTTGACCAGAAACCACAGCGCCCCGTCGTCGTCGATGCGTTGCAAGGTGACCGGACGCGACGACAGGTGGCCATGTTCGTCTCGCGTGGTCACCATGGCCACCTGCCTGCCGCTCAGTTTGTCCTGAAGATCTTCGATCGATTCGATCCGCTCGGTCATCCGCTCGCTCCTCGATGGTTGTACATGGCGATTACCCCGATGGTCCGGTCGACAAACCGCCGCTGTGGCTCTTCGGAGTTTGGTGGTGTCCGGGCGCAGCGCACCCGACGGACGGACCGGGGTGCGAGACCCGGTGTCGTGGGGCGGATACCGGTTCACAGTGAGGGGGTGCCGACGAGCGATGCGCTGGGTGCCGACCCCGAGGCTTTGGAACGGCTGGCCGTTGCCATGCGCGCCGGCGGTGCGTCGCTGGACGGTGCCGACGTGCGCTTGCGTCGTCGTCTGGCGTCGGTCGCGTGGAGCGGGCCCGACGCCCGATACCTTCAAACGGCTTTTGACGCCGGCGTGCGGCGGGAGTTGGACCGCGCCGGTGGCGAGCTCCGATCCCTGGCCGATCGGCTGGAATCCCAGGCACTCGAGCAGCGTCAGGCATCGGGCGACGCCCAGGCCGGCCCGGGGGAGCGCGTCGGCGAGGTGCGAACCGCCCCGTCGGTCGGCGGACACGCCGGGGCGGCCGGTGGCGAGACCACGCCGTTGAACGTGCTGACCGAGACCCACACGCTCGGCGTCGAGGCCGGAGCGTCGCCGGTCGACGCGCGCGCTGAGGCCACGTTGACGCTCACCGTGTTGGACGACGGTTCGGCCAAGGTGCGCGTGCACACCGACCAGCGCATCGGTGCCCTGCTCGGCGAGGCCGGCGCCGGTGCCGGTGTTGGGCTGACCGGATCGAACGAGGTGATGGTGTCCTTCGCCGACGAGGCCACCGCCCGGAGCTTCGTGGCCCAGATGTCCGACGCCCTCATGCCCAACGGTGACGCACTGGCCGACATGGGGGCGCCACCCCGGTGGGCGGTCGCAGCGGGTTTGGCGCTCCCGGCCGTGCTCGTCGGTGGCGGCAAGGCGATCGTCGACGACGTGTCCAGCGATGCCGCCGGAGTGCTGATCGCCCATCAGCCGACCGCGATCGATGGCTCCGCCGGAGGTTCCTTGGACACGTGGGCAACCGGCGCGGTCGACCGGTTTGGCATCGACGCCGAGATCGCCCGTGGAGCGGCCTACCACCCGACCACCGACACCTGGGTGACGTCGACCACCGTGAGCGCCGGCGCAACCGCGCAGGCCATCGGCGACCTGGGGATCGACCTGTCCGGTGAAAGCACGATCTCGACCACGATCGGGGCCGAGGGCATCACCGAGGGCACCTGGTCGGTCGAGACGACCGGCGCCGGCGCCGCAGCGCTGTTCGGCGGGTTGGGCATCGGCACCGGGGCCCCGGCGGTCGATCCGGGTGGCGATGAGGTCGTGCGCTTCGAAGCCACGTTGGCTGCCGACGATGCCCAAACCCGGGCGGCGCTCAACGAGTTCAACCAGGGGCACCCGGCGCCGCACCGGGCGGTGGCGACGCTCGGTCGGATGGTGCGTGAGGGCGAGCTGACGATCACGGTGGAGCGGAGCGAGGTCTCCGACCTGGGCCGTAGCTACGGGCCGATCCGTGTGATCTCGGACCACGGGGTGACCCGCACCCAAACCGCATCCCGACGTAGCCCGGGCGGACCCTGGCGACGTGTGCGCTGACCGTCGCTCAACGTCGAGGGCCGGGCGACCGCGGCCTGCGCCGCCTCGCCACTGCCAGGCCCGGCCTGACCGGCGCAATGGGTATCATGGGGCATACGGAGCGTCGGAATCGTCCGGCGATCCCTACCCGTCCGGGAGGAGCGCCCATGAAGGTGGTTGTTGATTACGACCTGTGCGAGTCGAACGCGGTGTGCATGGCCATCGCTCCCCAGGTGTTCGAAGTGCGCGACGACGACTTCCTCTACGTGCTCGACGAGAACCCGCCCGAGGAGCTGCGCTCCAAGATGGAAGAGGCGGTCAGGCGCTGCCCCAAGCAGGCCATCAGCCTTGAGGGCTGAACGCCGCGGGGCTGTTGTCGACATCGCTCACAGCCTGGAGAGCGTTGTTGGATGAGCCCCGGCCGGTCACCCCGGCCGTCTCCGGAGGGGACCTTGCCCGGGTGGCGATCGTCGGTGCGTCCCTCGGGGGCATGTCGACCGCGTCCGGGCTCAGAGGTCACGGCTTCGACGGCGAGATCGTCATGTTCGAAGCGGAGGCCGAGTTGCCCCCGGATCGACCGCCGCTCTCGAAGCAGGTGCTCACCGGCGAATGGCCGCTGGAACGCGCCCGCCAACCCGGGAGCGCCACGCTGGACGAGCTTGGTGTCGACCTGCGCTTCGGGCGGCGCGCTGTCCGCCTGGATGTGGCCACCCGCACCCTGACGCTCGATGATCACGAAACCGTCTCCGCCGATGCGGTGGTGCTGGCCACCGGTTCGGCCGCCCGTCGGCCACCGATCCCGGGCATCGACCGCCCGGGCGTCCACCTGCTGCGGACCGGCGCCGACGCAGCGGCGCTGCGGGCCGGCCTGGCCGCCACCCCGCAGCGGGTCCTGATCGTCGGTGCCGGCTTCATCGGCTTGGAGGTGGCCGGTTCGGCACGGGAGCTCGGCCTTCCGGTGACGGTGGTCGAGGCCTTCGCCACCCCGGCCAGCCGGGTGCTGCCGCCCGCGATCGGCATGGCGCTGGCCGCCGCTGCGGTCGACGCAGGCGTCGACCTGCGCACCGACACCTCCGTCGAGGCGCTGCTCGGCCCGGGCGTCGAGGGCGCAGCCGGAGGCGACGGCGATGCGCCGGTGGCCGGCGCCCTCCTGAGCGATGGCACGACGCTGGCCGCCGACCTGGTGCTCGTCGCCGTCGGCGCCGCTCCCGCCAGCGGTTGGCTGAGCGACACCCCGGGCATCGATCTTGACGACGGCGTGCTCGCCGACGCCACCGCCATGGCGGCGCCGGGGGTTGCCGTGGTTGGGGATCTCGCCCGGTGGTGGCATCGTGGCGCAGGCGGGTTCGTGCGCGTGGAACATTGGGACAACGCCATCGAGATGGGGCGCTACGTCGGCGCCCGGCTGATGGCCGGCGACGACGCCGAGCCGTACACGCCGGTGCCGTGGATGTGGTCCAACCAGTTCGGCGCCAAGTTCCAGCTGGCCGGCCACGTCAGCCCCGACGATGCGCTCACGTGGATCGATGGCACCCCCGAGGACCGGGCCTGGGTCGGCGTGACCCACGACGGCACAACCGTGAAGTCGGTGATGGGCTACAACCGCAACCCGAAGGTGATGCGCATCCGGATGCGCATGGACGGACCCGATGGGTTGGCGCTCGTCGACCTCCTCGCCGCCGAGTCGACGCAATGACACGATGACCGGAGCCGCCTGGGGCCTGTTGTGCCTGACCCTGCTGATCGCGCTGGCAGATTGGGTTGCGGTCGCCGCCGACCGACGACCCGCCGAGTACGCGCTGAAGCCGGCCACGATGGTGGCGCTGGGGGCCGTCGTTCTGGCCCTCGACCTGCCCGACGGCCAGCTTCGATGGTGGTATCTGGCGGCGATCGTCGCCTCCCTGGCCGGCGACGTGTTCCTCATGCTGCCCGAGACCGCCATGGACCCGGAGCCGGCGTTCGTCGCCGGGCTGGGCTCGTTTCTGGTGGCCCACCTGCTGTACGTGGTCGGCATGATCATCCTCGGTGTCTCCGGTGGGGCGCTCGCCGTCGGTGCGGCGGTCGCCCTGGTGGTGATCGCCACCGTCGGCCGACGGGTTGTCATCGGCGCGAAGGCGACCGACCGGCGCCTGTTCGCGCCGGTGATGGCCTACGTGGCGGTGATCGCTGTGATGATCGCCACGTCGTTTGGCACGGGCATCGTGGTTGGAATTGTCGGCGCGTTGTTGTTTGGCCTGTCCGATTCGGTGATCGGCTGGACCCGCTTTCTGCGGGACTTCCCCCACAGCCGGGTGTTGGTGATGGTGACCTACCACCTGGGGCAGGTCGGCCTCGTGCTGGCGTTGGCCACCGCCGGCTGAGTGCCGGCGCCCTGGGGACCCCGGCGGCGGTCGATCAGCTCCCAACCCTGCGGACCTGCAGGCTTCGATCTGCCAGGCGGCCGACCGACCACCGGCCCCAGACACCGCCGACCGCGTGCCGGGTGTGGTCGAGCCAACGGTTTACCTGGGGCGAGTCGACGCGGCGCAACACCTGGCGGACACCGCCCTCGGCGATCGTGTAGCCGGCCCAGACGCCGGGAAAGTCCTTGGGCGAGCCGACCTCGGTGGTGGCGACGCCGGCCACGGTGCGGAGGCGATGGGAATGGGTGTGGCCGGAGCTGACCAGCAGCAACTCGCAGACGTCCGCCAACCGGCGGAGCAGCGCTTCGCCTTGGTGACGGGGCACACCGGGCGGGTAGCTCCAGGCGTGGTCGAAGCGCTCGATGGGGTGGTGGGTCAGCACCATCACCGGGTTGGGGGCGGCGCGGGCCAGCTCGATGGCGGCGGCGCCGACCTCGTCGGTCACCCGGCCACCGTGAGCGCCGGGTCGGATCGTGTCGACGCACAGCACGCTGAGGCCGGGCAGGTCCACCCGACGGGCCGGGTGGACCGCGTCGATGCCGACCGCTGCCGCTCCGTCGACCGGCGACATCATGCCGGCGCCGTTCTGTTCGTGGTTGCCGCTCATGACGGTCGCCGGCGGCCGCGGGAGGTCGAGCAGATGGCCGGCCAATGCCCACGCGGCCGGGGTGGAGCGGTCGACCAGGTCACCCTTGATGAACAGGTGCCCGGCGCCCCAGGCGTTCAGTTGGTCGAGCGCCGCCGAGGCGGCCCGGAGGTGAATGGGCCCGGCGTCCGCTCGCGGCGGGTCGCAGCCGAGCGGTGAGGTCGGTTGTGGCTCGAACATCCTCCCTCGGAGGCCGAACACGTCGAGGCCCAGGTGAAGGTCGGAGAGGGTGGCAAACCGGCCGAGTTCGGCGCCGAGGGGCGCCATCGTGGTCAGCCGCACGCACCCGGCCGGTCGGCCATCGACATCGAGGGCGATCCGGCTGCTGCTCGCCGGTGGCAGCCCGGCCAGCTCGATCGATCCGCTGCCGTCCAGGTAGGGCCGCGCTCCGAGGATATCGCCGCTGCCCAGGTCCCGAGCGGTGATCGTGGCGTCGGGATCGGTTTCACAGCGCTGCACACCGGCGGGGCCCCGATCGGACTGGAGCAGCGTGCCCAACCAGGTCAGCTGGGCGGTCGTGTCCTCGACGGCGAAGACCAGCGGCCCACGCCTCAGCCCGGTCGGGCCCAGCGCCGGCCGCGCTCCGGGTACCTCGATGAGGGCCTTCGGCCTCACCGCCGATCCCGCGTTCAGACACGACACCGTGTCTGCAACCGCTGGGATCGGCAAGCGGGGCCCCACTCAGGCACCGCCGGGGACGCGTTGTGCGATCAGCCCTCCAAGCGATGGGCGCGAGCGCTCGACCAGCGCCCGGTGCACCGCCTGCAACTCCAGGCTCTGTTGCACCAGCTGGTCGCCCGACCCGAGGGGATGCCGAGCGAGGAACTGCGGAGCCCCTCGCTCGGCGTCGGGGTCGGCGACGGCATCGTCGGTCAGCCAGCGAATGCCCTCGATCATGCGGGGCAGCGCGTTGGTCGGGAACCGTTCGGTGATGTCGCCCCAGCGGTCGATGAGGTAGCGCCAGGCGATCGCACCCAGCGTGGGATGGCTCAACGCGCGCATCAGGACGTAGGGGGCGTTTTGGGTTCGCACCTCGTTGGTGACCAGGTCGAGCGTGGCCTCGAAGTCCTCCCGGGACGGTGTATCGACCAGCGCATAGAGAAAGCGCACCTCCTCCTGCGGGTTGTCCGCAGCACGCCAGCGGGCCATGAGGTCGCGGTGCTCGGCGGCCGACGCGTCGGCCGCCACCACCCCGGTGGCCGACGCCAGCAGGTTGGCGTCCACCTTGGCGGGGTCGGCGGCGAGAAGTTCGCGGGCGGCCTGCTGCGTGGCCGGATCGGCACCGGTCACCCCGGCGATCCCAAACAGCACGGCGTACAGGTCCTGGGCGGCGGCGTCGCCGTCGTGTGCCAACCGGGCCGCATCCTCGAGCGCAACGAAGGAGACCGAGCGCACCCAGGCCTGGAACTGGTCGAGGTGGTCGTTGGCGATGAGCCGACGAAGGCCGCCGAACACGCCGCCGAGACGCCGCCACACCGCCGGATGGCGGTCGTCTGTCATCGCCTCACACACCTCGACCACACGCGAGACCTCGACTCGGCCCGCCAGGAGATCTGCCCACGTGTCATCCACCACCAGGTACCGCTCGATCGGCTCCAACTCGCCAAGGTGTGCAAGCAGGTTGTCCATCAATTCACCGTCGTGGTGGGTGCGCCAGAAGCCGTTTCCCGACGCATTGCCCATCACCCACCGGGCATCGGACGGCACCGTCATGGTCGAGTCGGCCTCCACCAGTTGGTCCAGCACCAGTCGGCCGTCGGGCGTGCCCACCGAGAGCCGCGCGGGGATGGGCCAAGTTCGGGCCTCGGCCTCGTCGGCGCCGAGGGGTACCGCACGCCGCTGCGTGAGCGCCAGAGTGTCGCCGCTGCGAGCCACGTTCAGTGCCGGGTGGCCGCCGCGAAGGATCCAGGCGTCCATGATGTGCCCGACCGGAGCATCGGAGGTCGACTCCAGGGCGCTCCAGAGATCGTGTGTCACCGTGTTGGCGTAGGCGTGGTCGGCCAGGTACCGCCGAATGCCGTCCCTGAAGGTCTCCTCGCCCAGAAACTGCTCCAGCATGCGCAGCACCGAGGCGCCCTTTTCGTAGGTGAGCACGTCGAACATGCCCTCGGCGTCGGCCGGGGTGTGAACCTCAAACTCGATGGGTCGGGTGGTGCTGAGGGCATCCACCGTGAACGCCGCCGACCGCTCCAGCCCGAACTCCGCCCACACCTCCCACTCGGGTCGGAAATGGTCGGTGCAGCGCATCTCCATGAACGTGGCGAAGGCCTCGTTGAGCCACAGGCCCTCCCACCAGGCCATGGTCACCAGGTCGCCGAACCACATGTGCGCCAGTTCGTGGTTGACGACCGCCGCCAGGCGTCGCTGCTCGGCCCGGGTGGCCCGCGATGGGTCGATCAACAACAGCACCTCGCGGAAGGTCACGCAGCCCAGGTTTTCCATTGCACCGAAGGCGAAGTCAGGCAGGGCGACCAGGTCGAGCTTGTCGCCCGGGTAGGCGATGCCGTAATAGTCCTCGAAGTACTCCAGCGCGTGCTCGGCGGCCTCCAACGCAAAGGCGGTGAGGTGGGCCTGGCCGGGTTGATGAACCACGCGCACGGGGGTAGTGCCCACCAGGTGTGGCTCGGTGGCCTCGAGCGGACCGACCACCCAGGCCACCAGGTAGGTGCTCATCACCATCGTGTCGGCAAAGCTCACCCGCACGAGCCCGCCGTCCACCGGAACCCGCCCGATTTCGGCGCTGTTGGAGATGGCGAGGTGGTCGTCGTCGGTCACCAGCGAGACACCAAAGGACGCCTTCATGTCCGGTTCGTCGAAGCACGGAAACGCCCTCCGGGCATGGGGGGCCTCGAACTGGGTGGCGGCGAGGGTTGCGGTGGTGCCGTCCGCCGCCTCGTAGGTGGACCGGTAGAACCCCACCAGGCCGTCGGAGATCTCGCCGGTCCAGGCGAGGTGCAACGTGGCCGTGCCTGGGCTCAGCTGGTTTGCGAGGCGCAGCGTGACCGTCTCGGTCTCGTCGTCGTCGGTCACCTCCGCCGTTTGGGTGGTAACAGCACCCTGACCAGCAGCCTGACCATCGCCCTGGCTCACCTTGGCCAGGGTGATGGTCAGGTCCAACGCGTGCAGCGTCACCGTGTCGGTCGCCTCGGCGAGGGCAACCTCGATGTCCACCGTGCCGGCGAAGGTGGCGGCCACCAGGTTGGGGGTGATCTCCAGCGCGTAGTGGCTGGGGATGACGGTGCGGGGTAGCCGGTAGGCGGACTCGGACACGTGGACTCCTTGGCGCGTGTGCTGCGCGGAACGTTCGAACGATGGCGGCCGCCCAACCTACCGCCGCAGATTCGCTGACGGTCTCGGGGCGGGACCCGTGGCGTCTGAGGCGCCAACCTGGTCGATCGGCATCATGGAGAATCCAGATCGGGATTCCAGTACAGTGGCGTCAGCCAAGGGGGCTCATGAAGGTCGACGCAGCCGTCAACGAGTACGTCAGGCGCGGGGCGGAGGTGGCCGGGGTCCACGGTGGGCTCCTCGAGGTGCTGACCAGCTCGTATCGCGAGCTCGACGTGCAGCTACCGATCCGGTGTGAGTCGGGCGAGCTGCTGTTGTGTCGGGGTTACCGGGTGCAGCACAACGGTGCGCGTGGCCCGTACAAGGGAGGCATCCGTTACCACCCGTCGGTCAACCTCCCCGAAATGCGGGCGATGGCATCGCTGATGACGTGGAAGAGCGCGTTGGTGGACGTGCCCTTTGGTGGGGCCAAGGGCGGAGTGGCGGTGGACCCGGACGTGTTGACCGAGTGGGACCTTCAGCAGATCACCCGAAAGTTCGCGCAGCACATTCATCACGTACTCGGTCCGTATCGTGACATTCCAGCACCGGATGTCAACACCAACGCGCAGACCATGGCGTGGTTCATGGATGCGTACTCCGACATCAACGGGTACACCCCGGCCGTCGTCACCGGGAAGCCCGTGAGCCTGGGCGGTGCCCCGGGCAGGGAACAGGCGACCGGGTGGGGCGTGGTTGACGTGCTGGCCGCGTACTTCGAACACCATGGCGACGACGTGGCGGGTAAGCGCGTGGCCATCCAGGGCTTTGGAAACGTGGGCTCCTGGGCGGCCGAGAAACTTGGGCGCATCGGCGCCACGGTCGTGGCCGTGTCCGATGTGTACGGCGGCATCCACTGCGCTGATGGCCTCAACATCGAAGCGCTCTCGCGGGACGTCAAGGAGGGTGCAAGCGTTGGCGAAGTGAGTCAGGGCGAGCTGATCACCAACAACGAACTGCTTGGCCTGACCTGCGACGTGGTGATTCCGGCTGCGCTTGGCGAGGCCATCACCGAGAAGAACGTGGGACGCATCTCCGCCGAGCTGGTGGTTGAGGCCGCCAACTTCCCAGTGACGCCCGAGGCGGACGCGGTGCTGAACGACCGGGGCATCCCGGTGATCCCCGACATACTCGCCAACGCCGGTGGGGTCGCCGGAAGCTACTTCGAGTGGACCCAGAACATTCAGCAGTTCACCTGGAGCGAGGACAGATTTGCCAAGGAGTTGTGCGCCAGGCTCAATACGGCCACTCGAACGACGCTGAGGAGGGCCGAGGATGCGGCGGTCACCATGCGGGAGGCGGCGTTTGCGATTGGTGTCGAACGGGTGGCAGAGGCCACCCGGCTGCGCGGCTACGTCTGAACACGCACCCGTATGGGTGGGACATCACCTTGGTCGAGGCGTGACCGGGTTCTAGCGTGGCGCTCCGCGAGAGGTGGGGAAACGAGAGCTTTGGGGGGACCTTGGCAACGCTGACCACAAACCTTTTTCACGGTCAGGGGGAGCGCAGCCATCGGCTTCGGGTGGTGGCGGGCACGTGGCCGTCCGACATGGACGGTTCGGTCGTGGTGGTTGGCCCAAACAAGCGGGCACCCGGTGGTCACTGGTTCGGCGCACACGGGCTCGTGGAGCGTATTCACCTCAAGCCGAGCCACGACGGCGCCATCACCGTGGAACACAAGCTGGTGAACTCACCGGTCAACAGGTTGCGCAAGCGCCTGCCATGGCTGTTTCGCAGCGTGGCGTTCGTCGAGGCGTCGCCGTTCGGCATCAGCAACCTGGCCAATACCAACGTGGTCAGCGTGCAGGACCGCTTGATATTGGGCTACGACGCCGGTCGGCCGGTGGAGATCGATGCCGAGACCCTCGAGTTCATCTCACCCGTCGGCGCCAACGACGAATGGCTTCAAGGCGTGCCCGGGCTGCTGGAGCCACTGATCGCAGTGGCCGCGCACCCTGCGGTGGACATCGACGAAACGCTGCTTCACTTCGTGAACTACTCGCAGGTCTCGATCCCGGGCGAGGTGGCCGAGACCCATCTGGCCAGCTGGGATCTGCACGGACAGATCCAACGGCGACGAATCGACGGTATGTCCCCATTCGACTCGATCCACGACATCAAGGTGTCGGATCACTACCTGGTGATCTCGGATCTGCCGTTTGTGATCGAGCCCGAGACGTTCCGCGGCGAGCAACGCCGGGAACGCAGCCAGGACCACACCAAACTTTGGATCGTTGCCAAGGCCGACCTGGCGTCCACGCCGGAGGGTGGCACGGTGACGGCCACCGAGGTGCGCGTACCGATGCCGAGCGGGCACCTGTGGCTCGACGCCGAGGAGGTGGATGGGTGCCTGCGGGTGGTCCTCCAGCAGATCCCGCTCGCCGACCTGACGATCACCGTGACGTCCGAGGCACGCAACCACACCGATGGCGCCGTCTTCGATGCCGACTTCGAGGGGTGGATCGCCCAGGCCGTGCAACCGTCCGTGATCACCTGCCTGGTGATCGATCCGGTCACCGGCGTGGTGAAGGAGTCGGAATCGCTGAGCGACCCCGAGCATCTGTGGGGCGGGATTCTGGCCACGACCGACGTCACCCATTCGACCTCCCGAGCGCACCTCAGCCAACTCTGGTACGCCAACGTGGGATTCGATCCCGAGCTGGTACCCGAGGAATGGTGGCGGTTGTACTCGACGGCGACCGACGGCCTGGTTGCGCCCAGCGAGCTTCCGACGGAGCCGATCCCGGGTGCGCTCGCTCGCTTCGATCTGGACCTGATGCAGATCGCCGAGTCGTGGGAGTACCCGGCGGGCTCCTTCCCGTCGCCGCCCACGTTCGTCCCTCGAAGCGGCGCCACCGAGGCCGACGACGGCTACATCGTGTGCGTGGTGCATCAGGACGGGCCCAAGGAACTGCACGTGTTTGAGGCCGGGAACATCGCTGCCGGGCCGGTGGCGCGGGCGTCATCGGCGACGTTCAACCCCAACCTGATGTTGCACTCCTGCTGGTCGCCACCCCGTATCGGCCCCCGCCCAAGCAACTACTCGGTGCCGGTCAAGCGGGACGTGGTCGGCGCCTTGAAGGGTGTGCCCGGGAACATGAAGCGGATCGTGGCGATGGGCAAACGCATGGCAGAGTTGCGCCGGGAGGACGCCTCACGTTGATGGGGTGCCGGATGCAGGCTTCTTACGTGCCGTGCGCACGGTGGCACCGCGCTCGGTGACGCGGGTTCCGGCGGGTGTCTTCTTGGCGGCGGCCTTCTTGGCGGGTGCCTTGCGTTTGGCCGGTGTCTTCTTGGTGGCGGCCTTCTTGGCGGGTGCCTTGCGTTTGGCTGGTGTCTTCTTGGTGGCTGCCTTGGGCTTCGGCTCGGTCGGGGCCTGGGCGTTTGGGGCGATGGAACGGGCGGCGGCGAGAAGTTCGTCGTAGGCGTCCTCGACAGCGCCGGCCAGATCCCACACGTCGGGGGTGAGTTCCCGGTCCACCATGAAGCCGACGTCGATGTTGTCCTCGTAGGACAACACCGTGACGTTCATGCCGGCACCCTCCATGATGGGGCCCATCGGGTAGGCGGCGATCAGCTTGGCACCGGCGAAGTACAGAGGAAACGGCGGGCCGGGCACGTTGGAGATCACCAGGTTGTGGATGGGTCGGTGCATGTTGGCCATGTTCATCTGGCTGTAGAGACGGGCGGCCAATTGGAACGTGCGGGGCGCCGCATACTCGCCCCAGTCGGTCATCAGCCGGGCGCCGAGGGCGTTGTGTTCCTCCTTGGCGCCCTTGGTGCTGTCGGCGATGAGGCGCAGCCGCTCGGCCGGGTCGCTCTCTTGGGTTGCCAGGTGGGCGAACATGGCCGAGACCCGGTTGTTGGCCGACCCCTGCTCCTCCTCGGTGCGCACCGACACCGGGATACACGCCACCAGTGACTCGTCGGGCAGGTCGCCACGATCGCTCAGGTACTTGCGCAGCGTGCCCGACATGATGGCCAACACCACATCGTTCACCTTAACCCCGAACGCCTCTTTGATCTCCTTGGCACCCGACAGCGGAACGCGTGCGAAGCCCACCCGTCGGTGGGGCGTGATCGCCGAGTTGAACGGCGTGGGCGGAGCGGTCAGGGGAAGCGCGCCGTGAGTCTCGGTCTCGTCCGACATGCGGGTGCTCACCACGTTGCTGAGGTTGCCCACGGTGCGCCCGATCAGCGCAGGCATGTTGATGATGCGCTTGAAACGAGAGGACATGGCGTAGCCGATGAGCTCCCACTCGTTGGGGATGTGCTCCGGCTCGTGCGGCTGCGGCGGTTCGATCTCGGCGCCCTCAGGGCTGAGGTCGTACAGCGTGGTCATGATCTCGGCGCCGCTGGCACCGTCGATCGCCGAGTGGTGCACCTTGGTGACGACACCGACGCGGTTCTGCTTGAGTCCCTCGATCACCCAGATCTCCCAGAGCGGTTTGCTGCGGTCCAGGGGCACCGATGCGATGCGGGCGGCCACATCTGCCAGCTCTCGTCGTCCTCCTGGTTCCGGTGCGTTGACGCGGTGGATGTGGAAGTCGAGGTCGAAGTCGGGGTCCTCGATCCAAATGGGGTGGTTGAGGTTGAACGGCACGGTCACCAGGCGACGCCGGAAGGGGGCAACCAGGTGCATGCGCTCTGCGATGAGCCGGCGGATGGCGTCGAAGGAGTACCCGCCGGGCATGGTGTCGGTGTCGAAGATCGCCGTCATGGCCACGTGCATGTGGGCATTGGGGGTCTCGAGGTAGGTGAATGCGGCGTCGATCCCCGACAGGCGTTCCATGTAGTGGGCCCCTTGTGAAGCGAGGCCTCGCGGTGAGGCGCTCGTCCGGGCAGTATCCCATGTTGAACTCACCTAAGTGAAGGGAGGAGGCCTGTGCCGTTGGCGAGCGCGTGGGTCTGACCCGGGGGTGTTGAGGTGCGCACCGGTGGGGGAACCCTGGAAGCAACGTTTCCCGAGTGCGTAGACTTCGGGGCAATGAGCTTTCTCACTCGTTCCGTCGCCCGAGGCGCTTTGGCCGCCAATTCGCTGGCCCCTCGATCCAACTCCCGCCTATTCACTGTTCCCTCCTTTTTTGGTAGCTGGTTCACCACCGAGCTGAGCGCTTCGTTGATTGCGCTCGACGTGATCGATACCGTGAACTTTGTTCGTCAGGGCGGCCTCCGAAGCAATGCCGGCCGTGCGGCCGTGGTCATTCGGGCGTCGGCTGCCGGTGTCAGCCTGAACCAATGGCGTCAGTCGGTCTCGACCGGGGCGTCGTTTGCCCAGGGCTTTGGTGACTTCGCAGACCTTGACGGGTTGCCCGATGCGACACCCGCCGACCCCAAGGGTGATCTGCTGCCCATCTTCATGGGTTCGAAGAAGCGCCGTCGCAGCAAGGATGTCGCCTTCGCCGAGGTGGGCGGGGTGGAACTGCGCCTCGATGTGTACGAGCCGCTCGAACCTGCGCCCGAGGGGGTGACCCGGCCATGCGTGATCTATGTGCACGGAGGTGGTTGGGTGATCGGCGACAAGCGCGAGCAGGGGGTTCCTCTGCTGAACCACCTGGCCGCCAACGGCTACGTCGGCTTCAACGTGAACTACCGACTGAGCCCAAAGGTGAAGGCGCCCCACCACCTGATCGACGTCAAGCGGGCCATCGCCTGGGTGCGTGAGCACGCCGAGGACTATGGCGCCGACCCCGACTTCATCGCCATCGCCGGCGGATCTGCGGGCGGCCACCTGGCTGCGCTGGCGGCCCTGACCGACGCAGACACCTCCTTCCAGCCCGGCTTCGAGGAGGCGGACTGCTCGCTTCAGGCGGCGGTGCCGTTCTATGGCGTGTACGACCTCACCGAGCGGGCCCAGGACATGTTGGACCTGCTCGACCCGCTGATGTTCCCCAGCCCGGTTGCGGAGGACCCCGAGCTGCACCGGGCTTACTCACCGGTGGAGCGGGTGAACGAGGATGCTCCGCCATTCCTCATCATCCAGGGCTCGCTGGACGTGCTCGTGCCGGCGGAGGGCGCCCGCACCTTCGCGCGAAAGCTCCGGGCCGTGTCATCCCAGCCGGTGCTCTACGTCGAGCTCGAGGGTGCACAACACGCGTTTGACGTGTTCGTGTCGCCCCGCACCCGCCGAACCCTGGACTGGACCCATCGGTTCCTTGACGCCGCTGTGCTGAGGTTCCGGGATCGCACCGGCGACACGGTGGCACCGGTTGGAGAGGGCGAAGACCCAGACGAGGTGCTGGCCGCCGCCGGATAGCTCGGCCGTGTGTCGCAGCGCCCCTCGACGGCGGGCGTGAAGCCCGAGCCGATCAGGCGAGGGCGGCCCGGATGACCGCCGGGGCATCCGTGGGACCGGCGACGGGAATGAGGAGCGCACCGGTGGCTTCGGCGAGCGCCGTGGCATCGGCGACGTCATCCTTCGGCGGCAGCAGTACCAACTCCTCGAACAGCCTGGCGGTCGCAGTTGGGTCGGGACCGGCGGTCGATCGGCAGTCCGACAACACCAGGCAGACCTTGCGACGGGCATCGGAGCGGGCGAGCTGGTGTGCTGCGGCGTCGAGGGCTAAGGACAGGTCGGTCACCCCATGGCCGCGCAGCACCAACAGGTCGTCGACCACCTGCTCGGCGGAGCGCGACGAACCCTGCGGGCGCACCACCAAGGCCTCCCGGGCGATGGCCAGCACCGAGGCGTCGGTTGGGCGGCTCAGCACCACGGTCGATGCAATCACGGCCGCGGTGGCCAGGCGGGAGCCCAGCATGGAACCCGAGCGGTCGACCACGAGGCACAGCGCGGTGCCGGGCCGTTCCCAGGCCGCCACCGTGAGCTCGTCCGGCGGCGCGGCGGCGCCGGTGACGCGGGAGGTGAGGATCGCGTCCATGGAGGCGTCCAGGTCGAGGTCGCCTTCGGCCACCGAGGCGCGGCGGCGCGCCAGGCGCCCCACGCCACGCCCGGTGCGGGGGGCGGGCCCGCTGCGTGCCAGGTCGGTGGTGACTCGGCCGGCCAGCCTGGCGGCCAGGCGCCGGAGCGTAGGATCGGTGGCACCCACCAGGTCGGCCAACAGGGCCATCGCATGGTTGGGGTCCTCGGCCAGAAGTCGGTCGAAGGCCTCGTCATCGAGCACGCCCAGCTCGGGGCTGACTTCGGCGAATCCCTGGTGTTGCGCCAATTCGGATCGGCTGGTGGTGCGGCGGGCGGCGTTGGCCACCGCCTCGGCCACCTCGGCACCCTCCTTGATCAGGTCGTCGGCGCCCCCACCGGGGCCGGGGGTTTTGGGGTGTCGTCGGGATGGTCGCTGGTGGGGGTCGAACGGTCGGCGTCGGGATCGTCGTCGGGCGCCTCGGCGGCCGGGTCGAGCTGGGCGAGGTGCCGCTGCCACAGACCGGTGAGCAGCGACTCGGCCGTGGTGGCCGACCCCTCGTGCAACCTGATTCGGCCCGAAAGCGCAGACAGGGTTGCGTCCAGGGTGACGTCGGAACTGAACACGGATCGCCGTCGCAGGGCGGCAAGCTCGCCCGCCACGATCAACAGGTCGATTGCGCCACGCACCGACGAGCCGCTGCGCAGGTCCGGATGGCCGCGGGTGTCGCGCGCCAGGGCCACCGCCCCGTGCAGCAGGGGTGCGGCCGCGTCGGCCAACGCACCCAGCTCGGACGAGACCCCGGCGGCCTCACGGGCCACGATGGTTGCCTCGGCCTCGGCGTCCTGGTAGCCGATGGCCACCCGGGCGCAGCGGTCGTACACCGCCGATGAAATGCGGGCCGTGCCCACGCTGTCGTGCGGGTTCATGGCCGCCACCAGCCTGAACCCGTCGGAGGCGGGGATCATGCCCAGCCGAGGCACGTGGAGCTCGCCTTCGCTCATCACGGTGATCAGCACGTTGAGGGTCTCCTCCGGCAACCGGTTGATCTCCTCGATGTACAGCAACGATCCGTCCCGCAACGCCCGGGCCAGCGGGCCGTCCAGAAACACGTCGGGGGTGTAGCCGGCATCGAGCACGCGGGCAGGGTCGAACATGCCGATCAGCCGAGCCGGGGTGAGCTCGGCGTTGCCCTCGGAAAACTCGAACCCAAGCCCGGCCTCGTCGGCCACCGCCCGCAGCAGCGTGGACTTGCCGGTGCCCGGGGGGCCTTCCAGCAGCAGGTGGCGGGCGCCCGCCAGGCAGGCGACCACCACCTCCAACTCGCGCCGCCGCCCAACCACCAGGGTGTCCAGGCGGTCGAGCAGGGCCACGTCAAAGCGGGCCGACCTTGGCCGCGGGGTGTCCGCAACCGGTCGCAGGGGTGGAAACTCGGTCATGGTCGGCTCCTCGTTGGTGCGTGGATGCCCGAGCTCGGGAGCGACTCAGTCAAAGACGATGACGCCGCGGATGTTCTTGCCGTTGCGCATGTCCTCGTAGCCCTGGTTGATCTCGTCCAGGGTGTAGGTGTTGGTGATCAGCTCGTCCAGCTTCAGCTTGCCCGCCTGATACATGGCCAGCAGGTTGGGGATCTGGTTGCGCGGGTTGGCCGAACCGAAGACGGTGCCCTTGATCTCCTTGTTCATCATGGAGAGCATGAACATGTTGAGCTTGGCGTCCTCGTCCACCATGGGGGCCACTGCGGTCACCACCACGGTGCCGCCCTTGCCGGTGAGGTTCATTGCGGGCTCCAACAACTCGCCCTTCATGACGCCCACCGTGATGATGGTTTGGTTGGCCATCTGGCCCCAGGTCATCTCGCCGAGGGCGCCCATCGCCTCGTCCACCGATGCGTAGGTGTGGGTGGCACCGAACTCCATGGCCTGCTCGCGCTTGAACTCCTCCGGGTCGATCACGACGACGCGCTGGGCACCGGCGATCGCCGCACCCTGCACTGCGTTCATTCCGACGCCGCCGGCGCCGATGACCACCACGGTGTCGCCCGCCTTCGTGCCGGCGCGTTCCACGACGGATCCGTACCCGGTGGCCACACCACAGCTCACCAGGGCCACCTGGGGAAATGGCAGATCATCGGCCACCTTGACCACCCCGTCCTCCGACAACAGCATGTGTTCGGCGAACGAGCCCAACTGGGTCATGCGCGCCGCCGGCTGGTCGCCGATGTGATGGGCCACACGGTCGTCGCCCGGCATGCCCAGGTTGAACAGCTTGGCGCCCTCGTCGCACAGGAAGCTCTGACCCTGAATGCACGAAGGGCAGCGGCCGCAGGAGGGGATGAACGACATCGACACGTGGTCGCCGACGGCCACCCGGGTGACCTCGGGGCCAACCGCCTCGACGATGCCCGATCCCTCATGCCCGCCGATGAGCGGGAAGTGCGGCGCCGGCATGTCGCCGGTGACCACGTGCTCGTCGGAGTGGCACATGCCGGCGGCCTTGGTCTTCACCAACACCTCGCGACCCCGTGGGTCGTCGAGCGTGACCTCCTCGATCTTCCACTCTTCGCCTACGCCCCACAGCACTGCAGCACGGGTCTTCATAAGTTTTCCCCTTGAGAGTTCCTTGATGGCCGCCCCCGTGGCGACCGCCTTGCTCCGTTTCTAGTCCAGGTTGGGCTGGGAAGTGTCACGCGTGACAAGTTCCACCCCGTCGGACCAACCTCGCTCGCCGCCCCACAAGTGCCCTCCCGGGTAGGGTGAGGCGGGCCCGTGCGGGCCGCGGCGATGACCATCGCCGATGACACCATCAGGAGGCCACCGTGGCAACAGAAACCATGGCACCAGCAACCGCTGCGACCACCGACGGATCGAAGCTCGACCCGGCCGCAGACGAGCAGGTGACCGCCGAACTCATCGAAGAAGAGTTGTTGGTAGAAGAGGTGTCGATCGACGGGATGTGCGGGGTCTACTGATCCCAAGCGATCTCATGGATCAATCGGTGGCACTCGATGAGGCCTGGTCGCTGAACCCGAGGGTGTCGCTTCGTCCCGAACGTTTTGGCGCACTCGCCTACCACTTTGGCAATCGCCGCCTGTCGTTCCTTCGCCATCCAGACCTGGTGAGCGTGGCCGAGGGTTTGGCCGACGCCGACTCGGTGGCGGACGCGCTGCGGGCCGCCGGGGTGGCCGACGCCCGCTGGCCGTCCTTTCAACGGGCGCTGGCCACCTTGGCCGCCTCGGACATGGTGATACGACGCGACGCCGTGGAACATCCCGAGCAAGCGACCAACCTCCAACCCGAGAGGAGTTCCCGGTGAGCGATCAGATCACCCCCCTGACCCTTGGCCGCAGTGTTCCCGCCGTTGCTGATCAACCCCCGTCGGCCACGCGCAGCCTGACCGACGACTTCAAGCTGGGCCTTGAAGCCCCCATCTGCCTGACCTGGGAGCTGACGTACGCATGCAACCTGGCCTGCCGTCACTGCCTGTCGTCATCCGGGCGTCGTGACCCCGCCGAGCTGAGCACCGCCGAGTGCTTCGGTGTGGTCGACGAACTGCAGCGACTTGGTGTGTTCTACGTCAACCTGGGCGGTGGCGAGCCCATGCTGCGCCGTGACTTCTTCGACATCGTGGAGTACTCGACCGCCCACGACGTCGGCGTGAAGTTCTCCACCAACGGCACCTATATCGACCCGGCGGCAGCCCGCCGTCTCGCCTCGATGGACTACCTCGACATCCAGGTGTCGATCGACGGCGCCACCGCCGCGGTGAACGATCACGTGCGTGGGCAGGGCAGCTTCGCCACCGCCAGGACCGCCATGGACAATTTGGCCGCCGCCGACTTCGGCGCGTTCAAGATCTCGGTGGTCGTCACGCGTCAGAACGTCGACCAGCTCGACGACTTCCGTGCGGTTGCCGACGAGTACGGCGCCCAGCTGCGCATCACCCGCCTGCGGCCCTCCGGACGGGGTGCCGACACCTGGGACGAGTTGCACCCGACCCAGCAGCAACAGCGTGACCTCTACCACTGGCTGCTCGACCGCCCCGACGTGCTCACCGGCGACTCGTTCTTCCACCTGAACGCCTTGGGCTCGGAGCAGTTGCCGGGGCTGAACCTGTGCGGCGCCGGGCGGGTGGTGTGCCTCATCGACCCCATCGGTGACGTGTACGCCTGCCCGTTCGTGATCCACGACGAGTTCCTGGCCGGCAACGTGCGCGATCAGGGCGGATTCACCGGCGTGTGGAAGGGCTCGGACCTGTTCACGTCATTGCGGGAGCCCACCTCGGCCGGTGCCTGCGCCAGTTGCGGGGCCTATGACGCATGCCAGGGTGGCTGCATGGCCTCGAAGTTCTTTGTTGGCCTGGAGATGGACGACCCCGACCCGGAGTGCGTGCTGGGCCATGGTGAGACGGCGCTGGCCGACAAGCGGGCAGCGGGCGAGCTGGTCGGTGTGGGATCGCCGCCCAGGCCTTCACAGGATCACAGCCGCCCGGGCGCAGCGGTGCCGGTCAGCATCGGTGCCCGGCTGTCCTGACCGGTCAGGCGGCCCCCGAATCGGCCTCTGTTCGCACCCGGGCCCGCCACCGACGATCATGGAGCGGTGACCCTGCTGGACCCAATTGATCTCGGTACCCGGTGCGCTCCGAACCGGGTGATGTTCGGGCCACACGTTTCCAACCTTGGTCGTGATCGCACGATCTCTGACCGCCACGTCGCCTACTACGGGCGCCGAGCCGAGGGCGGTGCCGGAATCATCGTCACCGAGGAGGCGTCGGTTCACCCGTCGGACTGGCCCTACGAGCGGGCGCCGCTGGCCTCGGAGTGCGTCGCCGGCTGGGCGGCGGTCGCCGACGCCTGCCATCCTCACGGCTCGCTGGTGCTGGCGGCGCTGGGCCACGCGGGAGGCCAGGGCACCTCGCACTGGAGCCAGCGTGAATTGTGGGCGCCCTCGCGGGTGCCGGAGGTGGACACCCGCGAGGTCCCCAAGCAGATGGAGGCGGCCGACATCGGTGCAGTGGTGGCCGGGTTCGGGGCAGCAGCCGAAGGCGCCCGTTCGGCGGGCCTGGACGGCGTCGAGGTCAACGCCGGGCAGCACTCGTTGGTGCGGCAGTTCCTGTCGGGACTGACCAACCAGCGGGGCGATGAGTGGGCCGACCGCAACCGGTTCGCCACCGACGTGCTGGCCGCCGCCCGCGCCGGGCTGGGGGCCGACGGCGTGCTGGGGATGCGCCTCAGCTGCGACGAGTACGCCCCCTGGGCGGGTATCACCCCCGAAGCCGCGGCGACGCTGGCCGCTGAGCTGGCCGGGCTGATCGACTACCTGGTGGTGGTGTCGGGGTCGATCTTCACCGTTGGCGCCACGCGGCCCGACGCTCACGTGCCCGCCGGGTTCAACCTTGGGCTCTGCTCAGCGGTGCGCACCGCTGTTCGAGCGGCCCACGGCGACCGCGTGCCGGTGGTGGCGCAGGGCTCGATCGTCGACGTGACCATGGCCGAGACGGCGCTTGGCGACGGCACCGCCGACGTGGTGGAAATGACCCGCGCCCAGATCGCCGACCCAGATCTGGTGTCCAAGGCGGCGGCCGGTCACGTCGAGCGGATCCGGCCATGTGTCCGCTGCAACCAACAGTGCATGGTGCGCGACAACCGCAATCCCATCGTCTCCTGCATCGGTGAGCCTCGCTCCGGTCACGAGCTCTCCGATCCGGAGCCCCCTCGACTTTGCGCCGAGCGCGGCGCCGACGACGGGCCACGACGGCCCGTCACCGTGATCGGTGCCGGGCCCGCCGGCATGGAGGCCGCACGGGTGGCGGCGCTTCGAGGTTTCGGCGTCACCGTGGTCGACACCGCGGACGCCTGCGGCGCCACGGTGCGTGCCTGGACCACGGCCTCGGGCCGGGAGCCGATGGTTCGGTTGGTCGACTGGTTGGAGTCGGAGTGCCGTCGGTTGGGTGTGGAGTTCGAACTTGGCCGGACGGTCGATCCGGCCGGCATCGGGGAACTCGGGGCAGGCGGCCCGACCTTGCTGGCAACGGGGGCGCGCCCGGGGGAGCGGTCCTATGGGACAACATCCGGCGGGGTGGTCGTCGACGCCGCGGCCCTGCTGGAACACCGCCGGGCCCAACCGGACGACGACACCCTGGGTCTCCCCACCGGTGCTGTGGCGATCTGGGATCCAATCGGCGGGCCGATTGCCGTATCGATCGCCGAGACCCTCGCCGGGCTGGGGCGATCGGTTCACCTGATCACCGGCGACCAGATCGTGGGCAACGAGCTGTCCCGCACCGGCGACCTGGCACCGGCCAACGCCCGCCTGGCCCAGGTGGGGGTCACCATGCACCGCCGCCGTATCCTGCGAAAGGTGCGCAAGCGGGATATTGAGGTGGAGAACCGATTTACGGGAGCAACCGAGACGATCGTCGTCGGCGCCCTGATCGACGCCGGACACCGGTTGCCCGACGACACCTTCAACCCGGTGGACCGTTCGGTGGCACGTGCCGGTGATTGCGTGGCACCGCGCACGATCGCTCAGGCCGTGCTCGAAGGCCGACGCTGGGCGCAGGCGTTGTGATGGGCATCCTGCACCCCTTCGAGGCAATCCCAGCGGAAGCATCAATCGGGAGCGAACCACCGGGGGAATCGTCATGACCGAGCGACTGCTGTGGTCGCCGCTGCGGTTGGGGCCGGTCACGCTGCGAAACCGAATCGTGTTCTCTGCCCACCTCACCAACTACGCGGTCGATGGCAAACCGTCACCTCAGCACGCCGCCTACTACGCCGAACGCGCTGCGGGGGGTGCCGGGCTGATCATCACCGAGGAGCACTCCACCCATCCCACCGACTGGCCCTACGAAAAGCTGATCCACGGTTTCAACCGGGACGTGATCCCCGGATACCGGGCGATCACCGAAGCGGTGCACGCACATCGCACGCCGATCTTCGCCCAGATCAACCACAACGGTGGGCAGGCCTCGTCGATGTACACCCGGCTACCGGTGTGGGCGCCCTCGGCGGTGGCCGATCCGTTGTTTCGCGAGGTGCCCAAGGCCATCGACCACGACGAGATCGCCGAGATCATCGCCGGGTACGCGCTCGTCGCCGCCAACTGCGCCGAGGGCGGCTTCGACGGCATCGAGTTGCAGTGCAGCCACAGCTCGATCGTCCGCGGGTTCCTGTCGCCCGCCACCAACCGGCGCACCGACGCCTACGGCGGAACGCTGGCCAACCGGGCCCGACTGCTCCTCGAACTTGTGGCCGCGGTGAGGGCCGCCATCGGCCCCGACCTGGCATTGGGCGTGCGCCTGTGCGGCGACGAACTGATCGAAGGGGGCACCACCATCGAGGACGCGGTGGAGGTGGCGAAGATGGTGGAGGCCACCGGCGCAGTCGACTACCTCAACACCTCCATCGGTGTGGCCACCTCGTCGCTGTTCATGATCGAGGCGTCGATGCACATCCCGCCCGGCTACGCCTCGTTCATCCCCTCGGCCCTGCGCGAGGTGGTCGACCTGCCGGTGGTGGGCGTCGGCCGTTTCAAGGACCCGTTGCAGGCAGAGCGGGCGCTCACCGAGGGCCACTGCGATTTGGTGGGGGTGGTGCGCGGCCAGATCGCCGATGCCGCCTTCGCCGCCAAGTCGCGTGCGGGCAAAGTCGAGTCGGTGCGTCTGTGCCTGTCGTGCAACCAGGAGTGCGTCGGCCGGATGGGCCTCAACCGGTGGCTTGGATGTATCGAAAACCCGCGGACCGGCCGGGAGGCCGAGGGCGTGGGCGCGCCCCGGCCGGTGGCGCTGTCCAGGTCGGTGCTGGTGGTCGGCGGCGGACCGGCCGGGCTTCAGGCCGCCATTGCGGCGGCGCGCAACGGCCACCGGGTGACGCTCTGCGAGCGCCACGAACTCACCGGTGGGTCCGTTCGCCTGGCGGCCTCGGTGCCCAACCGGGCCGAGTTCGGCGACCTGGTGCGCAACCAGTTTCACGAGGCCACCCGGCTGGGCGTGGAGATCGAGACCGGGGTGACCCTTGATGCCGCCGAGGTGCTGCGCCGCCGACCTCACAGCGTCGTGGTGGCCACCGGCGCCCGTCCGGCTCGGCCCTACTGGGCGCCCGGGGACGAGCACCGAATCGTGGACGTGATCGAGGTGCTCGACGGTGCCGCGGCGCCGTCAGGACGGGTGGTGGTGCTCGACGAGCTGGGCTTCCATCAGGCCACGTCGGTCGCCGAGCTGCTGGCCGATCGGGGCTGTGACGTGGAGGTGATCACACCTGGCATGGTCGTGGGCCAGGACCTGGGCATCACGCTGGACCTGGAGACCTGGTGGATGCGGGCCGAGTCCAAAGGCATCGTTCAGACCACCGAGCTGGTGCCGATGGGCTGGGATCAGGGCACGCTGACGCTGCAGCATCACCCCACCGGGACGATGCACGAGCGCACCCCCGACTGGGTGGTGCTGGCCGTGCCCGCCACCCCCGCCGAGGAGCTCTACCTGGAACTGCTCGATGCCGGCGTGGACGTGCACCGTGCGGGCGATGTGGTGGCTCCCCGCCGCGCGCACGCCGCGGTGGTCGACGGCGAACGCGTCGGCGCCGCCCTGTAGCCCCAACCCGTCGGTTACCGGGGGCCAGGGTGTGGGCTCAGCCCGCGGCGGCGTTGAGATCGTCGCGGTTGACGACCGATGCCAGGGTGAGCCCCTCGGCGCTGAGCGCCTCGGTGCCGCCCTCCGACCGATCGATGACGCACACCACGTCGGTGATCTGTGCGCCGATACCCCGTAGGTCGGCGGTTGACAGCACCACCTGTCCGCCGGAGGTGATCACGTCCTCGACGATCAGCACACGCTTGCCGTCCACATCGGCACCCTCGGCAAACTTGGCGGTGCCGTACTTCTTGGCCGATTTGCGCACGAAGCAGGCGGGCAGGCCCGTCACCCTGGCCAACGCGGTGACCACCGGGATGCCGCCCATTTCCAGACCGGCGAGCACTTCAATGCCCTCGGGCACCAGTGTGGCCATCGCCTCGGCCACCTCGGCGAGCAACACCGGGTCGGACTCGAAGCGGTACTTGTCGAAGTACTCGTTCGACACCCGCCCGGAGCGAAGCGTGAACTCCCCGGTGAGGTGCGAGGTGGCGTAGATGCGGTGGGCCAGGTCGGCTCGGATGGCGTCGTCGGTGATCGGCATGGTTGAGCACTCTACGGGGCGGCGGCACCAGTCCCGGACTCTCCCACCCGGCACTCGCTGGGCCAGACTCTGCACCATGCCCGAAGGCCACATCATCCACCGTTTGGCTCGACACATCCGGCGAAGCATGGGCGACGAGCCGGTGGTGGTCTCCTCCCCCCAAGGCCGGTTTGCCGGTTCGGCGGCGCTGCTGAACGGGCAGCGGGTCAGCCGAACCGCGGCATGGGGCAAGGACCTGTTCGTCTTCTGGGAGGCCGGTGAGATCCTGCACGTGCACTTGGGCCTGATCGGCAAGTTTCGGGTTGTCCGGGCGCCCGGTCCGGATCCGAGGGACACGATTCGGCTGCGTCTTGAGGGAGGCGGTGCCGAGGCCGACGTGTGGGACCTCACGGGGCCGATGCGCTGCGAGCTGATCACCCCGCAGGAGCAACGGGCGATCACCTCGGCCCTGGGCGCCGACCCGTTGCGGCCCAACGCAGACGTTGCTGGGGCCCGCACCCGGTTCCTGTCGACCAAAAGGCCGGTTGCCGCAGCGCTGTTGGACCAGCGCATCATCGCCGGTATCGGCAACGTGTATCGGGCCGAACTGCTGTTTCGGGCCGGGATCCACCCTGAGGTTCCGGCCGCAGCGCTGAGCGAGGCCGACTTCGACTCGCTGTGGAACGACACGGTGAGGCTGATGCGCATCGGCGCGCGCCTGGGCAACATCGTGACCACCGAACCCGACGAGATCGGGCGAACCCCGGGCCGGATGAAACCCGACGATCGGCTCTACGTGTACAAGCAGCAGCGATGTCGCCGCTGCGGCACCGACATCGCCATCGCCGAGGTTGCCGGCCGCAACTGCTACTTCTGTCCCACCTGCCAAACCCGGTAGGGCACTGACCCGGCTCGCACGGCGCTGTGGCCGGCTACGTCTTTGGCGGCGGGCCGGCGACGGCGGCGGCCCACACCGAATCGAACGTCGCGTCGGCCGGATGCATGTGCATCGCCCAGGTGACCCCGGGGACCTCCAGCAGCGTCATGTCGTCCTTCGCCGCCACCACCGCCACATCAAAGCCCTCCAACGAACCCCGGACCGCCACGACCTGGTCGAGTGCCCGGCCGAGTTGGTCGGCGTCCACCTCGATGAGGAACAGGCCTTCGAAGCGGGCGGCGCGACGAACCGGCCGCAGGGCATCACCCCGGGCGGCGCACCAGATGGGGATTCGTGGCCGCTGGAGCGGCGTGGGACGAAAAGCCACCCCGTCGATCAGTCGGTGTTCGCCCCGGTGGGTGACGACCTCTCCGGCCCAGGCCTCGACCAGCAGGTCGGCCGACTCGTCCAGGATGTCGGCCCGGGTGCGAGGGTCGGTCACCTCGCCGAACCGGGTCAGCTCACCGTCGGTGTCGACGCCGAGCCCGATACCCAGGGTGAGCCGGCCGTTGCTGAGGTGGTCGAGGGTGACCGTCTGACGGATGAGGGTGGACATGCGCCGCCTGGACAGCGGCGTCACCATGGGACCGATCCGGATCGATTCGGTTGCGGTGGCGACCGCCGCCAACGTGACCCACACGTCGGAGATCTCCGCCACCTCGGCCGGATCTCGGTGCACGTGATCCCACAGGTAGAGGCCGTCCCAACCGGCGGCCTCGGCGGCGACGGCCAGGTCGACCATGGCCTTCGGGTCGACCAGTTCGCCAAACGGGGCGACGGACAGGGCGTGTTGCATGAGCCGCGACCCTAGCGGCGCGGGTTGGTCCTGGAGCGCCCTACGCTGGCAACTCCACGAGCGAGGAGTAGCCCCATGGCGATTGAACCGTTGAGATGGACGACCACCGCTGACGCCGGCGCGGTGCTGACCACGGTCGGCACGGCGTTGCAGTCGTTGGGCTACACCGTGACGGCGAATGCCGATGGCTGGTCGGGTCGTGCCGAGGTGGGCTCGAAGGTTGGACGCGCCCTGGCGGGTGGCTTTGTGCGACGCATGATCGTGAACTATCAGGTGGGCCAGGGGGTGCAACCCGAGACGTCGGAGGTGCAGATCGCCCCGGCCATGTCTGGCATCGGTGGCGGAGCGCTGGGCATCTCCAAGGCGAAGAAGGAGATGGCCTCGATCGCCCAGGCCGTGCACGGTGCGCTGGCCGCCAACGACCAGTTGGCCCAGATCGACAGCCAATTCCTGCCGCCCGCCCCGGGTGCGCCGCCCCAGGGTTGACGCCCCGGCACAGCGACAATTGAGCTAGCCGGCACGGCCGTGAAGCAGCTTGATCGCCTTGCCGACCAACTCGTCGGTCTTCTTGGTGCGATCAAAGCTGGTGAGCGCCAACGGGGCGGCGAAACGCTGACGGGCCACCGACTTGGCCCGCGTGAACTCGCGGATGCCGTCCGCTCCGTGGATACGGCCGAAGCCTGAATCGCCAATGCCGCCGAAGGGCAGCGCTGCGATCGCGGCAAAGGAGATCACCGAGTTCACCGCGGTCATGCCCGACCGGATGCGGGCAGCAAGTTCGGCGCCCCGAGCCTTCGAGAAGACGGTGGAGCCCAGCCCAAACGCCGAGTTGTTGGTGCGCTCGATCGCCTCGTCCATCGACGCCACCCGGGTGATCACGATGGTGGGGCCGAAGGTTTCCTCGGTCATCGCCAGCGAATCGTCGGGTACGTCCACCAGCACGGTCGGCCCGACCACCCGTTCGCCCACGGCGCCCGGCCCGCCCAGCAGCGCCCGGCCGCCCTTGTCGAGCGCATCGGAGATGTGACCGGCGATGATGCCGATCTGTTTGGGCATGGTGATCGGGCCGATCTGGGCGTCGTCGCCGCTGCCCACAGTCAGGGCGGAGGCCTTGTCGACCACCCGGTCGACGAACTCGTCGTACACGTCGCCGTGCACGTACACGCGCTCGACGCCAACGCAGGTCTGCCCGGCATTGGACATGGCGCCCCACGTTGCGGCGTCGGCGGCGGCCTCAAGGTCGGCGTCGGCGTCCACCAACATGGCGTCCTTGCCGCCGCACTCCATCAGCACCGGCGTGAGGTGCTCGGCCGCGGCCGCCATGATGCGCTTGCCGGTGGCCGTCGATCCGGTGAATGCGATCTTGTCGACCTTGGCGTCCACCAGCGCCGCACCGGTGGCGCCCATGCCGGTGACGCACTGCAGCACCGGCTGGGCGCAGGCGGCGGCAAAGCTGTTGGACAGCCAGTGGCCCACACCCGGGGTGTACTCGGACGGCTTGAACACCACGGCGTTGCCGGCCGCCAAGGCGTACGCGATCGAGCCCATCGGCGTGAACACCGGATAGTTCCAGGGGCCGATCACGCCGATCACGCCAAGCGGCTGGTATTCGAGTGTGGCGGCCATGTTGGACATCAGCAGGCCGGGGAACACGCTGCGGCGCTTCATGACCTTGGGTGCGTGCTTGGTTGCCCAGGCCAGGTGCTCGACCGCCAACACCACCTCCAGTTGGGCGTCACCACGGGGCTTGCCGGTCTCGTTGTGCACCACGTCGATGAGGTGGTCGGCATGGTTCACCAGGTGCGAACGCCACCGCTTCAGCACTCTCGTGCGGCCGGCGGTGCCCTGAGCTCGCCACCAGGCTGCGGCAAGCCGGGCTCGCTCGACCACGGCGCGTACCTCGTCGGGTCCGGCGGCCGGGTAGGTGTTGACCACCTCGCCGGAACCCGGGTTGAGCACGTCAAACGTCTCGCCCGGTGATGCCGACTGCGTTGCCGATGACACGGCGGAAGCCTGGCCGGTCGTTGAGGTTTCGGTGATGCTCATGGGTGCCCCTTTGGAAGCTGTTGTGCCCAGACTGGCATGGCCCGTCGGTCGGGCATCGTGTGGTGCAGTCCAACACGTCGGCATCGGCGCTGCCACGCGGGAGATGGGCTCAGGCGTAGCGCTTGGCCGCCCGGGCGCGGGCCGCGGCAGCAAACTCCTCGCGATCCAGGGGTGCGGCCGACGTGGTCAGGGCGCCCAGCAGACGCTCGGTGGTGGCCGTGATCTCTGAGACGGCGATGGCGTAGGCGGCCTCGTTGGCCATGGACGGCTTGGACGACCCGCCGACCTTTCGGACGAACTGCAGCGCAGCGGACTCGATCTCGTCGTGGGTGGCCGGGGGCTCGAAGTTGTGGAGGCGTCGGATGTTTCGGCACATGGGTGCCACGCTACGGGCACGAGGGCCGCCGATGTGCTGCGATGGGGTGATGGCCACCAACGTGCTCGGCACCGACCTGCAGACCTGTTCCACCGATCCGATGACGGGGTTCTACCGCAACGGCTGCTGCGATACGGGAGGTCAGGATCAGGGCGTGCACACGGTGTGCGCGGTGATGACCGCCGAGTTTCTGGAGTTTTCGGCGGCGGCCGGCAACGACCTGTCGACGTCTCGACCGGAGTTTGGTTTCGTCGGGCTGAACCCGGGCGACCGGTGGTGCCTCTGCGCAAGCCGGTGGACCGACGCACTCGAGGCCGACTGCGCGCCGTCGGTGGTGTTGGCCGCCACCCACGCCCGGACCCTCGAGTGGGCCGACCTGGCCGATCTGAAACGTCACGCCGTCGACGAAACGCTGTGAAGCGACGCAACATCGTGGGGGTGGTCCTGGTGATTCTGGTGGTCGTGGTCGTCGGCGCAGGTCTCGCAATCGCCGGGATGGGGCCATGGGCAACGCCGCTGACGCTGGTGGTGGGGGATTCGGTGACCAACCTGTCGCGCGTGGAGATCGAGGCCACCACCGGCGCCAGGGTCGATGCGCAGAACGGCTACACGTGGGCCGAGATGGCGCCCAAGGTTCGAGGCTCGTTGGCCGTGATGAAGTCGGAGCGCGGCGTGCCCGAGCGGGTGGGTGTCCTCCTGGGGTACAACGACGTGCTGACCGACCGGCAGGACCTCGAGGCCACCCGCACGGTGTTGGAGGAGTTCTCCGACGTTCCGTGCGTGGTGGTGCTGACGTTGCCGAAGCTGTGGAACCGGGATGCTGCCGGGTACAACGCCGAGGTGCGGGCGATCGTCGACGATCTCCCCAACACCTCGACCGATGATGGCTGGGCCCGGTTTGTCAACGACAACCTGGACAATGGGGCAGCGCTCTTGGAGGCCGACCTGGTGCATCCGAAGCCCGGGGCCGCCCGCCAGGCGGTGGCCGATTCCTACCAGCAGGCTTTCGATCGGCACTGTTGAGGGCGCCCGCTGAACACAGGGTTCAGCGTCGCCGTGGTTTGGCCGTCGCCGGATGCTCCGGCCAGTCGTGTTTGGGGTAGCGGCCCCGCAGCTCTCGACGCACCTCGCCCCAGGTGCCCGCCCAGAACCCGGCGAGGTCCGATGTGATCTGCACCGGCCGTCCGGCAGGGTTGAGCAGTTCCAGGCGCAACGGCAGTGCTCCATCGAGCAGCGACGGGGTGACGTTGGAGCCGAACATCTCCCCGAGGCGAACCGCCAGCGCGGGCGGGTCGGTCAGGTAGTTCACCGCCAGGTCCCGCCCGGACGGAACCGCAACCGTCTTTGGTGCCAGGCGGGCCAAGTCCATTTGGCTGTCCCAACCCAGGGTGAGCGCCAGGGCGCCGGCGACGTCGACCTTTTGGAGGTCGCGCCGGCCGGTGGCGTTGCCCAGCAGCGGCGCCAGCCACGACTCCAGCGAGTCCTTCAGCGAGGTCTCCGACCAGTCGGGCCATGCCTCGCCTCGATGATGACGCAGGAACGCCACCCGCGCCCGGAGCCCGTCGGCCTGGTCCCAACGGTCCAGGATGGTGCTTGGGCCCACCTCCCGAACCCGTTCGATCAGCGCCTGCACCGTGGCGGGGCCGGCAGATGGGCGCCGTTCGGTGAAGTCGAGTTCCAGGCTGTCGATCGCCCGCTCGACCCGTTCGGTCAGGTCGTCGCGCGTGCGATCCCAGCGCAGGTAGGTGCGACGGATCACCTGGTCGCCCAGCGCATCGACCACCTGATCGACGTCGATGGGGGTGGCCACCCTCACCAGCGCATCCTTGCGTTTGCCGTCGGTGTCGGCGACCACCACGAACTGCGACGAGGCGAGCGGGTCCGTGGCTGCGGTGGACACCCCGGAGCCCGACCGAAGCCGCCATCGGCCACCGGCAAGGCTCCGGGACCGACCCAACCGATCCGGATAGCCGACCAACAACAGTGGCCCCAACGCATCGGTGATGTCGTCGGGCACGTGGCCGGTGGTGGCGCCGCGCAACCCTGCCCGTCGCATCAACTCGTCGGCCCGACGGCGCACGGTGCCGATCGCCCGCCCGTCGGCCAGGGGGTGGTGTCGGCCGCGGTCGGTCACCAGGGCGACCCGGTCGGCCAGCGAGGTGGGCCGTTCGTTGGGACGACCGCCAAACACATCGCGCTCCTCCAGCAACGACGCGACCACGCAGGCGAGCGCAGCGTTGGGCCCAGCGGCGGCGGCCACCACCATGCGGGCCAGCCGTGGGTGAAGCGGCAGCCGCACCATCGCCTTGCCGGTGTCGGTGATGCGTCCCGCGTGGTCGATGGCGCCGAGCAGGCCGAGCAGGGTGCGGGCCTCCTCCCAGGTGCGCTGCGGGGGCTGGTCCAGCAGTGCAAGCGAGGAGGGATCGGAGGCACCCCATGCGGCCAGCTCGAGGGCCAGACCCGCCAGCTCCACCTGGGTGATCTCCGGTTGGATGTGACGGGGACGCGTGTTGTGTTCCGACTTGGACCACAGCCGGTAGGCCAGGCCCGGCTGAACCCGTCCGGCCCGCCCCGCCCGCTGCTCGGCCGAGGCGCGCGATGCCGACACGGTGGTCAGCCGGGTCATCCCCACCCCGGCGTCGAAGCGGGGCACCCGCGCCAGGCCCGAGTCGACCACGGCGGTGACCCCCTCCACGGTCAGCGACGTCTCGGCCAGGTCGGTGGACAGCACCACCTTTCGGCGGCCCACCGGCGCGGGCGCAACCGCCGAGTCCTGCTCGTCTGCGGGCAGCGAGCCGTGCAGCAGGTGGACGTCGATGGCGGCTGCGCCGAGCGCACCGCTGCGGCCGAGTGCCTGGGCGGTGCGCTTGATTTCGCCCATGCCGGGCAGAAACACCAACACATCGCCCGACGACTCGCCCAGCGCGGTCTCGATGGCCGCCGTGGTGACCGCCTCCAACCGGTCTCGTTTCTGGCGAGGTCGCCAGCGCACCGTCACCGGATGGGTCCGTCCCGGCGCCGAGATCACGGGCGCAGCAGCGGTCACGGCGTCAGCGCCTGGATCGCCGGCGCCTGGAGCGCTTGCGCCCAGCAGCGACGCCACGTCGCCCACGTTGAGGGTGGCCGACATCACCATGACGCGAAGGTCGGGGCGCAGCAGCGAGCGTGCCTCCAGGGTGAGCGCCAGGCCCAGGTCAGCCGGCAGGGAACGCTCGTGAAACTCGTCGAAGATCACCAGCGCGGTGCCTTCCAGACCGGGATCGGCCTGCACCCGTCTGGTCAGGATGCCCTCGGTGACCACCTCGATGCGGGTGGCCCGGCTCACCTTGGCGTCGTCGCGCGTGCGGTACCCGACGATGTTGCCCACCCGGTCGCCCAACAGGCTCGCCATGCGCGCCGCGGCCGCCCGTGCGGCCAACCGGCGAGGCTCCAACATGACGATGCGTCCGTCGCCCAGCCACGGCTCGTCCAACAGCCGCAGCGGCACCACCGTGGTCTTGCCGGCGCCGGGCTCGGCCTCCAGCACGGCGACGCCCGGGTCGACCAGCGCCCGACGAACCTCGCCGATCACCCCCTCGATCGGCAGCCCGGTGGGGTCCGCTCGGGGTGGTGGCGAGGCGGTGGGCATCGGCCCAGTGTGGTGCCTGCTGTCGCCCCGGGGAAGTTTGGGGTCGGGGGTGCGATCGTGGTGGTGGGCCGACCCGGCTGGTGGCTGCTGGTACGTTCGGCCGTCGTGGAAGGTGACGTCGTGGACATCGACACGATTTGGGCGTGGACAGCCGAAGAACGGCGGCGCGCTTCGAGTGACATGCGGATCATCGCAGAGGAGGCATGGAATCTGCCCAGCCTGTGCGACGGGTGGCGCTGTCGGGACGTGCTGGGCCACCTGGTGTGGCTCGCCGAATCGACCACGCCGAGGGCGCTCCGTGACCTGACACTGGCGTGTCGCCCCCCGAATCTGGCGATCAGGCACATCGGCAGGCGCCTGGGTGATGGCGATGTCGATGGGCTGCTTGACCGACTGGATGCCGCGGCCGCCGGCAGGTTTCATCTTCCCGGCGTCGGGCCGCAGGCCGCGTTGGCCGAGGTGCTCATCCACCGCGCGGACATCGTCCGGGCGACCGAGGGGCTGGTCCGCAGCAGCGATGAGCGCACGCGGCTGGCGATCGAGACCTGCCTGGAGCACTGGTGGTTCTACAGGATGCCCCGTCGGGTGCGCTCGGCCCACCTGATTGCAGATGATGCTGGCTTTGAGGTGGGTCCGGCTGACGGGCCGGAGGTGCGAGGGCCCGGCTGGGCGCTGCTTTTGGCCCTGGCCGGTCGGCAGCGGGCGCTGCCTGAACTGCACGGTGCGGTCGAGGTGCTGAGGTAGTTCCCCATGGTGGGTGGTGCCGGTGCTTCGGCACGCGACGGGCTCGGTAGGGTTGCCCCCAATGGCCGGTCCCCCAGGAGTCACCCCGAGCCATGGCGGAGACGATGTGCCCCATGGCGATCAGCGGGCGGCGCGGCGCGCCCCGGCACTCCCAGCAACCACCAGCCGACGGAGCCTGCTTGCGGCAGCGATGCTGTCGCCGGCGGTGATCGCCGCCGCTCGTCCCGGCAGTGCCCCGCGCCAGGACGACACGACGGCGCCCAAACCCGCCGACGCCACAGCGGCACCCGACGGTGCCGCTGGGCCGGGCACGACCGCTGCCGCATCCGACGCAAGCGCTTCGCAGGCCGGTCGGCCCGCCATCCGCCCTCGCAAGGACTGGGGCTCGGCTGCGCCGCCCAGCGGCACGCTGCGCGCCATCGACAACCAACTGTTGGTGGTCCACCACACCGAGGCCCCCGGCAAGGCCTACGAGCCGTCTGCGGTGCCCGGGCTGATCGAAGGCATCTACGCGTTTCACACGTCCGACGAGTTGGGTTGGCCCGACATTGGGTTCAACTTCATCGTCGATGAGTTCGGCACCATCTGGGAGGGCCGGCAGGGCAGCATCGATACCGCCATCGCGTGTGAGATCGAGGGCGGCGACGTCGGCCACAGCCAACACTGCGCCTTTCTGGGCGATTTCAACGTGTCGGCGCCGACCCCGTTGGCCATCGAGGCCATGGTGTCGTTGCTGGCATGGTTGGCCAACCGCGATCGCGTCCCGACCGGTGTGGGAGACACCACCAGTTTCATCTCGGAGGGCAACGACAAGTTCCCCGCCGGGCAGAAGGTGACCGTGCCCACCATCGCGGGCCACCGGGCCATAGCGGACGTGGGCTGCCCCGGGGATGCCACGCAGACCGAGGTGGTGCCACAGCTGCAGGGGCTGGTCAGCGGTGAGCGGTTGCGGATCGACCCCGACGGTGATGGTGGCGGAACAACACCCGCCACCCCGACGGGTGACACGTCCTTGCCGGCGGCGGAGGATGACGCCACCACCACATCGGTCTTCGAGACCACACCGGTGACCCGGCGCACGGTGGGCTTCGAGGCCTCGCCCCTGCCCGAGGCGCAGGTCAACGACCAGGTCGAGGGCAATGAGTGGGCGCCGGCGGCGATCACCGGCGGCCTGGCAGCTGCGGCGGTGGGCGCCGGGGCGGTCTACGCGGCGCATCGACACCGGACCAACCGGCCGGCTCAACTGCCGGACCGCACCACGGCCGGCGATGCCCTTGGCGTCGGAGAGAGCGCTCGCCGTGCGGCGGACGCCCGAACCGTGGACGACGCCCGAGCGCTCGTCGTGCGGCCTGATGGCATCGATGGCGGCTCGGCCGGGTGGATGCCTGCGGGGTCGGCCGCATCGGTGGGGTGGGTGATCTCTGCGGGGTGGAGCGATGATGCGCACGACAACGCGCTTCGGGAGTTGCGTGGGTTGGTCAAGGACCTGGAGATCGATCCGTCAACCCCGGAGGGGCGGGCCTTCGGCGATGCGGTCACCGCATCGCTGTCGGCCCTGGTGTCGGGCACGGCCGGCTCGGCGGCCCACGCCGCTGGGGAGGGCCCCGGGGCGGTGGTGTTCCTGCACAGCCGCAGGGCAACGTCGGTGGTCCGGCTGGGCAGCGGAGGGTTTGTGCTGCCCGGGGAAGGCGAGCAACCCGAGTGGGTGCCGGTTCGGGCCCGACTGCCGCTGCCTGCCGGGACGGGCGCAGGCGCCCCGGCGGAGGTCACCACGCTTGCTCGCCAGTGGCACCACCCCGAGCGCATGCCCGTGGCGGTGGCGTGGTTGGGATCGGCCGACGATGATGTGGTGATCGATGCATTGACCAGGGCTCACGACGGCACAATGGGCGAGGCCCCCAGCGGGGACGCGCTGGTTGACGACACCGTCAAGGTTCGGCAGGCGCTGTTGCGCGCAGGCGTGGACGATCTGGGCCTGGTGGTGCTGTGACCGACGCTGCCGCTGGCACGGTTGCGGTCCTCGCGGTACGTGGTGGCGAGTTGCCGACGGGAGCGCTCGAGTGCGTCGCCGAGGCGAACGGGGCCGCCGTCGTGGTGGGCGATGGCCTGGACGAGGCGATTGCGGCGTTGGGCGCCTTGGCGGCAGAGGTGTGGGCGTTGGAGTGGCCGGGGCGATGGTCGCCGCATGCGATCGCAGCGGCTGTGGCCGACCTGCTGAGCTCCACCGAGGTCGTGCTGACCCCCGCCACCCCCGACGGCCGTGACCTGGCCCCGCACCTGGCGTTGGTGCTTGGCCGTGCGCTTTACGCCGGTGCGATCTCGGTTGGGTCGCACCGGGTGGTGCAGCACGGGCACGGCGGCCGGTCGCAGCTGACCTCCTCGCCACCTGGACCGTTTGTGGCCACGATGACCCCTGGCGTGCGGGCCATCCCCGCAACCACGGGTGCCGACACCATCCGCCACGACCTGCCCGGACCCGTCGTCGGGTCGCCCGCTGAGGGTCCGGAGCCGCCCGAGTTGGTGGCGATTCACCCGCCCGACGCGTCCACCATGGATCTGTCCGAGGCGAAGAGCATCCTGGGTGGCGGCGCCGGGCTGGGCGGCGCCACCGAGTTTGGGCTGCTCGCCAAGGTGGCCGGGTTGCTCGGAGCATCGGTGGGTGCCACCCGGGTGGTCACCGACCAGGGCACGTTGGGTCACGAACGTCAGATTGGGACCACCGGCGTGGTGGTCAACCCCGATCGATATCTGGCGCTGGGCATTTCCGGTGCCGTGCAGCACACCGCCGGGTTGGGTGGCCCCGACCTGATCGTGTCGGTCAACACCGATGCGCACGCGCCCATGATGGCCATGGCCGACCTGGCGCTCACCGCCGATGCGCCGGCTACGCTGCGCGCCCTGGCCCGGCTGCTCGGTATCGACGTTCCCGGGTAGAGCTGGTTTCAGCCCCCGGGGGTTGCTTCCGGCGAAGGCGGAGCCATCAGTTCTTGAGCAGGTCCTTAAAGGCGCTCGTGGTGTCGATGCCCAGCTCTTTGGGCAGACCCAGAACCCGCTCGGCGACGATGTTGCGCAGGGTCTCATCGCTGCCGCCCGCGATGCGCATGCCGGGGGTGCCGCACACGAACGTTGACCAGGCGTAGGTGCCCCACTCGCCCGAGTCGGCGATGAGGCGGGGCCCGAGCAACGAGGCCACCAGCTCGGCGGTGGCGGTGAGGTTGGCGGTCAGGGCCAGCTTGCCGATCGACATCTCCGGCCCGGGCACGCCCCCTGCCCGCACCTTGGCCATCGCCCGCTGGGACGTCATCCTGGCCACCTGGAAGCCCGTGTACACCTTGGCCAACTCGTTTCGCAGCACCCGGTCATCCGCCAGGTCGAAGTGTCGCATCATCTCGATCAGCCGGGTGGATGAGCCCGTGCCGCCGCCCCCGCCCCCGCCGATGGAGGCTCGCTCGTTCATCAGCGTGGTGAGCGCCACGGTCCAACCCTGGTTGACATCGCCCAGGCGATGGTCGTCGGGCACCCTCACGTTCTCGAAGAACACCTCGTTGAACGCGGTGCCGCCGGTCATCTGGCGCAGGGGCCGCACCTCGACGCCCGGTGCGTGCATGTCGACCACAAATCCGGTGAGGCCCCGGTGCTTGGGCAGATTGGGATCGGTGCGGCAGATCACCTCGCCCACGTCGGCGTAGTGGGCGCCCGACGTCCAGACCTTCTGCCCGTTGAGCAGCCATTCGTCGCCATCCCGCTCGGCCCGCATCTGAAGCCCGGCAAGGTCGGATCCGGCGGCGGGCTCGCTGAACAGCTGGCAGCCCACCAGGTCGCCCCGGTACATGCCGGGAAGCACCCTTGCCTTCACCGGCTCGGTGGCGTGAGCCAGGATCGTCGGTGCAACCATGCCGAAGCCGATGCCGAAGAACGACATGTTGGGGATCCGGTATTTGCTTTCCAGAGTCCGGTAGACGGCCTCGTGGGAGCGGGACAGGCCACGGCCGCCCAGCTCGGGCGGCCCGGTGATCCACGACAGGTTGGCATCGTTGCGGGTGGCCAGCCAGGCCTTGCCCTCGGCCAACTGCCGGGCCTCGGTCTCGGGGTCGAGTTCCTCAAACAGCGCGACGTCATCGTCGCCGTCACCCCACACGAACTCGGTGGCCGTGGGCCTTGGTGAGGAGTTGGCCTCGAGGAAGTCGGTGACCTCGGCGGTGAACTCTTCGACCGTCGGTGCCTCCGGGTTGCTCTGGTGCATCTCGTCCCCTCACGCTGACCTAATCACTTGACCAGGCGGTCAAGTGTCAGCGGCAAAGCTAGCGCAGCGCTGCGGAATCCGATCCGTGGCGTTGCAGCGGTACTCTGCAGGCCGTGCCGACGATCGATCCCAACCCCTCCCCAGAGGCTGCGGCCGCGCCCGGCGCGGCGAATCGGATCGATGCCGTGGTGGTCGGCGCGGGCCCGGCGGGCTCTGCAGCGGCGCTGCAGTTGGCGCGGGCCGGCCGGTCGGTGGTGCTCCTGGAGCGGGGCCCGTTTCCCGGTTCGAAGAACATGTACGGCGGGGTGATCTACGGCCGCATTCTCGATGACCTGGTGCCCAACTGGACCGAGGAGATGCCGATCCAGCGATGGGTGACCCGCCGCCAGACCATGATGCTCACCGACTCCCAGGCGATGACGGTGGACTTCCGCACCGAGGCGTGGGGCAGGCCCCCCTACAACGGGGCCACGGCGTTTCGGGGTGACTTCGACGCCTGGCTCGCCGGCCATGCGGTGGACGCGGGGGCCCGGCTGGTGTGCTCCACCACCGCCACCGGGTTGATCTTCGACGAATCCGGTCCGTCCAGGCGGGTGGTTGGCGTCCGGACGGACCGTCCCGACGGCGACCTGTACGCGGATGTGGTCATCGCAGCCGACGGGGTCAACTCGTTCCTGGCCAAAGAGGCCGGGATGTACCCGCACACCGACCCGGCCAACTTCACGGTTGGCATCAAAGAGGTGGTGGCGCTGCCGCGAACGGTGATCGAGGATCGTTTCGGGGTGCGGGGGCGGGAGGGCGTCGACATCGAGATCATCGGCGCCACCGGTGACGTGCCAGGCGGCGGGTTCGTCTACACCAACCTCGACTCGGTGGCGATCGGGCTCGTGTTGTCGCTGCCCGCCCTGGCGGCGGGTGGCAAACGCCCGGAGGAACTGCTGGCGCAGTTGAAGGCCCATCCTGCGATCGCCCCGCTGATCGACGGCGGGGACGTCAAGGAGTTCTCCGCTCACGTCATCCCCGAAGCGGGCTACGACATGATGCCCGACCTGGTCACCGACGGCATGGTGGTCTGCGGTGACGCCGCGGCCATGTGCCTGGCGGCCGGCATCTGGCTGGAGGGCGTCAACTTTGCGATCGGGGCCGGAGCCGCCGCGGGCCGGGCCGCAGCGGTGGCGTTGGATGCCGGCGACACGAGCGCCGATGGTTTGGGGAGCTACGTCGACCGCCTGGAGCGGAGCTTTGTGATGACCGACCACCGACGCCTGCGCCAGGCGCCGCATCTGGTGATGAGCGACCGTATGCAGCAGTCCTACCCGCAGTTGGTGTGTAACACGGTTGAGCGTCTGTTCCGGGTGGACAACCCAACGCCGAAGCTGCCGATGCACGAGATCGTTCTGGACGAGGTGCGCCGTAGCGGCCTGCGCGCCTTCGACCTGGCACGCGACGGCCTGGCTGCCCTGCGAACCTTTGGATGATGGGCGACTGTTGGATGACCGGTGATCTGGGATGCCGGGGGTCTGGATGAGTGGAGCAGCGATGACCAGCGCAGCGATCGTCAGCCGCGAGATCAACTTCGAAACCCTCATGGGCCACACCGAGTTTCGTGTTGATCCAGATCGGGCCCACATCACCGTGGACTCCGACATCTGTCGCGACTGCTCGGTTCGGGGCTGTCTGATCGCCTGCCCGGCACAACTGTTTGTGCTCACCTCGGAGGGCGGCATCTTGTTCAACTACGAGCAGTGCTTTGAGTGCGGCACCTGCTACATGGTGTGCAACGAGGAGGGGGCCATCACCTGGACCTATCCCGAGGGGGGCCACGGCGTGGTGTTCCACCGAGCATGAGTGCAACGACAACATCGGCCGCCCCGGGCGTCGTGGTGGCCGCCCTGAAATGGGCCGACCTGTTTGTGGACGTCGACCCGTTGACGGGCGAGGCGAGTGCCGACCGAAGGGCTCGTGGCCTCTCGGCCGCGGACGAGGCCGCGCTCGAGTTGGCGCTGACCCTGGGTGAGGCGCTGGGCCGTCGGGTGGTGGCGATCGCCGTCGGTGGCCCCGACGCAGCCGTAGGCCTTCGTGGGGCCCTCGCTGTTGGCGCCGACCGGGCGGTGCTGGCAACGCCTGCCAATGGCGCCGAGGCGCACTCGCTCGGCGTGGCCCGAGCCCTGGCATGGGCGCTTGATGCCGCCTCCTTGCTCGATCCGGTGGTGGTGTGCGGCGACTACTCGGCCGACCGGGGCAGCGGGTCGGTACCCGCCGCCCTGGCGGCGTTGGCCGGGCTGCCTCAGGCGTTGGGCCTGGTCCAGGTGGACGTTGCCGTCAACGGGGGCGGTGACCCGGCCATCAGCGTGCAACGCCGGTTGGACGGCGCCCGGCGTGAGGAGTTGCTGGTGCGCCCTCCGGCGGTCTTGTCGGTGGAGGGAGCGGTGGCGCGGTTGCGTCGGGCCCCCCTCAGCGGAACGTTGGCGGGTGGCGCGGCTGCCGTTGAAACGCTGACCGTGCCCGCCGACGTGTTTGCAGCGGTGCCCCCACCTGGCATGGGCGAGGTCGGCCCGGCAGTTCCCAGGACCAAGGTGATGCCCTCACCGGTGGGCGACGCGGCGCTGGCCCGCTTGGAACAACTCACCGACACCCAGTCGGTGGCCGCGCCCGCCCAGGCGTTGGTCGTGTCGCCGGAGGAGGCGGCCCGGCACCTGCTGGAGGCGTGGGCGGCCAGCGGGGGAACCGTGCCCGAGGGCGTAGTCGGCGACGGTGTGGTTGCCGACGGCGTGGTGGGCGGGGCGACGTCCGAGAACACCGCGAGCGATGGGCCCGAAGGTCGTTAGCGGGACCGCCCTCGGCGGGATGATCTCGACCGACGTCCCGGACGATGCGGTGTTGCTGGTTCCCGTTGGATCCACCGAGCAACACGGGCCGCACCTGCCGCTCGACACCGACACCCGCATCGCCGCCGCAATCGCGCACGCGGTGGCCCTCGATCCGCCCAAACCCTTGCGACGCGGACAGGCGCTGGTGGCGCCTGCGTTGCCGGTCGGCTCGTCGGGCGAACACGCCGGGTTTCCCGGCACGTTGTCCATCGGCTCGGCCGCCCTCGAGCTGGTGCTCCTCGAGCTGGTTCGCTCGGCCACCTCGCCGGGAGGGGGCCCGTTCAGGGCCGTGCTGATCATCAACGGTCATGGCGGCAATGCCGGCCCGGTGGTGTCTGCGCTGCGCACCCTGGAGGGCGAGGGTCGCCACGTGTCGGCCTGGGCGCCCCACGTTGAAGGCGGTGACGCTCATGCCGGTTTCACCGAGACTTCGTTGGGCCTGCACCTGTTCGGCGATCTCGTCCGAACCGAGGCCTCAGAGCCGGGAGCGTTGCGGCCCGTCGCCGAGTTGATGGCTCAGCTGCGCACCGGCGGCGTGGCCGCCGTTGCCCCCAACGGGGTGCTCGGCGACCCCACCAGAGCCAATGCTCAAGAAGGCGCCGCCCTGTTCGCCCACCTGGTCCTCTCAGCACATGGCGCGCTCGCCGCCCTGGTCAAGGCTGCATGGAGGAGTTGAGGGTGAGGCAATCCATCGTGGCAATCTGAGGTCGATGGAGAATCCCAAATCACCCGATGACAACCCCCGCGTTGCCCTGATCACCGGGGCCGCCCGCGGGATCGGCGCAGCAGTGGCTCGCCGCCTGGCCTCCGACGGTTGGTCGTTGGTGCTCACCGATCTCGTCGGCCATGAGAAGGTGCTGACCTACGCCCTGCCCACCCTGGCCGACCTCGAGGCCGTGGCGGCCGATTGCGGTCCGGACACGATGGTCTACGTGGCCGACGTGCGTGAACAGGGTCAGATGGACGCTGCGACCGCGCTGGCCGTCGGCCGGTTTGGGGGCCTCGATGCCGCCATTGGGGCGGCGGGCGTGATCTGGGGTGGCGAGCCGCTGTGGCGCACGCCGGATGCGGCCTGGAGAACGATGATCGACGTCAACCTGGGTGGCATCTGGAAGCTCGCACACGCCGCGATTCCGGCCCTCCTACAGCGACCACAGCCCCGCAGCGGACGGTTTGTGGCGCTGGCATCGGCGGCAAGCGTCCGGGGTATGCCGCAACTCGCCGCCTACAGCGCATCAAAGGCCGGTGTCGCCGGTCTGGTGCGCTCGTTGGCCGCCGAGCTGGGACCCGACAACATCACGGCCAACGCCGTGGGCCCGGGCTCCACCCGGACCGCCATGTTGGAGGCGTCCGCGGGCGTGTACGGCCTGCGACGAGTTGAAGACTTCGGTCGTCAACAACCGATCGGCCGGCTGCTGGAGCCCGAGGAGGTGGCCGACGCGGTCGCCTGGCTGTGCTCGCCCGGCTCCTCAGGGGTCACAGGGGCGCTCCTACCGGTGGACGGCGGCATGACGGCGGCGTGACCGCGCCCCGCGCTTGCCACGCCGCCTGGGTCTTGGCTCCCGGGGTTCGTCGCGTCGAGGACGGCCGTGTGCTTATCGGCGGTTCGCCCACCACGCTGACGCGGTTGAGTGCGACGGGCTCCCAGGTGCTCGACGCCGCACTCGGTGGCGGGGAAGTGTCCTCGGCTGAAGAGCCTGCGACCGTGAAGCTGCTCGCTCGACTGGAGCGCAGCGGCTTGTTGATCGCCACGCCTCCGCCGCCGTCCGCCGCTGCCGTCCGTGGTCTCCTCGATCAGCTCACCGTCGTCGTGCCGGTGCACAACGATGCCACTGGGCTGAACGTGCTGCTGGCGTCGTTTCTGGAAGCCGAACGCGAGCTGGGGATGGTCGGCCCTCAAGGGAGACTGTCGACGCGCTGCGTCCTGGTCGACGATGGCTCCGACGCACCCGGCGACGTCTCCGTGGTGGCGCGGCGCTTTGGGGCGGAGGTGATCCGCCGTCGACGCAGCGGCGGGCCGGGGGCGGCCCGCACGACCGGCCTTGAGGTGGTGGGTACGCCGCTGGTGGCTTTTCTCGATGCCGACGTGTCGGTGACGCCGGGCTGGTTGGCCGGCGTTGCGGGCCACTTTTCCGAGCGGTCGGGCGCCGCCGTCCCGGCCATCGTCGCCCCCCGGGTGTCGGTTTGGCCAGGGGGGGCGCCCGGGGCTGTGTCGAATGGCGTGATCGAGGTCTACGAGCGGCACCACTCACCCCTGGACCTCGGGGTCATCGGTGGTGCCATCGCGCCGGGTGCCCGGCTGGCATATGCGCCGTCGGCGGCCTGGGTGGCCCGGGTGGGGGCGATCCGCGTCGTCGGAGGGTTCGACCCCGACCTTCGCTACGGCGAGGACGTCGATCTGATCTGGAGGCTGGTGGAAGCGGGCCTCACCGCCAGGTACGAGCCCCGCAGCGTGGTGTACCACCGGACCAGACCGACGGCGCGGGCGTGGGCCGAGCAGCGCGTTCGCTATGGCACCTCGGCCGCACCGTTGGCGGTGCGCCACCCCGGTTCGCTCGCGCCGGTTGCCGTGTCGCCGTGGTCGCTGATCGCGTGGTTGGCGGTGGGCCTTGGTCACCCCGGCGTCGGCGTTGCGTTGGGCGCCGGGTCCACCGCCGCGCTGGCCCGACGCCTGAAGGTGGCCAACCCGGGGAGCGAGGCGCTCAGGCTGGCCGGCCGGGGCAACCTGTTGGCCGGCCCGCAGCTGGCACGCGGCTTGATCCGTCCGTGGTGGCCAATCACCCTTGCGCTGGCATTGCGAAGCCCACGGTGGCGAAGGTTGGCCTTCGGCGCAGTCGCGGCCACGGTCGGACGTGCATTGATGCAGGGTCGGCACCGCTCCCCGGTCGCTGGCAATGGCGATGTGGCCCGCTCCGATCGGCCACAGCGACCCCAGTGGGTGCGGCGAGCACGTTCCGTCGGTTTCGTCGCGTCTCTGGCGGTTGCTGACGACGTCGCCTACTCGGCCGGTGTCTGGTGGGGCGTTGCACTGGAGCTGCGCCATCGTCCTCGCACCGCGCATCTCGCCGTTGGGGCGTTGTTACCGCGGGTCGGCGGCACCGGTGACGGAGCGCTCGAACGACTACGGTCGGCACGCAAACGAGGGGAGACGCGGTGAACGAAACCAAACAGGACGGTGCCGGCGACGTGGTCGAGGCGCTCTGTGCCGTCGTGCCATCGGAGCGCGTCACAGCGGCCGCCGATATCGGAGAGGATCTGCTCCACGACGAGGCCATCGGCATCTTTGGGGTGCGCCCGCTGGCCATGGTGGCGCCGCAGTCATCCGCCGAGGTGGCGGCCGTGCTCGCCTGGGCCAATGGCACCGGAACCCCGGTCACGGTTCGAGGCGCCGGTACCGGGCTGTCCGGCGGGGCGGTCCCGGAGGCCGAGGGCATTTTGCTGAGCACCGACGCCATGGCCGACATCATCGAGATCGATACCGACAACTCCATGGCCGTCGTGGGCCCCGGCGTGCGGCTCGACCAGCTCGACGAAGCGCTCGCTCCGCTTGGGCTCGTCTATCCGGTGTTTCCCGGCGAGTACTCCTCCAGCCTCGGCGGCAACGTGGCCACCAATGCCGGCGGTATGCGGGCGGTGAAGTACGGGGTCACCCGACATCACGTGCTCGGTGTCGAGGCGGTGCTGGCCTCGGGCGAGGTCATCACCACCGGCGGCAAGTTTGTGAAGGCCACCACCGGCTACGACCTGACCCAACTGATTCTGGGTTCGGAGGGCACCCTGGCGGTGGTCACCCAGGCCACGTTGAAGCTCAGCCCAAGGTTGCCGCACGCGGCCACGGTGCTGGCCCCGTTCGCCGGCATGGAGGAGGTGACCGAGGCGGTGCCCAAGGTGGTGGCCTCGGGCGCCGACCCGATGATCCTCGAGTACATCGACATGATCACGCTGGCTGCCATGGGCACCACGCTCGGCCTCGACCTGGGCATCCCCCAGGAGGTCAAGGACACGGCGCTTGCGTACCTGGTGGTCGTGCTGGAGTCGGCCCACGAGGACCGGTTGGAAGCCGACACCCAGGGGGTGGCCGAACAGCTGGCCGAACTGGGCGCGATCGACGTGTACGTGTTGCCGCCCAAGGCGGCCACCGAGCTGATCGACGCCCGTGAGAAGGCGTTCTGGGTGGCCAAGGCCAACAACGCCAACGAGATCATCGATGTTGTCGTGCCCCGATCGGCCATGCCCGAGTTCATGAACCGCATCAGCGAGTTGGCCTCCGAAACCGCCTCCTGGATCGCGGGTTGCGGGCACGCCGGCGACGGCAACGTTCACATGTCGGTGTTTCAGGGCGATCCCGAGGTGCTCGCGGACGTGATGAAACGCCTGTACGCCATCGGCATGGAGCTCGGCGGGGCCATTTCGGGCGAGCATGGCCTGGGTACCGCCAAGCGGGGCTACTTCCTCGAACTGGAGGACCCGGCCAAGATCGAGCTGATGCGCCGGATCAAAGTGGCGTTCGATCCCAACGACATTCTGAATCCCGGCAAGGTGCTGTAACCGGCAGATTCCCGGAGTCCTGAGTCCTGTGAACAGAGAGGTTTTCTAGATGAGCGATCCAACCCCCAATGGCGCACAATCCCTGATCCGCACGCTGGTCGACTCCGGCGTCGAGGTGTGCTTCGCCAACCCCGGCACGTCCGAGATGCACTTCGTGGCCGCACTCGACGAGGTGCCGGGCATGCGGGCGGTGCTCGGGCTTTTCGAGGGTGTCGTCACCGGCGCCGCCGATGGTTACGCCCGCATCGCCGGCAAGCCCGCCTGCATCCTGTTGCACCTGGGCCCCGGCCTTGGCAACGGCTTCGCCAACCTGCACAACGCCCGGCGGGCTCACACCCCGATCGTCAACATCGTTGGTGACCACGCCACATATCACAAGCGTTTTGATGCGCCGCTCGAGAGCGACATCGACGCTGTCGCCGGCGCGGTATCCACCTGGGTGCACCGGTCGATGACCTCGGAGTCGGCGCCTACGGACGGCGCCCGGGCGGTGGCCGAGGCCATGCGCTCCCCCGGAGGGGTGGCCACGCTGATCCTGCCGGCCGACGTCTGCTGGCTGGAGTCCACACCACCGGCCGCCCCGGTGATGCCACAACCGCCCGCGATCGTGCCCCAGGAGGTGGTCGACGCCGCCGCCCGTGCGCTGCGCAGCGATGGCTCGTCGGTGCTGTTTCTGGGTGGCCGCACGCTGGACGAGCGGGGCCAGCGCGCAGCGCTGCGCATCGCAGCGGCCACCGGCGCCAAGGTGTTTGGAGAGGTGTTCCCGCGCGTGCAACGTCGTGGTGCCGGTGTGCCGGTGGTCGAACGGCTCACCTATCTCGCCGAGTTCGCTCAGATGCAGTTGGGCGATGCCACCTCGATGGTGCTGGTCGACGTGCCTGAGCCCGCCTCGTTCTTCGCCTATCCGGGCAAACCCAGTTCGCTGGTGCCCGAAGGGTGTGCCGTGTCCACGCTGGCCACCGGTACCGACGATGCGGTCGCTGCGCTCGAGGCCCTGGCCGACGCGCTTGGCGCCCCGGACGACGTACCGGTCGCCGAGGCAGGTCGGCCCGAGCGCCCCACCGGCGAGCTCACGATCGAGTCGGTGGCATCTGCGATCGGCGCGTTGTTGCCCGAGAACGCCATCGTGATCGACGAGGCACAAACCTCCGGGATCTTCAATCAGGGGGCCACCGCCGGAGCGCCTCCTCACGATTGGCTGACGCTCACCGGTGGCGCCATCGGTATTGGTGTGCCCCTGGCGCTCGGTGCCTCGATCGCTGCGCCGGATCGGCCGGTGCTCAATCTTCAGGCGGATGGTTCGGCGATGTACACCCTGCAGGGGTGGTGGAGCCAGGCCCGCGAGGGCACCAACGTCACCACGGTGATTTACAACAACTCGTCGTATGCCATTCTGCGTATGGAGTTGGCACGGGTCGGCGCGGACGAGCCGGGTCCTCAGGCGTTGGGAATGCTCGATCTGGCCAGGCCGGACCTCGACTTTGTTCAGTTGGCCCAGGGCATGGGGGTGGCGGCGGAGCGGGCGCAGACCGCCGAGGAGTTCACCGAGGCGCTCGAACGGGCGCTTGCCAACGATGGTCCCAACCTGATCGAGGCGATCGTGCCGCCGCTCGGCCTGTAGCCACCTTCGGTTCGGCGGGGTCACCCGGGTTGGTGTCGGAGCGAGCGGATCGTTGTCGGCTCAGGAATCTTGATCGTCGGTCACTTCGGGAGCGTACCGAGTGGCGACCGGTGGTGAGCGGGTGATCGTGTAGTTGGAACCTGCGATGAGGCGGCTCAGCCGACGGCGCCAGTCGAGGGCGATCGCGCCCTCGAGTTTGGCGACCATCCTGACGATGGCGATGAGATCACGTCTGGCCTTGAACGCCCCGTAGCGCGGCACCCAGTCGGGGCCGAACCTGTCGTTGTAGGCATACAGCGAGTCGATGTAGAACGTCTTCTTGAGGCTGGGAGGCAGCGCGTTGGCGGCGCGACCCAGAAGTGACGGCCCCCCGGCGGTCTCCGCCAGGGGAGCAAAGTTCAAGCTGACCGTGTCGCGGCCGTGATAGCCGATGACCTGAAGGGTGTGAACCAGCAGAAAGTCGTTGATGCCATTTGGGGCCTGCCGGGTGCGCCGCATCATATCGAGCGAGTAACTGTTTCGGTTGTAGACCGGTACGAAGCTGAGGTACGCCACCACCCGCGGCAGCCCGGGGACGGAGGGATCCAGCGCTACGGCGAACGCCGCATCCTGGTCCTCGAAGTCCGGCAGCCGGCTGAGCGTCATCGAGAAGCCCTTTTCGTCGGTACCACCGAATTCTTGAAGCCAGCTGCGGTCGAGGTCATCCATTTGGGAATACACGTGACCGGGCACCTCCTCGAGACGGTAGAAGGCAAACTCGATGCCGTGGGCCTCAACGCTTCGCACGGCACGCTTGAGCGCCGACCCGCGTGCGCCCAGGTTTTCCAGGCTGAAGCGGTCGACCTCGAGGCTGGCCTCCTCTCCCAGTTTCACGGTGCGAAACCCGCGGTTGCCCAGATCGTCGGCCAGGGTCTGATCGATGGCCCAGAAGGCCACGACGTAGCCGTCTCGTTCCATGTCATGTAGAAAGTCGTTTAACAGCGTGGCGCGGTGTTGCGGGGCGCAGATGGGGTTGCCTGATGCCAGCACGAGACCGTTGGCAAGGTCGTAGCCGATCAGACCCCGGCCGTCGCGCCAGATGTAGTGACGCTTTTTTTCGTTGGTGACGAAGTAGTCGAGGCTGTCGGCGCCGCAGCGGCGCAGCAGATCCCGGGTGGCCGCCACACTCAGGCGGACATCGTCGGGCCGCAACGATTTCAGCAGGCGGATGAGGAAGGCCAGACAGGCCACAAAGAATGCGATCGTCGCCAGCAGTTGCAGGCGTTGCAGGTTGTCGATCGTCGAGGTCGGGTCCCCCAGCGAGTAGGTCCGCGCCTGGTCCCAGGTGACGTCCAGCACCAGCATGGACACCCCCCAGTAGACGCCCGAGATCACTGCCAGCGACGCCAACCAGCCGAGGTAGACCGACGCTCGCATCAGGTTCGAGCCGCGCACCGTGTACCGGTTGCGTGTTGACAACAACGATCCGACGAGCGCCAGGTTGGTGATCAAGGCCACCACGTCCATGCCGCCGCCGCCCCGGCTCACCGCCGAGAGTGGGGCCCAACTGACGAAGGTGAACCCTGCGATCATCCCCACCGACAGCAGCCAGATGTCGCGGCGCCGTTGCTTGAGGCCGACGGCGATTCCCACCAATGCCACCCCGAGCAGCGGCAACAGCAGGTCGGCGAACGTGATTGACGTGCCGGCGGGCTCGTTGAAGAACCATTCGGTGGCTCCCACCAACTCTGCGATACCCAGTAGGAGGTACAGCCCGCCGACCGCGGCAAACAGCGTGGGCACCAGGTTGGTGACGACCGCCATCACCATCCGCGTGAGGAGTGCCCGCAGCCGGGTGGCGGTCGGCATCAGAAGCGCGGCAACCGGTGTGCGCGGTAGATGTTTGACTCCAGCTCGATTGCGGGGAAGATGGCGCGGTTCAACGGGTTGACGAAATGCCTGGTGGCCGGAAACGGCACGCCCTCGCGGGCGGTGACCCCTTCAAAGAACCAGAAGTTGCGTTCGCTGTGGCCGTACCCGGCGGTGGGCGCCATGCCGTATTCCAACATTTCGATGAAGTCGATGTCGAGCATCTGCGCCTCGCTGTCGCCCGAGTCTCGCAGCGCCTGCTGCTCGCGGAAGCGATCGAGTTGCTCCACCGGGTCGTTCAGTTCCGAGTAGCCGTTGCCCAGCTCGGAGCCACCGATCACCGGGTGGAAGCGTTGCGTCACCAGCGGGTTCGCAGCCACTTTGGCCAGCGGCGAGAGGAAGGTTGGTTCGTGAACCATGAACGCCGGGCCGCCGATCGTGGCGCGGATGGACTTCCAAAGCAGGTCGATGCCGCGGTTGACGTTGACGGTCTCGGGGGCGAACCCGATGTCGTGGTGTTGGAGGGCGGCGGTGACCTCGTCGATCGAGGTGTCAAACACGTCGAGGTTGAAGCGCTCGGCCACCGCCTGCCCGTAATCGATCAGTGTCCAGTCGTCGTCGAGGTTGACGTCGAAACCCCGGATGGTGAACCGTTGGCGACCCCACACCTCCTGCGCGACATAACCGAAGAGTTCCCGCACCAGGTCCATGGCGTCGCGGTAGTCGGCGTAGGCCCAGTACAGCTCCATGGCCACATGCTCGGGCAGGTGCTCGGGCCCGATGCCCTCGTTGCGAAAGCGCGGGCCGATCTCGTACACCCGCTCGTACCCGGCACCGATCAGACGCTTCAGGTAGAGCTCCTGGCTGATGCGCAGGTAGAAGTCGGTGTCGATCGTGTCCATGTGGGTCATGAACGCCTTGGCGTCGGCGCCACCCGTGGTGTGCTCCAGCACCGGGATGTTCATTTCCAGGAAGCCACGTTCGGCAAAGAACCGCCGGTGGGCCTCCCAGAAACGGGCGCGTCGCTCGTAGCGGCCCCGGAGCTGAGGGTTGACGTTGATGTCGACGTAGCGCCGACGCTGGCGGTCGCCGGGGTCGTTCATGCGGTGGGGATGCGGGCGTAGCGCCTTGGTCAACATTCGAAGTGACGTCACCAACACCGAGCGTTCGCCCTTCCTGGTCGTGGTGACCGGCCCGGTCGCGCCCACCAGGTCGCCGCGGTCCACCAGGTCGCTCACTTCGGCGAACCCCAATGCAGCGGCCGCCGGGTCGGCCGGGGTGAGGCACGACTGGTCGACCATCAACTGGATTCGACCGCTCTGGTCGGCAAGTTCCATGAAGATCAAACGGCCGAAGTTGCGCACGTGTCGGATTCGTCCGGTGACCGTGACCGTTGCCGCTTCGTCGGCCAGGGCATCGAAGTTGGCCAGCACCTCGGCGCTGGTGTGCGAGCGGTGGCTCGTCGCCGGATACGGGTCGTAGCCCAGTTGCCGCAGCCGGGCCGCCTTGGCCAGGCGTAGACGCCGTTCCCGGATGAGCCCCGGCGCCCCTCCCGGCGACTCATCGTCGGGATCGGACGACGTGTCGGGCGGACCGTCGATGGGCATTCCAAGAATGGTACCGAGGTCGAGGCTCCGGCACTCGGCGTCGAACGCGTGCACACTGGAGCGAATGACCGCGTATTGCAGGGGACGGTTTTGTTGAGCAGGTCGATCGTGCGGCGCGAACGCGCCTACGGGCCGTCCGACGGGATTCCGGTGGCCTTCTACTGCGGGGCCGGTACCACCGGGCGCAGCTACGAGCTCTGGCTCCGGTTACTGGGTCGCCGCGGTCTTCGGGTGTGCCCGTACTCTTTTGCCGTCGACGCGTATTCCGACGACGTGGACCACACCTGCGCGAGCCTGTTGTCGGCAGCGGACGAGTTGGCCGGCGACTTGGAGGGTCCGGCGGTGATGGGGCTCAGCCTGGGTGCCGACCTGGCGTTCATGGTGGCCAACCGTCGCAGCGACGTGCGCAACCTGGTGGCCATCGCCACCGGTGCCAGTTTTGCCCGGTGTGCCTGGCAGGATCGGCCCCTTCGTCGTCGGCTGATCGAGCGGGGCTGGACGTTGCCGAGGTTGGAGATCGCCTGGCGCGAGCTGTCGCCCGAACACAACCTCCCCGATGGGCCCAACCGGCGCGTGAGGTTCTCCTACTCCGCCTACGATCGGCTGATCGGTGCTGCCAACGCCCGTGAACTCGCTGCTGCGCTGCGTGCCTCCGGCGCTGTGGTCGACGTTCGCCGAGGTCACGCCCCCGGGCACCTCGCCGCGTGCGCCGCCGGTTTGTCGGCCCCTGCATCCCTCGCCAACGCGCTGAAGCGATGACCAACTCAACCGAGGCGGTCGTGCGCTCACTCCTCGGCATCCCGTCGGCCGCCACCGAGGTGGTCGTCGTGGCCGAGACGTCCCATTGGGACCCCAATTGGCTGCTGACCGCTGATCGTTACTACCGCTGGTGTGTGCGCCCGGCCCTCGATCGCACCCTCGCCGAGTTGGCGTCCGATCCCAGGCGCGTCTTCAGCCTGGAGTGCCTCTTTTTCGTCGACCTGTATTGGCGTGACCGACCCGAACGGCGCCCCGAGCTGGTTCGCCTGGTGAACGAGGGACGGCTGCGGTTCACCGGCAGCGGGGTCACCACGCCGGACACACTTTTGCCCGAGGACGAGTTGTTGCTGCGGGATCTGCTGGTGGGCCAGGAGTGGTTGCGAACGCGGGGCATGACCCAGGAGCCTCGGCTGCTCTACCTGCCCGACAGCTTCGGGCATTCGCCCGGCCTGCCGGCGTTGCTGCGGGCGGGCGGGTTCGACTACGCAGCGGTGTGCCGCATCGACGGCATGCGGTTTCCGGGTGCCGACCTGGAGCCGGCCGCCAACTTCCCCCGGCCGGGCACCAGCGCGGCGCATCTGTTGGCCGAGGGCACCGCCGACTTTGTCTGGCGCTCCGCCGACGGGAGCGAGGTGCTCACCCACTGGATGGCCCACGGCTACGGCCATGGCGACATGATCGCCAGCGGTGGCCTGAGCCGGGTCCTGGGTTTGCCCGCAGCGTGGCCCGATCGCCGCCCCGCCCACGTCGATGCCCGAATCGACGGCTACCTCGCCGACCTGCGCCTCGTGGCGAAGACCCCGTACCGGCTGCTGGGCATCGGCTACGACTTCGTTCGGCCGGTCCCTCGCCTGGTTGCACTGCTCGACGATTGGAACGAACGCCACTACCACCGCACCGGAACCTGGCTGGTGAACGCGGCGATCGACGATTATCTCGACCTCGTTGCGCACCACCGACACCTGCTGCCCACCATCGACCTTGATCCCAACCCCTATTGGATGGGCTTCTACGCCACCCGTCCCGAGCTCAAGGCTCAAGCCCGGGATTTGGGGCGGCGGCTCCTTGCCGCAGATGCGCACGATGCGACCGTGGCGCTTGTCGAAGGCGGCCCGGTTGAGCGCCCGTCGGCCCAGCGGCATGCGCGGTGGATCGCCGCCACCTCCAACCATCACGACTTTGTCACCGGCACCGCCCCCGACCGTGTGGCGCGCACTGAGCAGGCGGGCTGGCTCGCCTCGGCCATCGACGAGACGCCATGGCCCAACCCGGGCGATGGGCCCAACCCGAAAGAGGACCGTGGGCAGGGTGCCGATCTCCGGCCGGGGGCCGACGCCCGCCCAGGTCCGCTGTCCGTTCGCAGCGACGGCCACCTCGTGGTTGTGGCGGCACCGTGGGGCACCGCCGTGTTCGACCCCCGGAGGGGCGGCGCACTCGTCAGCCTCACCGGCCCCGGCGGAGCGGAACTGCTGGAGGGGCCCAGCCTCGAGCTGCGCTCCTACACCGACAGCGGAGGCCTGTGGCGTCTCGGCAACGAGTTGCACGGGGGACGCTGGTCGCTGAGCGATCGCAGCACCGATCACCCGGCAACCATCCAGGTCGATCACGACGGCGGGGTCGCGCAGGTCCATGTGCGCACGAGGCTGGCCGGGCGCTCCAGTTTGCTGCAGCACACGATTCGGTCCGGTGACCCGGCCATTGTCACCCGCAGCTCCGTCGACGTCCCCAACCGGCGCACCGTCACCCTAGCGGTTCACCAGCGGGCCGCCCCGGCCAGGGTCACCATGCACCAGCCGGGCGGGGTCGTCGAACGTCCGCTCAGCCGCTACTACGAGCCGACCTACTGGCCGCTCCACTCGTTCGCCGTCACCAGACCCGTCAGCTCTGATCGATCAGCGCTGGCGGTTGCCACCGCCTCCCCGACCGGGCTCCACGTCGACGCCGGGGGCATCACCGAGGTCGTGGTCGCCCGCACCGCGGTGAAGGAGGTCGCCTTTCGCGTGGTGCCGGTGATGGCCCCCGCTTGGGGACTCAGCTGGGAGAGCCAGGACGCAGTCGTTGCATGGGGTTGGCACGATGCCGATACCGATGCCGATGCCGATGCCGATCGCTCCCGCAGCGCCGTTGGCGTCGGGCGTCATCTGGCCTCGGTCGTGGACCGCTCCGTCGGCCACGGCGCCCCCAACCGCCCGGTTCACGTGAGCGACCTGGACGTCGAGATCGCCGCGGTCAAGCCCGCCGACCGGGGTGCGGGTACCATCGTTCGACTTCGCAGTTGGGCATCCCCGTCGGTCCCGAGAACGGTGAGCGTTCTGCTGAACGAGCACCTCGACGTCGACCTGGTTGCGGCCTGGCTGACCGACAGCCGGGAGCGTGACCTCTGCACGCTTGACGTTGCTCCACGAGGCCTTGGGGTGCCCATCGATGGGCACCTCACCACCGTCCGTCTCGCAACCCGCCCACGCTGAGGGTGCGCCGTTGGTCGTGAGATCCGACGTTGTTCGGATGCCTACCAGCCTGGAGCCCCATGTCCAAAGGTCTCCGGTGGATACGGGCTGGGTAGGGTTCACACTTGGCCCTCTTGAGGAGTGCAATGACCAAGCGGTTGTGGACGGTTTTGTTGGTGGGAGCGATGGCTCTCGCTTCGGTCGGCTGCGGAGGTGACGAAGAGGGCTCGGCGAGCACGGGTACCACCGCCCAGGCGGCGGACGACACGGTTGACGGTCCGGTACTGGTGTTTGCGGCGGCCTCGCTCACCGATGCGTTCGGTGAGATGAAGACCTCCTTTGAGGCCGACAATCCCGGGGCTGAGGTGCAGCTGAACTTCGCCGGCAGCTCGGCGCTCCGTGAGCAGATTCTCGAGGGCGCCCCGGCCGACGTCTTTGCCTCGGCCAACGGTTCGAACATGGACGCCGTGGTCGAAGCGGACCAGGTCTCCGGGAAACCGGACGCGTTCGTCACCAACAGCCTGCAGATCGCTGTGCCGCCGAAGAACCCCGGCAAGGTCAAGGGTCTGGCCGACTTCGCCAACGAGGAGCTGCTGATCGGGCTGTGCGCCGAAGCGGTTCCGTGTGGCGACTTTGGTCGGGAGGCGTTGGCCAACGCCGACGTGAAGGCATCGGTCGACACCAACGAGCCCGACGTTCGGGCTTTGCTCACCAAGGTTGGTGCCGATGAATTGGACGCCGGCATTGTGTACGTCACCGACGTGAAGGCGGCGGGCGACGACGTGCTGGGCATCGATATTCCCAAGGCGGACAACGTGGTTGCGACCTACCCCATCGCCGCACTTGCGGAGGCTCCCAACCCTGATGGGGCTGCGGCCTTCACCAAGTTCGTGTTGTCGGAGCAGGGCCAGGCCATCCTGGTCGACTTTGGCTTTGGCGCACCGTGAACGCGCTTTGTTGAGCGCGATTTTGTGATCACGGTTCCATGAGCGCGGCGCGCCGGCAGCGGGTTGGCCAACGGCCCCCGCTCGTGCTGGTAACTCTTGGTGGCATCGGCGCGGCGGTGTTCATCATTCCGTTGTTGGGGCTGGCCAGTCGCACGCCGTGGCGCAAACTCCCCGAGTTGGTGTCCTCCGATGTCGTGGTCGACGCATTGCGGCTGTCGCTGTTCACCTCGTTGCTGGCGGGGATCATCTCGTTGATGTTGGGGGTGCCGCTGGCCTGGCTCTTGGCTCGGGTGGAGTTTCCGGGCCGCAGCATCGTCCGGGCGGTCGTCACGCTGCCGATGGTGTTGCCGCCCGTCGTCGGCGGTGCAGCGTTGCTGTTTGCGTTTGGCCGTCGCGGTCTGGTGGGGGAGCCCCTCAACGCGGCGACCGGGTTCCTCATGCCGTTCTCGGTCTGGGGTGTGGTGGCGGCCAACGTGTTCGTGGCGATGCCGTTTCTGGTCGTCACGGTGGAGGGCGCGCTTGCCGGCCTGGACACGCGCTATGAGCATGCAGCGGCAAGCCTGGGGGCCTCGCGGCTCACCGTGTTCAGGCGAGTGACGCTGCCGATGATCGCCCCGTCGCTGCGTGCGGGCCTGGTGCTGGCCTGGGCCCGGGCATTGGGAGAGTTCGGCGCCACCATCACCTTCGCCGGCAACCTCCAGGGACGCACGCAGACCCTGCCCCTGGCGGTGTTCGTCGCCCTCGAATCCAATCGGGACGCTGCGGTGGCGATGAGCCTGGTGCTGGTGGCGGTGTCGCTGGTGGTGCTGTTGTCGTTGCGTGACCGCTGGTGGACCCGGCCGTGACCAGCGTGGCGCAGACGACCGCCGGCCTGTCGGCCCGCATCGTCGTGAGTCGCAGCGACACGTTCACGCTCGACCTCGAGGTGGCGATCGAACCCGGCACCACCGCCGCGCTGCTCGGCCCAAACGGCTCGGGCAAGTCCACCACGGTGGACGCACTGGCCGGCATCGTGCCGCTCGACGAGGGGCGCATTCAACTGGACGGTCGGGTGCTCGACGATCCCGATGCCGGGGTGTTTGTGCCGACCGAGCAGCGGGGGCTGGGCGTGGTGTTTCAGCAGGGGCTGTTGTTCGACCACCTGGACGTCGCCGCCAACATTGCCTTTGGGCCCCGCTCGGCCGGACGGCCATCCAAGCAGGCCGATGCGATCGCCCGCCGGTGGATCGACACGCTCGACCTGGCTGACCTGGCCGATCGGCACCCCAACCGATTGTCCGGCGGGCAGGCCCAACGGGTGGCGTTGGCCCGGGCCCTGGCCACCGACCCGGACCTGCTGATGCTCGACGAGCCGCTCGCCGCACTCGACATCGCCACCCGCACCAGGCTTCGCCGAACCCTTGCCGCCCACCTTGACTACTACGAGGGTCCTCGGTTGTTGATCACGCACGACCCCGTCGACGCGTTCCTTCTCGCCGATTGCATCTACATCCTGGAGGGGGGATCGGTGACGCAGGCCGGCAGCGTGGAGGACATCCGTCGCCGGCCGGCCACCCCCTATGTCGCTGCGCTGGCCGGGCTCAATTTGCTGAGCGGAATCAACAACAACGGCATGGTGAAGCTGAACGACCACCCGTCCCAAACCTTGCAGAGCGCCGACAGGGCCACCACCGGCTCGGTGCTGGTGACCATCCACCCAACCGCCGTGGCGTTGCATGCCGAGCAGCCTCACGGAAGCCCCCGCAATGTCTGGGGGAGCACGGTTGTCGCCGTCGAGCCGCTGGGGGACATCACCCGCATCATCCTCGGTGAGCCATTGCCGCTGAACGTTGACATCACCCCGGCGTCCACCGAGTTGTTGCAGCTGAAACCCGGCGCAACGGTGTGGGCATCGGTGAAGGCCACCGAGGTCAACCTCAACCCGGCGTAGCGGGTTGGCCTGGAATGACCGGTGACGCGTTCAGGCCGGGAGTTCCTGCAGGAACAGGTCGTAGCTCTCCTTGAAACCCACCTGACCGGCGGGGGTCTTGGCGCTGACGTTGGCGTCGAGGGTTCGCCGCACGACGACGCCCTCCTCGGTGACCCAGAAGTCGTTGTCGTAGGTGCCGTAGGTGGTCGTGCCCTTGGTGCCGACCACGGTGCTGATGCGAAGGCGTTGGGTGTCGACCTTGGTGCCGTCGACGGTGACCGACTCGTGGCCCAACACCTCGCTGGTCAAGACGGCGGGGACCGTCCCCACCATGTCCCCGCTGGCGGTGCACTTCACCGTCGCCTTGGGGCGGGTGTCCAGCTGGAAGAGACCGGCGGGCCAAACGGTGGCCTCGGGGCAGGTGGTGATCGTTTCATCCTTGACCCCGACGAACTCGTGGCGGGTGGTGAAGCTTTGCAGCGACAGGTCGCCTTCCTCCGTTGCGCACAACACCAGTTCGTCGTCGCGTTGTTCGAACAGCTTCAGCCTGACGGTGGAACCGCCGCAGTCGTTGCCGGTCGTTGTGGTGACCACCTCGGGTGGAAACTCGTGCAGCGGCCCGCCCAGCAGGTCGACGTATTCGGTTCCTTTGGCGTTGTACACGAAGGCACCCGATGCGAGTTCTGTCTCGGCGTTGCCGTCGCTGCCGCCCTCGGCTTCGTCGAACTGCTTGACGATGGCTGCGGTGTCCACCGGATCGGACCGGTCGCGCACCTCGACGACGATCTTGACCAGCGCCAGCACGATGGCCGCCGCGCCCACTGCCACGATCGCCATCCGAAGCCTGCGCGGCAGTGCCGCCCATCTTCCGGGTTGGTCGGGTGCCGGTTGGCTCTCCTCGGGCGGTGCCGCTGCGGCTGCGTTGGGTTCGTCGGGAGTGTTGGAGTCGTCGTCGATCGATGCGGTCATGACGCTGCATCGTCGCGCGATTCGGTGTGTCGGGCGAGTAGATCCCGTCGATGTCACTGAACCGGCTATCTCATCAAGTCACTGCTTGTCACCGAATCAACGCAATATCGTGTACCGAGAGGGTGGCGCAATGCACAGGCTGAGGATGGCGGAAGGAATGCCCTCGCTCCCTAGAGTCACCGTGACCAGAAGTTTTCGGACCTACGCAAGGACGCGTGATGGAGTCTCTCAACCTGGCCAGGTGGCAGTTCGGTATCACCACGGTGTACCACTACTTCTTCGTGCCGATCACGATTGGGCTGTCACTCGTCGTGGCCCTGATGCAGACCTTTTGGATGCGCTCCCGCAATCCCGAGTGGCTGCGCCTCACCAAGTTCTTCGGCAAGTTGTTCACGATCAACTTCATCCTCGGGTTGGCCACCGGCATCGTTCAAGAGTTCCAGTTCGGCATGAACTGGTCGGACTACTCCCGCTTCGTCGGCGACATCTTCGGCGCGCCGCTGGCCATCGAGGCGCTTCTGGCCTTCTTCCTCGAAAGCACGTTCCTCGGTCTGTGGATCTTCGGGTGGGGTCGCATCAACGAGAAGGTTCACCTCGGGGCGATCTGGCTGGTGCACATCGGCACCGTGCTGTCCGCCTTCTTCATCCTGGCCGCCAACTCGTTCATGCAAAACCCGGTTGGCTACACCAACAATCCGGTCACCGGCCGTGCCGAGCTCACCGACTTTGTTGCGGTCCTCACCAACAAGGTGCAGTTGGTCGCGTTTCCGCACGTGATCGCGGCCGCCTGGATGAGCGGTGGTGCGTTCGTGTTGGGCATCGCGTTGTGGCTGATGTGGCGCTCGCAGACCCCCGAGGGCGACCTGGGCATGTATCGCCGCTCCGCAAGGCTGGGTGCGATCATCCTGCTGCTGGGTGGTGTCGCCGTGACGATCACCGGCGACCTCCAGAGCCGGGTGATGACCCAGGTGCAGCCGATGAAGATGGCGGCGGCCGAGGCGCTGTACGACACCTCGCCCGAGGGCAAGGGTGCGTCCTTCTCGATCATCTCGGTCGGCACGCCGGACGGTCAGCATGAGACCTGGGCGATCCGGGTTCCGAAGCTGCTGTCGTTCCTGTCCACCGGCACGCTCGACGGCCGGGTCGAGGGCATCAACGACCTGCAGGCCGAGTACGAGTTGGCCTTCAGTGGCAATGCGCTGACCGAGGCGGCGAACTACCGCCCGATCATCCCGGTCACCTACTGGACCTTCCGCTGGATGATCGGCACCGGCATGGCTGCGATGGCCATTGGGGCCTTTGCCCTCTGGGCCCTGCGGGGAGATGTCCGCCGCCTGACGTCCAAGCGCTGGCTGTGGACCAGCCTGGCGGTGATCCTGCTGCCGCTGTTGGCCAACTCCTTCGGCTGGATCTTCACCGAGATGGGCCGCCAACCGTGGCTGGTCTTCGGCGTGATCACCACCAAGATGGGCGTCAGCCCGGGGGTATCGGCCTGGGAGGTGGCGGCGTCGCTGGGCACCTTCACCCTGCTCTACGGCGCACTGGCGGTCGTCGAGGTGGGGCTGATCCTCCGCTACGGACGCACCGGAGCCGAGCCGGCCCCGCCACCCGAGTCGCTCGACCCGAGCGAACGCGACGACGACGAACCATTCGTGTTCTCCTACTAAGGCGCTGATATGGAACTCACCACCGTTTGGTTCATCCTGATCGCCGTCCTGTGGATCGGCTACTTCGTCCTCGAAGGCTTCGACTTCGGCGTCGGCATCCTCTTCCCCGTACTGGGCCGAGACGACCCGGACCTCGGTTCCAATGACCTGGCCGAGACCGGCGAGATCCGGCGGCGCGTGATGCTGTCGACGGTCGGGCCGGTGTGGGACGGCAACGAGGTGTGGCTGCTCACCGCCGGCGGCGCCACCTTTGCTGCGTTCCCGCACTGGTACGCCACCCTGTTCTCGGGCTTCTACCTGCCCCTGCTGCTCATCCTCGTCGCCTTGATCATGCGGGCGCTCGCCTTTGACTACCGCGGCAAGGTGGACGACCCGGTGTGGCGCCGGCGTTGGGACTGGGCCATCTTCGGTGGTTCCCTGGCCCCCGCGTTGCTGTGGGGCGTTGCGTTCACCAACATCGTGCGCGGCGTGCCGATCGACGCCGAGATGGAGTACACGGGCAACCTGTTCACGCTGCTCAACCCCGCAGCGCTGCTCGGCGGGGTGACGACCGTGGCGCTGTTCACCGCCTACGGGGCGATGTTCCTGGCGCTGAAGACCGACGGTGCCATCCGCGCCAAGGCACGGGACATCGCCCTGCGCGTCGGCCTGGCGGCCGCCGTGTTGGCGGTGGCCTGGCTGGCGGTCATCCACGCCACCACCGGCTCGGTGGAGTCGTGGATCATGGCCGGCGCCGGTGCGGTCTTGCTGCTCGGGGCGCTGGCGATGCTGCCATCGGGCCGAGAGGGTTGGGCGTTTGCCCTGGCGTTCGCGGCGATCGCGATGAGCGTCGGCTCGCTGTTCGTCGCATTGTTCCCCGACGTGATGCCGAGCACCACCGACCCGGCGTTCTCGCTGACGACGACCAATGCGTCGTCCACCGATTACACCCTGAAGATCATGACGTGGGTGGCCGTCGTGTTCACCCCGATCGTGATCGGTTACCAGGGCTGGAGCTACTGGACGTTCCGCAAGCGGGTGTCGGGCCACCACATCCCCACCGAGGTGGCCCTGGCCGCCCGTCCCGAGGCGGGCCGCAGGCCAAAGCCCGCCGCCACTGCCGGCACCTCGGCCGGAGGCAGCACCGACGCCTGATGGGCCCGATCGATCCGTCGCTGCTGCGAGCGCTGCCCGGCGCCCGCAGCCGGGTGGCCCGACTCGCCGGGATGGGCGTCATCTCGGGCGTCCTCGCCCTGGGGCAGGCCATTGCGGTGGCCGCCTCGGTGACCGCAATCGTGCGTGGCTCCTCGCTGGCCATGCCCCTTGCCGTTTTGGGCGCCGTCCTGGTGCTTCGTGGCCTGGTGTCGGCGGGGGACGAGGTGGTCAGCCGCGAGGCCGGCCACCAGGTGAGTGGTCAGATTCGGGTTGGTCTGCTTCAGCGTTGGATGGCCAGTCCGCCTGATCGGCGACCGAACCCCGCCGAGGCGGTGGCGTTGGCCGGCCCGGGCGCCCAGAGCGTCGAGCCCTACGTCGCCGCGTACCTTCCGGCGTTGGTCACGGCAGTCACCGTCCCGGTGTTGGCCGTGCTGGTGCTCGCCTGGGTGGATATCTGGAGCGCTGCGATTTTGGTGTGCACCTTGCCGTTGCTGCCGTTCTTTGCGGCCTTGATCGGCCTGCACACCGAGGCGGAGACCGCTCGTCGCTGGGGCGCCTTGCACGCGCTGGCCGGGCACTTCCTCGATGTTGTGCGGGGCCTGCCCACCCTGGTTGCCTACGGTCGGGCCGATCACCAGGTGGAGCACATCTCGGCGGTTGGCGATGCTCACCGACGGGCCACCGTCCGTACGTTGCGCACTGCGTTCCTCTCGTCGGCCGCCCTCGAGTTGTTGGCGACGATCTCGGTGGCGATGGTGGCGGTGGCGGTTGGCCTGCGGCTGGCCAACGGGTCGATGGACCTGAAGGTGGGGCTGACCGCCATCCTGTTGGCCCCCGAGGCCTACTGGCCGGTGCGACGGGTGGGTCAGGAGTTTCACAATGCGGCGGACGGCTCCGCTGCGCTCGATGCCGCGCGGCCGTACCTAGAAACCGCTGACCAGCAGATTCCGGCGGCCGAGGCCGACGAAGCGGAACGCCGGGTGGTTGTCGCCGACGTGACCTTTGGCTATCCCGATCATCCCCACATCCTCAATCGGCTCAGCCTCGACACCTCGGCCGACGTGGGTTTGACCGTGCTCACCGGGCCGTCAGGCAGCGGCAAGAGCACCCTGTTGGATCTGATCGCCGGGATTCGAACGCCCACGTCGGGTTCGATCCGTGCGAGGCGAGCGCACCTGGCCACCCAGCGACCTCTCGTGCTGCCGGGCCCCGTGGCCGACGTCGTGCGGTTGGGGGCGCCCGATGCAAGCGATTCAGCCTGCCAGGACGCGTTGCGAACGGTGGGGCTTTGGTCGGCGTTGGCCGAACGCCAGGGGTTGGACACGCCGTTGGGCGATGACGGGTTCGGACTGTCGGCCGGACAACGCACCAGGCTGGCGTTGGCACGAGCGCAGCTGAGCGACGCCCCGCTGCTGCTCCTCGACGAGCCCACCGCGCACGTCGACGTCGACGACGTCGGTGCCTTGCGGGCGGTGGTGATGGGGTTGGCCCAGGAACGGCGGGTGATCGTGGCCACCCACGATGCAGCGCTGATCGAGCTCGCCGATGATCGCTGGAACCTGACCGACCAACCCGCCGGCGTCCCGTTGCCGCGCGATGCGTCGCTCAAGGTGGAGCGCAATGTGGAGAGCAAGGTGGTCGGCAAGACGGCGTCAACCACCGCATCCGCTCCGGGCCTGGTCACACACCCGGACCAGGAATCGGACAAACCGACTGATGTGTCCGGCTTGGCGGGCACCGCCCTGGCCTGGTGGCAACGTCGATCGACAGCCGCACGTCTTCGGCTGTCCTGCCTGCTCGGTGGCCTGTCAGTCACAGCGGGCGTCGCCCTGACGGCCACTTCGGGATGGCTGATCGTGCAGGCATCGACCCAGCCGGTGGTGCTGACGCTGCTGGTGGCGATCGTGGGCGTGCGCACCTTCGGTATCGCCCGCCCGGTGCTGCACTACGGCGAGCGGGTTGTGTCCCATGATGCGGCGTTGGAGACGCTGGCCAAACGCCGGGTCGATGTGTACCGACGTCTCGTACCACTCACGCCCGCCCGCCTGGGTCGCCGCCACCGGGGCGATCTGTTGACCGCGGTGGTGACCGATCTCGACGACGCGATCGACGCTCAGGTGCGTGTGCTGGTGCCGTGGTGGTCCACCGTGATCGCCGGGGGCTGCGCCGTTGCCATCGTTGCGGTGGCCGTGCCGGTGGCGGCCCTGGTGCTTGCTGTGGGTGGCGCGCTCGCTTTTGGTGTTGCAGCGCTGGGTTCGCGGGCCGAGCAGTCGGCACAAAACGATGCGGTCCGGGCACGCGGCGAGGCGCTGCGGATCACCACGGATCTGGTCGATCGGCTCGATCAGGTGCGTGCGGTCGCGGGTCCGTACCCGCGTGCCGCTGCCGCGCCGATCGGCCGGGTTGAGGATGCCCACGTCCGGCAGGGTGAGGCCGAGGCTCGGCTGATTCGATCGCGCGCGCTCACCTTGGCGATGTTGTGGGCGGTTCTGGCGGCGACGGTGGTCGGCATCATGATGCTCGCATCCGGTGGCCTCAACGGGGGAGCGGTGTCTGCCCCGATTGCAGCACTGGTGGCGTTGGCTCCCATCGCACTCGCCGATGCGTGGGTGGGCCTGGCGGAGATCGGTGGCGCTCGGGCGCGGGCCCGGCAGGCGGAGGTTCGGCTTGATGGCGTGCTCAACCAGAAGCCGGCGGTGAGCGACGACGGCGCCTTGGGGTTGCCCGACGGGGTGCTTCCGGTGACCGCCGAAGCCATCAGTGCTGCGTGGACCGCCGAGCAGCAACCGTTGGGACCCTTCACGCTGCCCATCCTTGGGCCGGGTGTGCGTGCCCAGATCTCGGGGTCAAACGGCATCGGCAAGTCGACGATGCTGGCGGTGCTCGCCCGGCAACTCGAACCGGTCACCGGCACCCACCTGCTGGACGGCATATCCGCCGCCGATGTGCGCCTCGATGTTGCCCGGGCGGACATCGCCGTTGTGGATGATGAACCCCACGCCTTCGCCGGTACCATCCGAGCCAACCTGGCGCTCGCCCGCCCGACGGCGACCGACCATGACCTGTTCGCCGCGGTGGACTCGGCTGACCTGTCGGCCTGGCTCGCCCGTCAGCCCGACGGGCTCGACACGCCGCTGGCCGGGCTCAGCGGGGGCGAGCGAACCCGCCTGGCATTGGCCCGGGCGATCCTGTCGCGGCGCCGGCTGGTGCTGCTGGACGAACCCATCGCCCACTTGGACGAGGCAACCGCCCAGCGAGCGCTCGTTGGGCTTCTGGCCGATGACGACCTGGCGGTGGTGGCGGTCAGTCATCAGCAGCTGCCCATGATCGACGCCGAGATCGCCCCGCCACCGGTCGAGGCGGTGGGCGCACCGTAGGTGTACCGCCGGGCAGCGGGTTCGCTACGCACCGCCTGACGGAAGATTCCGGTCAGGTTGATGTGAGACACTCGACCTGGATGAGCATCCCGACTCGATCAATGACGATCACAGGGGTGGTTGCCATCCTGCTCGCCATGTGGGGTGTGGCCGGATGTGGCTCCGACGCCGACGAGGTCGTGGCGCGGCCCGGGCAACGCCGTCAGACGGACGGCCCAGCGGCGGTTGCCGAGCGGGCGGGGGGCGAGCGGGCCGCCTTGAGACCGGCCCGCGGCCTGCTCCGCGGCGTTCCGGTATTCAACGGTGACTTCGCTGACCCGTACGTGTTGCGGGTGGGCGATTCCTTCTTTGCGTACAGCACCAACACCGACGACGCGAACGTCCCGATTCTGGTGGTGGAGGACCCCCTCGCAGCGCGGTACCTCGGCGATGCGCTCCCCAAGCTTCCGGAATGGTCCGACCCTGGGTTCGTTTGGGCGCCGGCGGTTCTGGCCGACGTTGAGCGCTATGTCCTCTACTACGTGACGCGTCTTGCCGATACCGAAACGCAGTGCATCTCCAGCGCTGTTTCGGCGGCTCCCTCCGGTCCGTTTGTGGACGACTCGGAGGGGCCCATGGTGTGCCAACGGGACTTGGGCGGGTCGATCGACCCGAGCATCGTCACCGATCGGGATGGGGCGAACTGGCTGCTGTTCAAGAACGATGGCAACTGTTGCGGACTCCCCACGTCGCTCTGGTCCCAGGAACTGGCCCCCGGCGGCCGGTCGCTGCTTGGCGATCCTGCGCGACTGCTCGATGCTCGGGCGGGCTGGGAGGGTGAACTGATCGAAGGACCATCAATGGTGGTGACTCCGGACGACTACCTGCTGTTCTATTCGGCCAACGCCTGGGACAGCGAGCGTTACGCGATTGGCTGGGCGACGTGTGAGTCCGTCTCCGGCCCGTGCCGGCGATCGACCGCGGACCCGTGGATGGACTCCACAAAGTTCGCCCGCGGGCCAGGAGGCCAGGAGTTCTTCGGGGCGCTTGGCGACGTGTGGATGGTGTACCACGGCTGGGAGCCGGGAGACCTCGAAGTGCCTGGGGCGCAGCGCCGTTTATACCTCGAGGTCGTTGAGGTCGCCGACGGTGAACCCCGCCGCGTTGGTGCCCGCAACTCCGGCACTCTTGTTGGGGCGGTCATCGGCGCCACGGTCCTGGTTGGCGGCACGGTTCTCTGGCGGTGGCGGAAGCGACGCGGCCGGTCGCCAGGCCGGGGGTAGGCCACGCTCGACCACCTCCTTGGTGAATCGCTCTAATCTCACCCGGTGGCTATCGAGCTGGATCACCTGGTGAGCGTCACGCGTGACAACCGTGAGGGCTCCCACCCCGCAATCCTGGTCTCCATGGAACTGATCACCGTTCCCTGGGGTGGCGGAGCGGCGGCGTAGGTCCCAATGGAACGGCTTGTTCGCTGCGTGTTTGGACTGTTCTTGTTCGCCGTGGGAATCACGCTGCTGATTCGGGCCAAGCTTGGAGCCGCCCCCTGGGATGTCTTCCACACGGGCGTCAGCGAACTCACCGGCATCGGCGTTGGAACGGTCATCGTGATCACCGGCGTAGTGCTGCTGTTGTTGTGGATCCCCCTGCGGGTCAGGCCTGGTCTTGGAACGGTCCTGAACGCAGTGCTCATTGGTGCCTTCGTCGACATGATGATGCCGATCGTGCCCGACCTCGATCTGCTACTGCCGCGGGTGCTGATGATGCTCGGGGGAGTGGTCACGATCGCCATCGGGTCCGGCTTTTACATCGGAGCCGGTCTGGGACCTGGGCCACGTGATGGGTTGATGACGGGGCTCTCTGGTCTCAGGCTTGCAGGACGACCGATCTCAATTCGGGTTGCACGGACGTCCGTCGAGGTCGCCGCTTTGGCGATCGGCGTGGCGCTCGGGGGAGCGATCGGCGTGGGCACAGCGGTCTTTGCCTTGGGGATCGGTCCGTTGGTCCAGGTGTTCCTCCCGCCACTCACCATGCCGGAGCGGTCGGGCTTGGCATGATGCCGGACTCACACAAGCTCGCCGATGTTGGTCGAGACCCACGGGTGGAACTGCACTCTTCGCCGATCGAGGATGACCTCAGCTCGGGGGATGCAAAATTGGCAGGAGTGCTTGTAGCGGATGCCGCTACCGGGGGCGAGGAGGGAGCGGCTTTCATCCTTGATGTGACAAAGGCCAGCGTCGTGAAAGTCATCGACAAACAACTGGAGTTCACCACCTGGTCGCCTGCTGACGGTCTACGGGTGCAGTACCGCACCTAAGGCCTCGACTTCGGCCTCGACTTCGGCCTCGACTTCGGCCTCGGAAAGGCGGGCCGGCCCCAACTGGACCGGTGCGTCACGTATGGGCACCATCTCACCGTGGGCCCACCGACCGAGGTCGAGCAACTCATTGGCCGACCACCACCTGGCCGTCGTGGCGGTCAGCCATCAGGAGCCACCGATGATCGGCGGCGATTTTCAAGCGACTGCGGTCCCGGCGAAGTGTGGGGGCGCGCTCAGCCGAATTTGAGGTCTGTGGCCTTGACCCAGGCGGTCGTGGTGCCCTTGACGACCAGGAATTCTGGCCCCGAGCCCTGTTGGGCGTTGCGGATGGCGACGGCCTTCCAACCCGGGTTGTCCTCTCCAGCGGTCTGCACACACTTCAGCGGTGTAGGCAAGGCAGAGAAGGCCTGCGCCGCAGCCTGTGCCGGATCTGTTGCCTTGGTGGCCAGCCCCCGCGCGAGCGAATCGGCGGCGCTGACAATCGCCCAGATGAATCCGGCGGCGATTGCCGCCAGAAACTTTCGCTCATCGGTCAGCCATTTGATGTCGGTGACCGCGTCGAGCGCGTAGAAGATCGGCAGAATTGAAGCGAGGACGAGTGCGGTTCCACGAGTGGTTCGGAGCGTTCCGGCCTGGATCACATCGACGCTCTTGTCGTCTGCGAATGCGTCCAAAAGGCTTGCCAGCGGAGTTGCCATGACCAGACTCCTTTTGGATGCCGCCCGAATGATTCTCTGTAAGTTGCCTGTCAAGGCAGAGCATCCAAGCGAGGCATGGCGGTTTCGACCGGGCCAGCGTGACGGCCGCTGCCGGCGCTGACAGACTGAGCGTCCATGGAACGAACGACTGCCGCCGACGCCTCATTTCTCTATATGGAAAACCCGGTGGTCCACATGCATGTCACCGGGGTCATGCTGATCGACCCATCCACCGCCCCCGACGGCTTCTCCTTCGATCTCTTCCGCAGGTTCGTCACGTCGCGGTTGCATCGAATTCCGCCGTTTCGACGCCGGTTGAGGATCGTTCCGCTGGGAATCGATCATCCGGTCCTGGTGGACGACCCCGACTTCGACCTCGATAACCACCTTCATTCCGACTCGCTCGTCGACGGCAGCCGGGCGGGTTTGGCCGAGTGGGTGGGGCGGTATGCGTCCGAGCCGCTGGACCGCGATCGTCCGCTGTGGGACATGGTGCTGCTGGAGGGGCTCGAAGACGGCAAGGTGGCGATGGTCTCAAAGATCCATCACATTCTGGTCGACGGCACGAGTGGCACCGACCTGATGGTGCAACTGGTCGACCTCAAGCCGGAGTTCGAAATGGAGGATCCGCCCCCGTTTGAGCCCGAGGATTCGGTGCCGAACTTTGTGCGGTTGATGGCAGGTGCCGTGGCATCGCGAGTGGTCGATCCGCTGCGCGGCGTCCGGGCCCTTGGCCGAGGCCTTGGCTCGGTTGGGCGGGTGATGCTCAACGTCACCGGCAGCTCGGACGGCCCCACGATGGCCCGCCCATTCGATGCGCCCCGTACGTTGTTCAACCGTTCGATCACCGCCCGTCGTTCGGTGGCGTTCTCCATGTGTGCGTTGGACGATCTGAAGTTCGTGAAGTCCACCTTTGGTGCCACGGTCAACGACGTGGTGCTGGCGGCGTGCACCCAGTCGTTGCGCTCCTACCTGGCCAACCGGGGCGAAACCTTCGAGCGTCCGCTGGTGGTCAGCGTGCCGGTGTCGGTGCGGGGCAAGGTGACCGACGGGTCGTCGGCCAATCAGGTGTCCAACATGTTTGTGCGCCTGCCGGTGCACCTGACCGACCCGGTCGACCAGTTGCGGGCGGTTCGGGTGGACACCCGGGATGCCAAGGCGGTACACGGTGCGATCGGGGCCGACATGATCGGCGACGTCACCGAGGTGACCCCTCCGGCCATCTTCAACCTGGCCAGCCGCCTCTACAGCTCGGCCGGTCTGGCCGATCGACTCGCACCGATCCACAACCTGGTCATCTCCAACGTTCCCGGCCCCCCGTTTCCTCTCTACATCGCCGGGGCCCAACTGGTGGGCATGTATCCGTTTGGGCCGTTGATCGAGGGGTCGGGGTTGAACATCACGGTGTTGTCCAACATGGGCAACATGGACATCGGGGTGATCGCCTGCCCCGACATCGCCCCCGACGTCGACGAGGTGACCGACGGTATCGTCGATGCCATCGAAGTGCTGCGGCAGGCCGCGGTGGCGGCGGTGGAAGCCGAGGCGACCGAGCCCAAGACGCCGGCCGTGAAGAAGAGTCCGGCGAGGAAGGCTCCGGCCAAGAAGGCTCCGGCCAAGAAGGCTCCGGCCAAGAAGAGCCCTGCCAAGAAGGCTCCGGCCAAGAAGGCTCCGGCCAAGAAGGCGACATGACCATGGCGCTGCGCCCCAATCGCACTTCACCCGACCCCGACGCCCAGATCGAGGACGTGACCGCTGTTTCCGAAGAGGAGGAGGCCGGGTCGATCACGTTGGTGAATCGGGTGGAGAAGGGCCTGGCGCGCATGCCCCTGGCGCGGCTGACCACCGTGGGCCCACGTACCGCTCGCTGGGCCATTCAGGCGGTACTGACCGAGGCCGGTCACATCCCGGGCGCTCCCAAGATCCGCATGACGGCCGCCCTCGCCGGCCAGGTGGCGATGGACGAGGCCGTCGTGGCGCTGATGCAGGGCCCCAGCCGATTTCCCCGACGTGCCGACTATCACCGTGTCTCAGCCGAGTTGGAGGAGGCCGCAGCACTGTTCGAGCAACGCGGCTGGCTGGACGACCCCCGCAGCTATCACGATGATCCTCGACCGTTGGCCGACGTGGTCTCCACCTGGGGTTGGGCGCTCGGGCAGCGCTACCGGCGTATCAGCTGGGACAGCGACTTTCACGCACGTCCGGAGGAGCCGGGGGCAGAGCGGTGGGAGGCGTTCCAACAAAACCACACGGCTTCCGCCTGGGTGCTTGAACACGACGATGGACCGCGCCCCTGGGTGGTGTGTGTGCACGGGTTCGGCACGGGTGCAGCCGTCGCTGACATGATCACCTTTCGGGCCCAGCATCTGCATCACGACCTGGGCTGGAACGTGGCGGCCATCGTCCTGCCGGTGCACGGCAGCCGTCGCCCGTCCCGCCTGGGCGGTGAACAGTTCCTCGGGTTCGACATGATGAACGGCGTACACGCACTGGCTCAGTCGGCGTGGGACATGCGCCGCCTGCTCAGTTGGGTGCGTGCCCAGGACCCCACGTCGGTGGTGTTGCACGGCGTGTCGCTGGGAGGGTACGTGGCCTCGCTGACCACCTGCCTCGACGGTGATCTCGACGCTGCGATCGCCGGCATCCCCGTGAGCGACTTCCCCGGATTGTTCTCCCACCAGGCGCCCCAGCACGTGCGGGAGCGGTCGGTCGAACATGGCATTCTCGAAGGTAACGCCGAGCGGGTCTACCGCGCGGTGTCGCCGCTGGCCATGCCCACGCTCGTGCCGTTTGAGAAGCGGTTCATCTTCGCCGGGTTGGGCGACCGCATGGCGGTGCCCAGCCAAACCCAGGCGTTGTGGCATCACTGGGAGGAACCCACCATCAGTTGGTTCCCGGGCAACCACGTCGGTTACCTGTGGTCGAAGAAGGTGGCGGGCTTCGTCGACGGCATCCTCGAGGATGTCACCCCTTCGCCGGTGGACGACTGACCTTTGGCGGTACGGTCGGGCATGCCCCTGACCGCTGCGGCGCCAAGCCGTTCATTTGCCAGCGACAACGCCGCCGGAGCCCACCCCGCCGTGATCGAGGCGGTGGTCGCCGCCAACGCGGGCCATGCCCTGGCCTACGGCGAGGACGCACACACAGCGCGTTGTGAGGCGGCGTTCAGCGAGCTCTTCGATGCCGACGTCGTCACGCGCCTGACGTTCAACGGCACCGGCGCCAACGTGGCGGTGCTGGCCACCCTGATGGCCTCGCTGCGCGGGCCGCACCACGCCGTGGTGTGCAGCAGTTGGGCCCACATCAACATCGATGAAACCGCTGCGCCCGAGCGCATCCTGGGCACCAAACTCATCGACCTGCCCGCCGAAGATGCCAAGGTCACTCCCGCCCAGCTGCGGGTGGTCGGCGCCGATCTGGGGGCTGTGCACCATGCCCAACCGGGGGTGCTCAGCATGACTCAGCCGACCGAGCTGGGCACCCTGTACACGGCGGCGGAGATCGCAGCGTTGTGCGACACCGCCCACGAGCTGGGCATGCTGGTGCATCTTGACGGTGCCCGCATCGCCAACGCCACCGCGTCGTTGGGTGGAACTCGCGAGGCGCTGCGGTCCTTCACCGTCGACGCCGGGGTGGACGCCGTCTCGTTTGGCGGAACCAAAAACGGCCTGTTGGGCGCCGACGCTGTCGTGTTCCTCAACCGCGAGGCGGCCGTGGGGTCGGAGTACGTGCGCAAGCAGGTGACCCAGCTGCCGTCGAAGATGCGGTTCCTCGCAGCGCAGTTCAACGCGGTGCTGGCAGACGATCTCTGGCTGTGTCTGGGCGAGCACTCCAACACCATGGCGCAGCTGTTGCACGATCGGGTGGCCGTCCTCCCGGGCGTCGAGGCCGGGCCATCGCCCGCTGTCAACAGCATCTATCCCGCTCTGCCGCCCTCCATCATCAAACCGCTTCAGGCCTGGAGCTTCTTCTGGGACTGGGATGTGACCAAACACCAGGTGCGATGGATGACCGCATGGGACACCACCATCGAGGATGTCGAGGCATTCGTCGCCGGGGTGGCGGAGCTTGCCGGGCGGTGACTCAGGACCCGATCCAGGTGGGAGATCGCTTGTCGAGGAACGCTCCGATGCCTTCTGCGGCGTCGTTGGTTGCCAGGTTGTCCACCATCACGCGTGAGGTGTGCGCGTAAGCGTCGGCCAAGGGTAGGTCGCGCTGTTTCCAGTATGCGGCCTTGCCGAGGGCCACGGTCATGGGTGATTTGGAGGCGATGGTCCGCGCCAGCTCCGCGGTGGCATCTGCCAGCCGCGGGTCGGGAACGACCCGGTTGATCAGCCCGATGCGGTGGGCCTCGGTGGCATCGATCATGTCGCCGGTCAGCAACATTTCAAGGGCGTGCTTGGGAGCAACCGTGCGGGTAAGGGCAACCATCGGTGTCGAGCAGAACAGGCCGATGTTCACACCTGGGGTGGCGAAGCGGGACGACTCGCCTGCGACCGCCAGGTCGCAGCTGGCAACCAGCTGGCACCCGGCTGCGGTGGCCACGCCCGCCACCTGTGCGATCACCGGCCGGCGCAGGCGGGTGAGTTGCATCATTACGTTGGAGCAGCGGGCAAAGAGGCGTTCGCGAAACTCGGGCTCTTCGTTGGAACGAACCTCGCGCAGGTCGTGTCCGGCACAGAACGCGGGTCCGGCCCCGGTCAGCACCACCACGTGCACCGTGGGGTCGGCGTCCACCTCGTCGAGCCGGGCGGCGAGCGCATCCAGCATGGGCTCGGACAGGGCGTTGCGTGCTGCCGGCCGGTTCAGCGTCAGCGTGGCGACGTGGTCGAGATCGGAGCGAAGTACCAGTGGTTGGTCGAGGTTGTCACCCATGGTTCGACCGTACCGTGCGGCCCGATCCCGGCGCGGCCGCCGGGGGTCAACCGGTAAAGCGGGGCGTCAGCGGAGCGGTGATGGGCCCGGTCGATGCGACCGGGGCACCGGCCTCGTTCCCGTCCGTCGGCTGGTTGCCGGCCGATGGTGCCTTGCCGTTTGAAGGTGCATTGCCGTTTGATGGTGCATTGCCGTCCGATGGTGCATTGCCGTTTGATGGTGCATTGCCGTTCGAGGAGGGTTCGGCGGCAGGAGGCTCGTCGGTGGACGGCCCGGGGGTGATGGGTGTTGCGGGCAGTTCAACCTCGGGGAAGTCCAGGCTGGGTGTCGGCGAGTCGGCCGGATAGACGACCACCTTGGGCTCGGCGGTCGAGCCGTCGGCCACAACGGTCAGCGAAGCCGCATTTGGCTCCGAGGTCACCGTCGCCCCGACGGTCAGCACCTTGTAGCCCTTGGGGTAGGTGCGCGGGGCCACCTGAAACACGGTTTCGGTGTCGGCGGGAAACTGTGTGCCGTCTGGTCCGGTGGTGTCCCACGTGAAGCGCATCACCCGCGTCGGCAGGTCGTAGTCCAGCCGGGTTGGGGTACCGCCAATAGCCAGCGGGTGGGGCCGCACCAGCGCATCGACGTTGTCGGCCTCGTGGTCGGAGGGCGGCGCCTTCAGGTCCTCGATGGTGTTCTCGTTGTAGGCCCAGTGCATCCAGGGGATCAACGCCCGGTCGAACTCCTTGATGTTCATGTCGGTGAACTTCGGGTCGGGGTTGGCGCCAAACTCGGTGTTCAGCAGCGCACCGCCGGTTGTGGCCGACCAGGCTTCCGCCTTGTCCATCACCACCGGGACCTTGTCGTCAGACAGGGGGTACACGTGGAAGCTGAGACCGCTGTTGGCGTCGCCACCCGGCAAGGCGATGTTGGTGTCTGGCTCACCGAAGTTGAACAGCACCCAGGGTTCACCGAACACCAGCTGTTCGGCGCCGGCGTTGCGAATGGCACCGGTCATACGCGAGTAGTACGGGTCGAGTGAGGCCTTGTCCTGTGCGGGGCAGCCGGGGCCGCTCTCAATACACGGTCCGAAGTTGGTTCCAGGCCACGGCTCGTTGAGCAGGTCCCAACCCAAAATGGCGTCGCTGCCGGCCAGTCGCTGTGCCATCACGTCGAACACGGTGGCCACCCGGTCCTGTAGAGGCACGCCACCCGGCCCCTTCTCGTTGGCCCAGAAGCTGTCGAATGCCACCTGAATTGCCGGGTTGGTCAGGTAGTACAACGGAAAGGGGGTACCGGTGTTCTCGGCGCCATGGGTGAGCGTCATCCATTCGGGAAACCCGTTGCTGCCCAACGAGGGGCCCCAGCCGTCCTGATGCAGGTCGATCAGCACCAGCAGGCCGTTGGCCTCCAGCAGCTCAACGGTTTCGACGAACGAGTCCACGTAGGCGGTGTCGATGACGCCTGGGGTTGGCATGACCGCACCGGCGTTGAAGCCCAGCCGAACCGCGTCAAACCCGTTGGCGGCCAACCACTGGGCGTCGTCTTCTTCGAAGCCATACCCCGCCGGGGTAAACAGGTTCTTGTCGACGAAGTTGGTGCCGTTCAACATGAGCACGCGCCCATCGGCGGTGGTCAGCCAACGCCCTTGGTGGCCAATCGGCCCCAACGATGCGGGCTGCACCTCGGGTGTGGCGGTCTCGGGTGTGGCGGCCGGAACGGTTGAAGGTGTGCTCTGAGCGCCGACCGAAGTGCCGCTGCTCAGCGAGAGCCCGGCGATGGCGACGGCTGCGATCAGCGCGGCAAACCAACGATGCCTGGTGTGGGTCTTCATGGGTGTGCCCCTCCTCGGAAGTGCGTCAGTGTCCCATGTCCTGTCCGCGTTGAACAGTTCTGCTGTGTGTGGCCGGCAGCCATCCGTCACCACAGCGTCCCCGCAGTCGGCCCCGGCTTGAGGTCAGCCTGCGATGCGGTCGGGTTGGGCCTCGGCGATGAGGGCCTCCCGGTCGTCTTCCAGCACAAACTTGGCGTCGATGGCGGCATCGGCGGCCGTGGCGTAGTCGTCGTCGTAGGCCTTCGGGGAGTCGTACATCCTGGCCAGATCGGCGGGCGGAATTGGCGTGGTCGAGCCCATCAGCATGCAGATGACGTTGGCCCCTTCAGCCGGCAGCCCGGACAGCACATCGACGGGTGCCTCCACTGCTGGGGTGCGGACGCCTCCGGTGACGTTGCCCACGTCGTCGTGCTTGTAGACGGGCTGGGCGCCCGAGCTGTCGACGTCCAGACGGGCGGCCTTGGGTGGGGCCTCACCGTTCTTGGCCCAGTCCTCCAGTTGGCGCAGCGCCGCCTTCAGCACGAAGCTTTGTTGGCCGCGGTTGATCGGTTTGGGGCACTTCAGCAGTTCCTCGGTGGCACCCAACTGGTAGTAGTCGGCGTGGGCCGTTCCGGCGATCTCCCACAGACGGAACTTGTCGTTGTCGTCCTGTCGGGAGGGATAGGAATCCAGGATGCCCAGCACGTCGCTTTCGGTTTGCACCGTGATGACCGGCACCTCAAGATCGGTGCGAATCGTGGTGGGCTGCCCGGCGATGGTGCCGGCGATGTCGATGCCCTCGCCCGGCTTGCCCAGCGGCGCCGCCGCGCCGCCACGGCTGTGGATGATGAACCCGTCAAACTCCTCGGTCAGCGGCTGCACCCCGTTGACGTAGGTGGTGAGGGCAAACGCCGACTGCGATTCACCAACAGCAAGCAGACGCTGCACGTCGAGGTCGCCCAGGGGGTTGGAGCCGCCCTCCTGGCGGAGTGCCCGTCCAACCTGGGTGTAGATGTCGTAGCTGAAGGCGTCGCCTGGATGTTTCAGGTCGCCGTATCGCGCCGGGTCGAATGCCTTCAGACCCTTGCCCGCGCCGGTGAACTCTGCGCCTGGGGCCTCGACGGCCACCGTGCCACCTTCGATGCCGATGTGTTGCGCCGACACACCCACCCACGCGTAGCCGTTGCGCACGATCTCGTCGGCCATGTAGGTGTAGTCGGGAGCCACATCGGCACCGGAACTCACGTTGTTCCACTCGACCACCACCGTGCCGTTGAAGTTCGCTGGATCCTTGGGGCGACGGACCACCACCCGGGTGTTGTATTCGCCCGAGCCCTGTTCGATCAATTTGAAGGTGCCGTCGGCGGGGAGTTCGCCGTCGGACTTGTAGCCCGTGGCCGTGCCCGACACCGGGTACTCGCCCTCGGTGTACCCGGCCTCGGCCAAATCGGGAAGCTCGCCTGCAGCAAGCAGCGAAAGGCCGTTGCCGCCGGTCAACTCGTCGCCGAAGGTGCCTGCCGGGCCGTCGGGTCGCTTCGGGGCTTCTGTGGAGCCCGCCTCATCGCCACCGGTCGATGCGGCCGTTGTGCTGGTGGCGTCTTTTGGAGTGGCGTCGTCGCCACCCGAGTCGCCACCTCCGCAACCTGCGCTCATCATGACCACTGCAAGCACCCCGATCCCGATCCCCATGCGCCTCATTGGCTCCCCCTTCTGGCAGATGTGCCGAGACACGATTCTGCCAGGCCGTGGGTGGCTGGTGTCAGATTGACCTTCGCCGCAACCGTCACCCCGCGGGCGGCCGTGGCACCGACGGTACGATCGGGCATGGCCGATCCAGCCCCGCAGTCTCCCGCTGCGCCGTCGCGTCTGCGGTGGGTTCGGGCGGCGGTCACCGTGTGCGTGGTGGCGCTTGCGGTGCTGCTGCTGGCCCCGATGCTCGGCAGCTCCGATCACCCGGTGGGCCCCGGCTCGGTGTCGATTGGGTTCTGGCCCACCGCGCGCGGCCACACCACTCTGGGCCTTCCGCCGTTGGGACAGGCGAGCGCCCCCACCCACCGGGGTCCGGTGGAGGTGCGCATGGAGCTGCGTTCCCTTGACGTGCCCCAGCTGATCGGCAGCGACGGGCGCGTCGACGCGTCGGCGCTGCGCTCCTCGATCGAGGCCGATACCCGGGGTGCGCTGACCGCCGCCGTCGTGCGTTTCGGCCTGGTCGCCGCCTTGGTCGGAGCGGTCGCTGCGGCGGTATTGCCGTGGCGACGCAAGCGCACGGTGGTGCTGGGTGCTGTTGGCGGGGGTCTGCTGGCCGTGGTGCTTGCCGCTTCGGCGCTGCCCGGGTTCGACAGCCGGCGCTTTGATGAGCTCACCTATGAGGGCCCAGTGGATGCCGGGCGCCAGATGATGGCGTCGATCTCCACCACCGAGGGGCCGTTGGACCGGCGGGTCAGCGCCCTGACCAATCGTCTGGCGGGCCTGTACTCGGCCACGCTCACCCAGTCGATCGCCGATTCGGAGGGCGAGGTGGTGATCCTGCACATCTCCGACCTGCACCTCAACCCCATCGGTGCCCAGCTGGCCCGTCGTCTGGCCACCTCATTCGATGTGGATGCGGTGGTCGACACGGGCGACACCACCTCGTTCGGCTCCAGCTTTGAGGGCGTCTACGCCGACGCGCTCGCCGACTTTCCGGTGCCGTACCTGTACGTCGCCGGCAACCACGACTCTCGCCCCAACCGGCGGGCCATCAAGGCCACGCCCGGCATCACGGCGCTCCACAACAGGGTCGTCGACGTGGAGGGGGTGAGGATCGCCGGCTTCGACGATCCGGTGATCACCACCGCCAACCCGGTACCCAAGGAGCAGCGCAAGGCCACCGAGTACGCCGCAGCGCCTGCGGTGGCCCAACTGTTGGAACGCGAGCAACCCGACGTGCTGGCCGTGCACAACCCGGTGATTCTGCGTGACCTGGTGGGCCAGGTGCCGTTGGCCATCGTTGGACATGGACACCGTTCACGGCTGGGCGCCCGCAACGGCACGGTGGTGTGGGAGGTTGGGTCCACCGGCGCCACCGGGTTGGGCTCGCTGCTGGTGGAGAACGACCTGCCGGCCGGCGCCGCCCTACTGCGGTTCCGCGATGGCGAGTTGGTGGCCATCGACGATCTGGAGGTGGTGGGCACCGCCGGCGACCTGCAGATCCGGCGTCGAATCATCACCGACGAGATTCGTCAGGGCGACAACGCCGACTTCATCGGCGACGAGGCGGACGAGGGCATCGGCCCCGCGGCCGACCCCGGCGATGGCTGACCGGGTCGGCCGAGGACACCTACTCGCTGGAGATCGCCTCCAGCACGTTCAGTTTGGCGGCCTTTGAGGCGGGCCGGATCGATGCGATCACACCGACGGCGGCACCGAACACCACCACGGTCACCAGACCCCCGACGGGGATGGCGAAGGTGTTGAAGCCCTGGCTCTTGAGGGCCTGAATCAGGGTGAAGCTGAGGCCGAGCCCGAGCAAGAGCCCGATTCCGGTACCCATCAGCGCCACGATCACCGCCTCCCAGCGCACCGACGACCGAAGCTGCCGTCGGGTCATGCCGGTTGCCCGCAGCAGCCCCACCTCCCTGGTGCGTTCGTGGATCGACAGCGACAGGGTGTTGGCAATGCCGATCAGGGCGATCACCACCGACACCGCCAGCAAACCATAAATCACGTTCAATAGGGCGCTGATCTGGGTCACGATGCTGCCGGTGAACTCCTCCCGGTCCTGAAGCTTCATGGTGGGGAAGTCTTTGGCGATCTTCTTGAGCTCCGGGCGGAGCGACGCAGGCGGGGTGCCGGCCGCGGCCTTGATGGCGACGAGGAAGTCGGTGGGCTGTTCGGTGAGACGTGAGGCGTCGGCACGCGTGGTGCTCCACTGGCCGAGCAGCACCCGTTCGTCGCTGATCGCCGCCACCTTGAACGTCAGTGTGGCGCCGTTTCTGCCGGTCAACTTCACCGAGTCGCCGATGCTCAGCTTGTTCTTTTCAGCCACCTGTCGATCGACGACGATCTGACCGTCGCGCAGGTCGGTCAGCGCACCCCGCTCCATCTTGGCGTCGAACAGCTTGGTGTAGGTGGCCGGGTCGATGCCGGCGAGAATGGCGGGTGACTTGGTTCCGTCCGGCAGTTCCAGCAGGGCCTCGGCGCCGGCGATGGCGGTCACGTCGGCCACACCCGGCACCTTGGCCATCCGTTCGCTCAGCTCGGGACCGGCGCCCGCAAACGTCTGCTGGCTGGCGGGCTGCACGATGTAGTCGCCTTTGAACCCGCCGCTGATCGACTTCGTCACCGACGACTGCGCCGAGTTGGCGAAGATGGTGATGAACCCAATCAGGGTCACGCCGATGATGAGGGCCGATGCGGTGGACGCAGTGCGGCGTGGATTGCGCGTGGCGTTCTGACGTGAGAGCCGTCCGGTGACGCCCTTCAGCTTCGGGAGGGGGGAACCGACCAGGTTGGAGAGCGGCCGGGCGTAGACCGGGCCAAGGATCAGCACGGCCACCACCACCAGCGCCATGCCCAGACCGATGGTGGGCAGGCGGTCGGTGCTCGGGTCGCTCCCAAACGACGGGAGCAGCAGCACCACGCCGATCACCGCCGCCACCGCCCCGGCCGCAGCACGGAATCGCGACCGGTCTGATTCGTCGGTTGCCACGTCCTGTAGCGCAGCGATCGGCGGCACGCGGGTGGCCCGGATTGCCGGCAGCATTGCCGAACCGGCCGTGATGGCCAACCCAACCAGGATCGACACCGCCGCGTTGCCGGCGGTGATGGTGAGGCCGGTCGAGGGCAGGTCCAACCCGGCTTTGCGCAGCAGTACGAATGCCGCCTGGGCCAAACCGACGCCGGCGACAAAGCCGAGGAGGGCCGAGATCACCCCGATGATCCCGGCCTCCAGCAGCACCGAGCCCAGCACCTGACGGCGGCTGGCGCCGAGGGCACGCATCAGGGCCAACTGTTTGGTGCGTTGCGCCAGCAGGATGCTGAACGTGTTCGAGATGATGAAGATGCCGACGAACAGCGCGATGAAGGCGAAGGTCAACAGGATCTTTGAGAAGAACCCGAAGACGTCCTTCAGGTCGGTTGCCTGCTCCTTCGCCAACGCCTCTCCGGTGATGACGTTGGCGCCGGGTGCCACCTTGGCGGCCCGGAGTTGGGTGACGAGTTGGTCGGGGCTGATGCCCGCCTTGGCCCGAGCGTTCACCTGGTCCAGCTTGTTGGAAGCGCCGGCCAGCGTTTGTGCCTGAGCCAGGGTCGTTGCCACCGAGATGACCCCGCCGGAGGAGTCGGCGTCGCCAAACCGGCTGATGCCCACCAGCTTCAGCTTCTGTTGGCCCTCGGGGGTGACCAACACCAACGTGTCGCCCACCTCGAAGGGTCCGTCGTTGGCGGCGGCGCGGTTGATCACGGCTTCGCTATTGGCCTCGGGCGCCCGCCCGCTGACCACCTGGTAGGGATTGAGGGTCGGGTCGGTGTCCCACGACCCGATGATGGTGGGCGGGCCCGCACCACCCATCGGGTCGCCCTTCTTGTTCAGAAGGGTGAACTCGAACGACGCAATCGCCGGGCTGGCCGCCGCCACTCCCGGTACTGCTCGCACCTTGGTGACGACGTCTTCGGGAAGGCGGTCGCGCTGTTCGCCACCACGCTCCGATTTGAACAGCACCGGCCCGCGCACCACGGCGTCGGTACCTTTGGTGCCCGCGGCAAACAGATCGTCGAACACACTGTTGATCGTGCTGGTCAGCACCAGGGTGCCCGACATGAAGGCCACGCCCAGCAACACGGCAATGCAGGTGGAGATCAGGCGGCGCTTGTGCGCCCAGAGGTCACGAAGGGTGGTGCGGGTCACGTCGGGCTTTCGGGTTCAGGCGTTTGGGGAAACCGGATCAGAATACGTGCAAGCGGTGGGGCCGGACCCGGCAGTGCACGGCAGGTGATGCCGTTTGGGTCCGGTCATTGTTCGCAACGAACCATCGACGAGGCCTATTCGTTCGCCTTGCGGGCCTTCTTCGCCGCCTTGACGCCTTGTGAGATGGTGCGCCACATGTGATCCGGTCCCAGGATGTCGTGCACCCCGGATGCCTCGAGCACCTGCCGGGTCGGGTAGATGACCCGGACGAGATGCACATCGATACCGTGCCGGTGCAGGTGCCCAATCAACTCTCCAAGCGCGTCGGCGCTCGTGGTGTCCAGTTGATTCGTGGCCTCCATGTTGATGATGACGGCCTCGGTGTCGGGCTCGGCCTCGATCTCGGTGGTGATCAACTCAACAGCGGCGGCTGCGTTCACCCAAAACAGCGGCTTGGTCAGCCGCAGCACCATGATTCCGTTCACGGTGGGGTTCTTGGGGTTGCGGTCGACCGACCCCCAGGCGGCCTTCTCCGAGCGCACCTTGCCCAGTACGTCCACCTCGATTCGGCTCGTTCGATAGATCAGGCCCAGGATCGACTGGGCGATCGCCGCCAACAGGCCGTACAGGGTGCCCAGCACCAGTACACCGACGAGCGCCGCCAAGGCGCCGACAAAGTCGTTTCGACGGATGCTGCGATAACGGGCGAGTGCATTGAGGTCCATCAGTGGCCACACCGCGTGAACGACGACCGCCGACAGCACCACTTTTGGCAGGCCACCCAGCGATGGTGCAAAGAAGAGCACCACCACGACCACCAGGCCCATGGTTGCCAGGCTGGTCAGTGGGCTACGCCCGCCGCTGTTGTCAGCCGCGGCGGTCTTCGACAGGCTGCCGCCCACGCCGATGCCGCCGGAGAATCCAGCGGCGACATTGGCGGCGCCGGTGCCGATGAGTTCTCGATTCGCGTCGACGTGATAGCCGTTCTGGGAGGCAAACAGCCTCGCGGCGCTCAAGCTTTCGGCCAGGCCCACCATTGCCAGGGCGGCGCCGCTCGCAAGCAGACCGCCCATGTCCCCAACGGACAGGTCGGGTATCGCCAGCCCTGGAAGGCCGCTTGGCACCTTGCCAATTTCGGCGATCCCCGCAGCCGGAAAGTCGACGAACTTGGCGACCACCAGCCCGCCGATCACCACCACCAGGCCCCACGGAACCACCGATTTGATGCGTGGCCCCAGAAACAGCACGGCGAGGGCCACCGCGCCGACGGCGGCGTTCTTGGGTTGGATTTCGCCGAGGTGCCCGGCGATGCCGCTGACCCTGCCGAAGAAGTTGCCCGAGCCGCGTGGCAATCCCAGCAACGTGGGGATCTCACCGACGACGATCAAGATCGAGAGGCCAAACACGAAGCCGGTCACGATCGGCTTGGAGAGAAAGTCGGCGACCCAACCCAGCCGGAGCAACCCTGCGATCATCAGGATGAGCCCCGAGATGATCGCCAACGCCGTCACCAGGGCCAGCGCCTCCTGAGGGCTTTTCGCCCCGTGCGACGCAACGATCGATCCGGTCAGCACCGACACGGTCGAAACCGGGCCCACAATCAGCTGTGGGGACGACCCCACGAAGGCGTACACACCCAGCGCCAACGGCAGGGCGTACAGCCCGGTCTGCACCGGAGCGCCGGCCAGCGCCGCGTAGCCCAGTGACTGCGGCACCATCAGCGCCGTCACCACGAGGGCCGCCAACAGATCGCCGCGCATGGTCGAGCGGCTGAATCGGCGCCGCAGCGTCGCGTTGAGCGAGCCGAGGACGGCGACGCGTTGTCGCTGGAGCTGTCCCGTGGGCTCGGTCATGCCCAAGTGAACCTATCGCCCGCCTGATGCCGCCCGACTGCTCATTTCCATGCCCCCAACCGTTGTCGAGCATATGGCTCCGGGCTCTCCGGCGTGCAGTAGTCCCGTGGGCCCCGGGTGGATTTACCGGTCTGCTCAATGAGTCCCTCGGACTCCAACGCCCGCACACTCTCATGGCTGCTGGACGTGAGTTCCCCCATGTTCCGATCGGGCTTCGCTGATCTGGCTGGGGATGGCGCCCCCACAAGAGTGCCGGCGTCCACGGTCGCTCCTGGCCGGGACTATGCAGCGTTCGACTCGGGTAGATACCGAGTGGGGAAAGCGGGTCAACGGAGGGGATTATGGACCGTTGGAGAAGGTGACAATACTGAATCCTGAGACGACCGACCCCAGCGTGCATCGAGGCGAGCGCCCGCAAGCACGGTGTCCCCGAGAGCGACATGCTCCAAGCACTTCGACACCACTGGCGAGGATTCAAGACCGACGATCCTGAGGTCACGATGTTCATCGGACCATCCACGAACGCCGTTCCACTTGAAATCGGGGTCTTCGACGACGCAGATGGAGTTGCAATCTTTGACGCGATGCCAGCACGACCTCCGTCCGTCGCGTAAAGTTGGTAGCGATGACCGCGTAATCTTGGTAGTCAGGAACGCGCAATCTGGGTAGTCTCGGCCCATGGAGCGGGTCAACGCAACGAAACGACTGCCGGGTTCAGTTGAGTAGCCGCTACAGGGCAAGGACGGCCGACGCGTACCTGGCCGAACTCATGGCGACCTTCCCCGCAGTGATGATCACCGGCCCACGGGCGGCAGGGAAGACCACTACTGCCGCTCAAACCGTTGCCCAGGTCGACCGGCTCGATGAGCCAGGCATGGCTGCCCTCTATCGGGCCGACCCGGATGCTGCGCTGCGCCGAGCAACCTTGCCCCTGCTGATCGATGAGTGGCAGGAGGTTCCGGAGGTGCTGGGCGCGGTGAAGCGATGGGTCGACCGGGACTCGTCTCCGGGACAGTTCGTGCTCACCGGCAGCGTACGCGCCGAACTCGACAACGAGCCCTGGCCCGGCACCGGGCGGGTCGTGCGGATGGACATGTATCCCCTGACCGAACGCGAGGTTCTTGGGAGCACCGCCAACAAAGACGGCTCGTTCCTCGCTCGGTTGGCACACCAGGGAGCTGAGTCCTTGACGCTCCCCGACACCATCCCCGATATCGACGGCTACATCTCAGCAGCCCTACGCGGCGGATTCCCGGAAGTGGCCTACCGAGACCTCACCCGGCGCCAGCAGTTCATCTGGCTCGATGGGTACGTCAACGACCTCATCACGCGCGATGCCGCCGCCTACGGCCGCTCTAAGGATCCGGCCAAGCTGCGTCTGTACCTCAACGCGCTGTCGCTCCACAACGCTGGACTGCCGAGCGACTCGACCCTGTATCGCTCCGCCGATATCAACGCCAAGACAGCTGCCGAGTACGACCAGCTGCTCCGCAACCTCTACGTGTATGACCTCGTGCCGGCATGGTCGACAAATCAGATCAAGCGGCTCACCAAGACAGGCAAACGGTACCTCGTCGATACCGGCCTCGCCGCTGCAGCGGCCGGGCTGACCTTCGAGGCGGTGATGTCCGATGCCAAGCTTCTGGGCCGGTGGTTCGATGCGTTTGCCGTCGCACAGTTGCGCCCGGAGGTCGCTCAAACGCACCCTCGGCCTGCACTTCATCACTTGAGGCTTGAAGCGGGCCGACGCGAGATCGACCTCGTTGTCGAACTTGGGCCTGGCCGAATCGTTGCGCTGGAGTTCAAGGCGGGCACCGCTCCTCAACGCAAGGATGCCCGCCATCTGGCATGGCTGCGCGATGAACTCGGCGACCAGTTCACAGCGGGAGCGGTGATCCACAGCGGCCCGGGCATCTACGAACTCGGCGACCGGATCTCCGCAGTTCCGCTCTGCACCATGTGGGGCTGAGCAGTCCCCAGGACAACGTATGCGATTGAGCTAAAATCTACAGGCGGCGATCGCGTGCCGCTCGACCCCGGCACGTGCTTGTCGAGCACGGCATAAGGGCCGATATCGAGTGGGGTGAGCGGTCCATCGGGCGGGAATATGTGGCGTCGATATGTGCTGTGTGTCCACGCCGCAGCATGGCTGCTGGGCTGTCGGTGCTCTCCTGTAGAGTCGGGGGTATGGGGGTCGCCCGGTTCGAGCTGATTGTGCAAGGTCAGTCCGGAGAGATCTCGTTGGACGCGTTTTCCGGAGTGCTGAAGCACGCCAATGATGTTCTTCGCAGCGTCGCCAAGAGCGTGTCCGGGTCCAAGAAGCGGGTCGTCCGTGGGTACGTGACTGACCTCAAGTTGGGAAGCTTGGCCGCTACCTTGGAAGTTCGCCCCGAACCCGCCGCGGTTGGGGCCGACCCTGAGCGAAGTGTCTTGCAGCTCATCCGGGGTCTCGAAATGGTCGAAGCTCGTGATGAGCTACCGCCAGACTTTGACGAACGGGCGCTGCGAAGCTCGAAGAAGATGGCTGGAGAGATCGCCGGTGGCGCTGAAGGGTTGACTCTGAGGCTGCTGAACGGCGGCGAGGATGCGACCACCGAAGTCTCGAGGAGGTTGATCGACAACGTCGATAGGGCGCTCAAACCAGCTTCGACCGCAATCGGCGGAATCTATGGGACTGTCGATGTCTTGAACGCGAGGAGCAAGAAGCCATGGTTCGGGATCAGGGACGAGTTGAGTCGGCGTCCTGTCAGGTGTGATCAACCTGAGGTTGACGTCGATCGGATCAAGTCCCTTTTCGGGCGGAGGGTGTATGCGCACGGGCAGTTGACACTCAATGCACGAGGGCAAACAACCCGAATTGGTGTCCATGATCTGAGCGAGTTGCCATCGCTGAACAACAGTATCGATATCGAGCGGCTGCTCGGAGCGTTCCCAGGCAGGACCGGTGACAAGACGCCGGAGGAGTTCGTACGAGAGCTACGCGACGACGACCGAGAGAGTCATGGCAACTGAAATTCCCAGGATCTATCTCGATTCGTGCGTGTATATCGAGTTGTTCGTTGGTTCGCCCGGCACCGCCAGATTCGACGCCAGCGCTGCACTGCTCCGTTCCGCTATCCGCGGGGAACTCCGGATAGTCGCGTCCGAAATGGTCCGGGTGGAAGTTGCTCATCTTGGGGGTGTGCCGAGCCAAGGCCTGCGGTCGATCGACGAGGCCTTCGACTCACCAGCGTTTCTTTGGATCCAGCTTGATCGAACAATTGCTCGCGCAGCACGTGCGGTCGTTGAGCGTGGGGTTCTGAAGCCTGCCGACGCGATCCATCTTTGCTCGGCTGCCATCGGAAAGGCAGAATCCCTGTGCACCTGGGATTCGCGTCTCCTCAGTGCCAGCAGAGACCCTGCTGCTGAGGTGCCGATCTACCGACCCGAAGACAGGCCGGGGCAGCAGTCCTTGGACGTCGACACCTAGACCGTCTGCCGGGCTGAGGGTGTCCTCCAGGGTCTCAGCCAAAATCCATGCAGGGGCCCTCAACTGCGCCCGCGTCGCCGCCCGAACCGTCGTCGACGGGTCTTCGCCGCCGATAGAGTCGATTAGCTCTACACCACCCACTTGACTACATCACCGGCATAAGGGCCGAGTGTTGTGGGCTGGCCTGGTTCGCAGGGGCCCATAACACTCGGAACTTCGGAGCGGCGCCTTACTTCCGACGTGCCGGGTCGAGCCCGGCGAACGTTCCGCAGGCGGCACTCCCCGGCACGACGGTTCAGCCCAACTGATGCTGTCGCACCAGGTCAGGGATTGCTCGGCTTCGGTCGGTCCTCGTGCCCTTCCGTTTGACACTGGTTTGATTCTGGGAGACCCGGGGCGGCTGATCCCCGCAGTGCTTGAGTGCCCCTCATCGACCAGCTCTCTAACCCTGTTGTACAGGATCGGGTGCAACGTGTGGCGCGCTGAAGCGACGGTCACGCGCGAAGTATGACGACGTACGGCGGAGTACTACTGGATGTCATTGGAGACTCAGCGCTTGGGCTCACCCAGCTCCTCAACGCGGACGTCGTAGAGAATCCCTAAACGGCTGAGTAGCTCATCATAGGTAATGACAGTCATACTAAACAGTCCCTGCCGGAAGAAATTGAACGAAGCCTTCTTTCGCTCCGTGAGACCCGACGAATCGCCGACAATCAAAACGCCTTTGGGATGGATCTGATTCAGGTCCTTGAACTCATCACCGATTACTGATTTGAAGTGGTCAACCGCTACCGCCATCTGATTCCGCGTTTGGACAACTCCGCCGCTAAGTCCGGGAGAGGCCGAATAGATCTCTTGGGCATCGCCGCTATCTGCCCTACCTCGATGCAGCCCACCAACGAGCTTCTCTCCAGGTGTCTTAATCTCGACGACCGCGAAACTTTTTGTGCTTTCGTCTGAAAAGAGGAAATCCGTTGCTACGCCACCGCTGCCCTGTCGACCAGCGGCTCGTTTCCCGCCTACGTACGCCTCGCCCCGTAGCATGAATACAGGGGAGGAGAATGCAGCTTGGAGCATCCACGGATGGGTCTCAAAGAACTGTTGCCAGTGATCCTCGTCGCTAACGTAGGTGGCAATATCATCGGCAAACTGCCGTATCGCAGTTTCTCGGACAAGCTGGAGCTGACTAGCAGCAAGGCGAGATGCAAGATCGGCATCCTTCTTGGCAAGTTCGTTCCAGAACTCCTCGGAATGGTCTCCGTCAACCAGTTCCTTGATCGCCTTCTGTCGCGTGGCACCGGTTACTAGAACAACCTCATCGCTCCCGGCGACAACATAGCTATGGTCACCAGGCGCAGCCCCTTTCTGCTTCTGGACTTCGTATAGCTGCGTGAGTTTCGTGTGTAGAAGAGCGGTGGCTTCGGTGCTTAGCTCAATCGCCACACCGCAATCAGCCGGAAGCTTTCGGAAATCGACATCATTGATGTCAGCCCAATTGCCCTCTTCTCCGATCTTCTGGCGAATGACCTCCCCTCTGACGCCACCAGCGTGAAGCGCAGGGCGGAGCACGGTACGCGTGGTCGGCGTCTGGCTCAGCACAATGTCGTCGGACGTTGCGTACCCGCTCTTCACGTAGTGAGTCGATATATGGTCAGCCATAGTACTCCTTCCTCATGAAGCCGATCAGAGCTAGCGCTTGGAGCCGAGATGAGCGGTTTCTAAGGGTTCCTCTCAAACCTGGAAAAACGGCGATTCAGGGCGACCGTCTAGCATCTTGTCCGCTAAGTCCCACGGATCTCGTCATCTGGCACTTTGGCGAAGATCGAACCAATATCATCCCACCCTTCGAGCCGCCCAACTGTCGACAGGATGCTCTCCTCGGCTTCGCGCAGCAAGGACTTGTCCTCGCCGCAACGAATGACCATTCCGAGCAACTGAGTCGTCGTCATTAGGCAATGGCTGCGCGCCGTACTGAAGCCAACCATCTGATTTGGAAAGACTGGCGAGCAGCGACTCGACAACGGTCGATCTCTCCATCCATTGACAATCAGGATACCCTTGCGTCGCTCGTCGGCATCCATGGCCTCTAGCACCCACTTCTCAAGCTGGGCCGCATTCCGTTCACTTGCGCTCTTGGAAACCCCTTTGACCTCGACAAGAACTCTGTCGCCGCTACTGCCAGTGGCATAGATATCGGCTCGACGCCCCTCGCGCTCTTCTACTTTGAAGCCTAGAAAGCAAAGGGCTTCAGAAACAACTTCCTCAAGCGGCTTTCCAGTCGCGGCTATGAGCTGTTTAAGACGATCATCCTGCATCTGGGAACTTGCCAATGCCTCAAGGTTCTTTGAGGCGTTGCTACGCTGCTCTTCGAGTTTCTGCCGCGTAGCGTCTCGTTTCAGCTCTGACGCAAACTGATAGATTTTAGTCCAGTCTGGTAGCTCATTTGGCTCTTCTGTGAACGTTTCAGCCAACCAACGATTGAACTCGTCGGCTAGTACATCGCTGCCACGACTCGCTTGGTTCGACCCGCTATTGATGCCGGAACCCTCGCGCTGAACATCAGGCAGCAGTACTACCGTGCCTCTTTCCTCACCCTTAACACGCCCGCCTACTACCCGCTGGGTGCCTTGGATTCGCAGTCCCGGCGCCAGCGTGGCTACAGGCGCCGTGATTGATCGATGGTAAGTCAAGTGGCCGTCCCAAGCCGCAGCCAGCCCTGAAAATCTGGGGTCAGTTATCTCAATCATGCGACCCGTTCCCTCCAAGGACGTCTTCACGCCGAGCGGGATGGCCGTCAGAATGTCCAACGCGCTGTATTTGGAAGGATTCGAATTGCTCCACGAGTTGCGCGCGATGCGTTCGAGGTCTCTCTCCAGCATCAGCCTGACGTCATCAGGGAGCAAAACGACCAGAATGCCACCGTCCACCATATATTCCCGAAATCTCTTCCGCCATTCGTTTGTAAGGGCGCGAAGCTTGCCCCCTATGTCCACCGACAGCGCAGGACGGCCCTTCTCCAAGTTTCCATTTGCGCGATCTTCGTAGCGTCGGAACGTGTGGTGCGGCTCCCAGACGACCACGTCGTAGTCGTGCGGTGACACCGAGGCCTCAAAGACCGACCGATCCTGTACTGGACCAAGGTAGCTATCCAGGTACAAGGTGCGCATGTGATGGATGACCTAACAGAGGAGGATCACTGGTTGTGACCAGCTGGAGGTGGTAGCTCAAGACTACACGGCTGCAACTTGAGCACCTCTTGGTGATGCGGTGACCGTCAGTACCTACCCCTTCGCGCGCATCCGACCTACGCCCAGCGGCTGAAGCGAACCCCAACGGTGCCAGACTTGAGTTTCAGAATGAGCGTGGCGTTGCCGCAGATACTTCACGGTCCAGCGTCCAGACGAACGCCACGCCTGATCGTGGGAAGATCCAGCCGTCGAGGTCGACTCGGATGGTGCGGTTGGGTTGGGAACGCTGTCTGGGGAGTGTTCGATGCGCGTGGGTCTGACGGACGGGATGAGGTCGAGGGTGCTAACGGTGTCGATGCCGCAATCGGTGTAGTCGAAGTCGACCTTGAGGTCTCGGGTGGGTTGCTCGATATCGAAGAACAGCAGATGGCCATGCTGGCGCGTGATGGTCTGGTAGGTGTACGAGATGGTTACGGGTTCGGCTGCGTCAATGAGGCCTTGGCCGACGTTGGCGGTGTAGGTCTGACCCGTCTTCTTGGCAGAGCGTCGAATAGCACGCTCTTCCCCGTTGACGGCAAAGCGAAGTAGCTGGAACGAGTCCGGCTTGCTGGCGTCGACTCCATCCACCGGCTTGAGGAACCAGGCTGAGGTTGCTCCCCGCTGGCCTGCCAGTTCGGCGTACTCGTCTCGGTCAGACAGGCAGACGAAGCGGCGTTGCGGATGCTTGGGAATAGCGGTGTACTCCCAGCGGACCGTAACGGTGAAGAATCCGCTGGTATCGGCTTCGGTGGTGTTGGACTTGGCGACACCACTTCCCATGGGAAGTGGACTGAGTTCGATGGATAGATGGGCGTCATGCCACCGTTCGCTGGCGCCGACGGCCTGCTCGCGGATGTCGGTGTAGATCTCGCTGGCGAACTGCTGGTCATCCAGACGCAGCGCCAAGCTGTTGGTGATGACGTGATCCAACATGTGGGGTGTGGCCACTCGGGCCAGGTCTTCATGATTGGCGGCGAAGGCTTCCAGGACGGCGTCCCGCATGGCAGGCGCCTGCTCATGGAGGATGGTGCGCAGTCGAAGCTCCTCGATTGCCGCTTGCTCGCGGTTGAGGAAGTGGTCGAGCCAGACCGAGAGCAGACCAGCACCGATCAGGATGCCGCCCAGCTCGGACCATGGGAGCAGGGCGATCCAACTGGTTGCGTCGCCGTCCAGGCGTTTGCCGATGACCATGAGGAGGACGCCAGCCATGACCAAGACGACGCTTGAGAGGAGCGTCTTGGTGCGGTAGAGCCGGGTCAGTAGGTCTTGCATTGCTGTACTTCATTGTACCAAAGATTGTGAAAATGCAGAAGGCTCCAGGGGTCCACCGTTGAGTGGTCCTGGAGCCTTCGTGGTTGTCTCGGACCGACCATCGGGACAGCGGTGCTGCCGGGCTGGTCGGTGTAGAGACTGGGATCTGCGGCTGGTCTAGCCGTCGCCTCCTCCGATCATGGCTCACCTCCTTCTGCTGGAGTGCCGATCGGTCGATCGGCGCCCTTGCAGACTATATGCTGTAGATAGATGTTCTGCACGGCCCGACGATGGGCGGGTGGCAGACGAGCTGGAGGCAGCGTTCGGGCAAGTGGTGCGTCAGCTGCGCGAGGCCAAGGGGATGTCCCAGGAGGAGCTGTCGTTTGCCTGTGGGCGGCATCGGACGTACATCTCGCTGATTGAGCGAGGCAAGAACAGTCCGAGCATGAGGACGCTGTGGATGTTGGCGGAGGCGTTGGGAGTGAGGCCGGATGAGTTGGTGCGGGTGACGGTCGATCGCCTTGGAGCGTAGGGCTACCCCGCCAGTAGCGGGCGCGCTGATGAGCGACTACGACGCGATACGGAGGTGCTGAAGGTTGCGGCGAAAGCCAAGCACCTGTTTGCCAGAGGCAAGCCCTTTGGGAAACAGTCCGCTTTCGTACGCCCTATCCTACTGAGCCATGGATACAGGCCACTTTCCAAGTGAATCCGACCTCCTAAGCCTCATTCAGCATGTGTACGAGACGGATGCCAACAACGAGTCGTACGCCCTGGAGTGGAAGTCAGCACTGGTCTTCAAGGGTGATGGGCTGCTTCCCATAGTGACGAACATTCTGGGCTTCGCGAATCGAGACCCCAGCAAGGCTGGACGGTTCTACGACGGCTACGGACACTTCGTAGTCGGAGTGGAGCCCGGCAGTGTCTATGGGATCGATGATCCCTTGGATCCTGCCGATCTCACCAACAAGATTGGTCCCTACGTCGGCGACGACGGGCCGTTGTGGAAACCAACCTGGTTGACCTATCCAGGTACAGATCATTCGATTCTGGTCATCACGGTGGCACCCCCACGAGATGGTGATCCAATCCACACGATGAGGAAGCAGCTCGGAACCAGCACCAACGGTCAGGTCTATCTGCGGCGTTCGGGCCAGACGCGGCAGGCAAACTCGGCAGAGCTGCGGGTGCTCCAAGAACGCTTGTTGTCGGGCCGTAAGAATCTCAGCGAGATCACTGTGTTAGCAATCGGAGAGGCGCTGGAATCGGTGGACTTGAGTCAGGTCTCGTCGGATCACTGGCGCACGAAGCAAGAGGCGATCCTCTTGCAACCACTTGAGCAATGGGAAGCCGCCGCGCAGCGTCGAGGTCAAGTGGCAGACGAGGAACGCAAGACCATTGACCTTGATGCCTTACGTGCATCGATCAAGGAACCCGAGAGCGACGCGAGTAGCGAAGAAGCAGCCAACAGAGCCAAAACCCTGGCTACCCGAATGATGGAGGAGGCCTGGTCAAAGCGGCCAGAGGATCGAACCCCAGAGAAGTACCGCCGCGAGGTGACAGAATATTTGGATGAGTGTATTCGGGTACTCCCCTACGCAATCATCGCCAACCAAGAATCCAATTGGTCCTCAAGCTTTCAGCTGGAGTTGTCGAACCCTTCTGACCGCAATATCAAGGGTCTGGCGATCCGTGTGGAATTCACCGACGCAGTAGTCGCCGTTCCGCCTGACGTCGACCTAGTGGATCTTCCCAAGCCACCACGATCGTGGGGTCCACGAGACTTCAAACTCAATCTGGGAGGATCGATCTTGCCCTCAGCACTAACAGCATCGATTTCGCCCATGAACTTTGATTGGTTGCCTGGCTACGAGGTTCTACAGAGCTATCCAGTTGAGATTGACTTTGACCCTGTTGACCTTCGACCGTACGAGACCGCGGCGCTTCCAGAAGTACCCATGATCATGATGCGGCCATCAGACAGCATGAGCGTCACCGGCACATGGGCCGCCACCTCAAGTGAACTCGATGGGATACGGACAGGTGAGTTCCAAGTCAACTTCCAGGCACCTCTCGATACTGAGGAAGCAATCGAAAGGTGTAGACGGCAGTTAACCTGAAGATGTGATGACATGCCGATCGCTCAAGCGAGCTGATGCACGGCATTGCTGATATCACAGCAGCCTCCTCTCCCTCACTCTATGCGATACGTGCGAGTAGTCAGGCTGGTCTGGCTTTCTCCGATTTCGCTAACACATACGAGGTGGCGACTCTCGTTCCTCCAAGGTTCCGTTGGCCTGTCGCATCCAGTGCACTCCCTCCGAATCCGTGAAGGCAACTTGGGCGACGAGTCCAGGGAAGACAATCAGCTCTGGGTTGATCCAGTCCCGAGACACTGTGTCGCTGATCGTCTCACCTGGCGGCAAGGTGCCAATGTGCACTTCCCAGCGGGCGTGGTCGGGATGCTCAGGATCATCATTAGGACCGCCAATCGGATGGAGAACATGCGCGACGCAGTTGTCGACAGGTGAACCGCTGACGTTTCGGATCTTGACGATCGTGCCACCGTTCTCCTGCGAGCCATCAGGCATCAGCTCACCTTCGATCCAGACTGCGATCGACTGTGCCTGGGCACGCCGTCGCCGCGCATCTTCCTCGCGACGACGCAATGCCTCCAGCTTTCTTTCAACCCGCTCCCGATTGATAACCCATAGCGCCGCACCGAAGGCAAGAATCGTTCCGATGGCGGCAGCCCAGTCGGCTGCTGTTCCCCACTGGATATCGGAGGGGTTCATGAATCCCCTGGGCCTGTCAGCGAGAGACCTGCTTGGAGGGTCCAGATCGTCGGATTGCAGAACACCAGTCCCCACTGGGCGGTCTCGCTGAGCGGGGCAGGAGTGCCGTCATCCTCTTCGAGAATCCAGCGACACTTGAAGGTTCCTGGCTGCCCGTTGACCGTGGCTGTCCCGTGCACGTTGTAGATGACGGGTGCTTCGTTGTCTATCTCCGAAAGCTCGTACTCGGACAGGTGGAAGAAATCGAACAGGTCACGCATCTGGCCTGCCTGAGCGCCCGGTGAATCACCAGCCACGAGCATGCGCCGTTGGAATGTGGCGAGCATCCCGTAGTTCCCGGACTCCCAGGCGTTCATGAAATCTCTGGTCCGCTCAGCAATCTCGTGCTCGTTGAAGCCCGCGTCTGATTGAGAGAATGACTGCGGCTCCCACGCTTCGGTGCCTTGCTTCAGCCGCTGCGTCTTGGCCAGCTGAGCAAACACCTCTCGCAACTGCGGCTCAGGGTCGGCTGGACGCTGAGCCTTGATGGTTGCCTTCGCCCAGTCATCCAGAGCGAAGAGAAGGTTCCAAGCTTTGGAGGCCACGATGACGTTGTCGAAGTTGATAACCGAACCATGGACAATGCCGTGACGGAAGACGTCGTGGACCTCCTTGTCGATCCGCTTCTTGATTGTCTTGGTGAACGGCTTAAGCGCGTTGGACAGTCCGAGGCTGTGGCCGACAACGCTGTCCCAAGCGACCATCTCTTCAGGGTCGCGAGCAGCCAGGCCCTGTCGCTTCTCAGGCTCGAAGTCGTTGACGAATCCGTCCATGACAGCGATCAGTTGGAGTACGCAGGAATCGAACTGGTCAGCTTGGTAGTGATCCATAGCACGCTTGATCTGGTGCATCCGTTGGCGCAAGCCATCGGTACCTTGGAGCCGCATCAGCCAGAACTTGGTCGTTTCGGGGTTGCGGTGGAGCTCGATCAGCTGGGCCTCAGCAGCTTCCGCGTCATCGGTCGAATCGAGGATCTTCTCGATGTCGTCGACGGAGAAGCAGTCAGTGAAGACCCAGTGGCGGGCGCCCAGCAGATTGTAGAACTGGTCGACGGTGCCCATGAGTCGACGCAGCTCGGCTTCCAGGTCGACGAGCTTCTGTCGCTGATCACGAGCAATGACCCGCGTGACCAGCTTGCCGCCCTGCAGGAGCTTAAGTTGTTTTTGGACGCTCGGGAGATCCATGGCAGAGCCGTACGGCGACGGTTCGGGATGGACGACGGCTGATTTCCTAGACATGATGTTCATTGTAACAACGAACGTGCGTTCGTTCCAGGGAGTTACCGCTGCAACGTCAAGCGCCGCGGGTAGGGGGGCTATCGGATCCTGCTCTTGTTGTTCATCCATTCAGCTCAGGGACCACAAGCATTGCCCCGCCCTCCGTGCAACGCTTGTGGGTACGCCAGCCAGCACGAGTGATCAGATCCCGCAGCCACTGGACGATCCATGGCGGATCGTCCGACTCCAGTCCCTCGGCTCTGCGCAGACGTTCAGCGTCGTCCGCTAGTCCACTCAACCGATTCGTGCCCTTGCGCCATAGCCAGTCCCAACAGCCACAAGAATCGCCACTCGGCAACCGCGAACTACGTATGCGCGCTGCCGCGAGGCCACTAGAGTCACAGGCCGTGAAGAACTCTCACCTGGTCTTGTTGGTGGCACTGCTCGTTCTCGTGTCAGGTAGTTGCGGCGGTTTCCCGCCTGAACCGATCCCAGTCTCGGCGTTCGCCGACACCATCCAGGCTACATCGTGCTCCGATGACGCAGCCCGAGCGGTATTTGAGGACCTCACGACCTGTTGGGACCTCGTCGAGTCCACCGGCGTGGAGCGCGACGACAATTCCGGGGCATGGGTACTTCACATCGGGGTTACGGACGTGATAGCAAACCCCCCTAACTCCTTCGTCGAACTTCAGGGCGACGCTTTGTGTCAACTGGCCTCCGATGTCTGGCCCGATTGGGTTGTACTGGACGGTCCCGATGGCAAGCCCGTCAGATGGGATGCTCGGTCGGCGGCTGGCGACCTGGCCTGCACCCCGGATGAGACAGCGTTTCGAGCGGGCGCCAAGGCGTGCGAGTGCGAGATACCGCCGCGAGATGAGCTGGTACAGATCATGAGGGCGAAGGCTGAACTCGGGGGCTAGTGCCGGGTCAGTTCTGCATTGCAACTTCGACCTTGAGAACTTCGGTGGGCTAGCCGATCGAGACGAAGGGCAAGTTGCCGTTGGCGACTATGGCGGCGCGGCAGATGTAGCGGTCAGCAGCGAAGACGAAGCGGCGATGCTGGCGCAGGGGACGGTGTTGCACACCAAGCGGACGGTGGCGGAGAACAGGTTGCGTCGTGCCAGCGCCCGTCGGCTCGGATGGCTTGCTCGCGCATTTCGGGGTAGATCTCCCGAGGGATCTCCTCGTTGTCGAGCCAGGTAGCCCAGAAAGAGGCGGAGTAAATGTCGGCTACCTGCCGCCTACTGAACCCAGGTGGCGCTTCCTTACAGCCTTTCGGGAAGCTCGATCCGCGGAACCGCACGAGCCGAAACATTGTGCCTTGCAATGGACCGCTGGCGGGAGAATAATGACCGGGCCAGAGCTAACGAGTGGACATGTCGAGCCCACTACAGCTGCCGCGGCGGACCATTCGAGCAGATCGCCTTAGGAATTCCCCCGCACCGTGCCCAGGCAAAGGCTCTATTTCGGGCTGCAAGGACGGCACTGTGTACGAATTTGCTGGGAAAATCGCTTGCGTTCGAACAAGGCGTGAATTACGCTGCTCATCCGTGGGGCACCCCTCGCACAGAGCAGAATCCCTCCAAGAAGGGAGGTGATAATATGAACGATCTCACCATTGCCTCCTCCGTCAAGACGCCCGAGAAGGGCTCGCTCTTGGCTGAGTTTGAAATGGACGAAGACGTTGCTGAGCTGGCAATCGTCGACGACCTGTGGTACTTCATCAAGAAGAAGGGCAATTGGATTGCCGGTTCCGGCTAGTCCGGCCAACTTCAAGAAGTGTTAAGCACACGACTGTCTGGGCGAAGGGGTGCCTCATCTCAGTCGTTTGCCACCAATAACACGCCTATCACTGGAGCCCCCGTGACTAACCGACCAAAGCAGAGCATCGGGCTCAACTTCGACGCCCGTTGCAATGCGGAATGCGCACACTGCTGCGTCTCTAGCTCACCACGGGCCAAGAGCCGCCTCAACGAGGAAACCATCTGGCGTATTGTTGACGATGCCGTCAATCATCCAGACGTGATAGAGGTAGGGCTCACTGGTGGCGAACCGCTGTTGCGAGTCAATCTTGCGCTAGACATCATCCGAACCGTCTCGAAGGCCGGGAAGCGCGTAACCTGTGTTAGTAATGCGTACTGGGCAAGAACCCCAGCAACTGCAAGTGAGATGTTCGACAAGCTAGGACAGGCAGGTCTTGACTCCCTGACCATTAGCTATGATGAGTTCCATGCCGACGACGTACCGTTGGACACAATAAAGAATGCTCTCAACGCGTCGAAGGCCAGCCACATCCCGGTGATTCTCAACATGGCAGTAAGCCGGACCCGCGACTCTTTCAAAATTATCGAGAACCTCGGGACTGCCGCCTATTGCGTCCCCATCACTCGTTTCCCTATCGTTCCAGCCGGGGCCGCACGCGACTTGCCAGACTCTGAGTTTGAGCGGGAGCCGATCACGGAGTCAAGCTACCGGTGCCCCGGGTTTGAACTGATCCTTCACCACGATGGAAATGCTTACCCATGTTGCTCGCCGGTCATCTTTGATACTCCCCTAACGTTGGGAAAGGTAGAAACCGAGTCGATCGAGACACTGATCACCAAGGTCGAAAGAAATGCCGTGCTGTCGATCATCCAGCGAGAGGGCTTGGGATGGTTCAAATCCCGCATAGCTGAAGCCCTACCAGAAAGCGATGTTGCTAAAGTCGACTCAGTGGTATCGGCATGTGAACTTTGCGGTATCATTTTCAGCGATGAATCGTATGTCCGAGCCATAAAATCGGAGATCTTGGATTACGCTAAGGTCGTAGCTTGACTGTCTTAGCACTTCGAACACCCGATCTAGAGGTAAGCGTCGAAAACCGCATTGCAGTCATTTGCCATAAAGAATCCGGCCGCTACTTCCAATCGAACGTCGAGGTTCTTCCTCACGATCTGCGAACGGCCCTGCAGGTTCGTCAGCCACGTGTGTCGAATCGATTTGGCATAGGGTTGCTGTTCGTCGTGATGTCAGCCCTTGTGGGTCAGCTCCTCTTCTTAGGACTGGCTTCGCCTGGCCAGGCGGGACTGGATTCCATCCTTCCCTTGGTCATGTTCGCGTTCCTCACGATCGCAGTGCATGAGGCAGGTCACGTTTTGGCGCTGCGATGGTTTGGCCGGAAAGCCGATAAGGTCGGCTTCAAACTTCACTTTGTGGTGTTGCCAGCATTCTACGTACGGATGAATGAATCGCTTCTCCTTTCCAAGTATGAAAAGGTTGTTGTGCACAGTGCGGGAATCGGTGCAAACGTGATTCTCAACTCGATTGCGATCGTGGTGAACATCGCAGTCCTACACTCCGATGGCCTTCTCTTTGCAATCCAATTGATGGTGCTTAGCCTCGTCTTCAACGCGGTGCCGTTCTTGAACTCGGACGGGTACCGTGTCATCCTAGCTCTGACGGGCACGAACGAGTTGAAGTCAAAGCTGGCGAACCCCTGGTGGGTTAAGGCCCTGAAGCTCACAAGCGTGGTACTCGTATTGTGGTACACTTGGAGTTGGGTATCGCCATTGCTTAACCGCTGAAAGGAGGCTGACTTGGAACCTATAATCGCACTCAATGAGCTTACCTTGAAGTTTGGCAAGAGTCTGGCCCTCGACCAAGTCTCTCTGGATCTGCCGGACGATGCAGGCCTGGTCGGTCTCTTTGGAGTGAACGGCGCTGGCAAGACTTCTCTGCTTCGATGTTTAGCGGGTTTGATTTCGTCATTCGATGGCCGCATCAAAGCGCCCGATCCGGGTTCGATCACCTTTCTTCCAGACAAACCTTTCCTCTATCAGTTTCTTACACTGAGGGAGTGCCTGCAATTGTTTTCGCGTCTCTATCCCGATTTTGATGAGCCGCTGGCCAGCCAAATTCTTTCGCGCTTGCAGCTCGACTTGGATAAGAAAGTTGGTGAGTGTTCTCGCGGCATGTCGGAACAGCTTCATCTCGGCCTATCTCTCGCGCGGCGCTCGAATGTTTACCTATTTGATGAGCCACTCGCTGCCGTCGACCCTCTTACACGGGACGCACTCAAGGACATGATCCAGGAATACCGAACTCCGAACTCCTTGGTGATTCTGAGCACTCATCTGATCGACGACATGGATGGGCTTTTCGATTGGGTGGTCATACTAGGCCATGGCAGGCTCGTAGCCAATCAGTCGACGGATTCGGTTTTGGAGACAGGTGTCTCATTGGAAGTATTCTTTAAGGAGACGGTACGTGCCCTGGCGAATTGAGGCAAGAAAGCACTTTTGGCCGTTCGCGTTTGCGGCATTCGCGAATGTGTCACTTGGTATAGCGTGGCTCGTTCTACGTTCGGATACTATGCTTCTCCTCTACTCCCTGACCAAGATGTTGGTTTGGTTCTTCGTGGCAGGGTACTGCATTTACGTGCTATATTCGTTCTATTATTTGGGATCAGATGTGCTGATGCATCTGAGTCCCCTTCCTCAGCGAAGGGTGCTTCTGGCCAAGGCGGCCGTGCTGGGGGCATATCTTTATGTCTTGTTCTTGATTGCACTCCCGGTGGACGTGGTTCAACTCGGTGACGCGCGGCATGGTAATCTTTTAATCGTCGTAATGTACTACCTTGGCGCTAAGGCGATTTCGATCGTCTCCTACCTATCGTTGTGCATGGTCGCTGTCTGGCTAGCGAAACGCTTCCGGAACAGGGTGCTCAGCGTTGCGGCGATGGCTTTGACGTTGGGAGTCGTTACGATCGTGCTTGGTGTTCTGCTTTTCGCTTTGGTATCGAGCCCTGGTTGGCAATGGTCTATAGGTGTAAGTGACATGCCTGACAGTGTCAATCAGTATTCGAGCCTCTTGCCAATTACTGTGGCGAGTATTGACCCTCGTCCTCTGGACGCTACCTTCTCCTTCGGATCTTTCGCTCCCAATGTGTTGTTGCTGCTCGTTTCGTGTATTTTTTGGGCGTTCTTGGTCCCTCGCTTCAAGTTTGACTTCTATCCGAGATAGGTGCCGGTCTGTCAGACGTGGGCCAATGAGCGGCGTAGCCACTTGCGGGTCCTATTCCGATCTAGCCAGATTGGCACTCTGTTCCTCTGTCCATTCAAGTGGCTTCCACCTTTAGGTTGCTCGGCTAGCTGTCGACAGAGCTGAGGTGGTTGTAGAGATTCTGATGACCTTTGGCAGTGGCAGGTGGCGGCTGAACCTCGGTGCATCCGGGCGGTTGAGGACGTTCGACAACGTCATGTTCGGCGCAGCTGGGGCAGCCGCAGCCGGCTCGTATATCCCTGAGCCCTCGGTGAGCAAGGCCGTAGCGGCGATCCTGGCAGTCTTCTCCGGCTATGCGGGCTGGGCGTACAACCGTGGCGGCTGTCTGGCGGTTCACCGTTCATGGACCGGCCAGTACTGGGTTTGGCACTACTACGGTGGTTCCTGCCGCTGAGCATGGCGCACAAACGGCGAGAGATACTAAATAGCTCGCCGTCGAGAGGGAACGGAGGGATCGCAGTTGCGATCTCACCGTTCCCTCTTTCGGGGGTCAGCTGTCAGTTTGTGGTTGTGTTTTGTCGACATCTTACGTAGACTAGAAACAATATGAACAAATCTACTCGAAACCGTCGTTACGTTATTGCTACAGTAGGACTGGTTATTGTTGTCTTGCTATACCTACTCAACTGGAGCTGGTTATTAGTGCCGGTGGTTGTGCTGGCCATCCTTCTGGCGTTCTGGAGCTGAGAATTCAACGGTTGCCAACTCTCGTAACAAATCGCTCGCCAGAGGAAGTTGGTGGCGAATTTGTAAGCGCTTCGCCGCCAATTCCGACCCTCACCTGCTCCTCCAACCCATACCAATCCGCAATCCTCCTCCAGTCCTCATCAACCAGCAGCAAGAAGTCGGTGCAGGCTCGGATGACCTGGTGGGGCTGGCAGTCGGCCTGGATGCATGGGTGGGTTCGGCTGGTCGGGAAGTGCTCTCGGTCTGTCTGGCTGTCGTCGTGCGTCCAGGTGCATTGGCAGGTTCGTAGCCAGTCTTGCCACTCGTCGTGGGTCACCATGCCGACCTGCTTGTCGGCTGCCAGCAGAGTCAGGAACTGGTGGATCTCGCCGCCCGCTTTTTGGTGCAGGCTGCGTAGGTACGAGTCATCTCGTTGGTTCATCTCACTGACGTGCCAGCCGATGCGGTAAGTGGCATCGGCAACGTCTTGCTCTGCTTCCCCATCACTGAGGAGCCACTGCCCACCGAAGCGTGTCATGAAGCCATCCAGCCGCACCAGAAACGTCGCGTAGTGGAAGAGCGCTGAGCGGCCGTAACCTTCGGCCTGGAACTCTTGGGTGTACCCGTCGGGCCAGTCCTCACTGGGCGGCTGGTCCCACGGTCGGTCTTCTTCGAGCAACGTAGATCGGTAGGCCGTCAGGTCGCCGCCCAGTCCCGAGACGGTGCTCCAGATGCGGTAGTAGGCCTCGAACCGCTCCAGCCAGTTGACGGCCAGGCGTGAGTCGGTCGGTAGACGGCGGGCCATCTCAAGGTGTGTCAGGTGCATCGACCGCCGTTGGATCTGGGCGAGGATCATCTCAGCAGTCTGGGACAGCACTTGAGTCTCGGGCTGTCGACGGAAGTGCTCCAAGCTGACGCCCCATTCAGCGGCTGCCAGGCGGCGTAGCTGGGCGGGTTCTCGGTCTCGGTCGCCTTCGGTCAGTCCGAGGAGTACCCGCGCCGTCAACCCGATCCTCGACTCGCCTAGCTCGACGACGGCGCTTCGGATTAGCTGCTCGATGGATGGTGCGGTGACCGCACGGTCCATCTCAACCAGGTCGAGAGCGCGGACCGACTGGGCCAGCGCAGGGAGGTCCAGCTGACGGAGCTGGAGCAGTCCGTTACGGCGCAGTTGTTTCAGGTCGCTCAGTAGATCATCGAAGAGCGGCGGTTCGACCTGGGGTGGCATGACGCAGCCAGTTCAGCAGAGCCAACCGAGGAACCACCAGAAGACCACCTGAGGGACCACCAGGGCAACCACCACCTGCGGTGCTGTGGTGACGCTCGTCAGGCAACGGAGGACGCTCGAAGGTTTCGGGTGGCGGTCTGGCATCAACCACGGAGGTTGCTCATGTCCGAACTCATTCCCTACTCCCAGCAGTCCAGCGAGGTGGTACCAACCGGTGTCGGTGCACTGGTGGAGCGCAAGGCCGACCGTCTGGCTCGCAAGCAGGTCGAGCAGTTGCAGCGCACCAAGCGGGTCGGGCTGGCTCGGCTGGAGGTGCAGGCACAGCTGGAGTCGGCTCGGGCTCAGGCTGTCGGCTACGTCGGACAGCAGGCGATGCAGACGGTGGCCATGGTGTCGCAGTTGGAAGGACAGCTCGGTATGGCGTGCCCGTTGGCGGTGTCCAGGTTGCAGGGCATTGCTGACATGACGGCGTTGTCGCTGGCTGAAGTGGTGTCCGATGCTGCTCGGAAGATGGGGCGGTGAGCGGGATGATCGTCTTTCTCATCGGAGTGGTGCTGGGCATGCTGGCACTGGGTGGTCTGGTGGTGACCTGGGCGGTATACGCACCTTCGGCTGCTGAGCTGGCCGAGAAGGCTCGGCTGCACGACGAAGCCCAGAAGGCGTCCTGGCGGATGCATCAGCAGGCCACGCAGGCCTTTGCGCAGATGCTGGAGGTGTCACGGCAGCGGCTGCCTGGTGCTTCGCCTGGCGGCGACGGCACCGAGTGGTCCTCCACTGACGAGCAGTGGGAGGACTGAGCATGGCTGAGCCTGGCCCACTGCGCCAACTGTTTCGGTCGGCGTGGTGGGTGGTGCTCAACCTGGTCGGGTTGGTGTTGGTTGGGCAGTGGCTGTGGGAAGTGGTGCAGGGACTGCAACCGCTGCTCCTGGTGGCAGCGGGGTTGGTGCTCGTGCTGAGCGCCCTCGTGGTCTGGCAGCGCTGGCGCTGGAGGTAGGGACGCCCTGCCCTTCGGGCATGGCTCGGATCACAGTGCACAGAGATCAGGGAGCAGACAACAAGGACGGCTCGGTGTCCCGTTTCCCTGTTCGCCACTTTCGTCCTCCGCCCTCCGTCATGTCGACAGTGCCGTCCACGGCGTCAGCAGATCGTCAGCGACGCGGAGACCGCCGGCACCAGCAGGACGAACGAAGCTAATTCCACAACGTCGAAATTTCGAATCGACCAGCTCTGGTAAATGACGAGATTGGACGGTTTGTGGTGGTTGGAGAGCTTGACTGTCGCTTGCAAGCGACGCATAACAATAGATAGGGGTTTGTGGTGAATGGTTGGAGATTTAGAGCTGGGTGGATGTGGGATGTCGCTGGGAAGCATCGCCTAAGAATCAAATATCGAGCGCGGATGCAAAGCAAGGTCAAATGAACGAAAGGAGCGAGGCAATGAGTAAAAATCGGAATAAGGACGCCGGAACAATGAAGCAAGTGGCGAGCAAGCCAGGGGTTCGGATTCGTGCTGTGCGGCGCTCCAAGCCAGATGTGCAGCGGTTGGCGCAGGCGCTCATTGAGATCGCCATGAGTCAGGCGGAAGTAGTGGTGGATGAGCCTGAGGACGACGCTGGTGAAGCGACCAAGGCGGCATCGTGAGACGCCCCGACTTGGTGTGGTGCGAGCTGCGCTTCCCCGCCGAGATGGAGGCAGAGCTGGCGGTTGCCTGGCTGCGCTCGCTGGCGGCACGGGGTCGGGCTGGCTGGTGGTCGGTGGTGCAGCCACTGGTGTTCGAGCTGCGACTGGATGCTGCCGGAGCGAGTTGGTGGGTTGGACTGCATAGGAGCGAAGCGACCGCCCTGCGGCGTCAGTTAGAGGACTGGCTACCTGGTGTGGCGGTGCTGCCCGAGGAAGCAGCGAAGGCGTCTGTGGGCTCTCCGACTGCTTCAGCGGGCACGACGCTGGCCGTTGAGCTGGGGCTGCGCTCCAAGCGACGCACCTTGCGAGCGGAGCTGCAGGCCGAGATTGCACGCGGGCTACTTGAGATCGGGGTTGGGCTGCGTGGCAAGGAGACGGTGGTCGTGCAGTGGCTGGTTGGCGGCTGGCTGGCTCGCTCACCTGTGGCGCCGCCCGCTCATGGGCGGGCAGATGACTCTCCTATCTCAGCTGCTTGGGGATTATTGCGGGGCGAAGCTGCGCCTGTACTGGACAGCGAAGCCACCTTGGCAGCGCGCAAGAAGCAGTCCGAGCAGCTGTTTGCCTGTGTTGGGCGGGTGGCGGTGTGGGCTGCCAGTGGTGGTCGGCGGCAACGTCTGGTGTCCCAAGTGGTCGGCGTCTTCAAGGTGGCCCAGGTGCCTGGTGCCAGCTTGCAGCCGCGCTGGTTGACGTCGTGGTGGGTGCGGTCACGAAGCAATCGGCTGGTGCTGCCACAACTGGATCCGCCGGCAGTGCTGCAAGCAGATGAGCTGGCAGCGGTGCTGGGTTGGCCTCTGGGCCTGAGTGCTGAGCAGGCTCCGAGTGCGGACATGCCAGCGACGCGGTTACTGCGACCGAGCGCACGTGTATGTCGACCACTGGTGGATGAGTCGGTGGACGGAGCGGTTGTCAGCAAGGCGGAAGTCCAACGGCGGTTGCGTCAACGAGTGGTTGCGGTGTCTGCGTTCCCATCGGTCAACGGCACGTTGGTGCTCGATGAAGTATCTGGTCTGCGGCATTTGCATGTGCTGGGACCGTCAGGCGTTGGAAAATCCACGCTGTTGGCAAACCTCATCCTGCAAGACATTGCGGCGCAGCGCGGCGTTGTGGTGGTCGATCCCAAGGGCGATCTTGTCGACGACGTGCTGCGCCGCTTGCCCAGCCATGCGCTGGAGCGAGTTGCGGTGTTGGATCCGACCGACCGAGCGCCGTTGGGTATCAACCCGCTGGCGGGTGGGACTGGTGGCCCGGGATCAGGGCTGGCGGTGGAAGGACTGTTCGGGGTGTTGCATTCGCTGTGGGCTGAGTCGTGGGGACCACGGCTGGGAGATGTGCTGCACGCTGGGTTGCTGACGTTGGCACTGGAACCTGGGCACAGCCTGGTGGAGCTGCCGCTGCTGTTGACCAACCCTGGCTTCCGTCGTCCGTTGGTGGCGCTGGCACGACAGCGAGACCCGCTGGGACTGGCCGGGTTCTGGGGCTGGTTCGACGAACTGTCACCTGGGCAGTCGGCTCAGGTGCTGGCGCCGGTCATGAACAAGCTGCGCAGCTTCTTGTTGCGACCTGACCTGCGGGCGGTGCTCGGACAGACCGAGCCACGCTTCGGCCTCAGCGAGATCTTCGGAGCGGAGGCGGCGCTAGGTCGAGCATTGTTGGTTCGGCTGCCGCGGGGTGAGCTGGGGGCTGAGGCTGCCACGCTGCTGGGAAGCTTGGTGTTGCACCAGGTCTGGCAGGCCAGCCAGGCCCGATCAGGAATGCGCAGCGGTAAGCGCTCGCCCGTCTTCGTCTACCTCGATGAGTTTCAGGACCTGCTGCGACTGCCGCTGGCGCTGGGCGAGGCGTTGGTGCAAGCGCGGGGTCTGGGGGTCGGGTTGGTGCTGGCACACCAGCATCTCGGACAACTCAGCCCAGAGGTGCGGGCAGCAGTGTTGGCCAACGCAGGCAGTCGGGTGGTGTTTGGACTGGACCACGACGACGCCGTGCTCATGAGTAAGCGCTCGGGCGGAACACTTCAGCCGAGCGACTTCGCTGGCTTGCCTGCCTTCGAGGCCTACGTCGACCTGGTGTCAGGCAACCAGGCCAGCGGCTACGCCTCGGCACGAACGGTGCCGCTGACCGCCGCCCAGCGTTCGCTCAGTTCGGTGCTCAGCACCAATCGTCGACGGGTTGGAGTGGATCGGCGGGAAACCGAGCGACGGCTGAGCGAGTTGGTTGAAGGTTCGGGTGGTGGCAGTGACGTCAATGGGCGATCCACGACCGCCGCTGGCGGTCCGAGTGCTGACGCTTTCGGGGACTTCGGGACCATCCCAGGTAATGACGATGGGGGTCGGTCGTGAACCGCCTGTTGAGCGCGCTTAAGTCGGGAGTTTCTCGCTCTTGGGGGCTCTTCTGCCACCTGCTCTCTGCTTCCTGCTCCATGCCCCTCCGGGGCGTTCGCGTCGGTCTTCGCGTCCCTGCGCTGAGCCAGGGGTCGCTTCCCATTGGGGCGACTGCGTTCTGGCACCGAGAACTGCCGTTGACTGTCTCCCCTTCTTGGGGTGAGCAGGCCGTGAGGTGGCGCTGGGAACCGGTGCTGGGCGTCGTATTGGGTGGTTGGTCATGAGTCGGCGCCGAGCACCAGTGGCCGAACCGTCGAAGCGTGACCTTGCGGTGCTGCGAGATGTTGGGCGACTGGGCCATGCCAGTGCCGACCAACTGCGCCGACTGCACTTCGCTGAAGGGTCTGAGGTCGGTCGGCGACGCCGAGCGCAGGCGGTGCTGCGAAGACTGAGCGAGGACGGCTACCTGCACCGACTGCCGCGGCGGGTCGGTGGCAGCGGAAGCGGTTCGGCCGGGTTTGTCTACTGCCTCGGCTACCGAGGGCAGCGACTGGTCTTCCCTGCGCTGTTTCCAGGCCGACGGGCCCGAACGCCCGAGGAGGTTGGCACCAGCTTCGTCGGGCACAGCCTGGCGGTGGCCGAGCTGGTAGCGGCGTTGGTGGAAGCCGAGCGGGAGGAGCGCTGCTCGGGTATGGCGCTGGAAACCGAACCATCGTGTTGGCGGGACTACCTCGGGCTCCATGGGGCCAAGCGGAGTCTGCGCCCTGACCTGGGCGTGCGGCTGAGTGTCGGCGGGCAGCAGCTGGTCTGGTTCGTAGAGGTGGATCGAGGCACCGAAGGGCTGCGACGGATCCGAGCCAAAGGACGGCAGTACCTCGAGTACTGGCGCACTGGCCAAGAGCAGCAGCAGCTCGGTGGGGTCTTCCCCAAAGTGCTCTGGTCGGTGCCCGACCGACGGCGGAAAGAGCTGTTGCTGCGCACGCTGGCGGAGCTGCCGCCACCTGGAAGCGAGATGTTCGAGGTGAGGACGGCGAAGGGCAGCGCATCGCTGCTGCTCGGTGACGAGATGGAAGCAAACGAAGGAACGGAAGGAGACGAAGCATGACGAAGAACGAAGGACGAATGGAGAAGGCAGACGGCCAGGGCGCAGAGCTGCAAGGGGCTGCAGGTCGACCAACGAGCGGCGCTGCCGCTCGGACAGATAAGGAAGTGGTTGAGCTGGTCGAGGCAGATGAGGTCGGTGGTCGGGGTGGTTGTGGGCGGATTCTGCTTGGTGACGCGCTGGAACGGCTGCAGGAGCTGTCGACGGGATCGGTCGACACTGTGGTGACCTCGCCTCCCTACTTTCTGCTGCGCAACTACGGAGTGGATGGACAACTGGGTGCGGAGCAGACGGTTGCCCAGTGGGTGTCAGGGCTGCGGGCGGTCATGGCCGAGGTGGCACGAGTCCTCAAGGAGGACGGGTCGGTCTGGTTGAACCTGGGTGACACCTACTCCCGCCATGACAAGCACGGTGCCCCGCCCAAGAGTCTGCTGCTGGGGCCTGAGCGGCTGCTGGTGGGACTCATTGAAGACGGCTGGGTGGTCAGAAACAAGCTGGTCTGGGCCAAGCCCAACCCGATGCCCGCCTCGGTACGGGATCGGCTGAGCTGCACCTGGGAGCCGATCTACCTGTTGGTGCGTTCACGCAGCTACTTCTTTGACCTGGATGCGGTGCGGGTGGCGCCAACTGAGGGGACGACTCGCAAGAAGCCATCGGGCAAGCGTGGATGTGCCGCCAAGTACGAGGCGGCAGCTGGTGGTCGGCCGAGCTGGTCGGGACCGCTGGCCGGGGACAATTCAGGGCTGAGTGCGATGAAGCGGGCTGGGCGGTCGTCGCATCCGCTGGGCAAGAACCCAGGTGATGTCTGGACACAACCGACTGCCGCCTACCGCGGTGCCCACTTCGCCACCTTCCCCGAAGGGCTGGTCGAGCGCCCACTGCTGGCAGGCTGCCCGGAACGGACCTGTCTGAGCTGTGGGACGGCTTGGCGGCGACCGCCACTGGAGCAGCGGCTCGGTTCGTTGGCAGTACGAGCGGTGGTCAGAAAGTCCTGTAGTTGCGCCAAACGAGACTGGCAACCAGGGCTGGTGCTCGATCCGTTCATGGGGGCGGGCACGGTCGGCGTGGTGGCGGAGCGGCTGGGACGGCGCTGGCTGGGAATTGAGCTCAGTGAGGAGTTCATCGGGCTGGCTGAGCAGCGGATCGCTGGCGCTCGCGCCGAGCGTGAGGCAGCAACGGAAACGGTGGTCGACACCACGACGGTCGTCGACGGAGAGAAACAAGCACGTAACGGGCGCGGAGCGACCCGAGAGGAGGTGGAACATGAGGATTGACGAGACGAGCGGAGCACAGCAAGCAGAGGGTGCGGTGGACGCGGCAGATGACGAGGTGGTCCAGGCTGCTGTGCATGGAGAAGAAGGGCGACTGAGTCGAGAACGGCCTCCGACTCCGCCCCGCATCTACCTGGCATCGCTGACCGACTACAACGCCGGGGTCCTACATGGGCGCTGGGTCGATGCAGACCACGAGGCTGAGATTCTCGGTGAGGTTGCCCAGGAGATGCTGGCAGAATCACCGACGGCTGAGCGGTATGGGGAGGTTGCTGAGGAGTACGCCGTCCACGACTACGAGGGTTTCGGCAACGTGCGCATCGGTGAGTACCAGTCGCTGGCGGAAATTGGCGAGCTGGCGCAGGGCATTGTCGAGCACGGCGCTGCCTTCGGGGTCTGGTGGGATGACATTCGGGACATGGCGCCCGAGGATGATCCGTTCCACAGCTTCGAGGAGCGCTTTGAGGGGGAATTCAGCTCCACCACTGAGTGGGCTGAGTCGATGCTCGACGACATGGGGGTGTCGATCGACCACTTCCCTGGCGTACCCGAAGGACTGTGGCCGTATGTGCAGCTGGATGTTGAAGGCTGGGTACGAGACATGGAGATGAATGGGGAGATACGGGTGGTTGAGGGAGGACGTGGGGTGTATGTGTTTGGGTTGTTGTAGCTCACCGTTCGTGGTTGCGCCGCCCCTTGGTACGCTGGCCGGTTCATCCATGCGGCGGTTGGAGGCTCAGATGAACGACGTGACAGACGAACCGCAGCAGAGAGAATCGAACGATCCGACCTTCTGGTCTCGACAGTTGGAGATTCTGTACAGCGTGCTGCTCAGTGCATCGCTCGGGGTGGCGCTCGGAACCGGGCTACCCGACGCAACTTGGACGGAGTTTCAAGGAGCCCGAACCGTTTGGGCGGTGACCATCCTCGGCGTCACGGCCGTGTCGATCGACGCATGGTACAACCTCAATCAGATCATTCGGAGCGCAAAATTCGGTAGAAGCCAGGGAGTGCAAACAGGCATTCTTGCGTTGTCGTTCCTCGTCTTTACGTTCTTCCCATTTCAGTTCCTGGTCCGCCAAACTGCTGGCACCAACATTTGGATGGCGGTCGTTCCTATCTCGGCGTTGGTCATCAACCTGATAGCAATCTGTCTTCTCCAAGCCATCTTCATGAAGGTGGCAGAGGTCAAACGACGTAACCCGCCGACAAAGGGCGCAACTGTGGACATCGAACTGTCGCAGGATGCCCGGTCGATGTTTGGAGACAAACAGCTCGACCTGCTCGCCTTCTCACGGTTCCTACTAGCTGTCGCATTCGCTGTGCTGTACTTGGCAGCCTTCTCGCCAGTCAACGCGAAGGCATCAGCCATGTCGACTTGGCCCGTATTTGCGGTCGTCGGACTTTGGGCGATTTGGCGCGTTCTGGAGCACACGGTCGGCCTATGGGTGATTGTCCAATATTGGCAAAAGTTTACTAAAAGGACTACAATTGATGTAGAAGGTACGGAAAAGCCAAATGAGTATTGAACGTCTCGCGTTAGTTACGGATGGGCCGATTGAACGCCAGGATGGCGTGCAACGCTACACGGCAACAGTCGGTGAATGGATGGCCGACCAAGGCATCGACGTTCACTACTTTACGAGTGGACCGCGCTCCGAACCCTACGAGGCGCACTCGGGAACCGTTCACACCCTCGCACGCACAGTGTCGATGTCTGGAAATGGTAATGAGTTCGGAGCTGCAGTCTTCCCCCGGCGTGCGCAGCGAAGTATGGATCTGCTCCGTGAGGGCGGATTCGATATTGCCCATGTGCAACTGCCCGATGGGCCCTTTGTAGGGGCTCGGGTTAGGCGAGCGCTGGGAAGGACCGCCACTGCGGTGGTCGGCACCTATCACTTGATGCCTATGGGAAAGTCGGACGAGGTTCTACTCGGGGCTGTCGGCCGACTGAGTAGACACCTTGATCGCAAGCTCGACGGCCTAACGGCCACTTCGGGGATGGTTGCCGAGTTTGCCTCGTCGGTCACTGGGCGAGCGTGCGACGTCGTGCCCCCACCTGTTCAGTTGGGATCGGTTACCAAAACCACTCACACGGATCCGGTCATCACCTACACCGGTCGTCTCGCGAAACGAAAGGGAGTTGAGTCCTTGCTGCACGGCTACGCCGAGCTTGCGAACCAATGGAGCGATGCTCCTCCCTTGCAGCTAATTGGCGATGGTCCAGAGCGGCACCGCCTGGAACGGATCACGGGCCAACTCGGGCTGCAATCACGGGTGTCTTTTCTAGGCCGTCTCTCGGATGACGAAATGGTTGACCATCTGCGTCGATCCGCGATGGCCGTCTACCCAGCCATCGGCGGCGAGAGTTTCGGTCTCGTTCTAGTGGAAGCAATGAGATCCGGCGTCCCAGTCATTGCTGCTTCCAACCCAGGCTACGCAAGCACCTTGCAGGGGCATGAAAGCCAACTCTTTCCGCCATCCAACCCCGGAGCTTTCGCTGAGGCTGCCCGAAGGGTCCTATCTTTAGATAATGCAGAACGCAAAGAGCTTATTACGAAGCAACACGTCACTGCAGAACAGTTCAGCCTGAACCAGGTCGGACCAGCACTAATCGAATCCTATGAGCAAGCCATGGTATCCCTACATGCTGTTGTAGAATGAACAAATACTGTTTACCATTCGCGACGTGGAGCGTACAATTGTAGTAGAACGAAAGGAAGTGGAGATGGCAGATAGCAATACGAAACAGATTGAACCAGATGGGGTACGTCTCGGTGACGCGATTCGTAGGGCACGAGAGGCTCTGGCACTGTCGCTTCGTCAGCTGGCGCCACTGGTGCAGCTGCACCACTCCTTCCTGGCACGGCTGGAGGCCGGGGACTACCAAACGGCCAAGCCTGCGGTGCTCCAGCGACTCAGCCGGGTGCTGGAGCTGGACGAGCGGGACTTGTTCGCCCTGGCAGGGCTGGATGCTCCCGAAGGACTCCCGGCCTTCACACCGTATCTGCGAGCCAAGTACGACATGAGCGACGAGGCAGCCCAAGCCTTGCATGAGTACTTCAGCTTCGTCAGCGAGAAGTACGAGGTCAAAGAGCGAGGCAAGCCTGGCGGCGACCAGCGGGCTGCGTGAAACTTCGAAAGAAGTATCAAGGGGCAGGAAGGATGCGAATCGACCACCATCAATGCTGGATGGTTGGAGCTTCGCCCCTCCCTACTTTCTACCAACTATGAACTACCAACTAACAACGACTTCCACGAAAGGGGGCACTATGACAACACAATCTACGACACTGAACCTGGCAGCTCTGTCGACAGCGGCCTTGCCTCGACACCAAGTCTTGGCAGCGGTGCGCGCCCTGATGCCGCCCCGCCCGCTGGAAGTTCACGAAGCTCGCTCTATTGCTGAGCGTCAAGCGGGACGGCTGCGCAACTTGCTGGATCTGGATGGCCCGATGGTCGACCTCGATGCGGTGGCGTCGTTGCCACGGCTCCACGTGCGTTCCCAGGTTGGGCTACCGGTCTCTGGGTTCTCTGAATGGAGTCGCAGTCGTTGGGTGATCGCCATAAACGGCGATGACCACTGGACGAGGCGACGCTTCACCCTGGCGCACGAACTCAAGCATGTGCTGGACAATCCGTACATTGAGATGCTCTACCCAGGACGGGATGGAGCACCGTCGGGTCAGCGAGCAGAGACCATCTGCGACTACTTCGCCGCCTGCCTGCTCATGCCACGACTATCTGTCAAGGCAGCCTGGGGGCAGGGCAACCAGCGACCTGACGACCTGGCGGCACACTTTGGGGTGTCCCGAGCTGCCATGGGACTGCGGTTGCACCAGTTGGGACTGACCAGCACCAGGCGACGTTGCGGCGGGGTTGGCAGTCTGGCGAAGGGGCGCCGCTACGAACGAGCGGCAGCACCTGCTGTCTGGCCTTCCTTTGGGCTGGCGACAGCGCAAGGATCGCTGACATGACCGCCACCACGACCAACCAGACCGACCCAGCAGCCCGCACGACGCGGGCTGTTTTGTACCTGCGGGTCAGTACCGCTAAGCAAGCTAAGACTGATCTGGACCCTGAGGGATTGTCGCTGCCCGCCCAGCGAGAGTCGTGCCTACGCAAGGCCGAGGAACTCGGGGCTGAAGTGGTCGATGAGTACGTCGACCGTGGTGAGTCGGCCAAGACAGTCGACCGGCCACAGTTTCGCAAGATGGTCAGTCGAGTGCAGGCCGACCGAGATATCGACTACGTCATCTTGGACAAGATCAACAGGTTCGCTCGGAACCGTCGAGACGACGCCAACATGCTGTTCGAACTACGAGCGGCTGGCGCCACCGTGATCTCGGTCAAGGAGAACATCGACGACACGCCTGCAGGCATGCTGATGCACGGCATCCTGGCAACGCTTGCCGAGTACGAGTCGCGCAACAACGGCACCGAAGCGCTCAAGGGCATGACCCGCAAAGCCCAAGTTGGTGGCACGCCAGGACGAGCACCGATCGGGTACCTCAACGTCCGACTGCCCGTACCTGGACAACCCAGAGGTATGGCAGACGTTGAAGTTGATCCTGAGCGGGCGCCGCATGTGCGCTGGGCATTCGAGCAATACGCCACCGGGGAATGGACCACGCAGTCACTGGCCGATGCCCTCGATGCACGGGGCCTGCGCTCGGTGTCAGTCGGCAAGCGACCATCCAAGCCGCTACTCAAGTCGCGGGTGGCCCACATGTTGGGGAATCGGTACTACGTCGGAACGGTGACGTTTCGAGGAGTGCAGTACAAGGGACGCCACGAGCCGATCGTGGACAAGGCACTGTTCGAACGAGTCCAGACGGTGCTCAGGGTCAAGGCAACCACTGGCGAGAAGACCTCGAAGCACCACCACTACCTGAAGGGCACGGTGTTCTGCGGGGAGTGCCATTCTCGGTTGGTGTTCTCCCGCAACCGTGGCAACGGTGGCAGCTACGACTACTTCAAGTGCATGGGACGACAGAACGGTGTCGCCTGCACGGTCGGGTACGTCCGAGCCGACTGGCTGGAGAGCCAAGTTGATACCGAGTGGCAACAGAACGTCTTCCCCACCGAGCTGGCAGCCGAGCTACGTGGGGCGGTGCTGGCTCGGCTCCAGGTCATGCACCAAGGTGCCAGCGAGCAGCTGGGAGTCCAAACCAAGCGGTTGCAGGACCTGGATGGTGAACGGTCGACGCTGCTGAAGGCCCATCTGGCGGGAGCGGTGCCACTGGATCTGTTGAAGTCGGAGCAGGATCGGATTGCTCGGGAGATGAGCCAGGCACAGGTGGAGATAGCGGCGGCGTCGATGGAGTCCGCCGAGGTGGAACGGACGCTCAATGCTGCGTTGAAGCTGGCCGAGGATTGCCAGGAAACCTACCTGGATGCCAAGCCAGTCAGACGGCGGGAGCTGAACCAGGCGTTCTTCGAGCGCATCGAGGTGGTGCCAGATGAAGGTGTTGAGCTGACGCTCAACAGTCCATTCAGGGAACTGCGGGAGCTACGGGGACTCCGAGACGGCGACGAGGAAGCCACTGGACGACTGGATGGCGTGCTCGGTCGTCAGGGTTCGGCCGGGAATGAAGAAGCTCCAGCCGAGTGGGCTGGAGCTGAAGATGAGGTCGTTGGATGGGAGCCGACGGACGGCTGGGGGAGCAACACTCAACGGGGGCGGCGGTACTGCCGTACCGGTGGTTGGAACATTCGTGATTTGGTGCGCTCGGCAGGACTCGAACCCCCAACCTTCTGATCCGTAGTCAGATGCGGGTGGCCAGGGTTTTTAGGTCGTCTGTGTGGGCTGCACGGGGGGCGTTGGGGTCACGGATACTGTGTCGAAGTTCGCACCAAAGCTGAGCCTGATTCCTGGTGGGCCTGGACCGAATCGATCTGGTGGCTGTCCGGCGAGGTCGAGCACGGATTCCCACATGGCTATGACGTCTTGGTTGTGGTCCGCGTCCCAATCCGAGGCATAGGGGAAAGACGACTGTGCTTGAGCCACCTCCAAGCCGAGGTCGACGTAGTTCGTGGTGCCGTCGGTGGTCGGGGCCGCGAGAACCGGCTGAACGTCACCGACGAGCCTGCCGAGGCCGGCCCCGGCGATACGGAAGCGTGTCCAGCGATGGCGGTCCCACTGGTGGAGAGCAGCGTTCGACGGCTCGATCTCCGTGTTGGTCAGGTCGCCGGTACGCATCGAGGACAGGTTGAGGCCGGCGCAACGACCGCGTTCGATCAGGGGAAGGATCCGTTCGGGGGGCATGTCAAGGTTCATGCCTCCCTCGCTGCTTCCCAATCGAATCGTGCAGATGCGCTCCTTAAACCCGGCGGTGTGGATCAGGTTGTTGTCGGACCAGTTCTGCATGGTGTCGAACACCGCGCTGAGCAGACCGACGGTGGACGAGATTTCTGAAGTGGCCGGGAGGCGGCCCTGCCCTGCCTTGATCGGCCGCGACACGTTGCCGCACGGGTCGGTCGAGATGTCGGAGCTGGTGGCGAGGTTGATGGCATACGTCGGGTAGGTGGGCAGAGGACGGTCGAAGAGATGGACCGGCAGGTTGGAGGTGATGCCACCGTCGGAAAACCAGTTTCGAACAAACTTCACGATCCACTCGCCGTCGACGTGCAGCGGGGTGAGTCCGTGCAGAGGTACAGCAGACAGCAGCACGGGGAACGACAGGCTCATGCGCGCGGTCACGATGATGGGGAGCTGTTCGGGCGGCGGGAGGAGGTGAAGTCGATCGCCGAGCGCCTCGATCACATCGTCGCGGATCGGGCGTGCGGCGTATTTCACCATGTGGTCGACCACGTCGGTAGGGAAGATCTTGGAGAACTCGTCCGGGTCGAACGCCCAAATTTTGTCCCGAAACGGAATCTGTTCGGACGTCCCCCTGCTGAGGTTGGTGGAGATGGCGATGAACTGCGCACCCGCGGTTGCCACCTCCCCATGGGTGACCGGTATCGAGTTGAGCGCCGCCTGGGAGGCGTCGCCACGCCCGGCCAGGCGCTGGAGCGCGTCGTACATCCAGTCGGTGAGCGCCGGGTGGTCGCTGCCGGTGGGTGTGGAGCCATTGACGAAACCGTGGAAGTTGCCCGTCAAAGCCGACTGAGCGGTGGAGGCCACGGCCATGCCAGACCACACGACGGCGGCGACGAACCCGAGCGACATGAACAGCAATGCGAGGAGCGCGCTGAGTATCAGCGGCAGCCAGAGCGGACCACCGACAATGAGGCTCGCCACGAATGGCAACGACATGAGGATGAGGGTCAACGCCCCCACAAACCACAACCGCCGGCGCGGGCCCGCCTTGAGAAGCCCCATGAGGACGACGCGCCACCGGGCGAACCCGGTGGTCGAGCGTGCGTCCCACACGGTGGAGAAGATGGCACGTGTTTCGTCCTGGGGCTGAAACAAACCGAAGAGCTTGGTGCGTCCCTGGGAGTCGGTTGTCGCAAGATCCTTCGCCAGCTCGACCAGCAACGGGAACCCGCCGGTAGCGGAACGGCGTCCTACTTCGGCGGCGGCGGCCGCAGACGCGCCGATGGCCCCTGCGGACGACCCGGCGATACGGCGAAGCCGATGGGTCCGGGCAAGTTCGGTGATGGCCGGTGGATAGACGACCCCGCTGGTGATCCCACCTTTCAGGATCACGTCGCACTGAAAGGTCGGAGCGTCAAAATCGGTCACCATCGGGACCCCCCTTCGGAGGGTGCGAAGCGTAACGCAGGCGAATTTCCATGTCTGGACACGCGTCGGTCACTGGCGCAGCGGCTTCTCGGTGCTGAAGCGGACCGGTTGGGCGCTGTACCCGGGGAGGTCAGGCGTCGGCTGGGAGGCGGGCGAGCACCCGGTAGGTGTTTCCGCCGTCGTAGCGCTTGAGCGCCGGCGCGACGATCTGATCGGCGAGGAGGCCGCCGATCATGAACGGTGCGCCCACGGTCATGCCGACGGTCCGCCTTGCCCGGTCGATGGCGGTGGTGGGCGGCATCCACGGCAGGTTCAACTCGGGGGCCGCCCGGTTGACCGCAAACCATGCGCCAAGGGAGAAGTCGACCGGCTGGTGGGCCGGTGCGACCTCCTGATCGAGAATCTCGAAGCCCAGGTCGACGAGCGCCTTGCACAGGTTGCCCCGGGGGATCAGGTGTTGATGCTGGGGCTGGAACCAGGGCACCCAGTACTTGCCCAGCACCCGGCCCAGCACACACTCCGGGTTGGGCACCTCGACCAGCAGGAGCCCGCCGGGGGACAGCACTTCGGCGGCGGCGGCCAACTCGTCGTGTGGTTCGCGGGTGTGCTCCAGGTAGTGGTGCATGCTGACCGTCTCGTACTGCCCGGCCAGCCCGGCGCTCAGCTCGGGGAAGAGTCCACGGTGGCCGGTGGAGATCCAGCCCCGCCGGGCAGCGTCGTCGACGCCGTCGGACAGGTCGAGCCCGTCGAAGGTGGTGTCGGTGAGCACTCCGGCGGCGATCAACGGGAAGTGGCCGTGGCCGGTGCCGACGTCCAGCCAGTTGACGGGTGGGGCATCGATGTGGCGCTTCACCATCTCGACCCGGTCGACATAGGACTTGTCGCTCACCCCGAAGATGAAGTCGGCGCTGTCGGCGCCGATGCCGTCGTAGAAGTCGCGGTAGTAGTAGTCGAGCCCCTCGATGGTGAGGCGGGGGTTCTGGAATTTGTGATCGCAGGCGTCGCAGCGGTCGATGTGGAAGGTGCCGGGCTTGTGCTGCAACAGGTCAATGGTGTCGAGTTGCCGGGACAACCCCGCCGACCCGCACCAGGGGCACGTGGTGCGCGGTGCCTCGACGAAGCGGTCGGTGCCTTTGGCGGCCTCGGCTGCGTAGGCGACCCGAACCGCCGGGTCACGACGGCGCTCATCGGCGGCCGACGTGGAAGCGCTTTTGGCGGCCGGGATTTGGGTCAGGGTGCCGACCGCCTCGGCGGGCTCGCCGACCGGCCTCATCAGGCTTTTCGCTCCCAGGTCGCCGGGGGACAGGGCCTGGTCGCCGCCGAACACCAGCGCCGGTTGGGCGATGAGGGCGGCCAGCGCCAGCATCGCGGCCTGGGGTGCCGTAACCACCAACGCGGCCAGCAGCACAAACCTTGCGATGCCCACCGTCTGCACAAAAGTGGTGGCAGCGCCGAAGACGGCGAGGGCCACCTCGGCCCTCCGCGGTGCGGTTGAGGGCGCGGCGTGCAGGTGCGAGCCGACCACGTGGTGCATGCTGCGGGGCGCATGGCGTTTCAGTTCGAGCGTGGTGTGCACCATCTGCTGGAGACCGACGTTGGTTCCGGGCGTGAGGCGGGCACGATCGGCGACCTCGGCCCGGGCGCACAACAGGGCAAAGGCGCCTCGGCCCTGGGCCATGGGAGCGCCTTCGAAGCTGCGGGGATCGACCATTCGCACCAGGTCGAGGGCCCGAAGGGCCGGAAGATCGCCGGGTACCACGTCCACCACGGCGGCACCGGTGGATTCCAGGTGGGCGACGACCGCCTGGCGAGTGGCGTCATCGAGCGTGACCCCCTCGGCCACCCAGAACACGTACTCGTCGGTGGAGCGCTGCGGCGCCGCGGCGCCGTCCGGCCCTTCCGTGGAGGCCGGCGCATAGGCGAGCGCCGGCAGGGCCTTGGCGTGGCGACGAAGCCGCAGCCCGTTGCCGACCACGAGCGCGGCCGTTGCAAGCGCCACAGCCTGGCCGGCGCGGCCACGATGTTTCGAAGAGCAGAGACGAGACGTTGGCAGGTCGGTCATAAGAGTGCTTCCAGTCGTTGTGCGGCGGCCGATGCCCCGCCGGCTTCGGTGAATGATCGTTGCAACCGCTGGGCCGCCTCCCGGTAGGAGGGCTCGGCCAGGATCGTGTCGAGTGCGTCGCCCAGTTGGGCGGCACCGGTGCGGGCGTAGCGCACCCGGATACCGGCGCCCGCTTGCTCCACCTGGTCGGCGACGATGGGCTGGTCGTCGCGGATGGGTGCCACCACCAGCGGCAGGCCGTTGGCCAGCGTCTCGCACACCGTGTTGTGTCCGCCGTGCGACACCACCGCAGTACAGCGTTCGAGAAGCTCCACCTGTGGTACCCGGGGCACGACCATGACGTTGTCGGCCGGGGCGTTCCCGGTGGACCACGTCTCGGGGTTGATCTCGCCAACGACAACACCCTGCAGGTGTGGGCGGGCGCCCAGTGCCTCGGCGGCGGCGGTGAGAAACCGGGTGCCCGATCCGGCTGAGACCGTGCCGAGCGAGACGAGCACCAGCGGGCGGCCGTCCAGCCACCGCCAGTTGAACTCGTGCGAACCGCCGGCGGGGGCAGGCCGGTGGGCGAAGGCCGGGCCCACGCAGGCCAGCGGCGCACCCACGTCGGGGACGGTGCCCATCAGCGCCTCGGTGGTGAATGCCAGCACCAGGTGCGGCGAGAACCGCAGGTGCACCGGGTCGGCCTCGGCGGCCGGGATACCCACCGACACCTGGAGGTCGACCAGCCGTTCGTCCACCCAGTGGCGCAGCTTTGGCAACGCTGCGAACGGGTCGATCAGGTCGGCCGAGGTGGTGGCCGACGTGACCCACAACCGGCCGGTGCGACGGCCGACGATGGCTCCGGCGACCGCCTGCTGGTCGACCACCAGCACGTCGGGGTCGTAGGCCTCGACCGCCTCGGAAACGCCCGGCAGGGTGGCGCGGGCCAGTGGCTCCAGGAAGTCCTCCCACAAAAACTTCAACGCGGCGGCGCCGCGCAGGCCCTGGGCCCGCTCGGTGATCGCCTGCACCAGATCGGTGGGCAGGTCGTCGGCGGCCGGGATGATCGTGGACCCGGCGGGCAGATGGGCGGCGAGGTGGCCCGGATCGCCGCACCAGGCAACCTCGTGGCCGCGGGTGATCAGTTCGGCGCCCACCGCCACCGTGGGGTTGGTGTGGCCGGTGAGCGGCGGGACGACGAACAGCACCCGCATCAGGCGCCGCCCGGATTGTCGGGGGGAGGGTCCGAAGTTGGCTTGCCGGCAGGCGACGCGTCGGTAGGCAGCGCTGCGAGCAACCCGTCGAGCGCCACCCGAACTTCGGCGGTGCGCTCCAACAGCAACGAGTGGGTGGTGTCGGCCATCACCTGCAACCGGCAATTGGGCACGCAACGCTCGACGGTGCGGGCCACGTCGAGGATGTCGGACTGCTCGCCGTAGAGGGCCAACACCGGCACCTCCAACGCGCCGAGCTGCGCCTCGGTCATCACCGGCACGGCGGCCAGGTCGTCCAGCATCGAGGTTTTGTAGATCAGTGCCTCGGCGTTGCGGGCAAGCCGGTTGACCTTGCGGCCACCCTGATCGGACAGCCACTCGCGCACCTGATCGTCGTCCAGGCCGAACGCGGCCAGCGCCAGGCTGCCCGCCATGTGGTCGCCCCAACCCTCAACCGCGATGTGGGCCTCGATCAGCAGCACGCCCCGCACCTCGTCTGGGTAGGCCATGGCGTAGGCCATGCCGATGGTGCCGCCGTAGCTGTTCCCCACCAGTACCACGGGTCGGTCGACGCCGAGCTCGGCCAACAGCGCACGCAGGTCGGCCACCGAGTCGGCCACGGTGTACCCGGTTGGCGGTCGCTCGCTGCGGCCGTGCCCGCGCTGGTCGTACAGGATCACCTCATGGTCAAGCGCCACCGGGTTGGCCAACGTGTAATAGAAGCTGGACAGGTTGTCCATCACCATGCCGTGCATCATCACCACGGTGTGGTTGTCGTCCCGGGCGGTGCCGAGGCGCTGCACGTGGAAGCGCACACCGTTGGCGGTGACCTCAGCCATGGGCGTGGTCCGGTTCGGCTGTGCCCTTGGGGGACGTCGTGGCGGTGGTTGTCGTGGTGATGGCGGGGCCTGAAAGGAACTGGGTGATGGCGTCGGACAAGTCGGCGGTGGCGTCCAGGTGCAGTGCGTGGCCGCCGTCGAACATCTGCACCGAATTGGTGCCAAGGGCGGCCCGCGCCAGTTCGGCGCCGTCGACAAACGGCGACTGGCGGCCAAAGGCCATCAAGGTCGGGCAGCGCAGCGAGGCCAGGTCGGCGACGTCCAGCGGTGCCTCGGCGGCCAGGTCGGACCGAAAGGAGGTTTCGGCGAGGGTCAGTTGGTGGTGGCGACGCCGGGCCCGGGGAGTGCCTTTGGAAGCAGTGTCGGCCTCGGCCGCTTCGTGGCTCGTGCGCGGCCGTTTCGCCCCGATTGGCACGTCGACGCCCACCAGGGCGCTTACCCGGTCGGGCCAGGCGCGGGCGGCCTCGATGGCGATCCACCCGCCCAGGCTGTGGCCCACCAGCGCACACGGCCCCAGCCCGGCGGTGACCCGCGCCAGGTCGTCGAGGTGATCGGCCAGGCGGTAGCCCTCGGCGGGCCGCTGTGAGAGCCCGTGGCCGCGCAGGTCGTACAGCACCACCGGGTTGAACTTGGCCACTCGCGGAGCGCACGTCATCCACCACGACGCCAACGACCCGGTGAAGGCGCCATGCAACATCACCACCGGCAGCGCATGGTTGTCGGCGCGGCCCATGCGACGAATGTGAAGCTTTGGTGGATGCTGCAACACGGCGTCGACGGGCGGATTCATGAAGCGATGCAACCCTCGATGAAGGTGGCGACCTGGCCGACGGTCATGGCGATGAGGTCGTCGAGTTCCAGTTCGGCCAACCAGGCCACAAAGTTCACCCGTTCGCCGAAATGCAGCTGCAGGGCCTCGGCCAACGCCACGAACTCGATGCTCTCCATTTCGAGATCGTCGGAGAACGAGGTGTCGGCCCCGATGTCGATGTCGGCCACGTACTCCTCGCCGATCACCTCGCCCACCAGCCGTGCCACCACGTCGATCACCGGGTCGCTTCCGGTTGCCGTGGTCGATGTTGATGTTGGTTGGGTCATGTCGGGCTCCCGTGGGATCTACTGGGCTGTTCGGAAGGGCGGAGGCGTGGGTGGTCGGCCGCCACGACCGGCTCGGCCGAGGTCCAGGCGACCACATAGGTGTCGGCCTCGCTGCGGTCGTGCCCCGGCGGGGCAAGGTCGAGCACCTCGAGGTTGACCCACGTGTCGTTCACCCGGATCCGGTCGCCTTGAATTTCGGAGATCAGCCAGTCTGACGGACGACCCTGCAGGCCGGTGCCGGCCGCCTTGGCCACTGCCTCCTTGGCCGCCCACATGGCGGTGAGGCGCACGTCGTAGGCAGCGCCGTCGGTGTTGGCGTCGCGGCCGGCGTTGCCCAGGATCGTGCGTTCGCTGTCGGTGAACGCCAGAGCAGAGAAGCCTTCGCCGCGTGGCTTGACCCGTTCGACATCGATGCCCACCGGGCCATCGGCGGACAGCTGAGCCACGCCTACGTGGGCGGAGTGGGCGATCGACAGGTGCAGGCCGGTGGCCTGGGCCGGGGCGTTGAGGTGCGGGGCGCCGGCGTCGTCGTGGCCCACCTGCACCTCCACCGGATACATCGGTGGTGCGCCGAGACCCCACAGGTGTTGGCGCACCGCGTCCTTGGTCACGGCCCGACCAAGCAGCCACGAGCGTTGGGCCAGCGGGTTTCGTGCGGTGTAGTCGGTTCGTTCGGCAGCGTCGGTGTAGCGACGCACCATCAGCTCGCGGGATGCAGAATCGGTCCAGCGTTCCAACAGCAGCCACCACCCGCCCGGCCGGTGCTCGGCAACCGTGCGCTCGTCGGGGAAACGCAGGAACGGCCACAGCACGTCGTCGGAGTTGAAACGTCGGTCGACCCATGCGGTGATTCGACACCACGGCCCTTCGGCATCGACCAACTCCAGGTCGGCGGACACCGACTGCGGGTTGACGTCGGTCATCGTCACCGTGCAGCGCATCGGCCCGACGGGTCGTTCACGGAAGTACTCCACCCGTTCGATCGATTGGGGCAGGATGATCACGTCATGGTCGAGGCGTTCCATGACCCACAAACCCAACAGCTGACCGGCCGAATCCAACATGGCGCCGGTGCGCTCCAGCACTGCGATGTCACCGGAGATGGATGAGGTGGTGAGGCCTGTGAGCGCGGTGATGCCCTGATACGCAGGACCGTGGAACATCATTCGGCGCTGGTAGACGTCGTCAACGGAGATGCCGGGGGCCACGGGCTCGCCCGCGGGCACGTTGGCCGGGCCGGTGGGGCTTGGAGCCGGATAGTCGACGGCCAGGTGTACCGTGCCGCGTGCGTAACCCTCCAGGGTGATCTTCACCTCACCGTCGACGAGATCACCGACGGTGACCGACAGGTCGGTGGAGGGCGCCGCGGTGAGCCAACGCAGTGCCCGCACCCCGCTGACGGCGGTGGCGACGTGGCCGGGGAACCGATCGAGGGCGATGTCGCGCATCAACTCGATCATCTCGGTCATCGGCACGACCGGGAACTGCTCCTCGACGGCCGAGCCAACGCCGATGTCGGGCTGGCGGTAGAAGCAGTGGTCGAGGAGCCACGGCATGGTCTGCAAGGAAACCTCGATGGTTCCGTCAACCTGCAGGTCGGCGGTGGGGCGCGTGCGGGTGGGTGTGGCTGCGTTGAATGCATCGAGCACCTCTTGGGATGCCCGGGTGGCCTCGTCGGTGAGCGCCTGCATGTGGGCCATGATGGGGTCGTCGCTCCTGGCGCTGCCGACGGCCGTCTCGCCTTGGGGGGCGGGACCCGGGGTGCGTGCGGCACCGAGGTCGGCACGGACCGTATTGACCAGCGCCTGCGGCAGCCGCACCAGCGGTGCTCCGAGCGAGAGCAGCGGTCCGGCGAGCTCGTCGCCGGCCTGCACATCGGCGGGGACGGGAGCGGGTAAGGCGTCGGCGGGGAACCCCAGCAGCGCCAGGTCGACCCCGGCACCCTCTGCCCACAGCGAGGCGGTCAACCGAACCAGTTGTTCCAACCCCGGCCGCTTTTCGGATGCGGCGCTGACGGCGACGTGGTCACGGCCCTTCAACGTGTCATCGACGAACGACGGCAGCGAGCCCACCCCCAACTGCACAAACACCCGCGCCCCGGCGTCGTACAACGCGTCGATGAGCTCCCGAAACCGCACCGTCTCGGTGAGATGGGTGGTGGCCAGGCGCTTCACCGCGGCCGGGTCGGTGGGATAGCGGTCGACCGAGGTGGCCGACCACAGGGCCACGTTGGGTGTGGCCACCTCCATGTGATCGAGGTGTCGGCTGATCTGGCCAAGGTAGGGCTCAAATGCGGGGGAGTGGAACCCGCTGGTAAATGGCAGCACCTGGGCCATCACCCGATGGGACTTCGCCCGTTCGACCACCTGGGCCACGTTCGGCGCCGGCCCACACAGGATGGACTGGTGAGGGCAGTTGTCGTGGCTCAGGGCGACGGCGCCGAGATGCTCGGCCAACTCCATGGCCTGGTCGGCACCACACCCCAGCGCGACAAACTGCACGCCGGGCACGTCCAGGTCGGCCGGGTCGATCTCTCCCAGCAGCCGTTCCAACTCGTCGGGGGGGATCAGACCGGAGGTGGCCATGGCGGTCCATTCGCCAACCGAGTGGCCCGCCATGTGGTCGCAGGGGGCGGCGAGCCGGTCCATCACGTCGGTGAGGAAGCGGCCCAGGTGCACGATGGCGGCGCCCTGAAAACCAAGCGCCCCCTCGTCGTTGTCGTTGGCTCCGGTGTCGCTGCCGTTGACGTGGAGATCGGGGAGTGTGAGGTCGAGGTGTTGGGCAACGTCGGCCACCTGGGGCGCAAACGTGGGCTCGACACCGGGATACATCCACACGGTGGAGCCGCCGCCATCGATCAGGCCGTCATGGGTCACCCAGACATCGCTTCGGCCCCGCCAGGCCGTGCCCGAGGTCAGCGCCCGCCGGGTCAGCTTGAGACGCCGTTCGTCGGGGTTGAGGATGATCAGGCGCACTGGGCCCGGCGCCAGGTGCAACGTCGAGGTGTCTGGCGTGGCCGAATCGAGCACTTCAAGCACGGCGGCGGGGTTGGGCCCGGTGATGCACACCACGGTGGAGCCGTCGGCGGCAACGGCTGCGACGGTTGGGTCGGCGCCGGTTGAGGCCCGGCCGTGGGGTGCGGTGAATGCTTGGCCATGCCGGTCGGGATGTGTACCCGCCTCGCGTTCGTCGGCCTCTCGCAACACGACGTGGGCGTTGATGCCGCCGAACCCAAAGGCGTTCACTGCGGCCACGCGGCGTCGGCCACCTGGCCAGTCGGACGCCTCGGCGGGAAGGTTCAGGCGGCTGCCGTCAAGGTTGGGATGAGGCGCCTCAGCGTGCAACGTTGGCGGCAGTACCCGGTGGTGGAGGGCCAGCGTGGCTTTGATCAGTCCGGCCATACCGGCGGCCGGCATGCAATGCCCGATCATCGACTTGACCGAACCCAGGTGAAGCGCCGGGCCGATGTCGCCGAACGCGGCGCGGATCGTGGCCAGTTCGGCGCTGTCGCCCGCCGCGGTGGCGGTGCCGTGGGCCTCGATCAGGCCCGCCTCGGCCGGGTCCATCCTCGCGGCGTCCCAACCCCGTCGCACCGCCAGAACCTGGCCGTCCACCCGTGGCCGCAGTAGCGACGAGTCGCGTCCGTCGCCGGCAACCCCGGTGCCGCACACCACGCCGTACACCCGTCGGCCGGCGGCGATGGCGTCGTCCAGCGGTTGCAGCACCACCATGCCGGAGCCCTCGCCGATCAGCAGGCCATCTGCGAAACGGCTGAACGGAGCGATGTGGCCGCTGGGTGACAGCGCGCCCAGCTGGGAGAACACCGACCAGAAGGTGATGTCGTGACAGTGGTGAACACCACCCACAATCACCGAGCCACAGCGGCCGGACGCCAGATCCCGCACGGCATGGTCGAGCGCCACCAGCGACGAGGCGCAGGCGGCGTCGACGGTGTAGGCGGGACCTTGGAGGTCGAGGCGGTTGGCGATGCGCGAGGCGGCCAGGTTGGGCACCAGGCCGATGGTGGCCTCTGGGCGTTCGGGGCCCACCTCGGCCTGAAAGGCGTGGCGGATCTCGTCGATGCGTTGGTCGCCCAACTCCGGCACCAGTTGGTGGAGCACCAACGACAATTGTCGGGCCACCCGGGTTTTCTGGTCCAGGCGGGCCGTGCCCGAGTTGAGGTAGCCGCCTCGCCCGACGATCACCCCAACACGGCTCGAATCGCCCAGTGCCTCGGCTCCACCGGCATCGCTCACCGCCTCCGTCGCCAGGCGCAGTGCCAGCAACTGGTCGGGCTCGGCATCGTCGGCCGCCACCGGCATCACACCAAAAGAGGCGGCGTCGAAGTGGGCGAGGTCGTCGACGAACCCACCTCGTGACACCCCCAGGCTGTCGGGGGCCGGCCCCGACGTGGGGTCGTGCTCCGACGCGAAGTAGGTGGGGTCGAGGCGGCCCGGGGGCACGTCGGTGATGGCGTCCACACCGGCCTCGATATTGGTCCGATAGCGAGCCAGGTTGGCGGCGCCCGGGAACAGGCACGCCATGCCCACGATGGCCACAGGAAACGATCCGTCGGCCGCCGGACGAACCGTCGCTGGGCCGTTGGCCGTTGCCTGGTCGGCTGCGGCGTCGGGCGGGCCCATCAGGGGTTCAGGCCCCACCGTCGCCGGAGGCCCCGACGGGTTCAGCCTCCACGGCACCGATCGCGGCCGGCTCCGCCCGGACAAACATCACCTGCCGTTGGGGAAGCCCGGCGGCCACGTGCCTGCACACCAGGTTCACTCCCGCTTCGACCGGCACCAGGCCCACCCCACGGCGCTCGTATTCACGCTCAAGTTCGGGCGACACCATGCCGCCCCCGGCCCACGGACCCCAGTCGATGGCGAGAACATTGCGGTCCTCAAGGGTGTGGGCCAGCAGGTCCAGCGCATCGTTGGCCGCCCCATAGTCGACCTGGCCAACGTTGCCAACCGCACCGGAGATGCTGGCAAAGAACACCAGATCGGCATCCTCCGGAGCGGCTCGGTGCAGTGCCAACGCACCGGTCACTTTGGTGTGCCACACCCGCTGGAACTCTTCGGGGCCCTTGTCGCGGATCAGATGGTCGGCCAGGACCCCGGCTCCGTGGACCACCAAACCGATCGGTGCCAGTTCGGCGGCGACGGTGGCCATCGCCGCCTCGACGGCCTCCGGGTCGGCCACATCGGCCTGCAGGTAGCGCACCGGAACGCCAAGGTCGGTGAGGGAGGCCATCGTGGCGCGGATCTCGGCCTCGGCGCTCAGTGACGCAAGGCGTGATTCGATGTCTCGTGGGTTGGTCATGCCGCCCTCGATGAGGCGGCGACGCAACTCCCTGTCGTCGGGATGGTCGGCCAGTTCGGCCGAGGGCGTACCGATTGGTTCCGGCGAGCGGCCAACCAGCGCGATCGGGCAGCCGAAGCGGCCCGCCAGGCCGACGGCCACCTTGGCGGTGATGCCCCGGGCACCGCCGGTCAACAGCGCCGCCCGGCCGGGTCCCAGATCAGGCCTGCCTTCACCCGATGCATCGGCGTCGGTGGGGGCGTCCGGCCGAACCCGCTGCCAGCGAATCGCCACCCGGGAGTCGGCCGTGCGGCCCATCACGCAGTTGTCGGGGTCGGGTCCGCCGATCTCGGCCATCAGGTGGGCAGCCAGCGCTGAAGGGGTCTCGGTGGGATCCAGATCGACGCAGCGCATCCCCACCTCCGGGTACTCGCGAGCTGCTGCTCGTGCCAGGCCCCGGTATCCGCCCACCCGCAGCGCGCCGGCACCTTCTGGTGGGCTTGCATCGCCGGTGGGCCCAGGCAGGCTCTGGCCGGGCTCGGCCGATCGGTGGTGGTCCATGCCGAAGCGGCCGCCGTCCCCGGTGGCCAGCACCACATGGCGAACGCCGCGCAGCAGCGCCTGGCGCAGCGTGGCGTAGCTGCGGTTTGCCCCCGACGCAGTCAGGTCGGTCGACCTCACGGTGTTGCTGAGGTCCGGAGTGTTGCAAAGGCCCGGAGTGTTGCTGAGACCCGTGGTGTCGATGAGCACGTCCGGGTCGCCGTCGGGCACCGCAGCATCTCCATCGAACAGCACCGGCGTTCCCCCGCCGGTCGCCACCGCTGCTGCAAGGTCGGTGGCAGCCACGCCGTCGGTGATCCATACGGTCAGGTCGCGAACCGTCACGGGTTCGCCGTCCGGCGAGGCTGCGACCACCACCGGCAGCAGGCTCAGCGCCTCATCAGGAACCGTGATGGATTGATCGTCGACGCCGAGCCCGGCGACATCGGTCCCGCCGGGGCGCTCGTCCGTGGGATCGGTTGGAACGCCGGATGCTTCGGTGTTCCCCTCGGCAGGGTCGTTGCGATGTTCGACGATCCAGGTGGCGATGCCGCGAATGGTTTTGATCATCGCCAGCGCCTCGACGACCGACTCGTCCAGCGAGCCCTCATCGGCGCCGGGCAGCCCGGCTCGCTCCGCCAGCTCGCCCAGGATCTCGATGCGTTTGATCGAGTCGATGCTGAGGTCGGCCTCCAAGTCGAGGTCGGGGTTCAACATGTCCACCGGGTAGCCGGTTCGGTCGGCCACGATCGACGTCACCAGCGCCTCCAACTCGGCGGCGCCCAGCACCGGTGGAGCGGCGTCGTCGCCCGCAGGCTCGCCCTGGTGGCGCCCATGCTCGACACCCTGGTCGTTGGAGGGGTTTGCCTCGGGGGAGCGATGCCGGGTCGCCAACGAGGGGCTGGTTGAACCCGCGGTCAGGGTGGTGTCGATCACCGGCGAGCCGGGCGCCACCGCCACGCCGAGGTACGACATCATCACGTCGCGTTGGGCGGCCACCATCTCGCGCATGCCTTGGAGGTACTGCATGAGTGCCGGGTCTGCGCCAAACCCGTCGGTGAGGCCGGCTTCACCCCGAGGGCGTCCGTTCGGATGGTTGTCGTTTGGCAATCCCATCGGGTGGGCCTCCACAAACTCGTGGGCGGGTCGAAGCCCGCCGGATACGGGCGAGCCATCGCGGCCTCGCACCAGGTGGCCATCGACACTCCAACCGGGCACGGCACCCCGGGCGGAAAGGTCGACGGTGATGGTTCGCTTGTCGAAGAGCGCATCGAGCGTCACTGGGAGGCCGGTCATGGCCAGGCGCCCCAACGCGTCCAGCAGGTTGTTCAGGCTGGACTCGCCCGCCACGTCGCAGTTGATCGCCTGGTGGGGGCGGTCACCCAGGGTCAGACCAACGAGCCGGCTGAGCACCCGGCCTGGCCCGGCCTCGACGAACACCCGGGTTCCGGCCGCGTACATGGCCTCGATCTCATCGGTGAAGCGCACCGGCTCGGCCACTTGAGCGGCCAGCAGACGGGCCACGTCGTCGGCGTCGCCATAGGGGCGGGCCGTGACGTTGGAGTACACGTCGAAGCGAGGTTCGGCCAGGTCGATCTCGTTGAGGCGTGCGCCGAGCGTCGTGGCCGCAGCGGCCACCATCGGGCTGTGAAAGGCACAGGCCACGTTCAGCAGTGTGGCCCGTTCGCCCAGCCGAGTGGCCTCGTCGACCACCGCCCGAACTGCGGCTGTGGGCCCGGAGACCACCGACTGGTTGGGTGCGTTGCGGTTGGCCACCACCACGCAGGCATCGCCCACGGCAGCGCGTGACAGCGTCAACGAGTCGATGATCTCCTCGGCCCGATCCGCGCCCAGCGCAAGCGCCGCCATCGCCCCCGCGTCATCCATGGGTTCGTTGGTTTCGCTGGCCCCGTTGGTTTCACCTTCAGCGGGGGGTTCCCCGCCCATCATGGTGGCGGCCAGGATTGCTTCCCCTCGCGCCTCGGACAGGTCGAGGAACCCGTCGGTGGGCAATGCTCCGGCAGCCCACAGCGCCACCAACTCGCCGTAGCTGTGTCCTGCCGCCAGGTCGGGACGAACGCCCAGTGTGTCCAGCAGCCTGGTCAGGGTGATACCCGCGATCCCCAAGGTTGGCTGCGCCACCCGGGTGTCGGTGACGGCCGCAAGCTGGGCCGCCCGCGTTTCGGAGTCGAACGCCGTGGGCGGGAACAGCAGGTCGGTCCAGCGTGCACCTTCGCGGAACACCTCGCGCAGATGCGGGAACGCCACGTACAGGTCGCTGAGCATGCGCGGCCGTTGCGAACCCTGCCCCGGGTAAACGAACGCCACTTTTGCGTCTTCGGCCATGGGGTTGGCCCAGTGGATGCGGGGCAGGGAAGGGCGATCCGAGCCGCCGGTGGGCGCTGTCGATCCGGTGGACGCTGTCGACCCGGTGGTCTCGGTCGCTGTGTCTGCGGTCGCCAACACCGTCGTCAGCTTGGCCCGCAGGTCGGCCGCGTCGGTGGCGATCACACTCACCTGCGGCGGGCCCGAACGTCTGGCCCACACGGTGGCGGCCAGGTTGCGGAGCGGCTCGGCGGCGGGGCCGTAGTGGTCGAGGTGGCCCACCAACTGGTCGACCATCACCATCGCTGCAGTCAGGGTGGCCCCGGCAAAAACGAAGAGCTCGGCGGGCCAGGCGGTGAGCCCATGGGCCGGTGTCGGCTCGCCGTCGGGCGCCTCGATCACGGCGTGGAAGTTGGTGCCGCCGAACCCAAACCCCGACACCCCCGCCGTGCGGTGTTCGTCCAGCCACGGGGTGGCGCTGCCGTCCAGCCGGAACGGGCTGGTGGTGGGGTCCCAGTAGTCGTTGGGGGTGGTGATGTTGTTGGTCGGTGGTCGCACCCCCGTGGACACGGCGCGTGCCACTCGGATGAGCCCCGCCAGGCCGGCTGCGCACTTGGTGTGACCGATCTGGGATTTCACCGAGCCGAGCACGGTGGACCCCACCTCGGCCCCGGCGCCCCCGAACAGTTCGGTCAGGGTGGCCAACTCGGTGCGGTCGCCCACCACCGTGCCGGTGCCGTGTGCCTCCATCAGCCCAACATCGGCCGGGTCGATGCCGCTCTGGGCGTAGGCCCGCTCCAAACAGCGCACCTGACCGTCCTTGCGGGGAGCGGTCAGGCCCAGGTGGCGCCCGTCCGACGATGCGGCCACCGCCTTGATCACGGCGTGGATCGTGTCGCCGTCGCGCCGGGCGTCCTCGAGGCGTTTCAGCACGACGCAGGCGATGCCCTCGCCGAGGGTGATGCCGTCGGCGTCGGATGAGAAGGTGCGGCACTGGCCGGTGGGGGACAGGGCGTGCACGCTGGAGAACAGCAGGTAGTCGTTGATGCCGTTGTGCAGATCGGCGCCGCCGCACAACACCATGTCGCTGCTGCCCGCCGTCAGTTCCTTGCAGGCGGCGTCCAACGCGGTGAGCGACGAGGCGCAGGCGGCGTCCACCGTGTAGTTGGCACCGCCCAGATCCAGCCGGTTGGCGATGCGGCCTGAGATCACGTTGGTGAGCAGGCCGGGGAACGAGTCCTCGGTCAGGCGCGGGAGATGGTCGTCGAGTTCGGGTGGAAGCTCACCGAGGAGCGATGGCCAGATCGAACGGAACCCGTAGCTGCTCGACAGGTCGGTGCCCGCCTCGGCGCCAAAGATCACCGAGGTGCGGTCGCGGTCGAAATGACGGTGCTCGTATCCGGCGTTGGCGAGCGCCCGGGACGCCACCTCCAGGCTGAGCAACTGCACCGGTTCGATGGCGGCCAGCGAGGCCGGTGGGATGCCGAAGGCCAGCGGGTCGAACGGCACCGGTGGAACGAACGCCCCCCATTTGGACGGGCTCAGCAGGCCGGAGTTGGCGGCGTCACCGGAAGGGTCGAAGAAGCGGTCGGCGTCCCAGCGGCTGTGCGGAACCTCGGTGACGGCGTTGCGCCCAAGCACCGTGTTGGTCCAGAACTCCTCGACGTTTGCTGCGCCGGGAAGCACGCACTCCATACCGATGATGGCAATGTCGAGCGGTGCTGGGGCCCGCCCTTCGTCGTCTGCGGGCAGGAATCCCGCCTCGGTCAGTTCCTCGGTACGGTACGCCAGGAGCCCCACCGATCCGGTGGTCAGCCGGTCGTGCAATGCCGCCACGGTCAGCGGCTCGTGGCCCATCGTGGCCACCTCGCCGATCATGAACATGCCGCCTTCGCGTTGGCCCGCCTCGTCCACCTCGGTGAGGCCGGCAGCGGTGCGCTCCAGGCCCTTGGACGCCAGACGCAACCGGCCAAGGTTCATCTGCTCAAGTTCGGCCCAGCGTTCCGACGCCGGTACGTCGGCAGCCATCAGCTCGCCCCGGCGGGCCTCGAACGCCTCGACGAACGGGCCGGCCACGCAGCGGGTGGCGTGGCCGGGGGCGGTCTCCACCAGCGAGGTGGCCGTGCATTCGAGTGCTGCCCGCTGAAACCCGGGCACGATGGCGCCGGATGTCACGATCTCCTCGGTGAACAGGTAGGCGGTTCCGGCCAGCACGCCGATGGCGGCTCCCCGAGCCGCCAGCGGCTGCGCCATGGCCGCCACCATGGCCGCCGACGTGTCGTCGTGGATGCCACCGGCGAAGATCACGTCAAGTTCGGCCACGTTGGCGTGGTCGGCCAGAACGTCCAGTTGGGCCTGCCACAGGGCGAAGCTGCTGCGTGGGCCCACGTGACCGCCGCATTCGCGACCCTCGAAGATGAATCGACGGGCACCGTCGGCCAAAAACCGTTGGAGGAGGCCTGGTGAGGGCACGTGCAGGTAGGTGCGAATGCCAAGGTCGTCCAACTCTTTGGCCTGGCTGGGACGACCGCCGGCGATGATCGCCATCGGTGGGCGGTAGGCCTTCACCACCTCCAATTGCTCGGCCCGCAACTCGGGCGGGACGAAGCCAAGAATGCCAACACCCCACGGCAGTTCGCCCAAACGATCGGTGGTCTCTGTCAGCAGGCGTTCCACCTCGGGTCCGCGCAGCAGGGCCAGCGCCAGGAAGGGCAGCCCGCCGCCTCGGGCCACGGCCTCGGTGAAAGCCGGGGTGTCCGACACCCGGGTCATCGGGCCTTGGAGCACCGGGTGGGTGGCTCCCGTGCGCTCGGCCAGCGGCCCGCCCGGGCGAAGCGTTGCGGTGGTGGAGGCGGCAGACACGTCGGCGTACATCGCTCGCCGGATCGCCTGCACGGCACCGGCCACCGTCACCCCGATGGTGGCCAGCCGGCGGGCCACCGGCAGGTCCTGACCCGCAGGTATCACCTGCGTTTGCGGATCGTTGAAGCCGAAGTTGAGTGCGTCGGGAAGTGACTCTCGGTCGGCGGTGGGGAGGTCGGGTCGCACAAACACACGGTGTCCGGACAGCACCCGGGTCTCGGATCCGTCGGCCGCCTCGATGATGCGCCGAACGGTGGGCGGCACGGTGCTTTCCCGGAGCAGGGCGGTTTGAGTGTCGAGGATGACGCCCGATGCGCCTCCGGCGATTGCGGCGGCGGCGGTGTTTGGGCCGATGCCGCCCCGAACCCAGATGGCGGGAGCCTGGTGTTCGCCCCGCCGCAGCGCCCGGGTGACCTGTTGCAACAGGATGAACGTCGACGTGTCGCCCACAGGGCCCGCGGCCTCGTTGCCCACCAGCACCAGGTGGCCGGGACCCGACGATTGGGCCAGCAACGAGAGTGCCTTGTCCAGTTGGCCGATCGAGTTGATCGCCGGGATGCGCACCAGGTCGGTGCGCTCCGGGTCGATCGCCGCCGCCCGTTCGGTTGCGGCGATCAGCGCCGTGACGTTGGGTGGGAGCGGGCCGTCCGGCGGCACGTCCGCCCACACCACCAGTGGGTCCAGCTGGTTGGCAATCGGTTGACCTGTCGCCCAGAGGATCGGGGTGGCCCCGCAGCGTTGTGCCGCCCGCAGGGCGGGTACCGGGTCGGTCCCGGGGAGCGACATGCAGCCAACATCGGCGAGCACGTCGTGCGTTTTGGTGATGTGTGGTGCCCCCACGAGTACCTGGTCCCCTTGCTCCCACGATGGCCGGCCACCTGGCAGGTGTCCGAGCCGAAGGTCGTGTTCGTGGGCCGATGGTAGGTCGGATCTGCCCACTGCAGCCGTGCTTGGGCACTGAGTGAGATTCGGTTGATATGATCATCATTCATCTTGGTGGGAACCACCAGGGGTGCGAGCGAACGTGACCGTTGCCAATTTATTCTAGGTCGCGATAGACTTAATCTCCATGTGTGACCATTGCGGGTGCCGGGAGTTCGCTCCCATCGCCGAACTCACCGCCGACCACGAACAGATCCTGTCGATGGCCTGGGCAATCGTCGAAGCGGTACGGGCGGGCCGGCCGGCGGACGTTGACGAAGTGGGTCGGCTCGTCAAGCTGCTCGACGCTCATGCCGCCAAGGAGGAGTTTGGGCTCTATCCGGAACTGATGGAGCTTGGCGAGTTGACCGAGGTCGCCTGTGCAGTCCTCGAGGAGGAGCACCGGACGATTCGAGCGGCGCTGGTGGAGGGCCACTTTGACCGACGCGAGTACTACGCGCTGTCGGCGCACATCGAGGTGGAGGAGATGGAACTCTTCTCCGCCGCCGGGTATGAGTTTGAAGAACCCGAGTGGGTCGAGATGGCGGCGGTTCACAACGCCGTCGACAGCGGCGACAGAACGGCTGAGAGGACCCTTCAATGATCGATCTGGTGGTGTACGGAGACTTCAACTGCCCGTTCAGCGCACTCGCAAGCGAGCGTGTCGACGAACTGGAGCGACGCGGCATCGCGACGGTTGAGTGGCGAGCGGTCGAACACGACCGCGGGATCCCCGCCGCCGGTGTGGAGATCAGCGGCGACGTCGCCCAGATGCTGACCGACGAACTCGCTCAGATCAGGGGGCTGCTCGTCCGCGGTGAGCCCGATCGGTTGCAACTCCCAATCCGCCAGGTCAACACCCGGCTTGCCATCACTCGTTATGCGGGCACTCCGAACGAATCCCGTCCCGAGCTTCGCCACGAGATCTTCGCCTCGCACTGGCAACGCGCGGAGCGCATCGACGACGCGGCGGTGCTCGACGACCTCGGCGCCGGTCCCGCCAACAACGTCGTGGCCGAGGAGTGGCGGGCCGCATGGCAGGCCGCCACCGACCCGATCGTGCCCGTGCTGGTGCTGCCCGACGGATACGTGTCTCGGGGGCTCGGCGCCCTTGCCCGCCTGGCTGGACTGCTCGCCTGAGGCTTGGCCCGATGATGCCCGACCGTCTCAGGCCATGCGCCGTCGCAGCCTGGCCCGCCAGCCGTCGTTGAGGTTGGCCAGCCGTTCCTGGCCGGCGTCGTCGCCGATCAGGATCAGACCGGTGTCGGCGGTCAGCACCACGTCGGCGCCGGGGTTGCCCACCAGGGTCCCGTCGGTCTCGACGGCCACCAGGTTGCAGCCGGTCTTCTCCCGCAGCCCGCTTGTGGCCAGCGTCTTGTCGCGCATCGAGACGGGTACCGTCGACCGGAACACGTCGAGGCCGTCGGCGACCACCAGGGTGTCGTTGCCGCGGAAGTGGTTCCAGACGGCCGCCGCCCCGGTTGAGGCATACGACAGCACGTCATCCGCGCCCGCCCGATACAGCGTGGACACGTTTCGGTCCAGGTTTGCCCGGGCGACGATCTGCAGGTGGGGTTGGAGGCGGCGACAGTAGATGGTGAGGTAAATGTTGATGTCGTCGTCGTGTGCGGTGATCAGCACCCCGGTGGCCGTTCTGATCCCGGCGGCCTCCAGCACGGCGATGTCGGCGGCGTCGCCAAGCACATAGTGCTCGTCGAGTATCCGTTCGGGTTGTTGCTCGATGATCTTGTAGCCGATGTCCGCTTCGGCGAAGGCCTGAGCAGCGGCGCGCCCCACCCGCCCGGCGCCGATGATCACGACCGAACCTTCCAATTCGGAGCCGGTCCCGTAACAACGGTCGTAGGCGTCGAGCTGGTCCTGGGTGGCGGCCAGGATGAGCACCGAGGAGGCATTCAGTTCGATGTTGGGAACGGCGATCGTGAAGACCCCCTGGTCCCATACCCCGATCACGGTCACGCCCAGTCGCCTTCGTAGCTCGACGTCCGCGATGGAGCGTCCCTCCAGCGGTGTTCCGGCGACCCGGGCCTCAGCGATGAGTACTCCGGCGAATCGGCCGATCAGGTGGCTCCGTCCGCCGGGCAGCAGGGTCCGGTCGGCCATGGCCGAGCCGAGCAGGAGGCCCAACCGCAGCACCTCGTTGGCTCCGGCAAGCTCGAGTACGTCCACCGAGGCCTCCTTGTTGGCGGTGGCAACCACGGGCACGTCGGCGGAGATCTCGCGGGCGGTGAAGATGATGTTGGCGTTGGTCGTATCGGGCCAGGTCGCGGAGAGCAATGCCGCCTTGTCCACCCGGGCGGCGCGGTGGGTCGCCGGGTCGTCACTGCTGCCCACCATCACCCGGTAGCCCTCGTCGTGCAGTTGGAGTGCCTCGGCCGGGTCGGCGACCAACACCACGTAGTCCACCCCGGCCTGTTCAGCCCGCCGGATCAGTGCGTCCTCGATCGGCCCCGGCCGGGTGAGGATCAGGTGGCCGGCGGTGTCGGCCGGAAGCGACCGGGGGGCCCTGGAGGCGTCGCGCTTGTTCATCCAGGGGACGAAAACAAACTGAATGAAGGTGAACGGCAACAGGATCAGCAGGTAGGCGGTGCCGGTGAGCAGGACGATCACCGAGAAGATCCGGCCGAGATCGGACGTGAAGGTGATGTCGCCGAAGCCCAGGGTCGTCATGGTGACGAGCGTCCAGTAGAACGCAGTCGCCCAGCTGTGGTTTTGGCCCTCGGCGGCCATGACCTGGTGGAAGATCGCAGCGAAGGTCACCACCAGCACAACGAACGTGGCCAGCAGAATTGCCACCATGCGCAGGTCGCGCCGTCGCAGCGGTCCGGCGAGATAGCTCAGAACGAACGCCAGGCTCTTCATGGCCCCGCATCCTCGCACGGCCGGGCGCCCGTTGGGGTGGGGCGTCGACGCACCCGACGGCGGCCGACCAGCCCCGCAGAGCGGGCCACATCGACGGTCGCGTTGAAGATCCGGTCCGGGTCCGCCGAGCGGGCCAGCCGGGAACGCATACCGGCCAACACGATCCGTTCGAACCCCGGATAATCGAAATCCAAGCCTCCGCACGCGTATTTCCAGCGGGCGTCGAACTGGAACGCAGCGGTCGCTTCGCGGTCCGACAGTCCGAACGCTTTCTGTAACACCATCACCACCGCCACGATCCTGGGTGGGATCGACTGGCGGCCCGTTGTTTGGAACAGGTCCGCGAACGCGTCATCAGGGAACAACACATGGCACTCACGGTGGAGGATCGACCAGATCGAGTCCTCACCAACAGCCTCACCTACAAAGCGGGTGGTGGACCGGAACACGTCACCCTGGCGTGGTGTCAGCCCGACCGTCACAACCGGCACCCAACATCAAAGAACATGGGTGCAATTCTACCCGACATGAACCAGGATCGCGAGTCTCAACCGGCGCGAAAAACACCAGCCGCCGCGCCGGCCCGGCAACTCGGCACCGGGTTACGCGGCGCCGGTCGACTCCATTATCTCCGGTGAGTATTGTCATGAACGGGCGGGGGCACCCCGTGCCGACTGCGAACTCGAACCACAGGAGCCAACGATGGCGCTCATCCCCGACAACACCTTGATCACCGCCACCCCGGAGGAGGGCCGAGCGTTGGCGATCATGATCGCCCGCAAGACGATCGGTGCGATCCAGCCCGACGCCGAGGTCCGCGGGGAACTGCGCCCGGCGTACGCCAACGACGCCGACTCGCTGACCGCCGCCGGTCACGTCGTCGCCATCGAGTTCGCCACCGTGGCTGCCGCTAACAACTACTGGCGCGGCTGAACCCGGCCTACGGCCCGACCTTCTGGCCGCCGTCCACCCGCAGTTCGATCCCGGTGATGTTGCGTCCGGAGGACCCGGCCAGAAACAGCGCCGCCTGAGCGAGGTCGGCCGGGTCGACGTGGCGCCGCAGCGCCGCCGTTGAGGCCAACCGCCGGGACACGTCGGCGGCATCGAGGCCGTCCTTGGCGGCGACGTGTTCGCACAGCTGGTCGAGGGGGGCTCCGGTGACGTAACCGGGCGTCACCACGTTCACCCTGATGCCCTCGGGGCCGAGTTCCTTGGCCATCGTCATCGACGCCGAGACCATCGCCGCCTTGGTCGCGGTATATGGCGCCTGCCGCTCGGGGAGCGAGTGGGTTCCCAGCGTGGAGACGTGCACGATGGCTCCGCCCAGGCCGGCGTCGACCATCGTGCGGGCAGCGCAGCGGCTGACGTCGAGGGTGCCAATCACGTTGACCTCGAACGCCCGCCTGAGCTGGTCCATGTCGACGTCGATGAGGGCCCCTCGCCCTGCCATGGTGGCCACCGCGATCACGGAGTCGATGCGGCCGAGCGTCGCCATGACGGCGTCGACGACCCGACGGCCGACGTCCGGCTCCCCGAGGTCGGCGGCAACCGGGTGCGCCCGTCCTCCGGTGGAGGCCTCGATGTCGGCGGCCAGATCGGTGAGCCGTTGCGCGTCTCGTGCGACCAACGCGACCGTGGCGCCCTCGCGGACGAAGGCCTCGGCACACGCCCGACCGATGCCCTCCCCGGCGCCGACGATGAGACACACCTGGCCGTCGAGCGGTCGACCGTCCTCGGTCGGTGCCTCCTCGGGAGTGATGTCGTCCATCGGCCGACGATACCGCCCATCTCGTTGGAGGTCGCCGAGATGGGGCATGCAGAACGCGGGGTGCACTCCGACGAACCCTGCCGCAGGAACCGTGGTTGTGTCGTCATCCGGAGACTGGGGCCGGCCAGATCCGGGCGTTCAGCTCGCGGGGACCTTTCCACTGCGTTCGAGGCGGTCGATCTCCCCGCTGTCTGCCCAGATGATGATCCCACCACGCAGCGTTATGTGGTCCTCGAATCTGGTGGCCAGGCGGGCGCGCTGCTCGGCCCCAAGCCCAAGGACCGATACGTAGACGTCACATGACGCGAGGTCGCCATTGTCGGAGACCTGCGGGAACGGTGAGGTGTAGACAAAGAGCGGTTCGGCGTTACTCCCGCAGACCTCCAGGCCTTCGGCGCGGACGATGTTCACCAGCGCCGCCGCCTCGCGGGTCCGAGGTTGGCTGTCGAGTACTTCGAGCGCGCCGGGCAGCAGGGCCCACACCATTGCAATGACCACTACCACCTGTGCGGGCCTGGGAAGTCGAGCGACGCCGAAGCCGGCAAGCGCGGCTACGAGTGGCATCGCGCTGACGAAGAACCGAACGTAGAGGTCGTAAGGCTGGACCACCTGCCACATGATCGCCACCGCTCCAACGAGGATTGCGCCGCTCACTGCGACCGCCATCAGGTGCTGCTTCGACCGCATGGACAGCGTGACGATGCCGGTCACGACGGCCAGTCCGATCACTGCCACAGCCGGCCAGGACCAACCGATGAACTCCCGCGCGAGTTCCAGAGGGAAGTCGGCGAGGTAGCGATTGCCTCGAGCCTCGGTGTTGGCTCGGATGTCGTCAATCAGCGGGAACGTGATCCCTATGGCGACAACCGCCGCCACCAGCCATGTGGAGAAATGGGCCGGCCGGACGCGACGTAGTGCGATCGAAGCTGCTGCCAACATCAGAAGCGTGAGCGCGCTGTAGGCGTGGGTCGTGACCGCAATGACCATCAGCGCTCCCTGGATGATCAGCCAGCGGAGTCGATGGTCGTCCCACGATCGCCAAAGTGCCGCTCCCGCGGCGACGACCGCCGCAGTGGCCAACGCGTACCCGCGGAGCTGCCGGAATTGGTCGAGGAATATGGGGTTGAGTGCGAGTACAACACCTGCTGCCACGCCCGCTACGGCACCGACGTGACGGGCAACAAACCACGCCACGAGGCCGACGGCGATCGCCCCGCACAACGCCGGACCGAGGCGCTGCGCCTGTTCGCTCACCAGCCCCAGGCGCCACGCGACCGCCTGTATCGCCGAGAACATCGGGTGGTTGTTGAAGACGATCTGCGTCGTCAGCGCTCGCCTGACCGACCCACCCCTGATGAAGTAGTAGTAGGTGAAACCCTCGTCGTATCCGAACGCTCGGCCGATGCGGATCAGTCCGAGCAGGAGCGTTGCGACACCGCAGACAAGGCCGGTTGCGACGCTCGGCGAGACTCGGTGGTGTTGCCGAGAACGATCGACCTCGGTGCTGGTGGGTGCATCGTCTGCTGGTTGGTCACTCACAGCGCGTGACGCTAGTTCGGCGGCCGGCCCCCACCCAGCTCCCGGACTGCATTGATGGCGGGGCGCCGTTGCGGTCCGGGCCTGAGCGGGCTCGGCACGTGTGACCGCTACTCGAGCGCCTCAGCCCGGCTGACGTAACCGAGCAGCGGGCTGACGCGGAGGCGGACCGAGCCCCCGGGTCGCCCGCGCAACTCGGCGAAATGCCTGGAGTTCACGTTCCAGGATTTGGGTCCGTGCGGGGTGGAGAGCACCACCTCGTAGCGGGTGCGTCTCCGCACCGACCGATTCATGCCGGAGCTGTCCCGGCTTCGGAACCACACCATCTGGACGATGCCGGGCAGGAAGTCGCCGGTGCGTCGTTCCTGGGCCTGCACCAGCCGTCCCTCGACACTGCGGCGAACGAACAGGTCGAACGCCCCGACGGCAATCTGAACTATTTTGTACAGCACTCCCAGCAGCGCTGCACCACCGACCCCGAGGGCGACGAGGTCGATCAGCTCGCGGGAATCCTCGAGCCCGGTTGCGGCAAGATCCAACTCGCCGGCGCGCACCTGGTGGGCGCCGTAGATGATCACCCCAAACACGATCGCCCCGACCACACCGCGAGCGATGAGCGACCCCGGGTAAACGCCCCACCACGGTCGAAGTCGTCGGCCAAGCATCGACTCGGCCCGGCCGCTCGTGTCGCCGAGTCCCGGAATGCTCACCATCGAATCGAACCTGCAACGAACATGGACCTCCCGTCGATCGCCGCACCTCGCGGCGACCATAGGCCACCCAGCCAGGTTCGCAAGTTGATCGGGATGCCGATGGGCGCGCTACCTTGCCGGGCCATGAGGGCCTATGTGCGTATCGACGGGCAGAGTCAAGACGTGAAGCTGATGGACGTTCCGACGCCGGAGGTTGGCGACGGCCAGGTGCTCGTCGAGATGCACGCGTTTGGCGTGGGCATCCACGACCGCTACTTCATCCCGCCGAACGGCCCGTTTCCGTACGTCATCGGCATCGAGGGTGCCGGGGTCGTCGCCGGATTGGGCGAGGGGGTCGACACGGTCAAGGTGGGCGACCGCGTCAGGGTGGCGACCAACATGGAGCCCCAGGGCGGAACCTGGGCCGACTACGCGGTGGTCCCGGCGACGGGTCTGTCGCCGATTCCCGACGGCCTCGGGTTTCCGACCGCAGCCGGCATCACCGTGCCCGGCAAGTCGGCCGTCGAGAGCACGCACGCGCTCGCGCTCACCGAGGGTGACACCCTGTTCGTGGCGGGCGCCTCGGGGGCGATCGGCACGCTGGTGGTGCAGCTGGCGGCGCAACGGGGCATCCGGGTCATCGGCTCGGCCTCGGCCCCCAACCACGACTACCTGTTGTCGCTCGGGGCCGAGGCCGCCGTGGACTATCGCGAGGTCGGGTGGCCCGACGACGTGCTGGCCTGGGCACCGGGCGGGGTGGACGCGGCGCTGGCCATCCAGCCGGGCACGGGCGCATCGAGCCGGCAGGTGGTGCGCGACGGGGGCCGGGTGATCACCGTCTCGGGTGACCAGGAGGCGCCCGACCGCGGGGTCACGGTGGAACCGTTTGTGCATCGCCAGGACGCCGGCGGTGAGATGGACGCGCTGGTCGACGACATCACCGCGGGGCGCATCCGCCTGGTGCTGGAACACGTCCACCCGTTCGCCGAGGCGCTGACGGCGTTGGAGGCGACGGAGACCCGTCATGCACGGGGCAAGCGGGTGGCCACCCTGCCCGTCGCCGAGTAGGCGGTCGGGGCCGGTCAGCCCGACTGGGTGGTGCTGGGTGGGGTCGTGTCGTCGGGGGCCTCCTCGCCCGCGGCGTCGTCGAGGGGCCACACCCGAACCCAATCGACGAGGAGCTGCTGGGGAAGCGCTGCGGAGTCGACCTCGCCCGCATAGGCGCCGAGGAACATGTCGAACGCGATCACCTCGGGATGGTCGTCAAAGGGCCAGGTCTGCTCGTCGCCCTTGGGCGGGCGAACGTGGGTGGCCGTCTCCTCATCATCGATGAAGAAGCGGATCTCACCCTCGGCCCATTCGACCGCGTAGGTGTGCCACTCGGCGACGTCGACCTGGGTGGACGTCGCCCGGCCCCAGTCGGTGAGCGCCGGAACAGCCTTGGGCGGGGTGGAGTGCAGGTTCGTCTCGACGTAGCCCATCGACTGCGGCTCTCCCTTGGTCTCTGTCGCGCGGGCGAAGTGCTCCATCACGTCGATCTCGCCGAAGTCGGGCCACTGGTCGTCGTTGACCAACCAGAACGCCGGCCACGTGCCGGGCGTTTCCGGCAGCTTCATCCGGGCCTCAAACCGACCGTACTGAAACGACTCCCGGGTCTGGATCATCGCGGAGGTGTACTTGGCGTCCTTGTAGTCCTCCTGGTGGGCTTCGATGACCAGGTTGCCGTCCTCGACGCGCACGTTCTTGTCGCGGTCGGTTTGGTACGACTCGTGACGCTTCTCGATGATCGGTTCCCACACCTCCCAGTCGAGCGGACCGTCGACGTCGAACTCGTCCGCAAAGCGCGGCGTCGGGCCAGATGGTGTCGTCGTGGTGGTCGATGAGTCGGCCTGCTCGTTGGTGTCGTTGCCGCTGCACGCTGTGGCGATGAGCAGGGGGGCGGCGAGGAGTGCCGCTCCGCGCGTCATCCGGGTTCGTCGAAGGTTCACGAGGGTTGCTCCTGATCGGGAGGAAGGGGTTCTGGCGCTTTCAGGATGTTCTCAGGTCCCCTTTCTAGGGTGCCGGGCGCTCCCTTGAGAAAAGGACCCACCAGGTCGTCATCTCGTTTTGGCCAGTTCGGCTCTGCTGACCTGGAGGGCGCGAGCGTGAGTTGGGTCGGCAAACGCGGGGCAATCGTCGGACTGGCCGCAGTTCTGATCGCCGGTTGCGGCACCGGCGTGGGCGACGCTGCGCAATCGAAGACGACCACCACCACTCGGTGTGCCCGCTGACGCCGAACCGCCCGGGGGCCTCAGCCCGGAAAGAGAGCCGATGCGGGAGGCCCCGGGGGTGGGGGTGGGGGTGGGGGTGCCGGTGCTGAGGCCGATGTCGGCGTCGGCGCGGCGTCGGGCGGGGAGGCCGCTGAGGATGGAGGCGTCGCCCCAAATCGCACAGGTACCTCGTACACGTCCCGCTGGCCACCCTTCTCTGCGTCTTCTTGGAATGCGATCACCGCGCCCAGCCCCGGCTTGGCGTTCTCGAAGGTCTCGGTGAACTCGAAGTCGCCCCAAGTGCCGTTGCCCGCGGTGGCGGTTGTGTGCCCCTCGGCGACGATGAGCCCGTCGCCGTCGGCGATGGAGTAGTTCACGGTTGCCTCGAAGGTGTTGGAGATGCCGGAGACCGCCAGCGGGGAGGCCACGTTGGCCCCCGGGGTGGGCGATTCCACCAAGACCGCGGGGGTGACGTTGGCGGAGTCGTTGCGGTCCACCTCCGTGGCGGGTACGCCCTCGCCGCCGATGCCGTCCACCGGTGCGCCGTCCAGGTGGATCGTCACCCGGTCGACCTCATCGAACTGCGTTGCGGTGAAAACCACCTGGGCGACCCGGAGCTGCATCGACAGGCTGCCGCCGCCGGTCTGGAACGCGCCGGAAAGGTCGACCACGGCCGTGCCGCCCGAGACCGACACCCCGAGGAGCTTGGTGGCGTCGGGGATCGCGCTGGTCATGCCGATGTCGGTCTCGAAGGCGTCGGGGCCCTTGAGCAGCGCTTCGATCGCTCCCTCCGGCGTCGCCGGGGAACTGGAGCGTCCGGCGGCTCCGACCTTCTCGTTCCACGCAAAGTAGACACGCGTCTCCGAGGCGGCGCGCCAGCTGGATTCGCCTGCGGGCGACGGCGCTGCTCCTGCGTCCGGGGCGGTGGCGGTAACTTCCGTGCTGGCTCCGTCGCCGCACGCGACAACACCCGCCAGCCCGAGCACCATCGCCGAAACCATGGCCAGCCGTCGCCAACGGAACCTCCCGGGCACTCCACCGCTGTCAGCGCGAACTCCGGAACCGCCCACGACACACCTCCTGATTATCCGTCATCGTGCACCCTGAGCCGATCGCGCAGTAGGGCACTTGGTCACATTTCCTTCCCTGTCGGATCGGCCTCCTCGGTTCGAGCGGAAAGAAGATCCTGAACAGGGACCAAACCCGACGATGCGGATGCAGCTCGGTGAGACCTGCGGCGCCGCTGCAGCGCCGGCCACTCCTCCTACCACCACCGCTGCGCCGCCGCCAGCGGCTCCGGCGACGGCTCGTCCGACCGCCGAGCCTCCGAAAGCGCCCATGCCAGATGTCGTGTGCAAGAACCTCCAAATTGCACAGGACACGATCCAGGCCGCCGGCGTGTTCTTCTCCGAGTCCGAAGACGCGTCGGGCGCCAACCGATCTCAGATTCTTGACTCGAACTGGATCGTGCTCGCTGCTGAGGCAGCGCGATGTGGGCCTCGCCATCTGTGGAAGAGCGCTGTGGCCTCGGGCACCAGTTCGTCGCAGGGGCCCTCGATCACGATGCCGAAGTTGGACGCTGCGGCGATGTCGGTGGCCCGCAGGTTGATCATCACGTCGGGTTTGGCCAGCTCGGCGATCATCGGAGCCGACAGCACATAGACCAGCCTGCCGATGCCCACCCGCACGTGGGCGGCGGCGCACATCGTGCAGTGCTCACCACTGGTGTACATCGTGGCAGCGCCACGCTGAGCGGCATCGAGGTGTTGGGACGCCCAACCGGCCAGCGCCAGCTCGGGGTGGGCGGTGAGGTCGCCGGTGGTGACGATCTGGTTCCGGCGTTCGGCCAGCACGGTGCCGTCACCCGAGACCAGCACCGAACCAAAGGGTTGGTCGCCGCGTTCAACCGCCTCAGCGGCGAGTTCCAGGCAGCGTCGCAGGTGGAGGAGGTCGTCGTCGTTCATCGATGGTTCTTCTCAGTCGGTGCGTGGTTGTGGGCACGGTTGTCGGTGTTGCCCACCAGGATGTTCAACGAGATCCTCGAACACAACTTCCTGAGGGTCGCTTTTGGTTCACTGAAACCGGCACGGATGTGGTGGGCCAGGTCGACGTGCCCGGACACCAGACCGACTGTTTGGCGGGTTCAGGGAGCGGTCGGGCTCTCGGCGCAGCTGTCGGTGGGCGGGTCGCCGTCGAGGCGGGCGTTCAGCCACGCCGAGGTCTGCTCCGATGTCTCACCGATGATGCTGTCGTGGGTGGCGTCATCGACGATCAACAGCTCGGTCACCTGACCGGTCTCACACAGGCGGGCATACAGGTCGCGCACCCGGTCGATCACCACCCGGTCGTCCGCGGTGCCCGACACCAGAAACAGCGGAGCGTCCACCTTGACCTCGCCAACATCGTTCGCCAACAGCAGTTGGTGGGCCGGTTCGGTGTTGCGCGGGTCGTGGGTGAAGAGTTGTTTGCCCGCCGACAGCGGTATCAGCGTGTCGGTGATCTCGGGCAGGCACCCGGTGGTGAACACGTCCGAGGCAGCGGCCAGCTCGTCGGTCACGTAGTCGCCGAGCTTGATCTCGGGGTGCTCGCCCGCCCCGCCGTACAGGCTCATCGCGGTGAGGATGCCGGTGACGATCGGGTCGATGCCGCCGTAGACGTTCTCGAACATCGCGGCCGGGGCGAGGGCCAACGTGGCCACGAGGTCGAGCTCCGGCGCGTAATCCGCGGCCAGTTCGCCGGCCGACAGCGCGCCGTGCCCGCCTTGGGAGTGGCCGACCGACAGCCAGCGGTTGCCTGCGTGGGCATCGGCGAGCTGCCTGGCGGCGCGGACCCCGTCGATCACGCTGTGGCCTTCGCTGGGCTTGGAGAAGTACGGGTGCAGCGGCCCGCCCTCGGTGCCCAGCCCGATGTAGTCGGTCATCACGGCCACGCCTTCGACGCCCCAGTCCGGGGCAACCTTGGCCTGGCGGCTGACGCCGCACCGGGGTGCCAGCCCAACCGTGCCCGGCGCGGTGGCCGTCACCGGCCAGCCATCCTTGGGTGCCGTGCCGGTGGGGTAGGTCACCAGGCCGGTGACCGCCCGGTCCCGGTCGGCGCCGTCGCGGGAGTGGTACATCACCTTGACCGTTGCGGCACCGTCCGCCTCGCCGAGGTCCATCACCCGGATCAGCTCGCCGGGCTCGCCTTCGGGTAACGGGTCGGGCGGCACGTAGAACGCCGCATCGTCGCCGTCGAAGGGCTTGGCGGTAAACGGGGTCGGCTCGGCGCCGGAGGTTGTCGTCGTCTGGCCGGTCGCCCCGGACCCGACTTCGTCGGAGGTGGAGGAGGCGTTGCCCGAGCACGCGCTCACACCCAGCAGCATCATGGTCGCCGCCAGCGCCGCTGAGATCCGGCCGGTTGTTCGAACATTGAGGAACATCATTGTTTGTGGAGGCTAGCCTGCGGTTGATGAACGCTCGTGGAAGTTCGCTCGCCGGTCGTCGGGTCCTCATTACCGGGGCGGCTCGCGGCATCGGCGCCGCGCTGGCCGAACGGCTGCATCAACGCGGTGCCCGGGTGGCTCTCGCCGGACTTGAGGATGATCTCCTCGCCGAGGCGGCTGCGAAGGCCGACGCCCCGTGGTGGCATTGCGATGTCGGCGACCGGGCCAGTGTCGAGGCGGCGGTCGAGGCCGCCGTCGGTGAGTTGGGCGGTCTCGACGTCATCGTCGCCAATGCCGGCATCGCCGCCCAGCTGCCGCTGGTCGGCGGCGATCCCGAGGTGTTCGAGCAGATCAACCGGGTCAACGTGCTCGGCGCCTACTACACGCTTCGCGCCGCCGGGCAACACATCGCTCACCCCAACGGGTACGCGGTGGCGGTCTCGTCGCTGGGTGCCGTGGTGAACGTGCCGCTGATGGGCGCCTACTCGGCGTCGAAGGCAGCGGTCGAGGCGCTCGGCAACACGCTGCGCGCCGAGCTGGCGCCCAGCGGGGCCCGGGTGGGTGTGGCCTACTTCGCCGAGCTCGACACCGAGATGACCAGCCGCGGGTTCGACACCGAGGCGGCCCGGTCGTTCCTGGGCGGACGCACGGTCACCACGGTGACCGACCTCGAGGTGGGCATCAACGCACTCGAGCGGGGCATCGCCCGCCGCTCCCGACGCATCGTCGCCCCATGGTGGGTCGCCGGCGTGCTGCCGATCCGCTCGATCGCCCAGCCCGTGGTCGACCGGGCGCTGCGCGGCAAGGTGGCCGGCGTGCTGGCGATCGCCCGCGACGAACGGGTGGAGCTGACCACGCCCCAGGGGGAGCCGGTGCCGGGGGAGCGGTCATGAGTGTCACCCCAAGGATCGCGCCGGGTGAACGCGCCGATGTCGGCGTGCTCAACTGGGCCTTCGCCCAGGCGTCGGGCCTGGTCACCGGCACCACCCCTCCCAACCTGTTTCTCACGCTGGGTCGCAACCGCAAGCTGTTTCGGGGCTGGTTGCGGTTCGCCGGACGGCTGATGCCCGGCGGCAAGCTGCCACGGCGGGAGACCGAGCTGATCATCCTGCGGGTGGCCCACCTGACCGGTTGCGAGTACGAACAGGCCCATCACCGGCTCCTGGCCAAGCGGGCTCGGGTGACGCCGACCGAGATCGACGGCGTGGTCGAGGGGCCCTCCGCCCCCTGTTGGAGCGACCGCGAGCACGTCCTGCTCGCCGCCGTCGATGAGCTGCACGACCGGCGCGATCTTGGCGACGACGCCTGGCTCGATCTCCGTCGCCACCTCGACGAGCCCGCCGCGCTCGAGTTTCTGATGCTGGTCGGCCATTACGAGATGCTGGCCACGACGATCAACACGCTGCGCGTCCCGCTCGACCGGCCGCGTCGAGCCCGCGGGGGTTCGGTGTCGAGGTGAGGACCGTCTCGGCCGGCGAGATCCCGGCCGAATCGGGGCCCGCTGCGGGCATCGAGGCGTCGATGCCGCCGCTGCCGCGGGGTCGCCACGATCTAACCCGGGGCCAGGTCGAGCAGTCACAGCGGCTGCGACTCGCCGTCGCCATGGCCGAGGCGTGCGTCGGTCGTGGTTACTCCGATACGCCCGTCGCTGCGGTGCTGGAACTTGCGGGCGTGTCACGCCAGACCTTCTATGCGCTGTATGCCAACAGGTTGGAGTGCTTCCTCGAGGCGCTCGACCTGGTCGGCGAGGTGCTCGTCGGTCGGCTGGCCGATGCCGTGGCCGCTCAGGAAGGCCTCCCGCTGGACCGGGCCATCGCTGCGCTCGACGGGTACCTCCAGGCGATCGTCGATCATCCGGCTTTCGCTCGCCTCTACGTCGTCGAGGCCCACGCCGCCGGGCCCCGGGCGCTCGTCCGGCGGGCGGCGCTGCAGACCGAGGTGGTCGATGCGCTGGCCGGCCTGCTCGGGATGGAGCAGCCCGACACACGGTTCGCCTGCGAGGCGTTCGTCGCCGCCGTGGCCGCGCTGGTGACCCTCCCGCTGGCCACCGGTGATGTCACTGCCATCATCGCGCTTCGCGACCCGCTCGTCAGCCGCCTGCGAGCCCTCGCCGCGGAGTCGTGATCAGCGTTCTGGCGTGAGAGTCGTCAGCGTGGAGTCCCGGTGCTCGGTGAAGGCGGCCAGTCCGTCGAGGTCGAGGTCTCGGGTGATGCGCACCGGCAGCGCGTCATCACCGGCGAGCCACACACGTTCCCGCCAGGTTCCGGTGAGGTCGCCGGTGACCTCGAAGCTGAGGTCCACCTCGGTGGTGTCCACCGGGGTTCCATCGCCGAGCTCGACGGTGACCCGCCGCGTCCAGGTGCTGGTGCCGGTCAGCTCGGCGGTCAGCTGCTTCGGCCCGCCGTCCAACGTCAGCTCGCAGGCGACCGGCGCGCGGTCGCGCTCTGGGTCGACGAGCACGTCGGGGTCGCAGGCCATGTCGGCGGTCGGGTTCATCGGGCCGATCTGCTGGCGCTTCGTATGTCCGTCGAGACGTATCGACCCATCCTCGCCGACGCAGTACGTGGTGTCCTCGCTGTGTTGTTCCAACAAGTGCAGGGTGATCGTGAAGCAGCCCGGGTCGGCATCGACGATCGGTGCCGAGATCGATGTGGGGTACGGCCGGGTCTCGGCGGGCAGCGGGCCCAGCTTCAGCTCCTCGGAGCCCGACGTGGCGTAGCGGTGGATGCCGGGTTCAGGTGTGCGGAGGGCTGCGTTGGGCGCAGCCGGGTTGCCGTCGCGGGCCGCAAAGTCGTCGCGCACCTTCATCTCGTCGGCGGGGGTGGCGCCACGGGGCCAGAACGCGACCGCGCCAACGAGCCCGATCAGCAGGACGCCGGCCAGCGCCGCCGCCACGGATCGTTTCATCAACTGCGGGCTCAGGCGGCCGAGCGGCGGGTGGCGGTCACCACGCAGGCCTGGAGGTGCTCGGCGTTGTCGTGCATCGCCGCCCGCATGGCCAGCACCCGGGCACGGGCATCGGGGTTGCGGGCCACCCGGCCGACGAAGCGTGCCGCACCCAGGACGCCCTCATCGGCGATCAACCGCCGGGGCTCCAGCAGGTGGAGCGGGGCGGTGACCGTGCCGGCCACGTCGAATCCCGCCTCATCCAAGAGGTTGGTCCAGCCCCGAAGCGACAGTGGTGTCACGTTCACCTTGATCGTCCGCCGCAGGTCAGCGGCGATCGCGTCGCAGCGCTCGTCGTCGAGGTCGTCGGGGGCGAAGGACACCTCGTGCAGGCCGATGCGGCCGCCGGGCCGCACCACGCGGGCGAGTTCGGCCATGATCCTGGCCTTCTGCGACGCCGGTTGCATCGTCAGGTAGGCCTCGCCGAAAACGACGTCGGCCGAGGCGTCGGGCAGGCCGGTATCGGCCGCCGAGGCGTTGACCACCGAACGACCGGGTCCGTTGACCACGTGAGCGACCCGCTCGGCCGACACCGGGTCGCGGTCGACGCCCACGTAGGTGGCCGGGTTGCAGCCGAGCACCAGCTCGGTGGTCGAACCCAGCCCGGGCGCCAGCTCGACGACGTCGGCGGATGGGTCGATCGCCAGGGCACCCAGCAACTGGTCGGTCAGCTCCCGACCGCCCGGGCGCAGCACCCGCTTGCCCATCCGGGCGAGCAGCCAGTGCCCGGGCATCCGGTCGACGGCCAGCTCGTTGCCGGGAATGGGTTCGGTCATCGTCGCGGTCATCAAGGGCTCCCAAAGGGCTGTGTTAGGGAACCATAACACCGCACGTGCTCGATCAAAATGTGGGGTCGGTCACAGTGGCACCCGAGAACCCACACCCCGACCCGGTCGAGTTTGGTCGCGGCTCCACCCGCCCGGTGCCGTCGGCGACGGTACGGTGGCGGCCGCTACGAAGGGAGCTGCACATGTCGGACCTGGTCAGCGTGGAGCGTCAGGGATACGTGTTGGTGATCGGCGTCGATCGTCAGGCCAAGGCCAACGCGTGGAACGTCGAGATCATCGCGGCGGTCGCGGCGGCCTACACCGAACTGCACGACGATCCGGACCTCCGGGTCGGGGTGGTGCACGGGGCCGGCAAACACTTCAGTGCCGGGCTCGACCTGCCCGACGTGCTTCCGGCGGTTCAGAGCGGCGACATCGCCGACGTCCTCCCCGAGGGGATGCGCGACCCGTGGGACTTCTTCGGTGAGCCGTGCGCCAAACCGATCGTGCTCGCGGTTCAGGGCCGTTGCTACACGTTGGGTATCGAGTTGGCGCTGGCATCTCAGGCGACGATCGCCGCGAACGACACCGTCTTCGCCCAGCTCGAGGTGGCCCGGGCGATCGTGCCGTTGGGTGGGGCATCGCTGAGGCTTCCGCAACTGGGCGCGATCGGCACGAAGTGGCTGTTGGGTGCCGAGCCGTTCTCGGCGTCGGAGGCGCTTCTCGCCGGCATGGTCACCGAGGTGGTCGAGCCGGGGACCCAGCTGGATCGGGCGATCGAGGTGGCCCAGCAGATCGCCACCAACGCCCCGCTGGCGGTGCAGAGTGCGCTGGCGGCCACCCGGGCCGGTCAGCGGGCGGCCCGCGATGCGGCCTGTGCGCAGATGCGCCAGAGCATGCCCCAACTGCTCGAATCCGCCGATGTGGGCGAGGGTGTCGCCGCCATGATGGAGCGACGCCCACCCGAGTTCACCGGCACCTGAGTTCGGCGATGCCGCCGACAACTCCGCCGACGATTCCAAGGACGATGCAGGCGGCCGTCACGATGGCCCACGGCGGGCCGGAGGTCATCGAGGTGCATCCCGACTGGCCCTGTCCTCCGCCGGGCCCCGGCGAGGTGCTCGTCCAGGTCGGCGCCGCCGCGGTGAACAACACCGACCTGTGGTCGCGTCGTGGCGCCTACGGCACTGCCGCCGACCCCGATGCGGTGGCCGGATGGAAGGAGGTCCTACCCACTTGATCGCATCGCCGTCGCCCAGGCCCGTTTCGAGGCGACGGATTTCGTGGGCAAGTTGGTGTTGGAGCCCAGCCACGGATGAGCTCACCAGTAAGGTCGCAACCGCTCGATCAACAGGGGGAACGCGCGTGACCACATCAGGCCGTCCGGCAAGGCCCGAGGCGGCCGCCGACATCCCCTCGACGGAAGAGGCGCTGTCGCGTCTCGACATGCCGCTGGGTGAGGCGATGCGCACCCAGCGGGCCATCCGCAAGCTGCACCTCGATCCGGTCAGCCGCGATGTGTTGCTCCCGCTGCTCGAGCTCTCGTTGAAGGCGCCGACCAGCAGTAACACCCAGGACTGGTCGTACCTCGTCGTCGAGGATCCCGAGCAGAAGGAGCGGCTGGCCAAGCTGTATCGGCCGCTCTTCCGCGCCTACGACCCGATCGTCTCCCGGATGGCCCGCGGTGACGCAAAGGCGCAGCGCCAGATGGCGCCGGGCCGCTGGCAGGCCAAGCACTTTGCGGAGCTGCCGCTCTTCGTCATCCCGTGTTACCGGCGTGGCCTGAAGCACCGGCCGGTTGGCCGTCCCCAGATTGCGGTGTCCTCGTTCTACGGGTCGGTGTTCCCGGCAGTCCAGAACCTGCTGTTGGAATGTCGGGCGGTCGGGTTGGGTGCGTCCATCCAGACGTTGCCCATCTGGCACATCTCGACGGCCCGCCGGATCCTCGGCCTGCCCCGCAAGGTCAACCCGGTGTGCATCATCCCCATCGGGTGGCCACGTGGCCGCTACGGGCCCACCACCCGTCGGCCGATCGGCGAAGTGGTCCATCTCGACCGCTACGGCAATCAGCCGTTCCTTGTCCGGTCCAGCGGAGAAGAGGCATGAAGGCAGTTCGCATCATCGACGGCGCTGCAACCTTCGTTGAGACCCCGGCCCCCACCGGTGATGGGGTGCTCGTCGACGTCGTGTCGGCCGGCATCTGCGGGTCCGACCTGCACCTCATCGACCATGGACTGGTCGAGGGGCGCATCCTTGGTCACGAGATCGCCGGGCGAACTCCGGACGGCACGGCGGTGTCGGTCGAGCCGGTCGGGCGGTGCGGACACTGCAACAACTGTGAGGCCGGGTATGCCAACCACTGCGACTCGATGTTGGCCTTTGGCATATTCGCCGACGGTGGCATGGCGGAGCAGCTCATAGTGCCCGACACCTGCCTCCACCGGCTGCCCAACGGGGTCGACCCGTCGGTCGCTTCGATCGTCGAGCCGTTGGCCGTGGCCGTGCATGGGCTCCATCGGACGCAGGCGCGCTCCGGCGCCCGGATCGCCATCATCGGCGCAGGTCCCATTGGGCTCGCCCTTGCTGCGGTCTGTCGCGCCGAAGGCTTGGAGCCCGATGTGAGCGCCCGCCACGACCATCAGCGGGCAGCGGTTGAACGGCTGGGCGGAACCGTCGGGCTGAACGGTCGTTACGACGTGGTGCTCGACGCCGTCGGCACCACCGAGTCGCTGGCCGACTCGATCCGTGCCTGCCGACCCGAGGGCACGGTGGGGTTGGTCGGAACGTTGTGGGATCCGGCGACCATCGATGTGGGCCTTTGCCTGAAGGAGGTCCAGATCGTTCCCTCCACGATGTACTGCGGCGCCGGCGGGCGCAGCGACTTCTACCGGGCGGCGGCGATCCTCGCCGACCACCCGGCGATCGCCTCAACCCTGGTGACCCACCGGTTTCCGCTCGATGCGGCAGAGGACGCCTTTCACGCGGCCCGCGACCGATCGAGTGGGGCCATCAAGGTGGTCTTCGAGGTCTGAGTCGGCCATCACCCGTCGACGATCACCGGATGGGGCCCAACCGGGGTCATGACCCGTGTGTAGCGGGCAACCGGTCGACGCAGGCGATCGCGGCGGCGCCCAGGCGCATCAGGCGCAGGTCGCCCACGGGCGTGCCGCCGCCGCGGTTGCACACCATGGCGATCGAGAGGTCACGGCTGGGATCCGCCCAGCCCCCTGAGCCCCCGAGACCGAAGTGCCCGAAGCCCTCCGGGCAGCCTCCCCGGCTGGTCATCACCCGGTGATATCCCAGCCGCCACCGCATGGGTATCACCAGCACCAGGTCGCGCCGATTGTTCTGTTCCTCCCCGATCCTCCTCACGGTCTCCGGCGACATCAGGCGCACGTCCCCCAGGGCGCCGCCGCCTGCGAGCGCCGCATAGACCGCCGCCAGGGAGCGGGCCGTGAAGAATCCGTTCATTGCGGGTACCGAGGCGTCCATGATCTCGGGGCTCGCCAGCACGTCCTCCATGCCGCGGGGCAGCAGGGCGTTGATCACGCGGCGGGGGTTCACCGGTGAGCGCACCAGGCTGAGCCCTCTGGCCAACTGGGTGCCGACCGCCTTCTCCGCCCGGTAGACGGGGGAGGGCAGCACCGACCTGGCGCTCCTCATCGGCTCCAACGGGGCGACGCGGTGTCGTTCCTGAGGGGGGCAACCCAGGAAGAGGCCGTCGAGGCCCAGCGGTTTTGCGAGGTCGTCGGCCACCACGTCGGCCAGTGGGCGGCCCGTGACCCGGCGGACGATCTCACCGACGAGCCATCCATAGGTGATGGCGTGGTAGCCGGTTTTGGTGCCTGGTTCGTAGGCCGGTCGTTCTCGGGCGAGTGCGCCCACCATGTAGTCCCAGTCCAGGATCTGATGGGCGTTCTCGATGACGCTGCGAAGCCGGTGCAGGCCCGCCGAGTGGCTGAGCACGTGGCGGACGGTGAGGTTCTCCTTGCCGTTTTGGGCGAATTCGGGCCAGTAGGTCGCCACCGGTGCGTCGTAGTCCACCAGGCCGGCGTCGGCCTGCAGGTGCAGTGCGGCCGAGGCGATGCCCTTGGTGGTGCTGAAACACATCGCCAGGGTGTCGGATTGCCACGGGTCGCCTTCGTTGGTGCGCAACCCGCCCCACAGGTCCACCACAAGTTCGCCTCGGTGGTACACGGCCAAGGAGGCGCCGCCGGTGGTGCGCCGCAGTTGGTGGCTGAATGTTTCGGCGAGCTCGGTGAAGTCGGCGCTGGAGTGTCCCTGCATGATGGGACCGTGCCACACCCGGCCGGATCGTGGCGAGATGAGGTGTTCGCTCGCCCGTTCGGTGGTCCGATGCCGTCACGAGCCACCTTGGTCTCGCGCTAGGTTCGTTCGTGCGATGGTGATTCCCTGCCGATTCGGAGGCCGAGACCGGCTGCCGACCGCGGCGGGAGTCGCCTCAAAGGAGGGCAACCATGACCACCAACGGCGCCGGAGACGATGGGTTTCTCGCCAACTTGAGCGACCCGACCTACGACGTGACCGAAGGTGTGGCGCCACCCGCGCACATGCACGGCCAGAGCCACGGCAACGTCCGCCGGTTCGAGCATGCGGGCCACCACATCGAGATCGAAACGCACTACCGAATCACCATCGACGGCCAGGAGTTTCCCGACCAACTCCATGTTGCCGATGACGGTACCGTGCACTACCACGGCTACCCGCAGTACCGATCGCCCTCGGCGGTCGACATCGTGAAGCGAATCGCCGAGGACTTCCTGGCGGAGACCCCACCTCCCATCGATGCTGATGGCGATGCCGATACGCCGGGTCAGGGTTCGTGATGGGTGTTCGTCGTGATGTTCTCGCCTCAGACGACGACCGTGAGGCGTATCTCCGTGGCTGCATGCTGCTGGCCAATACTCCGTCCGGGTCCACCGCCCTCGACGTGCATCGCATCCTCCAGCCCCAGGTGCCGGGCTGGGCGATGCGCGGCGACGGGTCGGTCGAACTGTCGATGTGGGACCTGTTCACCCTCTGGCACTACGTCGCCATGGGCCTGCCCACCGCCGGCGTCAACACCAACCGCGCCCACGGCGGCCCGGTCTTCCTGCCGTGGCACCGCCTCTTCCTGATCCGGCTCGAAGCACAGCTCCAGGGCGTGCTCGACGATCCCGATTTTGGGCTGCCGTATTGGGATTGGGCAAAGGATGGACAGCTGAACTCGCCGCTGTGGGCCGACAGCCGCCTGGGCACCAACCGTGGCACGGTTGATGCCGGCCGGCTGGCCGGGTTTCGGGTGCGTCTGACCGGGCAGGGCAGCTTCAGTCAGGGTGGTTTCCTGTTGGCCCACCAACCGCGGGCGATCACCCGCGATGCCGGCGCCGACCCGGATCACCGGACGCTCCCGCGCAAGTCCGACGTCGCCGCATGCATGGATGAGGGCGTCTACGACACCGCCAACTGGGACACCGCGTCGGTCGGGTTTCGGAACCACCTCGAAGGCTGGCGTCGATGGCCGGTCGAGCTCCACAACCGGGTGCACGTCTGGATTGGGGGCGACATGAGCCCGGGCACCTCACCCAACGACCCTGTGTTCTTCCTTCATCACTGCAATGTTGATCGAATCTGGGAAGCCTGGATGGGCCGCCGGCCCGGCCGCCCCTACGAACCAACCGGCACACCCGGGGCCGACTCGCCGGGACACAATCTCAACGACAACATGGTGGCTCTGCTTGGTGCAACCATGACTCCCGCCGATGTGCTTGACCCGAGTCCCTGGTACTCCTTCGACAACCTCAGCGTCGAAACCTAAAGCGGAAGCCGGGGCTGTTCAGCTGTTGGCGACGCCCAGGGCCCTCATGGTGAGGTCGAGCATTCGCTCCAGTTCCGCATCGCTCACGTCGTGGTCATCGACGATCCGCATCGAGATGAGCGGCCCTTGGATGACGTGCATCGCCAGGTCGACGTCCAGGTTGGGCTCGACCTCGCCTCTGGCCATCGCCCGCTGCAGGGCCAGCACCGTCGGGCCCCGAGGCTGCACCCGGGCTTGGCGAAACAGCTCGCGGTTGGTTGGGTCCTCGATTGCCCGGGCCACCATCCATGCGAACAGCTCTCGGCTCTGTTGCAGGCTTGCCACCTTCAGGTAGGCCCGGTGTAGCTCGGCCAGGTCGCCGCGCAGCGTGCCGGTGTCCGGCGCATCCATCGCCGCCACGTTGGCCTGCACGGTGGCGAACACCAACGCGTCGGTGGTGCCGAAGTGTCGGTACAGGGTGGTCTTCGCCACCCCGGACCTCCGGGCCACCTCCTCGGCGGTTACGGCGCCAACCCCGTCGGTCACCAGCAGTTCGGCCGTGGCCGCCAGCAGCTTGGTTCGTGCGCTTTCGCTTCGGGTTCGTGCCATAACGATGCGAAGCGTAGCGCAAAGATGAGCCCTGATCGTATCCAGGATAATGTGTTGGTATCATATCGCTACATGGCGTTGCGTAATGCTGCGAAGGTGGGTTACCTTTCACAGACCGGCGTCACCCAGGGTGCGCCCATGATGACAAGGCGGCAGTACCAATGAGCACCGATACCTTTCCCGACCGTCCGATCGACACCCGGCTGAAGATCGCAGCGCTGTGGACCGCCACGATGCTGATCTTCGCCTACGTCGACCTGTTCTCCCTCTACCGTCCTGACGTGCGGGCCGACCTCGAGGCGGGGAAGATGTTTGTCTTTGACGTTGGGCAACCGTTCCTGTTCTTCACCACCCTGTACGTCATCATCCCGGCGCTGATGATCTACCTGACGTTGGTGATGCAACGACGGGTGAATCGCATCGTCAACGTCACGCTGGCGGCCATCTATGGCCTCACCATCCTGGGCGGTGCGGCGGGGGAGTGGAACTACTACCTGCTTGGCAGCGTCGTCGAGGTTGGACTGCTCGCCATGGTGATCCGTCACGCCTGGACCTGGCCCGAGGCGCAGCCATCGAGGTAGGTGGCCCCAGCAACCGGCCGTGCAACGACGCGTCGGCCACGTCAGGCGCTAAACAGTGCGGGGGTCAATATCGGCTCCGTCACGACAAGGGGTCCAACGATGACGAACCAACCAACACCCGTGGAGCACCTCACGGTGGAGCAACGCATCGCGGCGGGTCGCGCAGCCCGTGCCGCAGTCCCGCGCTCGGGGCATGCGGCCTGGGAGCCGTCGGCCGACCGGCCGGACCCGGTTGCGCTTCTTGAGGGGCAGGCCGAAGCCCGGGTGCCCGAGTTGGTGCCCATCCGCTACGGCCGCATGTTGGTGTCGCCGTTCACGTACTTCCGGGGTGCCGCCTACCCGATGGCCTCCGACTTGTCTCAGGGCCCCAACTCCGGTTTGGAAGTGCAGCTGTGCGGTGATGCACACCTGTCAAACTTCGGCTTCTTCGCCGCACCGGATCGCAAGATCGTCTTCAGCGTCAACGACTTCGACGAGACTCTCCCGGGACCCTTTGAGTGGGACGTCAAGCGGCTGGTTGCCAGCTTCGCAGTGGCGGAACACCAGCGCGGTTCCAGTGACAAGCAGCGGCGCCGGGTGACCGCACAGGTGATGAAGTCATATCGGAGCGCCATGGCGACGTTTGCGGGCATGCGCAACATCGATATTTGGTACTCACGTATCACCGTCGATGACATCGTCGAGCAGTTCGTCAGCGTGGTGGGCAAAAAGGGCCGTGCGAAGTTCGACAAGAGCCTGGCCAAGGCACGCACGAAGAACAGCCTCAAGGCGTTCAACAAACTGACCGAGGTCGTCGATGGTGAGCGGCGAATCGTCAACGACCCCCCGCTCATCGAACCGTTCATCGACCTGTTCCCCACGCTCGAGCGGGAGGGGATCGAGCAGTTCATCGTCGAACAGCTCCACTCCTACCAGGCCACGCTGTCGGGCAGTCGCCGGAGCTTGGTGGAGCGCTACGGCTACGTCGACGGGGCACGCAAGGTGGTCGGGGTCGGCAGTGTCGGCACCCGCGCCTACATCGTGCTGCTCATGGGACGCGACCAGAGCGACCCGCTGATGTTGCAATGCAAGGAGGCGCAGCAGTCGGTGCTGGAGCCGTTTCTCGGAGCCAGCAGGTTCTCGAGCCATGGGCAGCGTGTCGTTGAGGGTCAACGGATCCTGCAGGCGACAAGCGACGTGTTGCTGGGCTGGACCGACACCGAGGGCTTCGACGGTGTCCCGCGGTCGTTCTACATTCGTCAACTCTGGGACAACAAGGCCTCTGCAGACATCGAAGGCCTCTCGTCCGAAACCATGCGCCTGTACGCTCAGCTTTGCGGCTGGACACTTGCCCGTGCCCATGCTCGCTCCGGGGATCCCATTGCCATCTCCAGCTATCTGGGGTCCGGCGACAACTTCGATCGTGCGATGGTGACCTATGCCGATGCGTACGCCGCCCAGAACGAACTCGACTACTCGGCGCTGAAGGCGGCGGTTGACGGCGGCCGGTTGCACGCCGAGACCGGTTACTGACCGCAGCTCTGGTAGCGCCTTCGATGGCGCACCTGCCGCTCGATCCTCAAGGAAACCGATGATTCGATTGGTCCAGTCAGGTTCATCGTCACTGCGTGTCGCGGGCGCTGCGACGGCGCTGCTGGTGTTGTCCGGCCTGGTGGCGGGGTGCTCCTCGCCTGATGCCGAATCCAGCGCCGACTCCACAACTAGGTCGACGTCCGGTTCGAGCACCGCTGAGGTGGTCGGGTCCGAGATGGTGCCGGGCAAAGCCTGGGCTCGGGTTGAGCCCGCAGACGCAGCGCTCGACCCGGCGGTCCTTGACACCATCGCCAAGGACGCGTCCGGCGACTCCTACTGCCTGACGGTGGTGAAAGACGGGAGGGTGGCCTACGAACGAAACTTTCGGGGCCACCAGTCCGACGATCCGCTCGAGGCGTTTTCGGTCACCAAGTCGTTTGCGTCGACGATGGTTGGCATCGCCGAGGCCGACGGAGACCTTTCGCTCGCCGATCCGGCCTCAACGTTCATTCCCCAGTGGAAAAACACCGATTCGGCGGATGTGACGGTCAGAAACCTCATCAGCAACGATTCCGGTCGATTCTGGAGCCTGTCTTCGGACTACGTCCAAATGTTGCAGGCACGCGATCGCACCAGGTTCGCCATCGATCTGAAGCAGGCCGCACCGCCCGGGACGGTTTGGAACTACAACAACGCCGCCATTCAGACGCTGGACCGGGTGATCTCCACAGCGACGGAGCAACCGACCTCACAGTTCGGCGCCGACCGCATTCTCAAACCCATCGGCATGTCCAACAGCAGCTTCACCGGAGGCCCCAACGACTCGACGCTGATGTTCATGGGCCTTCAATCGACCTGCCCCGACCTGGCCCGCTTCGGGCTGCTGGCCATGCGGGACGGCAAGTGGGGAGACCAGCAGGTGGTCCCCAGCGGGTGGTTCACCCAGGCGGCCACACCCGGAAGTTTGAACCCGGCCTACGGGTTCCTGTGGTGGCTGTACACCGAAAAACCGTTCAAGCCGGCAGTCGGCGGGACCTCCAAGGCGGCATTCTTCCCGGATGCGCCGGATGACACTTTTGCCGCATTGGGGTTGGGCGGCCAGATGGTCGTCGTGATCCCGTCGCAGAAGCTGGTGATCTCACGGATGGCGGCCGAGGACCAGAGCGATCCCGTCGGTGGATCCTTCGGGTAGGAACTCCCGGCCCGAGTGGTCTCAGCGGTTACCGACTGACCTGGGCGGTCACGGTGCTGCCCGGTTGGGTCCGGCACAGGCGCGGCTCGTGTCCGGCGTTGGTCGTCAGCACTTGGCGGCCATGTTGGTCAGCGCTCTCACCTCGCCCGGATCGGCGGTCAGTCCCCAGCGGAGCTTCACGGCCACCCAGTCGCTCGCGTAGGTGCACCAGTAGGACGTGTTTGGGGGTTGCCAGTCGGACGGATCGCTGTCGGACTTGGACCGGTTGGTTGCCGCGGTCACCGCAATGAGGGTCTGGGGTGCATCCAGGTCGTTGGCAAACGCCGCCCGGCGGGCAGGATCCCAACGGGATGCACCGCTGCGCCAGGCCTCGGCCAGTGGCACCAGGTGGTCGATGTCCAGTTCGGATTCGTCCGGGGTGCTGTAGCCCTCGTATTCCGAGAGCCATCCACCGCCCGGAAGCCCGGGGAGGCCGGCGTGACGTTCGGCGGCGAGCACCTCGCAACGTGTGTCGCAGCCGTTGTCGTCGGCGTCGAACCAGGGGGAGAACATGCTGCGGTCGTAGCTCTCCTGATCCGTTTCAGCCGCGAGCGGGAGTCGGTCGATCGAGGCTGCCAACTCACTGGCCGGGACCGCCGTGGCAGGCGTCGCGGTTGTTGGGGTGACGGTTGTTGGTGTCGAGGTCGTCGGCGGCGCTGTCGTCGGCGGCGCTGTCGTCGGCGGCGCTGTCGTCGGCACGGATTCAGGGTCGGAGGGCTGCTTGATTCTGGCCGTCGTATCGGCCATCTCGGCTGTGGCCTCGTTGCTGCGTCGTTCGCCCACTCCGGACGCAATCGGCACCGCCAGGCAGAACACCGTGACCATTGCTGCAAACGTCATGGCCGGTGCCCGCCGATCATGAGGCAACTGCGCAGCCCACAGCCACACCGGTACCGGCAGCGCAAACAGCCACACTGCGGCCTGCACCGCAGGGTGCTGACGCCGTAGGTCGCTCCATCTGGGTCGCCGGTCAGTTTTCGCAGCCAACTCCGTCACCGTCCCGGTCCAGATGTGCGCCATACCCGGGGTCGTTTCGGTACACCGGCGCGGCGCCTGCGGCTCTCGCTGCGGAGCAGTTCTTGTAACTTCCGCTTCCAATCTCAGGCAGAGGCGCAGCCACCGGCATGGGCGGAGGTGGAGCGTATTCCGTTGTGGGGATTGGTGCTGCGGTTGGGGCCGGAGTTGGTGGTGGCGGAGCTGTGGTTGGTGGTGGTGGGGTCGTCGTTGAAGGAGGCGGGGCAGTGGTTGTGGGCGCCACGGTTGTCGTTGCCCGTGCGGTTGTGGGCGCAGCAGCAGTGGAGGTGGGACCCACCCGTTCGGTTGTGGTCGTCCGTTGGACGGCCCGCACCTCCTGGATGCGGTCGTTGCCGGTGGCGTCGTCAGGGCCTGCGGCCAGGCCCGCAAGCATGGCCAGCATGAGGAATCCCGTGGTGCTCACCGCCAGCCAGGGCCAGGTTCTCGACCAGCCCGAGCGCTGCAACGGGGTCGGCGCACCCGGTGCTGTCGACGATGTTTCGGTGGTCGTCGGTGCGACAAAATTGGGTTGGAGTTCCGCTGGATACCAGCGCCCATCAGAAGCCCGCCACCACCCCGAATCAGGCTGATTATCGCTCATGGATGTCACTCACAGGCGCAATGCTCCCACACAGGGTGTTCATCCTGAGGCCTGGCCAGGGAAGGTGCCGGGGCGCGGCTGTCGCGCGTGGAGGCTCGTCATCTGAAACGTTCGAGTGTCAGCGCTTCTCGCAGGCGATCTTGTCGCCGTCGCGGTCGAGCCCAGCGTTGATCTGGTGGCGACTCCGGGCTACAGGTGAGCGCGTCGTCGAGGGCTCGCACTTCTGGCCAGCACCCGCTGGAGTCGTTGTCGGTTGAATCGTTGTATTGCAATGAACGGCAGGTGCGTCACAACACCGAAGACCACCATCAGCCCGCCCACCATCGGGCGGCACCACAGGAGAAACGCCGGTCCGGCACACAGGTTGGTCCAGTGCACCAGTTCGGCTCGTCGGGTCTCGGCTGCGAAGCGGTTGAGGTGCTGTTCGGAGCGGCTGGTCAGGTGTCGTTTGGAGAACCCGTCGGGAAAGAAGTTGCCCGCTTCTGGCAGGCGGTCCTTCCAGTTTCCGATGCGCAGGTGTCGTTGGTAGAACGCGCCATGGGCCTCGAAGGGCCGTTCGCGGGTGATGACGTTGTCCTGGTCCAAACGGCCCAGAGGCACGCGGCTGAAGTAGAACCCGGAGCCCAGGCCGATGAACAGCCACACAACCACCGACAGGCCCACGGCTGCGTGGTCGCTCAGATGCAGGATCACGTGAGTTCAGACTCGAAGGCGGCGGCCCTCTGGGTGAGATCGATCGTTCGACCACTCCATCGTGTGGAACGCCGCACGAGCGTGCGCCACGTTGAGCGCACGAAGACGCCGAAAAACGTCACCAGTCCCACCGGGTACAGCACCGATGTCCACCACCTGAATCGCCCCACCCGATGAAGCAGCACCGCCAACTGAGCGACGAAAGCCATGTAGATCCCGGCGTGAAGCAGCAGGGATTGGCCGGCGATGCCGTCGACAAGACCGAGCGTCGCAGAGCCGAGGGCAGTCACCCACAGCACCGTTGCGGCCAGCGTTGGATACCGGGTCGACAAGGCGCCGGCACAGAAGTTCTTGGTCCACCCCTCGAGGAGACCGCGCACGCCCTTGGGGTACATCCGGAAGTTGATCAGATCCGCGCCCAGCCTGATGTTCACGGTGAGTCCCGCATCCTGATATCGCTGGGCCAACGCCACATCCTCGGCCACGTCCGTCCGGACGGATTGGTGGCCGCCCACTCGCTGATAGTCGGCGAACGTGGTGGCCAGCACCGGGCCAAAAGCACCGGTCGGGGGGGAGGAGTGACCGGCCCCAACACCCATGATGGCAATGACGTTGAACAGCGCCGACAGTTGCTCGTACGGCCTGACCGCGACGTGGTGTGGTTGCACAGACAGCAGCCCACCGATGTTGCGTTGTTGGCCCGTCACCACGTCGAGCGCTCCGGGTGCCATGCGGACGTCGGCGTCGATGAAGACCAGTTGGAGATCACCCCCTTCGTCCGTGGTCAATCCCAAGAGCCGCTGTGCTGCAGCCACCCCGTTCCAGCACGCCCAGCTCTTGCCGGTCCAACCAATCGGTAGGTCTGGGGCCCCAACCACGACGACTCCATCCACGGCGTTGGCGATTGAAGCGGTCTGGTCGGTGGAGTGGTCGTCCACCACGATGATCAACGGTGTGCGCGTCGCGGCCCGGTCGGCGGTCAGATCCATGAGAAGCCCGCCGAGGCTTCCCGCTTCGTTGCGGGCCGGGATGATGATCGCTCGTTGCAGTCCCGCAGGGGTTGCGGCTGCCGGAGCGTGAGCGACTGGTTCGATACCTGCTGCCAGCACCCGTGGGCGCCCGAAGACCACCCAACCCAAGACCCAACCCGTCACACAGAAGACGATGGTTGCCGTCATGAATCCGTCACCATGCGCCCTGGGCTGCGCAGCGTGCAATTCGCCGGTCCGGTCGCGTTGAAATCATCACCACCGAAACCCGACAGCCGTGTTGATCCCAAGAGCGCTCATGGGTCAGCAGACTACGTGCGAGCCGCATGACTCAGGTGAAGGCAGCGGACACGAGCCATTCGTAGGTGATTAGACGTCGAGGTTTGGCTGATTGTCGCCACCCTGGCGGTTGGGGCTATCCGGTCGCTCTGGCTGTGGTTTCTGCGGGAGCGTCCTCACCGTCACAAGATTTCGGACCTGGGCGTCGTTATCAGGGGGAAGTCGAGCAGCAGTCATGAACTCATCAATGCTCCAGAAGCCTCCGAAGCGTTGACGTGCGACGATCGCACGCTCAGCCGATTCGACATCGAGCCCGGCGCGACCAAGAAAGTCGGCCAGCGTTGCGGTGTTCACATCGATCAATGCCTGGTCGTCGTGGCTACTCGGCCGTTCGCGTGCCGCAGCGGTTCCGGCATTTGGTCTCGCCGGAGACGGTGGACGAAGAACTGATGTTGGTGGGGGAGGAAGGGGCGCATGGCTGGAGTACTGGTTGGCAGTTCCTTGACCGCCGACGGCGCCCGCCGCTCCCCACGTCGGGACCGCTGAAGCAGCGCCGTTCGAGCCAGCCGCAGGGCGTGACGAACTGTCTGCGCCGGCTTTGAATCTGAGCCAAGACCGATTGATGGCAAGCGCGTGCACGAACCCGCCTGCCCAGACGCCAAGTGCCAAGAACATACCGACCTTCGATTGCCATCTCGACGAATCAGCTGTGCCGTCAGGAAGCCGCGGACCCGACCCGGACAATGCCATAAATGCGACAGTCGCAGCGCCGTAACCACCTGCGGCGATCAGCCAAGACCGGCGCTTCGCAGAGATACCGACGTAGAGGAACGACGCCCACGTGAAGCAGCAGCAAAACAGGGTCCCGGCAATCCAAACCGAGTTTCTGAGACGCCAGTTTTGGTCGCTCAGTAGTTCCTCAGCTGTTGTCACCCGTCGTTCCCGACCGGTTCTTCGTGCTTTTCCAGGAGCGTGACCCTCCCCACAGGTGCACCATCAACTCGCCTCGGTGGAAGACGGCCACCGAGGCCCCACCCCCGAGTGGTTTGGGATTGTAGTCCGCTGGCAATCGACGATGGATCCGCCATGACATCCGTGAGGAACGTCTCCCGGACGCCGTCGAGTTCGCCTTGGGAGAACGGCAGCAGTTCGATGACGTGGAGTCGGCCGGTGAGCGATTGGGCAGCCCTCGCCGGCGCGTCGAACCTGGTCGAACCGGTGTCGGTATGTGGTCAGTGGCCATCCGCCCCCGGTGTGGTCGCTCGCGTTGCGCCGCAGGCAGCCAGTCGACAGCCCTCATGTGGTGAGGTTCGGGAAGCACTGATGGCGGGCGAGGCGGTCCTGCCAGGCATCGTGATGCAGGAGGCGCTCCAGACTCTGAGCGAAGGTCGAGTCAAGGACGGGATCGTTGCCGAGCTTGAAAATTGCCGCTGTTGGTTGCGAGTCGATCCGACCACCGGCAGGCCACCGAGTTGTACACAACGTGCCGCACGAGGGGAGTCAAGGTGGGCACGGTTGATGCGCTGATCGCCGGGCTGTGCCTGCGCCGGGACCTCGGTCTGCTCAGCGCCGATCGAGACTTCGAGCACATGGCGCGGTTCACCGAACTGAAGCTGTGGCGTCCCGACCCCGTGGATCAGCCGGAATGATCCCACGGCCAACGGGGTCGATGAGCGGGTGACCCTGAGGTCAGCGAGATCCGTCCGGCACGCGCTGCAGCGATCTGGTCGCGCTCTTCGACGTAGGCGCGAATGGCGGCGAGCTACCCATCGTGCTCGCATCATCCGGCAGACCAAGGCCTCCTGCAGGCCGTCCACCAATAGGTGACGGAGCGAACGTGGGGAGCGCTGAGCGGGCACTGCGGTCATGGCCGGCCGGGTTCACGAGCAAAGCCCAGACGTATGCCGACCTGTTCGCCCAGCCAGGCCGGCAGTCGAGTGAGTTCCGAAGAGCACTGTGGCGAGACTGGTTTGCATTCGATGACTGGTCTCTGCGTGACGGAAGTGGCGAGGTGACATCGAAGGCGTCCACGTCGACAGCTACCTGCCGCACCAGTCCGAACTCGGAGACAAGCTACGCCTGAAGGTCGAGGTGCTCGCAGCCCACACCGACGATCTTGGGCATGGCAAGTGGCGCCTGCTCACCATCACCGCTTTCGAGCTGCTCGTACCTCCAGCTGGCCTGAACAAGCAGCAACGCAGGCAGATCGACCGGATGCGGCGGGACTGGGATGACGCTGTCTCTGATGTCGTGGCCCCGATTGAACGCTCGCGGCCAGAAGTGCTGCTTCGGCGGGGTGCTGACGAGGCGACGACGTCAGCTTCCATGCCATGGCAGACGAAGTCGTGGTCAATCCTCCCGCCTTTACCGGCGAGCCAAGGCGACGCGGAGGACGGCCACCATTGGGGGAGGGAGCGTCCCGGGTCGCCCAAGTCCGCTTGTCTGCAGCCGACTACGAGGCGGTTGTCCGGGCGGCAAAGTCCCGGAGTGAGTCGCTCAGCGAGTTTCTCCGTCGTGCAGCCCTAGAGGCCACCCGGGTGACCTGATACACCGACACTGCATCCCGTCCAAGGCTTGATGTCGAGTCCACCTGGCCAGGAGGTGGTGCCGGAGACCTCGTCGGCGGAGACACGGCCGAACGTGTCGGCCAGCACCTACATCGAGTCGGGATCGCTCGGGTCGGTACCAATTTCGACCGCCATACGTTCCAGCCCGTCCCGGCGTGGCGGGGGAACCAAGTCGAGGTCGCCGGGCGAAGGGTGATCGTGGTCGTCGTAATCGTGGTCGTGTGCGTCAATCGTGGCCAGGCATTCGGCCGTCACCGACGCGGGCCACCCCTTGTGGCGATGACAGAACTTGACCCACTCGCTGAGCACCGGGTTGAGGAACTCGTCGGCCTCGAGGTTCTCTGTCGCCACGTCGCCAAAGCGGAGCAAGAACCCCTCGACCACCATGGGCGACCAGCGGTATCGATCGCCGCCGGCAAAGCGCTCGCTGTAGTGGATGAACAGCTCGCAGAACTCGCCGACATCGTGGGCAAAGCCGGGATCGCCTTCGAACCCGATGGCGGCGGCGACCCCGTCGGCGTTGAGGAAGTCGCGGATCATTGCCTCCTGCACCTCATCGTTCGCCGGGGTCGGTTCCGGCGGCTCGATCGACGGCAGGCCCGCCAGCGTCTGTTGGGCAAGCGGGGCGTACACGAAGTAGTCGTCGGCGATCGGGCGGTCCTCCAACATCTCGGTCATGGCCATGGCCTCGAGGAGACGCCCGACGACCTCCTCGACCGGCATGGGCTCGATGTGGCGGATCACGTCGGTCCGACAGGCCGGCTCGTCCGGGTCGGCGGGCCATGGGGTGCCGGGCGTGAACCAACTCCGGTACTCATCCATGGGGGTAACGATGAACTCCACTGCGAACGGCCCATCCTCAACGGCGATGCTGCCGAAGAGCACCTGGTCGGGCCACCCGCCGGGCCAGTGCAGCTCGACGCCCACGCACGACAGATCCCCCAGGTCGTCGTAGCTGTGCCACCCACCCGACGCAGTGGCGTTCCACACAGCGTCGGCCCAGTCGGGCCGGCCGACCTTGGCCTCCAACTGCGCCACCCGCACTTCCAGCTCCGGCCGAGCCTCCTCGGTGCAGAACGGCAGGCAGGGGCGGATGCAGTCGACATACCGCGCGTCGGGAGCGAGCCGTTGACTCTCGGTCAGTGCGAAGGCGACGGTAGTCAACATCTCGTCGGCGGCTCCCGGCGGGCCCTCGCCCAGCAACTCGCTCGGCCGCAGCCCGGTTTCTCCGCCAGGCATGGGATCATCGTCGGCGATCAGATTCACCAGGCCGACCAACTCACAGGCCAAGAACTCGACATCGGCAGGATGGTCGTCTCGCAGAGGGCTGAGCTGTGACGCGAACGTCGCGAACAGGTTGATGGCGGCCGCCTCGGGGGAGCCATCGTCCGAGTCCGGCATGGCCGCAAGCGGCGAGTTTCGTGCGAATGGTCCGGCCGGTTGGAGACCGTCGCCGTCGCCGGGGGGAGTGCCCGGCCCACTCTGTTGGGGTTCATCTTTTTGGCGTCTCGGCATGGACCGATTCTGTCAGCCGGCGTCCGTTTGGTGCGAGGGCGCTGGACCGAGGGGCGACCCGTTGGGGATCAACTCCAGTCGTTGAGTTCGGCGAACGCCGCCA
>ERZ724527.8-NODE-8-length-111893-cov-8.827170_pt1 | contig 111893 bp, 103 predicted proteins | sample MGYA00376060_ERZ724527 | MGnify/ENA primary metagenome ERZ724527 (study PRJEB28724, sample SAMN07190886) | activated sludge metagenome | isolation source: activated sludge of sewage treatment plant in Hong Hong | place: USA: Christiansburg, Virginia | collected...
GTTGTTGCCATTGCGATCAATAGTGAAAAAGGGGTGAGGCCGCTGGACGCTTACGCTGCAACACCAATGCCCTATCATACAAAGCATTTTTTTTATGGCCTGTTAGCTCAGCAGCTAATTGTGCGCTTGCTTTTACAGGTAAATATTTTAAAAGTTTAAGCAATAAGTTATCCACTTCTTGTTGCGCAGCCAAAGCCGAATCGGCAGGTGCGCCCTCTACCACCAACACAATCTCACCCCGTTGCTGATTAGTGTCCGCCTCAACAAAATCACATAACTCGGCCAGTGTCATTTGTTTAATGGTTTCAAAGGTTTTGGTTAACTCACGCGCCAACACCACACGACGTTGCTCACCAAAAATAGCGCGCATATCTTGCACACATTCCAAAATACGATGCGGTGCTTCATAAAAAATCAGGGTGCGGGTTTCGTGTACTAAAGCTTGTAACTGACCTTGGCGTGCGGTAGTTTTTGCCGACAAAAAGCCCTCAAAACTAAAACGGTCACTGGGTAATCCTGCGGCAGATAAGGCAGCAATCGCTGCACACGCCCCTACTACAGGCACAACTTGAATCTTTGCTTCATGTGCTGCTGCCACCAACCGATAACCAGGGTCACTAATTAAAGGCGTACCCGCATCCGAAATTAAGGCAAGGTCATCACCTGCCAATAATTGGCTAATTAAATGTTGAGTTTTGCCTGCTTCGTTATGGTCATGTACCGCCACTAAATGGGTATTTATACCTAAATGTTGTAAAAGTCGTGCCGAATGTCGTGTATCCTCAGCAGCAATGCGTGCAACGCGGCCTAAAACCTGTATTGCGCGCGCGCTAATATCATCGAGGTTGCCAATTGGGGTGGCAACCACATAAAGTATGCCCGTCATATTTAGGAACTCTTCAATGTCGTGGATTCGTTATTTTGCCTATGCCTTGTGTTGCTACACTAGCAGTGTCATGGCCACCGAAACCAGTGTTTTATTACCGTTAGGTGGTTCTACCGAAAAAGCAGCCGAAAATATTCGTAATGGACTGTTAGCAGGCTATTATCATGCGTTATCTACTAGCGCAAGCACTCAAGCTCCGTTGCTACGATTTTATGATACAACGGCTATTAATAATATAGATAGCCTTGTGCAGCAAATCAGTGCCAATAGCCAACAAATCATTGGCCCTTTGTTAAAAGAACACGTGGCTGAGGTATTGGCTAATCCGCCAAGTATTCCTGTTTTGGCCTTAAACCGTATAAACAATAATCAATACGCCTCAATATGGCAATTTGCACTTGCACCCGAAGAAGAATTTGAACCACTTATTCAACTCATACAACAAGAAAATATTCAAAAAATAAAAATCATTGGCGCAAATGACAACAACAGCAAACGCCTACAAACAGGCTTTGAGCAAGCATGGATTGCTAAAAATGGCGTATTGTTAGCCAGTTATACCCTATCGGCTACAAGCAAAGAAGAGTTAGAACAAAGCGTTAAAACCTTATTAGCACAGCCTGATATTAACGATGTACAAGGCTTTTATTTGGCGAGTCCACAGTATGCACAACAAGTCATTGCACTGTTAAACTTTTATCAACGTAATCCTGTGCCTATTTATAGTGCCTCTCAAGCCTATGATGCCGAAAAATCTCAACTTGAACGTCAAGACCTTAACGGCTTACGCTTTTGCGGTTTACCGTGGGTAATCACCCCCGAAAAATGGGTTATCAATCAAAAAGTACGCCAAGTGGTTACGCCAGACTCTAGTAGTTATGACCGTTTATTAGCCTTTGGCGCAGATGCGTGGTCAATTAGCCAACAACTCAAACAAACACAACCGTTTACCCTTGAAGGCCGAACAGGTTTACTCACCATCAATGCAGGACAAGTAAAACGCACGCCTTTGTGCGCTAAGGTGACTTATGGAAAAGCCCAAGCCTTTAACACAACAACAGGGACAACAAGCCGAGAACCGAGCTTGTGAATTTTTACAACAGCAAGGCTTAGAGCTTATTTGCCGTAATTTTTATTGCAAAGGCGGTGAGCTTGATTTAATCATGCAGCATCATGATATGTTGGTTTTTGTGGAGGTGCGTTATCGGCGCAAGCAAGATTTTGGCGGTGCAGTCGCCTCTGTCACACGAAGCAAGCAACAAAAAATGATTATTGCGGCACGCTATTTTTTACTCACTCAGCCCCAATTTGCCCATTATGGAGCGCGTTTTGACGTAATTGCTATTGATAAGCATATAAACGCACCCATAAACTGGATACCTGCCGCTTTTTTAGTTAATTAGGAGCTCTCATGCTAAAAGTCGTTGTATTAAGTACCGCACTTGCTTTAACCACTACCCTTACAGGCTGCGCTCAATTATTAGCTAACGCGTCTGGCTCTGAACCCGTAGGCAAAACCAGTGCCGAACGTACTTTAAGCCAGCGTATCGAAGACATGAGCATCGAGCGCACCGCATCCATTAACTTGTATAAAACCAATCCAGAAGTTAAAAATAGTCATGTGGTTTTTATGAGCTTTCACAGCAGCGTATTAATTGCAGGGCAAGTTTCTAACGCCTTACAAAAGCGTCAAGCCGAAGAGGTATTACGCAATATTGGTGAAGTCAATAAAATACACAACGAACTCGTTGTTACGCCTAATATCAGCTCATATTTAAGTCGTGCTAAAGACAATGTGCTACAAATGCAGCTTGGTGGCAAACTAACATTTTTGGAGGGCTTTCCGAGTAGCCAAGCTAAAATTTTAGTTGAAGATGGCACTGTATATTTAATGGCTAAACTCACCAAAGCTCAAACACAACAAGCCGTTGATGTAATTAAAACCATGCCCGACATTCAAAAACTGGTTAAGTTAGTGGATTATTTAGACTAGAGGCTGTTGACGTTTGAGCTGATTGCCTATTTTGACTGAATTTTAAGCACATTATGCTATTCTTCCCTCACTCTAGCTCTCTCCCACAGGGAGAGAGAACTCCCTCTCCCGTTGGGAGGCGACTGCAAGGATGCAGGAGATAGAGCAACGCATGGATCTGTTGCCGAGGGTTGGGGTGAGGGCCAAATCAAAACAACACCTTACTTAACCACCGTTAAAGTAGGTCGTTTGGGTTTAGGGGCTTCTTCTGCTTTAATAGGTGCTTTGGTATCAGTAATGACTGGCTCTGCTTGTTCTTGCTCGGCAAACTCATCATGGTTATCAAAAAACATGCCTTGACCATTTTCACGGGCATAAATCGCTAATATTGCCACCATTGGCGCAGACACATTGGTTGGCAAACCACCAAAACGCGCCGAAAAACTTAATCCTTCGTTACCAATTAACAAATCTTTTACCGCATGAGGCGCAACATTTAACACGATTTTGCCATCTTTAACATGCTGTTGCGGCACGCGAGAATAGGTATTCATCGCATCAATGACAATATAAGGTGTGGCGTTGTTATCGACCAACCATTCATACATGGCTCGGACTAAGTAAGGGCGGCTAGGTGTCATAATGGTTTCTCTTTAGCGCATATTTTTTTCGGCAGGACTTAGACTTTGTACAAAGGCTTCTCTGGTAAAAAGTCTATCCATATACCGTAACAAAGGACGACAAGGTTTTTCTGGTAGTTCAATTCTTAATTGCGGCAACCGCCATAAAATGGGTGCAAGCATAATATCAACCATCGAAAACTCATCACTCATAAAAAAAGGCTTTTCTACAAAAATAGGAGCAATGCTAATTAAACTTTCGCGCAGGTTTTTACGCGCAGCAAGCACTTTTTCGTCATCATCATCATGCAAAATCACGTCCACTAAGCTACACCAATCACGCTCAATACGATAGGCATACTGGCGTGTTAAGGCGCGCGCCACAGGGTATGATGTCAATAAGGGAGGATGAGGAAAACGCTCATCTAAATACTCCATAATTACTTTAGTTTCGTATAAACAAACATCTCTATCAACTAAGGTTGGCAAACTATTATAAGGATTTAAGTCAGCTAAATCTTCGGGTTTATGTTGAGGATCAATAGCAATTATTTCTACCGTTGTTTCTTTTTCTGCTAATACAAAACGAATACGATGACTATAATGGTCAGTTGCGTCCGAATACAAGGTCATGCCTGCGGCACGCCGATTTACTAACCCCATAGATAAGCACTCCTTTAATTGTATAACTTATACTGTATTTTAACACAAAAAAAAGGGCAACCTACGGCCACCCTCTTTTTCAAGAATTTACCTGCTTACTTTACATCTTTCCAATATTCTTTATTCAAGAAATAGACTGGCCAAAAGAAAATAAACAAGAAGCCAAGTACCCACCAGCCTAAACTTTCACGCTGAGTACGGCTTGGTTCAGCCATGTAGGTCATAAAGTTAACGAGATCACCCACCGCTTCTTTATAACCTTCAGGGCCTAACTCTTGCTCTAAACTATCCAATACATGAGGCATTGCCACGTCTTTAAAGACGCGGTTATTAACACCCCAAGGACGCTTATCATCTGGATAAAAATTAAGCAAATAACTATAAACCCAATCTGGACTACGGAAGCGAGTTTCTAAGCTCAAGTCAGGTGGAGCATTACCAAACCATTTAGCTTGATCTTTATGGTTTACTTTAGTATCGATGCCGTCACCAATTTTATCGGTGGTAAACATCATGTACTCTTCAACCAATTTAGGGTCAATCTCTAAGTCTTGTGCCATGCGTTCATAGCGCAAATATTTTGCAGAGTGACAGCCCAAACAGTAGCTAATAAAAACTTTAGCTCCGTTTTGCAAAGAGGCTTTGTTGTGTAAATCAACAGGTGCTTTTTCGCACTCATGTAAATCACCACAAGCACCGCCGCCACTCGCCATAGCTAGCGCAGGACTTAACATTAACGCGAATAATAAAAAGAACTTTTTCATTAGTGCGCTCCTCCAGTCACTCGCTTAGGTGGCTGCTTACACGTTTCAATTGAGGTGTAAATCGGCATTAACAAGAAGAATAAGAAGTATGTGACGGTTAATATTTGTGAAATCACTGTTTTAATTGGGTCAGAAGGTACTGCACCTAAATAACCTAAACCAACAAAGCTAACCACAAAAATACCCAACCATAGTTTGCTCATCCAACCTTTGTAACGAATCGACTTAACGGGACTCTTATCCAACCAAGGTAAAACAAACAGAATGGCAATCGCGCCACCCATGGCAATTACACCACCTAATTTAGAAGGAACAGCACGCAAAATCGCATAAAACGGCGTGTAGTACCATACTGGTGCAATGTGTGGCGGTGTTTTTAAGGGGTTAGAAGGCTCAAAATTGGGCTTTTCTAAGAAGTAACCACCACCATCTGGGAAGAAGAATACAACTAACGAGAAAATCGCCAAAAACACCACAATACCAACCAAATCATGCACAGTGTAATAAGGGTGGAATGGAATACCATCTAAAGGGATACCGTCTTTGCCTTTCACTTTTTTAATGTCAACGCCATCAGGATTATTAGAGCCCACATGATGTAACGCCACTAAGTGAACAAACACCAAACCGACCAATACTAAAGGAATCACGGCAACATGAATCGCAAAGAAACGGTTTAGGGTTGCACCCGAAATCAAGAAGTCACCGCGCACCCATGTAACGAGCGCATCGCCAACCACAGGAATAGCACCAACAAGGTTAAGAATAACTTGTGCGCCCCAATAAGACATATTGCCCCAAGGTAACAAATAACCAAAGAAACCCTCGGCCATTAAGCACAAATAAATCCCCATACCAATTAACCACACTAATTCACGCGGTTTTTGGTAAGAGCCATACAGTAAGCCACGAAACATGTGCAAATACACCACCACAAAAAACGCTGACGCGCCCGTTGAGTGCATATAACGTAATAACCAACCGTACTCTACGTCACGCATAATGTATTCGATAGAATCAAATGCGCCATCCGCTGTGGGGCTATATAACATCGTCAACCAAAAGCCAGTTAGCAATTGATTAACCAACACCACCATCGACAACACACCAAAGAAATACCAAAAGTTAAAATTCTTGGGTGCGTAATATTTAGACATATGGTATTCATAGGTTTCGGTCGCGGGAAACCGCGCATCAACCCATGACATCAAATTAGAAAGCATCTTATTCATTAAGCTTCCCCTATCATGACAACACTGTCGCTCAAATATTTATAGGGTGGAACTTCTAAGTTTAGCGGTGCAGGAACACTCTTATAAACACGACCTGCCATATCATAGGTAGAACCATGACACGGACAGAAGAAACCACCACGCCAACTTTGACCTAGATCAGCAGGAGCGACTTCGGGACGATACAAAGGGGAACAACCCAAATGTGTACAAATCCCTACTAAAATGATGTATTCCTCTTTTCCTTTGGGAGTACGGTATTCATTCTTAGCAAAATCTGGCTGTACTGACTCTTCAGACTGAGGGTCTCGCAAATCAGCTGCAACTTTACCTGATTTTATGTCTGACAAGACTTCTGGCGTGCGACGTACAACCCATACAGGCTTACCGCGCCACTCAACAACCATTTGTTGACCTAGCTCAAGTTTACTAATATCCGCCGTTACGGCTGCACCAGCTGCTTTAGCTTTGGCACTCGGATTCCAAGATTTTACAAACGGAGTTGCTACAAAGGCTGCACCCACTGCTCCAACAGCAGCAGTTGTACCAATTAGCATCCGTCGGCGACTATGGTTTACGCCGTCAGTACTCATTCACGTACTCCCCAAAACAAGCACAAAGAGGCCGTGCAGCACATCACCACAAAGCCCACCAAAAAACCTCGTAAGTCTAAAGAATTTAACGTGTTGTTACAAGAAAAAACCACATAGACACAAAGGTTTTGATGTTAAGAGGCTATTTTAAATTATTTTCTTAACACTCGGAAACAACAAACCCCAGACAAGCTGGGGTTTGTTGATAAGAGCCAATCGTAAACGATTAACGCTTGGAGTATTGCGGACGCTTACGCGCTTTACGCAAGCCAATCTTTTTACGTTCAACTTCACGCGAGTCACGGGTTACAAAACCAGCCTGACGTAAAGAAGTTTTTAAAGTTTCGTCGTATTCTACCAATGCACGGGTAATACCATGACGAATTGCACCTGCTTGACCACTCATACCACCACCAGCAACGGTGATGAAGAAGTCAAACTTGCTAACTGCATCAATCAACTCTAATGGTTGACGAACAATCATACGCGACGTTTCACGCGCGAAGTATTGGTCTAAAGATACATCATTAACCGTAATAGTACCCGAACCTGCTTTTAAAAACACACGGGCTGTAGCAGTTTTACGACGGCCAGTGCCGTAGTTAGTTGTTGCTGTCATAATTCACCCGTTAGATATTCAAAGCTAAAGGTTGTTGAGCCGTATGAGGATGCTCAGCACCACCATACACTTTTAATTTGCTGAACATAGCATAACCTAAAGGACCTTTAGGTAACATGCCTTTAACAGCTTTCTCAATAACTTGTTCTGGGGCTTTAACAATCAATTTATTAAAGTTAATGCCTTTGATACCACCGGTATAACCCGAGTGACGCCAGTACATTTTTTGCTCGCCCTTGTTGCCAGTCACAACAATATTGCTCGCATTAACAACAATAATATAATCACCCGTATCAACGTGCGGGGTATATTCTGGTTTGTGTTTACCACGTAAACGGCTCGCGATTTCCGAAGCTAAACGACCTAGCGTTTTGCCTGATGCGTCAACCACATACCAGTCACGCTTCACCGTCTCCGGCTTGGCACTGAATGTTTTCATTGCTACAACGCCTTTTTAAAATTCAAAATATAGACAACAGGACTTAGGCAAAACATGGGAGCCAGTGGGATTAGCCGCGCAAGCCCTAACAAATCTAGGCCTACACACTGCTTTGCAGCTATTGTTTTTTATAATTCACAAAAACAATAGAGCGTAAGTCGCAAAAATAGAACGCGAATCTTACTCAAGACAGCCCATTTTGACAACTAAAAGATGCACTCTTTTTGCAATTATTGCCTTTTAAAGCCAAAAAACACCTTAAATGCTTAGTTTGATGGCTGATAACTCAGCAAATGCCGTGCATGTTGCCCATGTTGTAGCAACCACATTTCTTGAAAAGTACGTCGCGCCGCCCAACCAACATCTTTAATAAAACTAGCATTAACGACTGCACCCACTGCCGCACCAATCATAGGAACAATGGTTAAAGCTTTACGCTTAGTTAAATTAATACCTAATTGTGCCGCTAAATCTTTTATAGCAAACACTAAAGCTTCTTTACCCATTGTCGCAAAAGCGGTTTGTTGAATTTGCGCCCATGTTTGTTGCTGTAACATTTGTTTAATCGCTACTAAGCTCACTAAAGCCGCTTCTTTTTCTTTAAGTGAGTTTGCACTAGCCACACCAAAAATACGCAATACGACTTGTCGCCCTTCTTCACCTTTTAATTCAAAGCCATAACACAAGGCAGTTTGATAAATCGTGCGTAATGCCAGAGTCATTAAGGTAGGAATATCTACTGCAACACCAATCAGACCGCTAGCACCTGTAACACCACCTTCTGCGGCAGCCATAGCAATAGCTCTATCATGGGTGGTATTGGCCAAAGTGTCACACAAGGCTAAATTTACATAAAACAACTCGCCAATATGAGAAATATTAGCCTGTTTAATAATGGCATCTGGATTAGCTAACTTTTCACCTACACTACAGGCTGCTTCTAAAGCGGCATGTAAAGCTGATTGAGGAATCACCATATCGACTAATTTTGTGGCTGGCGTAAATGCCATACCTAACAACACCGAAGACAATTTAGGTGACTGCCCTTGCCACACTTGAATGGCTTTAATTTGTTGTTGTTCGTAGGACATAACATATACCTCACTAGGCTTCGACTCCGCTCAGCCAGCAAAAGCTGTTCCCTGAGCGGAGTCGAAGGGAAAACCAAACATCAATGGGCTTTAAGGCAAATGGGGCAACTGCAAATACTCTTGCGACTGCATCTCTTGCAAGCGACTGCGGGTACGCTTTATCTCAAAGTTTAGACGACCACCTGCATACATGTTATCAATACTTGCTTGGGCGGTAATAATAAGTTTGACCTGACGGTCATATAACTCATCAACCAAATTAATAAAACGCCGTGTTGAGTCATCATTGGTTTCGCCCATTAACGGAACATCACTTAACAGAACAGTGTGATATTCACGCGCAATCTCGATATAGTCTGAGGCACTGCGTGGTTTTTCGCATAATTCGTTGAAGGTACACCACAAAACATCTTCGGTACGTGCTTTAACCATCACATCACGCGCATTAATCATAATACTGTCATGATAGATGTGTTTGCCGTGTGCTAAGTCTTCAAAACATTGTTGCAAAATTTGTTGAGCTGCTGCATTTAATGGGTAGTGATACAACTCAACATGGGTTAAAACACGCAAGCGGTAATCAATACCAGAGTCTACATTTAACACCTGACAATAGTTTTTTACTAAGGCAATAGCAGGCAAAAAGCGTTCGCGTTGCAAGCCATTTTCGTACAATCTATCAGGAATAATATTACTGGTAGCAACGAGGGTTACGCCACGTTGAAAAAGCTGCTCAAACAAGCCTTTTAATAACATCGCATCGGTAATATCTGTTACAAAAAATTCGTCAAAACAAATCACCACCGCATCGGCATGAATCCGCTCTGCCACTAACTCAAGTGGATTTTTTTCGCCTTTAAACTCATTTAACTCTTTATGAACCCGTTGCATAAAACGATGAAAGTGCATTCGTATCTTACGTCTAAACGGCAGTGCATCAAAAAACAAATCCATTAAATAGGTTTTGCCGCGCCCTACACCGCCCCACAAATATAAACCATTAACGGGCTGCTGCAATTTTTTGGCGAGCTTAAAACGCTTTAAGCCTTTTTTGGTTTGGGTATCTTGATAGCGCATAACCAAGGCATCGTAAATACGCTGTAGTTCATTGACGGCAGCTAATTGAGCAGGGTCAGGCTGAAACGTGCCACTGGCTAAATCTTGTTGATAACGTGCTAAAGGGCTTAAAAGTTTAACCGAGTGAGGCATATAAGTTTTCCAATAAAGATTGACGTAATTCGACTAAACGTCCATGAAAAAAATGACTACATCCCTCAAAGTTAATAATAGGTAATTGCTGTTGTGCTGCCCAATCAAATACCTGTTGTGCTGGCACAACTTCATCGGCATCGCCTTGTATGATGAGGCTTTGTTGAGTAGGCAGCACAAGCTCATTAAAGGGATAATGATGTACAGGCGGCGCAAGCAAATACAACTTTTTTAAGCTCATGTGTGTACTTGCCAAACGCGATACGGCCGCGGCAGCCACATACGAGCCAAAAGAAAACCCTGCTAAGTATAGTTGAGAGGCTTGGGTTTGTTGCTTTGCCCATGCAATGACAGCAAGCAAATCATCGACTTCGCCCTGTGCATTATCGTGTTTGCCCTCACTGTGGCCAACACCACGAAAGTTAAACGAAACACAGGCAATGCCCAGTTCTTTAAAAGCACGTACAACGGTAGTCACGACTTTGTTATCCATCGTACCACCAAACAAAGGATGAGGATGACACACAACGGCGACTTGCTGTGCGAGGGCTTGTGTAGGCAGCGTTAAACGCACCTCAATGCGCCCTGCCTGACCTTGTACATAGCTTGTTGCAGACATTTTGTGACTCCATAACTATTTTGGGTGTGAATGTTATAGACTAGCGGACTGAGTGCCAAGATTAAACGCTGCAAGAAAATAAACTTAGGGGGAATTATGGAGTGGTTATTGTATATCGGCATTTTTGCGTTGGGTGTCGCTGCGGGTTATGGACTACATATTTATCGCAATCGTGATAGCCGCATTCGTGAGCTAGAAACCCACTTGACCTCTATTCAAGGCAAATACGAAACGTATCAACAAGCAGTGACTGAGCATTTTTCGCATTCGGCACAGTTAGTTAACAATTTAACTAATTCGTATCGTGAAGTGCATGAGCATTTGCAAAAAGGGGCTAACGATTTATGTGCCGACAATAAACGTCATAGCGCACAAAATCCTGCACAATCTTTTTTGAGTTTAGAAGCGTCTAAAGATGCTTTTCCTCAACCCGCTACGCTTAAAGACGATAAGTTTTTAGCTCCCATTGAGCCGCCTAGAGATTACGCACCTAAAAGCCCAAGTGATAAAGGTATGCTAGATGAAGATTATGGTTTGAGTAAGTAAAAAAGCCCGCAAAAGCGGGCTTTTTTATATAACATCAACAATTAAGAATCAGTTATATTCGATACGCCCAAACTATCTTGGAGGAACATATTCGCCATTCATAAACCTGCATTGTTCTTGATTTGGAGGATAAACATCCTGTTTTTTAATCCAAAGCTGACCACTCATTGTTTGAACAAGCACTATATTTGCTTTAACGTCTATGATTAGGCCACAATGTGAGTCATCACCTGATTTTAAATTTTTTCTAAAACCAATTAAGTGCTTTTGTTGCTCTTTTTTAGCTTTTTGCTCATTGGCATGTATGCGCTTTTGTCTTACTACATTTTCTGCATATTGCTTTACTTGTTCATCTAACTCTATTTTGTAACGTTTTTCTTCTTCTTGGTAGCGGGCTTCATTTTTTTTAGTTTCAGCTTCTCTTTTAAGTCTCATTTCTTCTATAGACGCAATCTCATTTATATGGTCTTTGTAATATTGCCGTATAATAGAGTCTTCTGAACTTTTCAGCGACTCACCAGTGCGTATCGAAACAAAAGCCCCTATTTTATTTGCCTCAAAAAGCCACGAAAAATAGAAAGTATTCTTATCCTCACTAACCGATGCACATACGCCAGCTAACTCCCTTAATTTGTCCCAACTCTTCACAGACCAGCTACCTGTTGGATACACCCTAGCTCTTGCATTTTCTTGATTATCAAAACGGGGGACAAAAACAACTTTAAAATCACTAAAATATGGTTTTATATGACGATCAACATCATCGTAACCATAGGAGGTTGCAAACTGTATGTCTATGCCAAATTTTTTTATATTTTCTGATGAAATACCCATGCTTTTTGTTAAATACTCCTCTGAATACTTTAGCGTGGGTTGCGTATTTAAATCATCTATAAAATTACCTGCAAGATAAATTTTACCGCCACTTTCTGTACAAATAGTATTAAATATAGAGACTATTGATGTTATATGAGTAACATCTTTGTCCAAGTTTGGCAGCAGTGCCACATAATCAGGATTATTAGTATCTTTCCATAATGGTCTTTTTTCACCATCAAACTTTTGAATAAGACTCAAAACATAAGCATCTACGCCTTGCCCTGCTTCTCGCTCTGGAATATATGGCTTCGGTTTACTAAATAGAAAAGCATATGTAGTTTGAACACAGAAAATCTGCACCACAAATACACCTAATAATAAAACTGTTAATTGCACTCTCACTATTAAAACTCCTGTAATTTATATAAGCATTTGTGAAGGGTGCAAAAACTGCACCCTAGCAAGCAAAAATAGTTTACTTAGCCGAATGGCCTTTTAATTCCACTTTAGCACGGTCTTCTTTAGCAATGCCTGCATAATAAGCACGTAACACTTCTAACACTTCGGGACGACTAAAGTTTTCGGGAACTTCTTCATCTTCCGACAACGCTTTACGCAATTTTGTACCCGACACTTTAACGTGGTTATGTTCTTCGTGTGGGCAAGTTTTGGTCGAAGCCATGCCACCACACGCATTACACCAAAACGTCCAATCAATTTTAAGTGGTTGGGTAATTAAGGCATCTTTTGGCAATTCATCAAACACGTGTTGCGCGTCAAATGGCCCATAATAATCGCCCACGCCTGCATGGTCACGACCCACAATTAAATGTGAACAACCATAATTTTGACGGAATAAAGCGTGTAACAAGGCTTCACGAGGGCCTGCATAACGCATATCTAAAGGATAGCCCGATTGCACTACGGTATCTTTTTTGAAGTAATTATCAATTAACACGCCAATCGCTTCTTGACGCACATCGGCAGGAATATCACCTGGTTTGAGCGCACCCAATAAAGAGTGAATCATCACGCCATCGCAAATTTCTACGGCAATTTTGGCTAGGTATTCGTGTGAGCGGTGCATTGGGTTACGTGTTTGAAACGCAGCAATAGTCTTCCAACCTTTTTCTTCAAACAAAGCACGGGTTTGTGCTGGTGTCATATAAGTATCGGCATACTTAGTAGGAAACTCACCTTGCGATAATACTTTGACTGTGCCTGCCAAGTTAATATCGCCCTGCTCCATGACCATTTTTACGCCAGGATGGGCGGCATCCGTAGTACGAAAAACTTCTTGGCATTCCAAGGTTTTGTCGATGCTGTATTTTTCGCTAACGGTCATCGTTCCCATGATTTCCTTAGTTTCGCTATCAACAAGCGCAACATCTTCACCAATGGCAATGGTGTCTGCTGTGGCTGGAATCGTCGATAAAGTAATAGGAATTGGCCAAAACAAGCCGTTGCTTAACGTCATGTTAGTACAAACACTATGCCAGTCGTCTTTGCCCATAAAACCCGTTAAAGGCGTAAAACCACCAATACCCAACATAATTAAGTCGCCACTCTCACGCGAGCTAATTAAAACTTTTTTTAAGGATTGAGCGCGCGCTAATTCTGCGGCTAAAGCCTCACCTTCTAAAAGTAAGGGTACAAGCACATCGCTGCCGTGTGGTTTAACTAATGACATAATAATCCTCTAAAACTTGCAGAGCGTAGAAAAGGGGCTAATTATACGCATCTCTGTAAGGTGGGTTCTAGTGTAATGCGTAATTTGTGTGCTTAAACAGGATTTTCAATATCCACAAAAACATGTTCTATGCCTAATTTAGCTGCCAAAAACTCCCCTACCGCTTGCACCCCATAACGTTCTGTGGCGTGATGACCTGCGCCAAAATAATGAATACCAGTTTCGCGTGCCACATGCACAGTGGGTTCAGAAATCTCACCGCTTAAATATGCATCACAGCCCATTAACACCGCTTGTTCTATAAAGCCTTGTGCCGCTCCTGTACAAAAGCCAATTCTTTTAATTAATGGGTTAAAACCTACAATATGTATAGATTTTTGGCCTAAAACACGCTCACACAAACTAGCAAAATCAGTCGCCAACATCGCTTCATCTAATATGGCAATATTACCCACTTGTTTAGGATTATCGGGATATAACGCCTCGGTCATGCCTAAACCAAGTTTTTTAGCCAACTGCACATTATTACCCAACTCATGATGCGCATCTAAGGGCAAATGATAGGCAAATAACGAAATATCATGTGCTAATAAGGCTTTAAGACGCTTTTGTTTAATCCCAATCACACACGGATTTTCGTTTTTCCAAAAAAAACCGTGATGTACCAAAACAGCATCAGCTTGAAGCTCAATCGCTTTATCTATTAAGGCTTGGCACGCTGTCACACCCGTCACTACACGTTTAATATGAGCCCTACCTTCAACTTGTAAACCATTAGGGCAATAGTCATTAAATAGGTGGGGTTTTAGAGTGCTTTGTAACAATTCGCTAAGTTGTGTTAAAGAGGCCATTATTTACTCTTAAGGTATTTTAGAATAAGACTAAGTATATTCTTCCCCGTGTTATATGGAATGATTTTTATGTCACACCCTCTTACGCGTCTTGTGATTGCTTGTAGTTTAGTCAGCCTTGTAGCGTGTCAGCCCAAAGAAAAAACCGAATCTGCTACGCCAACTCAAGTCACTTTAAGTCAAGAACGCCCTGTTGCGATTCAAGGCAATGCCAGTGGCGTGGTTTCTTATGCGCCTGCTGTTAAAGCGGCTGCCCCTGCGGTGGTCAATATTTTTACCACGCAAGTCGTTAAACACAATACTAATCCCCTCATGAATGACCCTGCCTTTAGACGTTTTTTTGAGTTTCATGGCTTAAATCAACAAGAATCAGAACCTCGTTCTGGTTTAGGCTCAGGCGTGATTGTGTCTAAAGACGGTTATATTTTGACTAATAATCATGTGGTGGGTAAAGCAACCGATATTGTCGTGGCCTTACATGATGGCCGCAAAGCCAAAGCCAAACTGATTGGTACTGACCCAGACAGCGATATTGCGGTGATTAAAGTAGATTTAAAAGATTTGCCTACTTTAGCTTTTAAAACATCGGCCAATGACGTAGGTGATGTGGTTTTGGCGATTGGTAATCCATTTGGCGTAGGGCAAACCGTGACTCAAGGTATTGTTTCGGCTTTAGGGCGAAATGGCTTAGGCATCAATGCATTTGAGGATTTTATTCAAACCGATGCCGCGATTAATCCGGGTAATTCGGGTGGCGCACTGATTGATGTGTCGGGTAATTTAGTGGGTATCAATACCGCGATTTATTCACGTTCGGGTGGCTCAATGGGGATTGGTTTTGCGATTCCTGCTCAGTTAGCGCAATCAGTCATGCTCGAAATTATTAGTCATGGCCAAGTGGTGCGTGGTTGGTTAGGAGTAGAAATTAAACAAGCAGACCAGAACTTTAACGAAGATGGCTCACTCAACAACAAAAAGAGTGACGGGGTATCTATTGCAGGGGTAATGCGTGGCGGCCCTGCGGCACAAGGTGGTATGCGTCCTAATGATATTGTGTTAAGTATCAATAATCAAAAAATGACGACAGCCAATCAACTTATGAATGCGATTGCCAAAGTTAAACCCAACACTAAAATACCTGTGGTGGTTAAACGTAATGGTCAAGAGGTAGAGTTAGAAATTACTATTGGAACACGTCCTCAAGCTGAACAACCCGAAGAGCAAGAGTAATTTTTAAACAAGCCTAAAAAAAACTTTATAATCTATTAGCTGGGCAAAATTGCCCAGCCTACCGCACTAAATATGACCCTACAAAATCAATGTTAATACTTCTACTAAAGCGTCATTTTCACTGGGTTTTCCCACAGTAATTCGCAAAAACTGCTCAATACGTGGCAATTTAAAATGGCGCACAATAATTGCTTTTTGACGTAACGCTAAGGCAATCGTCGCGGCATCATGTTGAGGATGACGCACAAAAACAAAGTTAGCAGCTGAGGGTAACACCTCAAACCCTAAGTTGCTTAACTGCGTGGCAAGTTGCTCACGACTATCGATAATAGCTTGGCAGGTTTGGGCAAAATAGACTTTATCTTCAAAAGCCGCCACTCCTCCTGCAATCGCTACTTTATCCATAGGGTATGAGTTAAAGCTATTTTTAACCCGTTCTAAGGCTTCAATTAAATGCGCTTGACCAATAGCCAAACCCACACGTAATCCCGCTAAAGAACGCGATTTAGATAGGGTTTGTGTCACTAACAATTGCGGATATTGATTTACTAAACTAATGGCACTTTGGCCACCAAAATCAATGTAAGCCTCATCGACAATGACTACGCTATGGGTGTTTGCTTGTAATAGTTTTTCAATATCTGCTAAAGGCAAGACACAGCCTGTAGGCGCATTGGGATTTGGAAAAATAATGCCGCCATTATTGGCATGATAATCGGCTACATTAATTTGAAATTGCTCATTTAAAGCAATGGTTTGATATTCAACCTCATACAAACCTGCATACACCTTATAAAAGCTATAAGAAATATCAGGAAACAAAATCGGTTTATTTTGCTTAAAAAAACTCATAAAGGCATGAGCCAACACTTCGTCCGAGCCATTACCCACAAACACTTGGTCGCGCTCTACACCATAATAATCAGCAATCGCTTGTTTGAGTGCTGTCGCATCAGGGTCGGGATACAAACGCAAACTTTCATTAACTGCGTCTTGCATGGCACTTAAGGCAAAAGGTGATGGCGGATAGGGGTTTTCGTTGGTGTTGAGCTTAATTAAATTAGCAACTTTAGGCTGCTCACCAGGTGTATATGGCACGAGTTCTCTGACGAGAGGACTCCAATAAGATTGATTGGTCATGTTGACAATAACACTCTAAAAATAAGCGCGTTTGCCCTCACCCCAACCCTCTCCCACAGGGCGAGGGGGTTCTCTCTCCTTTTAGGAGAGAGCTAGAGTGAGGTAAAAATAAAAGGCAAAAACTCTTTCTAAGCAGGTAGCCCGTGTGAAGTGACACATAACACAGGAACTATACTAATCAGGATTTTCCTATATTTCGCTATGCTGCATACAAGCTACAAAACTAAAATCAACTAAAAGCTAACCACTGCTGAGTTTTGCTATCCCAATAAGCAAGGCTGCTAAGGTTGATGTCGACTAATTTTAACCACACATCACTGCCCTTTTCGCCAGCACCTGTACTTATTAACAGCGAATCCTCTGTGACTTCCATAATCCAACCCTGCAACAAACGCCCATCTTGAGCAGATAAACGCTGTTGATTACCTGCTTGAGCAAATTGCACAAATTTATCGGCTAAGTCCATAAGTTATTCACCTTGTGCTTTTTAAGACTTACGCGGTTATCGCTTATTTGTTCACATTTCAATCGTTTTCAACGATTTTATGTTCGCAAAACGCGCTAATTTCAGCGAAATGCGTAAGTCATATTTTATCAATCATTCGATATTCAGCCGAGCGCGCATGAGCCGTTAAACCTTCGCCTCGTGCTAACACCGAAGCTACACCTGCTAAATGACTTGCACCCTGCGGTGAACAATAAATAATACTAGAGCGTTTCTGAAAATCATATACACCTAAAGGCGACGAAAACCGTGCTGTACCCGATGTAGGCAACACATGGTTAGGGCCTGCACAATAATCACCTAGTGCTTCGGGTGTGTAACGCCCCATAAAAATTGCCCCTGCATGGCGAATCTGTGGCAATAAGGCTTCGGGGTTATCTATAGACAATTCTAAATGTTCAGGTGCAATACGATTGATTAAATCGAGTGCTTGTTGCTGATTTTGCACCAAAATTAATGCGCCACGCTCAAGTAAAGACGCACGTGCAATAGGTGCGCGCTCTAAGGTAGGTAATAACTTTTCGATAGACTCTTCAACAGCCGTTAAATAATCGGCATCTTCGCTAATTAAAATGGCTTGGGCTTGTTCATCATGTTCGGCTTGCGAAAACAAATCCATTGCAATCCAATCCGCAGGTGTTTTGCCGTCACAATAAATCAAAATCTCGGATGGCCCTGCAATCATATCAATACCCACTTGGCCAAATACCAAGCGTTTTGCAGTAGCAACGTAACTATTACCCGGCCCAACAATTTTATCGACTTTAGGAATTGAGTCTGTACCATAAGCCAATGCCGCCACCGCTTGTGCGCCGCCTAAAGTAAAAACTTTATCTACCCCTGCCACATACGCCGCCGCTAACACTAATTGGTTGACTTCGCCACGCGGTGTAGGCACACACATAATGACTTCATTAACGCCTGCCACTTTAGCAGGAATAGCATTCATTAATACCGATGAGGGATAACTGGCTTTGCCACCGGGAACATAAATACCGACGCGGTCTAAGGGGGTAATTTGTTGCCCTAAAACAGTGCCATCTACTTCTTTATATTGCCAAGAGTCTTGTTTTTGCTTGCTATGATAATGACGAATCCGCTCGGCGGCAGTAGCTAAGGCGCTACGCTGCTCAGTATTTAAGCCATCATACGCTGCCAATAATTGCTCGGGCAAAATGGTTAGCTGGTTCATTGTTTGTGCCGACAATTGGTCAAAACGATGCGTATAGTCAAGCAGAGCTTCATCACCTTGGGTTTTGACACGCTCAATAATATCAACAACAGTTTGTTGTAACTGAGCATCATTAACCGAATCCCACGCTAATAAAGCGGATAATTGGCTGTCAAACTCAGCATCAAGGGTACTTAGACGGCGAATGGTAGTCATAAAATTAGCCCTCGGCATTAGGAGTAATAGCTTGGCTCAGTTGTTGTAACAAGGGCTGAATTAAATCAGCTTTACGTTTAAAACTGGCTTTATTAACAATTAAACGTGAGGATACATGAGAAATTAACTCTAAGGCTTCTAAGCCGTTTTCTTTAAGCGTTTTGCCTGTATCAACCACATCAACAATACGGTCTGCCAAACCCATTAAAGGAGCTAATTCCATTGAGCCATACAATTTTATGACTTCGACTTGCTCGCCTTTTTGCGCGTAATATTGCTTGGTTAAATTGACAAACTTGGTAGCGACACGCAAACGGCCAGTCACTGGAGGTGCATTTACTTTACCTGCCACCATGAGTTTACATTTAGCAATATTAAGGTCAAGTGGCTCATACACACCACTGGCACCATGTTCCATCAAGACATCTTTACCCGCCACACCAATATCCGCAGCCCCGTTTTCTACATAAGTAGGCACATCGGTAGCACGAATAATAATAATATTGACTTGTGGATGAGTGGTTGGAAAAATCAATTTACGACTTTTATCAGGGTCTTCCAATAACTCAATGCCTGCCACTTTGAGCAAGGGCAAAGTATCTTTTAAAATACGTCCTTTAGATAAAGCAATAATCAACTGCGACATTCAATGAATTCTCTAGGTTTAAGAATCCCCCTACCCCCCTTTACAAAAGGGGGAACTCCCTCCTTTGTAAAAGGAGGGTTGGGGAGGATTATTTTGATACACGGCGTATGGTAGCACCTAATAACGACAACTTCTCTTCTACACGCTCATAACCTCTATCAATATGATAAATACGGTCAATTAAGGTGTCACCATCTGCTGCTAACGCCGCTAACACTAAAGACATTGAAGCACGTAAATCGGTTGCCATCACAGGCGCACCGTCTAGCTTTGCTACGCCTCGCACCACAGCCGTATGACCATCGACTTCGATATTAGCACCCATACGATTAAGCTCAGGAACGTGCATAAAACGATTTTCAAAAATGGTTTCGTTAACTACGCCTGTACCCTCAGAAATCGCACCTATGGCCATAAACTGGGCTTGCATATCGGTAGGAAAAGCAGGATGCGGTAAGGTTCTAAAGCTAATCGCACGGGGGCGTTTGCCACACATATCCACTTCAATCCAATCTTCACCTGTGCTTACCAATGCGCCCATTTCTAAAAATTTAAGCAAGACGGCATCTAGTAATTGTGGGTCGGTATGGGTAGTACGAATACGTCCCCCTGTCATCACCGCAGCCGCTAAATAAGAGCCTGTTTCGATACGGTCTGGACATACGGCATATTCACAGCCTTGCAACTCATCCACGCCTTCTACCACAATACGGTCGGTACCTGCGCCTTCGATTTTTGCGCCCATCTTTCTAAGCATATTGGCTAAATCAACCACTTCTGGCTCACGCGCTGCATTTTCGATAATGGTTGTGCCTTCGGCTAAGGTAGCGGCCATCATGGCGTTTTCTGTTCCACCCACGGTAACCACATCAAACAAAATACGACCACCGCGCAAACGGCCATCAACTTTGGCGTGTACATAGCCTTTTTCAACGGTGACCGTTGCACCTAATGCTTCGAGGGCTTTAAGGTGTTGGTCTACAGGACGTGTGCCAATTGCACAGCCACCTGGTAAAGAGACGTAGGCTTCTTTAAAACGTGTTACCAATGAACCCAACACAAAAATAGAGGCGCGCATGGTTTTAACCAACTCATAGGGCGCAACGGCTTGTGTTAGCGTATTGGCATCAATCACAACCACTCCGTTAGTATCTTTGGTTAAGGTCATGCCCATGTGCTGCAAAATACGCATCATGGTTTTGATGTCGTGCAAATCGGGAACATTGGTTAAAGTCATGGGTGTTGAGGCTAAAATCGTGCCTGCTAATAAAGGCAAAGCCGAATTTTTTGCACCCGAAATACGCACTTCACCCGTTAAACGTGTGCCGCCTGTAATCAGTAATTTATCCATTATTTTTTCGCTCTATCAAACTTACGCACTCCCTCACCCCAACCCTCTCCCACAGGGCGAGGGGGTTCTCTCTCCCTTTGGGAGAGAGCTAGAGTGAGGGGCAGAAATCAACCAAATAATTTTGCTTTACGCCATTCTTCGGGCGTTAAAGTACGCATGGTTACCGCATGAATCGCACCACTGGCAATTTGCTCATTTAACGGTGCATAGACCCGTTGTTGCTTGGCAACAGGGCGTAAACCTGTAAATTCGTCACTCACAATCGTGACGTTAAATTTTCCACCTTCGCCTGTTACTTCAACTGCTTCGGCTTGAGGAAAGGCGGCAACTAATAAGGCTTTAATGGCTTCAGGATTCATGTAAATTCCTAGATGGCTTGAGGAAGAACGTCTGTTAACCCACTAACGCTAATAATAGCGCGTAGCTTTTCGGGCATATTACCAAACAGTAAGGTTTGTTGATTTTGGCTGGCGACACGTAACCACGACACCAATATAGCCACTACAACACTGCTGCTACTTTGCAATTGACTCATGTCTATAGTAATCGTTTTAGGGGCTGTTTTTAACAATTTTAGCCCCTCATCACAAACTTTTTGCGCATTATCAAAATGCACAACGCCTCCAAACTGGAGGCGCGTCTCTTGTAGTGTTAATTGAGCAACGGTATTAGTCATCTCATACTCAACCTAAACAATTTTATGTGACTTCGACTCCGCTCAGTCAACATAAGCTGCCTGAGCGGAGTCGAAGGCGCGTTTACTTGATTTATTTTTTGATGTCACCTGAGGACGGCACAAAATTGGCAATCGCTTTGGTTAAATTACCATTATTTGCCTCAACAGTTGACGCAAACTGATTTCTAAAGGTTAAACCTAAGTTAATACCATTTAAAATCAAATTACGCACTTTCCATTGTCCTTGGGTATCTAAAACCATTTGATAAGTCACAGGAATCATCGAGCCACTATTGGTTTGAATATCCATATCCACTTGTGCTTTTTTAGGGTCTTCACCTGCACTATACGGTTTAACAACAAACTTTTGGTTTTCGTAAGCTCCCAAACCATTGGCATAAGTACGAATCAAGCTTTGTTTAAAAGTAACGGTAAAGTCGGCACGTTGCTTGTCGGAAGCTTGGCGATAAAACTGTCCCATCACCCCTTTAGCAAAGCTCGTAAAGTCCACATAAGGCTCTATGTTTTCTTGCACAATGGTAAATAACAATTGAGGGTCTTTTTTGTATTCGGCACGTTCTTTAACCAAACGAGTGGTTAACTCGGTAGAAATACGTTGCACAAACTCATTGGGCTTTTCGGCAGCAAAGCTAATTTGAGCCATTAGCATCATGCTAATTAAGGCCAAAAAAGCAAAACTACGTTTTAATAAATGTAACATGGTCATCCTCCTAAAACTCATCTTGACTGTTGGCAGCAGGTGCTGGCGTTGCCGCTGCACTATTACTGCTTTTGTCTTCGGTGGCTTTATTAAATAAAAACTTACCAATGAGATCTTCTAACACTAAGGCCGACTGTGTCTGTTCGATTTCGTCACCGTTCTTTATAAATGTGTCATCAGCACCTGGTACAATGCCAATATATTTTTCACCTAATAAGCCTGCGGTTAAAATACTGGCTACAGCATCGGTGCTAATTTCGTTAACATCATTAAAAATTTCGAGACTAACTTTGGCATTTAAACGCTTTTTATCTAACTCTATGTCAGCAACACGACCAATGGTCACCCCCGACATAGTGACTTTAGAGCGCACTGTTAAACCACCTATGTTTTGAAAGTGTACATACACTTTATAACTAGGCTGGCTCAACTCACTACTTAAGCCACTGACTTTAATAGCCAAAAAAAACAAAGCAGCAATGCCTATAATCAAAAATCCGCCAACCGCGAGTTCTAGGGAGCGAGTACGCATTAAAAACCTCCAAACATAACGGCTGTTAAAATAAAATCTAGCCCTAACACCGCCAACGAGCCATAAACCACCGTACGTGTTGTGGCAACCGAAATTCCTTCTGAGGTAGGAACACAGTCATAACCTTGAAACAACGCTATCCACGTGACCGTGATACCAAAAACAACACTTTTTACAATTCCATTGACAACATCGTCATAAAACTCCACTGAGTTTTGCATATTTGCCCAAAACGAACCTGAGTAAATGCCTAACCAATCCACGCCCACCAACATACCGCCAATTACACCAACGGCAGAGAATATGATGGCTAATACAGGCATACTAATAAAGCCTGCCCAAAAACGCGGTGCAATAATGCGACGCAACGGGTCAACACCGATCATTTCCATGCTGGCTAGTTGTTCGGTGGCTTTCATTAAGCCTATTTCGGCGGTAAGTGCCGAGCCTGCTCGCCCTGCAAATAACAACGCTGTGACCACAGGCCCTAATTCACGTACTAAAGTTAACGCAACCATTGTGCCTAATGCTTGCTCACTGCCATAGTTGACTAAAATATTGTAGCCTTGTAAGCCCAACACCAAACCAATAAACAAACCCGACACCAAAATAATGGGCAGCGACATCACGCCCACCGAATACAGTTGTTTAACTAATAGTAAAAACGAGGCTTTAGGCTGAGGTACAGCGATTAATGCTTGCCACAAAAAAATACTGGCCGCACCCAAAGACTGTAACCGTGCTAAAGCAATTGCACCGAGTTGACGAACCAATTCTAGCATTAGACTCCTACTCCTAATTCTTGTGCATAACTAGCCGCAGGATAGTGAAAACGGACTGGCCCATCAGGTGCGCCATTTAAAAACTGTTGTACGAAGGGTGAATCTGAGTTTCGTAACTCATCGGGTGTACCTTGTCCAATAATGCCTTTATTAGCAATTAGATAAACATAATCAGCAATTTGTAATGTTTCTGGAATATCGTGAGAAACCACTATTGTGGTTAAGCCAAGTGCCTCACGTAAGGTTCTAATTAAAGTAACTAACACCCCTTTAACCATTGGGTCTTGGCCAGCAAATGGCTCATCGTACATAATAAGTTCGGGGTCTAGGGCAATGGTTCGGGCTAAAGCAGCGCGGCGTTGCATACCACCCGATAATTCATTAGGCATAAGTTTAACTGCGCCACGCAAGCCAACGGCCTCTAGCTTCATGAGTACAATTTCACGAATTAAGCTTTCGGGTAGTTGGGTATGAGCGCGTAACGGAAAAGCGACATTTTCATAAACCGACAGGTCTGAGAACAATGCGCCACTTTGAAACAACATACCCATTTTGGCGCGTGCCACAAATAACTCTTTGCGGCTCATACTGGCCACGTCTTGGCTATCAACTAGAACTTGGCCTGATTCTGGGTGCAATTGCCCACCAATAAAACGCAACATAGTTGTTTTGCCACAACCCGAAGGTCCCATAATGGCCGTCACTTTGCCTCTTGCTACGTCTAAATTGATATTTTCAAAAATGGCGCGGTCGCCACGACTAAAACACAAATTACGAATGGAGACCAGTGGTGACTCATCATTGATAGGCATACATCATTTACCTAGAAGGACAGGTGTAAAATAAAATGAGACGTATATTTACGCCAAAGTCTTCGCCTCATCCCTATTTAGGCTGAGACGACACAGATTAACGGCAATCTACTTTTTCTCGCTCTAACTGAGAGCTCCCCGCCAAAATACGTTCGATTTGTTTTTCGCCCGCCGCATAGACATTTCTTACTAATAACCATTGCTCTTTACGTGTGACCAAGGTGGTTTTCATGTCGGCACGATAACCTAATTCACCTACACGCGTTTTTAAAGCTTGGGCTTGGTCGTAGTCGCCTACTGTACCTAAAGAAATCGCATTTGCCATTTGTGCTTCTGTAACCACAGAGGCATCTATACCCTGTTTTTGTAACTCATTTGCAATAGCAGCGGCTTTATCATTGGTAGCAAGCGGAGGGATATAAAGCCAGTATTTAGAACCCCCGCTACTACTAGAACTTAATGAAACCTCAAAGCCGCCTTTTTCAAAAATAGACTTAACTTGACGTGCCATATCACTATCAAGCAATGGGCCAATACGGTAACAAGCTCTGTCATCTACAGTTTTAGCACGCTTACTCTCATCTACAACACCAACACTTTCTATTTCTTTGGCATTTTGGACAATATCAGGACGCTCAGACAATAAATCAATTTTTTTGCCTTCTTGCTTGTCTACAATAGTAATCGTATTTTGCCCACTATTTTGTTGCTCAAAAAATTGCCATGCCAAAAAAACGGCATTTAAGACGACCAACAGCCCAAAGACTAAAGGCATATCCATTCCTCTTATAATGTGGCTTATATTAACAATAACACCAAAAAAATAAGGCAGTTAGCCTGACAACACACATTTTTATAACGGCACATGAATTCTATTGTTTTAATGCTGCATGGCCAAAATAGCGTTGCATACCTAATAGCAATAACTCGGGAATAATATCATGCTCAATTTGTAAATGTTGAGCTATTTTTGCAGCATTCCCACCCGTTAAGATTAAATTTAAAGGGCTTATAAAATTTTGTTGCTGTTGCTTATAGGCAGTTTCGATAGCACCTACACAAGCGAGCAATATACCATGATACACCGCCTCACTGGTATTTTTACCTAATTTTAAACTAGGCTCATCAATCACCATTGGTCTTACACCTTGTGTACCTTGTATTAAGGCCGAAAGCTGTAAGTTCATGTTTGGCAATATAAAGCCGCCTAAGTGAGTATTATTACATACAAAATCTAACGTTAATGCTGTACCACAACTTACAACACACGCAGGCTGTTTTGGCGCAACCGCTAAAATATTAAGCCAGCGATCTATACCGAGGTATTGTGGCTGTTGATACGCACATTCTATGCCTAAACAAGCAGCTGCTGTTATGGCAAAGACAGGTTTTTTTTGCCACCACGACTCACACAACCACGTTAAATATTGGTTACTTTGGGCATCTAATACCGATGACACACCAACGAAATCGACAGGCTGATGAAAAACTTCAGGCAACTCTGCAGCAAATGCCGCTAAATTTTGCTGATGCCAACAAGCATGACTGGCAATAATTTGACCATCTTCACATAACCACCACTTAATACGTGAATTACCCATATCAATAAAACATTGCTTAGACATGGTTAATATTCCATTTTACGCAATGACACTTCGCCACCACTAATAAGCTGTAGCCCTGCCGCTGTGTTAATCATTAATGCCCCTTGTTTATCTATACCTTGTGCAATGCCCGTCATGGCTTGCGCCAAGCCTAACACCTCAACTTCTTGACCATACAAGACATCATAGTGCTGCCATTTTTTATGCCATGAAGCAAAGCCTAGTTGGGCATAGCCCTGCAATAAACGTACTATATGGCTAATTAAAGCAACCGTTATTTGTTGCCTGTTAATACGTTGGCCTAAAATTTCTTTAACATCTACCGCCGCTTGATCTATTTGCTGCTTAATGGCATGCGGCAACGACAAATTAACCCCTACACCAACGACAACGGCACAAACACCGTCCATTTCGGCATTTACTTCGATTAGCACACCGCCTAATTTTTTACCATGCCACAAAATATCGTTGGGCCATTTTAAACTTAAACCGTGTACACCACAGTCTTCTAATGCCTCTACAACAGCCACCCCAATAGCCAAACTCAAACCTTCTAATACCTGAAAGCCTTCATTAAAAACCCAACCAACTGAACCATAAAAAGTTCCTGCAGGAGGAGAAAGCCAAGTACGACCACGTCGACCACGTCCTGACTGTTGCATTTCAGCAATACATACGATACCCGAATTCTTTTGTTGTTGAAGCTGTTGAGACACTACATCATTGGTTGAGCTAACAACAGCTTGAATATCTAAATAACTAATAAGAGCTTGTATATGAGGTGGCATTGCTTGCCAAATACTGGTTTTATCGAGCCAGTCTATGGGCTGTTGCAGACGATACCCCTTACCATGCACAACATCTATATCTAAACCACATTGTTGCCATTGCTTAATTTTTTTAGCAATCGTGGTACGACTCACACCTAATTGCCGAGCTAATGCCTCACCCGAATGAAATTTTGCGTCTGCTATCAGTGATAATAATTCCATAATATGTGTCTATATAATGCCTTTAAAATAATTTGAGCATAGCAATATACACAAAACAAAGCCATTTTGTACTCAACATGAAAATTGTTCCCTTGCCCTGCGCGCTTAAAAACTTTATCTTTATTCACTTTTTAAGACTTACGCGGTTATCGCTTATTTGTTCACTAAATCTCCCCTAACCCCTCTTTTAAAAAGAGGGGAACTCCCTCCTTTATTAAAGGAGGGCTGGGGAGGATTTTCAAAACGCGTTAATTTCGATGAAATGCGTAAGTCCTGTTTTTTTATTTTGTACCAAAAGGCTTCGTCATGAGTGATTATAGTGTTTTTACCAGTGAATCAGTATCCGAAGGCCATCCCGATAAAATCGCCGACCAAATTTCGGATGCCGTTTTAGATGCTATTATTAGCCAAGATAAATATGCGCGTGTCGCCTGTGAGACTATGGTTAAAACAGGGGTTGCTATTGTATCAGGTGAAATCACCACTAGTGCATGGATTGATCTAGAAGACTTAGTGCGTGGTGTAATTAACGATATTGGCTATACCTCTTCGGCTGTTGGCTATGATGGCTCAACCTGCGGCATTATTAATATTATTGGCAAACAATCTGTAGATATTGCTCAAGGGGTTGATCGTTCACGTTCTGAAGACCAAGGTGCAGGTGATCAAGGCTTGATGTTTGGTTACGCCAGCAACGAAACAGATGTGTTAATGCCTGCCCCTATTTGTTATGCCCATCGTTTGGTGGAGCGCCAAGCCGAAGTGCGCAAAGGTGGTTTATTGCCGTGGTTGCGCCCCGATGCTAAATCTCAGGTGACGTTTAGATATGAAAATGGCAAACCAGTTGCCATTGATGCTGTCGTGTTATCGACACAACATAACCCAGACATTGCATACGGCGATTTGCGTGAAGCAGTCATGGAGCTAATTGTTAAACAGGTATTACCTGCCGAATGGCTTCATAAAGGCACACAATTCCATATTAACCCTACAGGCCAATTTATTATTGGTGGCCCTGTGGGTGATTGTGGTTTAACAGGTCGTAAAATTATTGTTGATTCTTATGGTGGTATGGCGCGTCATGGTGGTGGTGCTTTTTCGGGTAAAGATCCCTCTAAAGTTGACCGCTCTGCCGCTTATGCAGGCCGTTATGTAGCCAAAAACATTGTGGCTGCTGGCTTGGCTGACCGTTGTGAAATTCAAGTCTCGTATGCGATTGGTGTCGCGCAACCTACGTCTATTTCCTTAAATACATTTGGTACTGGAAAAATCAGCGATGATAAAATTATTGAATTAGTACGTCGCCATTTTGATTTACGCCCTTATGCGATTACCAAAATGCTCGATTTATTACATCCTATGTATTTACCAACTGCCGCTTATGGTCACTTTGGACGCACACCACAAACCATGACTGTAGGTGATGATACATTCACCACCTTTACATGGGAAAAAACCGATAAAGCTGAAGCATTAAAGGCAGATGCGGGCATCAATAGCTCCTCCTGATAAGGGGGAGGTTGGGAGGGGGTTATACAAAAACAACCCCACCCTAACCCTCCCCTAATTTAGGGGAGGGAATCTTTACTAATGTTTTAACCAACGCTCCAAGGTCACAGCCAATTCTTTACGTTTAAAGGGTTTGGCCAACACATCATCCATACCACTCGCCAAGCAAGCTGCACGCTCATCGTTTAACACACTCGCCGTTACCGCTACTACAGGTACACGCGGTAAACCCTGATGCTTCTCATATTCTCTAAACAATGTGGTTGCTTCAAAACCGTCCATTTCGGGCATTTGACAATCCATTAGCACTAAATCGTAATGTGAGCTTTTTAAAACGTCTAAAGCTTGTGCGCCATTAACAACAATATCCACCTCACAACCAAAGCCATGTAACATAGCTTTCATGACTTCTTGATTAGTCGCTGTATCTTCGGCAAGTAAAATATGCGCCCCCTGCCATGAATTGCGTAAAGATTGTAAACTTTTACTTTGTTGGGCATTACTTGCACTCACAGATAATATGGGTGCGGTGGCAGGTGAAAAAATCAAACTAAACGAAAAGCTACTGCCATGTCCTATTTCACTTTGTACCGCAATATAGCCCCCCATTAACTCAACCAATTGTTTAACAATGGCCAAACCTAAACCTGTACCACCAAAACGGCGTGTATGTGAGCTATCTGCTTGAATAAAGGGTTGAAATAATTTTTGTTGTACTTCGGGTTTTATACCAATGCCTGTGTCAGAGATTCTAAAGTCTAAAGTCGTATTTTTATGTTTATTGGCTTGCACACTAATACTCACCAAACCATGCTCGGTAAACTTAAGTGCATTTCCGACTAAGTTTAATAAAATTTGGCGTAGCCGCATGGGGTCACCATTAAGTGCTGCTGGCAAACTAACTGCCATATCTGCCGTTAACACCAAACCTTTACGATGCGCTTGCTCAGACAATAAACTCAACACATCTTCAACAATCGTACGCGGACTAAAATCAACCGTCTCTAAAATTAAACGCCCAGCTTCAATTTTTGAAAAATCTAAAATATCATTAATAATTAATAACAAAGACTCACCTGAGCTATGTACTGTTTCGACATAACGTCGCTGTCTAGAGTCTAAAGATGTGCCTAATAACATTTCAGACATCCCCAAAATACCATTCATTGGGGTACGAATTTCATGGCTCATGGTCGCTAAAAATTGCGACTTGGCTTTATTGGCCGCTTCGGCTGCTTCTTTTGCCGTACTTAATTCACGCGTTCGCTGAGCCACTAAACGCTCTAAATCCTCTCGATGATTTTTAAGTTCCAAGTCGCGGCTTTCTATTTGAATCAACATTTCATTAAAGCGGTCAACCAAATGGCCTATTTCATCTGCACCGCTACCCATCGCACGTAAGGCATAGTTTTTAGTGCTTGAAACTGTTTCGGCAGTAATCGCTAATTGCAAAATAGGCTCAGTCACATAACGCCCTAAACGCAAGCCTAATACCGCCACCATAATCAATGTCAATAACAACAAACACGCCAATATAACCAAATAAACAAACAAATCTACCCATGCAGAGTACAAATCGACATCAATAAATAATTCGCCGATTAGTTCGTTATCAAGAGTAATGTCTTCTTTAAGATGCAAACTACGGCTAAACCACTGCTCTCTATTATCCGATTGTTGGTCACATGTGGTTGGTTCATTTATTTTAATATCATTACGCCATTCGGCAAATACTTCACCCGATGCGCGCATAACACAAGCAAACACAATGGTGGAATCACTTTTTAAAGAACTTAAAACATTGGTGGTTTCTTTGGCATCATCAAACGTTAACGCCACTTGGCTGTTAAACGCCGTTACCTTAGCTAAGGTAGATAATCGTTGAGTTGTCTCTTGATGCATTTTAACAATAGAAGTAACCGCAAATGCCATCCATGCCACAAACAAGGCCGAACTTGCACTCAGCAATAAGATTCGTCGTAGCTTCTTTTGTAAGGGAAGTTGGCTAATACTCATGTTATTCTCTGGGGACTCGTGCTAACTGCAACATACGCGCACTGAGTTTAAGCCCAGTACCTTGCGTTACACTTTGATTAACCACAAATTGCACCCTTTGCGCTTCGGTATATAGGCTAATCATGCCCCCTTCTTTTATAAAATCTAAATTATCTGCAATCGTTAATACTGCTTGATTTTGTACTTTTGCCAACCATTGTTGTTGCCGCTTCTTTTCGCTAATGCCTATAAATAATACATGACACTCATAATCAGCTAAGGCATCAGGTTCATCGATGATATTAATTATGTGTAAAAGATGCCCTTGCACTTCGCGTTGGCTTAATTGTTTTAATGCCTCTGTTGTTTTATCTTTACCTGTGACGCACAAATTTAAGGTATCGCCTGATTTAAGGGCAACATCGGGCCAATCGACAAATTTGGCAAAATTAAACACAAAGGCTGCTTTAACTTGGTCTTCGCTAGGTTCTCCACGCGCATAGGCATACAAGCTCATACTTAACACTGTTAAACAAGCTATGAATATCCATTTTACCGTCTTCAGACGATATGCCATGCACCTCTCCTCTTTTTAAGACTTACGCAATTACCGTCTATTTGTTAATAACGTTAACTTTGTGTACAAGTTAACGTAATGCTTTATAAACAGTACTTAATCATTTTTATACACTAAACACCTGAGGCTAGTGCAATGCGTAAGTCGTATTTTTTGTGATACCGTCATTGGTTCACAATGCGCTTATTATTGACTAACTATACATCAACTAAGCCCCTCTTATTTAAGAAAAGACTAACAGCTTTCACTTACCATTTCACAATTGTAACAATGCATTACAAAAGCCTTCTTTTTAACCTATAATTGACTGGATTATAACTAACCCTGTATTGTAAAAATGTAACAACGCCTAGGCTTTGTTTTTTGTTCCTTTAGATTTTAAGAGTTTTAACTATGAAAAAATATATTGCTTTAGCTTTAGCTTGTTTCTCTACCCACAGTTTTGCAGATGGTGCATCACTTGACCTTAACAACGATGCCTTACGCCTCAGCTATCAGCACACAATAGCTGCAAACTACGATGCCGACTTTGCATGGGTTCATGTAAAAGACGTAGGTAATACTGTGTCTGCAGGCTTATTATTAGCACAAGCGTTAAACAATGACATTACCGCAAGCGTCGGTGGTAAAGCTTTATTTCAGCAACACGACAAACAGCCTGACGGTATGGCGATGGCTGTAGGTGGTGCATTGCGTATTACCCCTGCGGCTAATAAAAATATTGCCTTAACTGGCTCGTTATTTTTTGCCCCTAATGTGTTATCTTTTGGTGATATGGACGATTATCGAGAAGTTGAAATTCGTGGCGAATACCAATTTAGCCCGCAACTTGTGGCTTATGCGGGCTACCGTAATAACACCGCTGATTACAATGTGAATGGCGTTAAAGTTAAAAATGTTGATTTATATGACGGCATGATGTTTGGTGCTCAATTCAAGTTTTAATTGATACAACCTTCATCCTATTATTAATATATTGCTCCTCCACCTGACAAGGAGGGGGTAGCATATCAACCCCACCCTAACCCTCCCCTAAATTAGAGGGAGGGAACATTAAAGGCCTGCCCCTACTGTTGTTTTTTTTTGCGATATTCTATAGGGGTGACATTTGTCCACCGCTTAAAAGCGCGATAAAAAGTGCTTGGCTCAGAAAACCCTGTTAAATACACAATCTGCTCTATACTTTCACTGGTTTGCGCCAATAAACGCTTGGCCAAACGACACCGATAATCCGCAAGTACTTGATTAAAACTGGTTTGTGCATCAGCCAATTGGCTTCGCAGGCGACGCGGTAAAATACCTAAACGTTGCGCCACAGTTTCTAAACTGGTTGTGCCACTTTCTAAAGACTCACCGATAGCACGTCTTACCTCGGCCACCAAATCAAAACGAGCTAATTCTTGTAACTTTTCGTGGGCTAGTTGCTCATGAAAACGTAATAACTCTGGCTCGGCTTGCCAAATACGCGTTTTTAATACTTCGGGCTTAAAGTACAAACGAATTTCATCTGCCCCTAACACTACAGGACAGCCATAAACACGCTCATATTCCTCGGCATCAGCCCCTTCATGATGGTTAAAATAAACCATCAAGGGTTGAAATTGCCCTTCGGAAACAAAGCGAAAAAAACGTAATACCGCTACCATAATACATTCGGAGGTATGATGAAAAGTGGCATCATTGAGCATATTAGCCAAATAACACTCGTCTTCAGTAACCACTAACTCTGCTTGTAATATGTCGCTAATTAAGCGTTGATACGCTAATACTCGCTTTAAACCTTCTCCAAAGGTAGAGCTACTTAAAAACAAATACTCTAATACCTGCCCCCTATATAACGGAAGATGCTCGCCTAAATGAAGACCAATTTGAGGATCTTTAGAGACTTTTTGGGCAGACTGCCAAAAAGCCAATTGAGCTGCCGATGGTGTACGCGCATTAGCATCCAAATGATTTAAACCCACGCCTGCCCCCATCAATACTTGCTCGGCGGGCAAATTTGCATTACGCATAGCCTGATACACAAAACGCAATAAAATTGCGGCATCGGTACGTTCGGACATAACACTTTCCTTTAAAATCGGTTGCGGCTATTAGGCATCTAGGTTGAGCTGAGCCAATTCAAGCACATCATAAGCAGGCTCTTCGTAAGGATGACTTTGTTTAAGTGCCACAATCGCTGCGGCTATATATTCTTTGGTACAAACCATCTCCACTTTATATTCGGCCACTTGTTCTATCACATCATGCGTTCCTAAAAAAGGCTTAGCATCTGCTAAGGGGCGAAACTGCCCCACCCCCAACACTTGCCATGCACAACAATCATAATTGCCTATGCGCCCTGCTCCCGCATTAAACATCGCTGTTTTAACACGCTCTACATGACTAGGCGGCGCATAAAAAGTTACTTTATACATGATTTTGCACAGGTGCTTTATTTAAAAATAACAACCAAAAAACACCCAACACGGCTGACAATAACGAGCCTAACATAATGGCAATTTTGGCCGAAATAATCAGCTCTGGCGAGTCAAAGGCTAAGACCGCAATAAACATCGACATGGTAAAACCTATACCTGCCAATAAGCCCACACCCACCACATGAGACCAATTCATCCCATCAGGTAATACCGACCAATTAAGCTTAATAGCCAACCAACTAAACAACAAAATTCCTAAAGGTTTACCCAACATTAAACCTAACATAATGCCTAAACTATGGCTGCTAAATAATTGGTCTGCCCATGAATCTGGAATCACAATAGCAGTATTTGCTAAGGCGAATAACGGTAAAATAGCAAACGCCACGATGCCTGTTAATTTATGCTCTAATATGTAAGAAGGAGAGTCATCTTCACCATCACCAAAAGGAATCACAAAGGCTAAAATCACGCCTGTAATCGTGGCATGAATCCCTGAGTGCAACATACAATACCAAGCAACCGCACCCAACACTAAATACGGTGTTAAGTTGTAAACCTTTAAGCGATTAAGTATGCCTAAAAACACAAAAATAGCCGCCGCTGCACCCAAATAAGCCCATGCAATGCCTTTACTATAAAAAATAGCAATAATTAAAATTGCGCCTAAATCGTCAATAATTGCCAACGCCACTAAAAATATTTTTAATGAAACAGGTACTTTATCGCCTAACAGTAATAACACGCCTAAAGCAAATGCAATATCGGTGGCCATAGGAATACCAAAGCCGCTTTGGTAAGGTGTGCCGCCATTAAAACCATAATGAACCAGCGCAGGCACTAACATACCACCTATTGCAGCAAAAATTGGCAACATGGCAGCTCTAAGTTGACGTAACTCACCTATATAAATTTGTCGCTCTATTTCTAAACCAACTAATAAAAAGAAAACTGCCATGAGTGCATCGTTAATAATATGTTCAACACTCATGCCTGCAATTTCAATATGCCAAATATGGGTATAACCTTCGGAAAATGAAGAGTTTGCTAAAAATAATGAAACTACGGTACAGATCATTAAAATGATACCCGCTTTACTTTCACTCTTTAAAAACCGACTTAAAAGACTGGTTAAAATCCATAAGCTAACTATGGGTTTTGACTCTTGCTGCATTATTAAAATCTCCACTATTTAACTTTGGTGCGCTATCTGCTACAAACATAACTCTTAAAACTTAACGCGATAATTTTGGTGTAATGCGTACATCATGTTTTGCTATCATACTATTTCATCTTTATTTTGTAGTTAACATACTGTTAAATAGCCTATTTTTAGGGCATTTCCTTTTATAAGTTACAAAATAAATTTGAGCTTCTTCTGCAAAATCTCTTATTAAACGCATCCTAACACAGACGGGGCTAACAAGAATGCTTCATAAAATTGCACAAAATTTTAGTCTAGCCCATGAGCAAGACTCTCCTTTAGCCATACATGACAGCATTGTAAGCGGCATTATTGTACGAGGCACAAATTTATGGATTTTAATGCTGGCAATTGTGATTGCGAGTGTTGGACTCAATATTAACTCAACTGCCGTTATTATTGGTGCAATGCTTGTATCACCGTTAATGGGGCCTATTATTGGTATAGGTTACGGCTTAGGTACTTATGATTTTGATTTAGTACGCCAAGCCATTAAAAACTTTTTGTTTACGGTCATTGTGAGCTTAATTGTCTCTACACTTTACTTTAGTGTATCCCCTATTAACGAAGCACACTCCGAATTACTGGCACGGACTAGCCCCAATATTTATGATGTGTTAATTGCATTTTTTGGTGGTTTGGCTGGTTTTATTGCGATTGTTAGTCGGCAAAAAGGCAATGTTATTACAGGGGTTGCCATTGCCACAGCACTCATGCCTCCCCTATGTACCGCAGGCTATGGCATTGCAACAAATCAGTGGTCTTTTTTGCTCGGTGCGCTGTATTTATTTACCATCAACACGGTATTTATTGCACTGGCCGCGTTAATCGCTACACGCCTTTTTGGGCAACCGCTTATTTTACAAACCGACCCCACCAGAAAACAAATGGCCAATAGTTATGTGAGTGCCATTGTGTTTTTAACCTTAATTCCAAGCGTTATTTTAGGTGTTTCGTTTATTAACCAAGACCACTTTAATCGTTTGGCAAAACGTTTTGTAAGCGATGTTAAAATAGACAATAATTATTTATTACACTACGATATTAAACCTTCGAGTCGTCAAATTTCGCTTACTTTTGGGGGAATGGGACTTACTGACGCTCAAAAACAAAATCTGACTCATCAACTTAGAATGCAATCGCCTGCGGCTGAATTAAACATTCAACAGGGATTTTCGTTTTCGCAATTAGGTGATATAGATATACAAACCAAGTTACTACATACCGAACTGGAACGTTTGCGCGAAGACGTGACCACACTAACGATAGCCAACCAAGAAAAAATTCTGACTGAACAAAGTCTTGCTCAAACCTTACTCACCGAAATTCAAGTGTTTTACCCCGAAGTTGTCAAACTTAGCATTGCTAAAACCGAGCAGGTGTCCGAAGATGCGCCTGCAAACCAGCAAATCTTGCTAGTAAAACTCAACAAAACCAATAAAAAGCCTGCTGTATTACGTGACACACTCACGACATGGGCAAAAAAACGCTTACAAAACGATAACTTAGTGGTTTTAATTAGTCCAATAACTGCAACCACACCTTAATTTTTGTTGGATATTTTATGTTTGTACTTAAAAATGAACTCTTTTATGCTGCTATTAACGCTGTGGGTGCGGAACTAAAAAGCGTACAACATATCGCCTCTAACAGAGAATATATGTGGTGCGCTGAACCACAGTTTTGGGAGCGTACCTCGCCTGTTTTGTTTCCGATTGTGGGGCGTTTAACCAACAATGCAACGCTTATTGACGGCACAACATATCAATTACCTCAACATGGCTTTGCGCGTGATGAAACCTTTACTTGTATAGAGCAGCGTGATGATTATGCGTTGTTTTTACTTAACTCAAATGAACAAAGCAAACAAAACTATCCTTTTGATTTTGAGTTATTGATTGGCTATGAATTACAAGACAACACCTTAACCGTAACATGGCAAGTACATAATAAAAACACCTGCACCATGCCCTTTTCAATTGGCGCGCACCCTGCTTTTTCGACCCAATTACATAGCAATGACCAGTTTGAAGATTACGATATTATTTTTGATAAGCAGCAACAGTATCATGTGTGGCAACTTAACAACGCCATGCAACTTGTTGATAAAAACATTCCCTTTAAACTAGCACTGCAACAGTTTGCGTTGGATTATCAATACTTTGAAATAGATGCTTTGGTGTTTCCACATCAGCAAATTAACACGATTTGCCTTCAAAACAGACATCATGGACATGGCGTAAAAGTGGACTTTACAGGCTTTCCCGAAGTGGCCTTATGGACAGCCGATGGCAAAAATAAACGCTCGCCCTTTTTATGTATTGAGCCGTGGTTTGGTCATGCTGACCTAGAAAATGGTGCGCCTGAATTAGTTAATAAACGCGGTATTATTAATTTGGCGGCAGGTGACGTGTTTAAGGCGCAATATAGTATTGAGTTTTTTTAGCTTCGACTCCGCTCAGCTACCACGACATTACTCAGTCAACGTATCATTATTTATGATGGGTTTCGTGCCTCAACCCATCCTACTGTTCACCAAGATAGGCTTTAGCGATTGACTTAAAATCATCACTCACACGCACATCAACACTCACACTTAACCAATAATACTTAGCCCACGCACTCACAATAGGCCAAATATCTTGAGTTAATAGCGTGGCCTGCGTAGGTTTAATATCACGCTCGACCACCTCACCATGTGTATTAGGCGCAAAGCGCATGGGCAACATATCGTAAAGTGGCGCAAGGCTTAAACTAAAATCTTCACCCAAAAAAAAGCTTAAATTGCCGTTGTGCATATCTTCATTAGCAATCATCTTGCCAAAAGCAAATACTTTTAATATGGTTTGATAATCTTGCTGATTGATTTTATGCAACTTTAATAAGCTTGCCGCTTGCTCATCCCATGCTTTATTGTGACCAACAAATTCATTACTCACCGCATCTAAAGACACCATGCCTTTGCGCCCTAAACAGGCGGTACGGTCAAAACGTACTACCTCTAAAAAAGTACGCCCCCCTGTTTGAACAATGTCACTATGAGCCGCTGCAACGCCATAATGTTGTAACGCTTTTAAGGCTAAATGCTCAGCAACTAACAAATCTGACCAACGCTGACCATTAGTGGTAGTTAACGGCGGACTAAACTTAACCAACAGCTCTAATACTTGCTGATTTTCGACTACAAACACACTAAATTTGGGTTGCTCCCCTGCGGCAGAAGAACGAGCCACATCTTGACGTACCACCTTGCCCGCTTCTTGGCCATATAAGGCGCGTGTTTGCGCCAAGCCATCGTCTTCGGCAGGTGTCCATACATCTTTTTGTAAGCGATTTAAGGCCAAACGACTGTCGTCACCTACAATAAAACAACTCGGTTGTACAAAACCAAATTTTAATAAAAACACTAATACATCATCATCTTGCCAATCAGGTAAACGTTCGGGCAAACCTAGTTGTAGGTGGATTTGTTTAAATTCACGCCCCAAAAAACCTTGTGGTCGAATATCCCACAAAAACCACGGCAAGCCTTCGTATAAAGTATTTGCGTTTGTTAAAGCATCGTGCCACACAAAACCATGTGGATATACCGCAATTAACTGCCCTGCTAAGGCAATATGGGCTTGCTCATCAATACGATACACAGGCCATTGATAACCCATGTTACGAATAGGCCGTTTAAGTGCATATTGGGTAGCTCGTGCTTTGCCAACTTTAACAATGTTGTTATGTGTTTTTAATAAACGCGATACGCTAGGTTGCGAAAGCTGTAGGCTTTGCATTAATTCTTTAGCGGAATGAGGTTGCTTGGCTAATAGTTGCAGAAGTGTTTGCATGATATGAATAGATTTTTTAGATTATTTGTTTGATTTTATAGCATATTTATTGGGTTTTATGTGTAAGGTGTGAATAGATTTTTTTAGCGGCTTAAGCCATAAATCAAGCTAGAGTTAATTAGTTGGTATCTTATGATTTTAATGTACATACAATTTTGTATTGATATTTTTTCTCCTTGGAGCGGATTGAATGTACTCTTATGCCGAATGCAGATTAGTGGCAGTTATTACGAATATCTCGATTGGCAACTTCGCGATCATAACTATCAGTGGGTGCATTATTGGAGTGACGCACTGCTCCACTAATCACATTCCGTGCAAGCAGACATCTTGATGCATTAGTTTCAGGTTGATCTTTTCTAGGGTAAGCATCAGAGTTTGAGGGCATAGAAGCAGAGAATGTACTTCTTATTTGATTTTGCCGAGGCAAGACTATTCTTGGTGATTGCCAACTAGGGTTGGGGGCTTTTACCATCTGTGTTGCCGCAGGTTGAATTTTTATCTCCAACTCTTCTACTTTCGTTGTACCCGCGTTGTACTTATTATCGGAGAAATGTGCATGACCCTCTGCATCCATCCATTTGTATATTTCTGCATGAACAAAGGGCGATACTAACAAGCAAAGTAAAATAAAAAAATTCCGCATACAGCCTCCTATTGATTATATGTATCAGCGCAATAGTAAGATGGGTTTGAACCACACCTTACTATTAACGTTATACTAAAATCAGCCCACAAACACTCGTGCATTTCTAAACATACGCATCCACGCGCCATCTTGTTGCCACTCTTTTGGCTGCCAAGAGTTTTGCACACCTCTAAACACACGCTCAGGATGCGGCATTAAAATCGTGGCACGACCATCGGTACTGGTTACACTGGTAATTGCAAATGGTGAACCATTTGGATTGAGCGGATAGGTTTGTGTTGCTAAGCCTGTGGCATCGGCAAAACGAGCAGCAACTAAGCCACTGTTATTTAAGGCTTCTACGTTGCTATGCAACACACGGCCTTCACCATGTGCTACCGCAATCGGCATCACCGAGCCCTCCATATCTTTAAAGAATAAAGACGGAGACTTTTCGATACGCACTAAAGCCGTACGCGCCTCAAACGATTCACTCGTGTTACGCACAAAACGTGGCCATAACTCAGCATGAGGAATCAAATCTTTGAGTTGAGACAACATTTGGCAACCGTTACACACCCCCAAACTAAAGGTTTCGGGACGATTAAAAAAGGCCGAAAATTCGTCACGCGCACGGCTATTAAACAACACCGATTTTGCCCAACCGCCACCTGCGCCCAACACATCACCATAAGAGAATCCACCACAAGCGACCAAGCCGATAAAGTCACGCAAGCTAACACGCCCCGACAAAATATCGCTCATGTGAACATCAACACTGGTAAAGCCTGCTTTATCAAAAGCAGCCGCCATTTCTAGCTGACCATTGACACCTTGTTCACGCAAAATAGCGACACGTGGACGAATACCTTTATTAATAAAGGGCAAGGCAATATCTAAATCTTGGTCATAACTTAATTGGGCAATTAACCCTGCTTGAGTGTTATCGGCAATTAAAGAAAATTCTTGCGCAGCACAATCGGCATTGTCACGCATCGCTTGAAGTCGATAACTGGTTTCTGCCCAGTCTTGTTGCCATTGGGCGCGCGTACCTGCCAAAACCACTTGATTTTGATGACTAAAACAAATCTCTTGGCTCAGGTTAATGCCGCCTAATACATAAACACTTTCTGCCAAACTGGTGTTGGCAAACGCGGCTTGTACGGCTTCAACATCAGTTTTAGCAACTTGAATTACTGCCCCTAATTCTTCGTTAAATAACACGGCGGCTAATTGTTGGCTGTTGCTTGCTAAAGCGGATAAATCAATATCTAAACCCACACGAGCAGCAAACGCCATTTCTGCCAAGCTTGTGACTAAGCCACCATCACTACGGTCATGGTAGGCTAATAATTTGCCATCGGCATTTAATGTTTGAATGGTATTAAAAAAGTCTTTTAATAACGCAGGACTATCAACATCAGGCGCAACATCACCAATTTGCAAATAGGCTTGTGCTAATACCGAACCACCCAAACGATTTTGACCTTGACCCAAATCAATCAGCATTAATACAGTGTTGGTATCGGTGGATAATTCGGGAGTTAAGGTTTGACGAATATCGGTTACAGGTGCAAAGGACGTGACAATTAACGACATCGGCGAGGTAACGGCTTTGTTTTCGTTGCCCTCTTTCCACACTGTACGCATCGACAACGAATCTTTACCCACTGGAATAGCAATATCTAAGGCAGGACACAATTCCATGCCAATCGCTTTAACCGCTTCAAATAAGGCTTGGTCTTCGGTGCCATAACCTGCGGCAGCCATCCAATTAGCCGATAATTTAATATCACCTAATTGCGCAATCTTGGCAGAGGCAATATTGGTAATCGCTTCACCAACGGCCATACGCCCCGATGCAGCCGCATTAATTAAGGCCAATGGGGTACGCTCACCCATTGCCATCGCTTCGCCTGTATAAGCAAAAAAACCACTCGCGGTAACAGCACAATCGGCAACAGGCACTTGATAACGCCCCACCATTTGCTCACGTGCCACTAAACCTGTTACCGAACGGTCACCAATGGTAATTAAGAATGATTTAGAACCTACCGTTGGCACTTGTAATACGCGTTTTGTGGCTTCTTGCAAATCAATCGTAGATGTATCAAATGCAGCTTGTTCAATCGTATGGGTATTAAATTGACGCGACATTTTGGGCGGTTTGCCTAGCAAGACTTGCATTGGCATATCAACGGCGTTATTAGCAAAATGGCTATCTTTTACCGTTAAATGTTGCACTTTTTCGGCTTGACCTAACACCGCAAACGGGCAACGCTCACGCGCACAAATGGCTTCAAATTCAGCCAAACGCTCAGGACGTATCGCCAACACATAACGCTCTTGGGCTTCATTACACCAAATCTCACGCGGACTCATACCACGTTCTAAATTAGGAATGTTACGTAATTCTAAGGTTGCGCCTAAATCCCATTCATGGACTAATTCGGGCATCGCATTAGATAAACCACCTGCACCCACATCATGCACCGACACAAAAGGATTGTTGTTGCCCATTGCCCAACACACATCAATCACTTCTTGGCAACGACGTTCCATTTCGGGGTTGTCACGTTGCACCGAGGCAAAATCTAAGTTTTCGGCACTGGCACCACTGGCCATACTGGAGGCTGCACCGCCACCCAAACCAATTAACAAAGCTGGGCCACCCAACACAATGAGGCAATCACCTGCTTGAATAGCATTCTTTTGCACGTGTTCGGCACGAATATTACCCAAACCACCTGCAATCATAATCGGCTTATGATAACCACGAACTTCTACACCATTAACACCCTTAACCGCCAATTCAAAACTACGGAAATAACCGCACAAATTAGGACGACCAAACTCGTTATTAAACGCCGCACCGCCCAATGGTGCATCAATCATAATATCTAAAGCAGACACAATACGATTTGGCTTGCCGTAAGCCACTTCCCACGGTTGCACAAAATTAGGAATTTGCAAATTAGAGACAGTAAAACCTGCTAAACCTGCTTTGGGTTTGCCACCACGACCTGTTGCACCTTCATCACGAATTTCTCCGCCTGAGCCTGTCGATGCCCCTGCAAATGGCGAAATTGCGGTTGGATGGTTATGAGTTTCGACCTTCATTAAAATATGAACAGGCTCGTTGCTATAACCATAGGTATTATTATCAGGGTTAGGAAAAAAACGATCGGCTTGATGCCCTACAATTACCGAGGCATTATCTTTATAGGCAGACAAAATATTAGCGGGTGCATTGTTATAGGTATTTTTAATCATGCCAAACAAAGACTTTTCTGCTTTAACAGCGTCGATTGTCCAATCGGCATTAAAGATTTTATGACGACAATGCTCTGAGTTGGCTTGAGCAAACATCATTAATTCGACATCGTGCGGATTACGACCAAGCTGTTTAAAACTCTCGACTAAATAATCAATCTCATCGGCAGACAAGGCAAAACCAAACTCTTGGTTAGCTTGCACTAAAGCCTCACGACCGCCACCTAAAATATCAATACTTTGCAAAGGTTGCGGTGTATGCTCTTCAAATAAGACTTCGGCTTCTTCAACACTGTACAACACACTTTGGGTCATACGGTCATGTAATTTTGCAGCAACGACTTGGCGTTGGTTGTCATTTAACTCACAGCTCGTTTGCAACCAATATACCGTTACTCGTTCAACTCGCTGAATTTTATCTAAACCACTGTTACGGGCAATGTCTGTGGCTTTTGATGACCACGGTGAGATAGTACCAATACGCGGCGCAATCACAAAAATTGCATCAAACTCACCATCACCAAAACCTTCGGCTGTAAAGTCTTCGCCATAATGCAATAGCTCATGCAGTTGCGTATCTTCACTGGCAGTTAACGCGCTACCGACCGACACCACATGAACAAAGCGACTGGTTAAACCAATCACACTGGGTTCAATCGTTTGTAAATCGGCTAATAAACGTTGGCTTTTAAAAGAGGATAACGCCTTAGCACCACTGACAATCAACATGACACACTCACTCACTACGTCTAAAATAGAGAGCGATATGATAACTGAATTGCAGCCAAGATTGATAAAATCTGTGGGCTAAGCAAGGGAAAAGCCTAAACTATCCACCACAAACACGATTTTGAAAGCTTGTATAATTTAAAACAGCTTGTTGTTGACAAGCTTGGTAACAAGCATCAACCATTGCCTTTTCATTAAAGTTTGGATTTTGACGCATTTCGTTTAAGCCACGAGTAACAATCATATTGGGTTCAAAGACATAACTAGGGTCACATTCACTGCCCATACTTTGACTTTGTGCACACATAGGCAATACATCTACATGCAACCATTGGCAATCTGCCTCATTCAACTCTGTATGAGCCATTTTTTTCATATCTTCATCCTCGCCTGTCATTATTTTGGGGGCAACACTATCAGTGATTACTGCTTTATTAGTTACATGATTGGCAGCATCTACTTTATCAATATGACTTCGTTTTAAGCCAAATATCAACAGACCAACCACTAACACTCCTGCCACAGCCACGATACCAATAGCCAAAGTTTTATGTTTATGGCGCAACAACACAAAACCAACGCTACCCAAAACTAATAACACGCAAGCGAGTAAAAATAATCTTTTTTTGGAATATCCATGTGAGTCAATAGTAGCCGTTAACAGATAATTTTCTGCAACATCTAAAGGAATGACTAACTCTGTTGCGCCCCCTAAACTGATTGGCTGATTCGAGTCTACTAATTGGCCTTCTAAACGCAAGGTGTAGGTTTTGTCTTTAAGCATTGGCAAAAACATGGGTTTATCATTGGCAAAACCTATATTTACATGAATAATACCTTTGTCTTCGATGATACTAAGTTTATCTTTAGCAGGTAATTGTTTAAGGCTGTTTGTTAATGCCTCCAAAGAATTAGCGTGCCATTGTGCTTGAATACGCTTACTTTTGCCGTCATTTATATCTTTTTCGTTGAGCTGAAACTGGCTAATACCATCAATATTTAACAGATCTTTTTGTGCTTTTTGAAACCACGGCAAGGGTTCTTCTTGAGATTTTTGCCCCGAAGTATCAAACATAGTCTCCATTGATTGCATTTTATTCAGACTATCATAGGCGTTTTTGTCAATTGTAATATCCACTAACACTTCGCTGTTTGTCGCACTGTGAATCTTGACAGTTTGTTTGCCTTCAAAGCAGCCTGTTAATAGCAATACCCACATCAAACAACAGATTTTTAGTATTAAACGCATTGAAAAATCTCCTTATTTTTTGCTGCGTGGGCAACGATGATAGGTTTGTGTACCATTTTCGTTGGTAATATCTAAATGTTTGGTATCCGTTAAAGTCAGAGTAACACTGTCTTTGTAGTCGCCCATTTCGTTGCCACACAACAACTTGACTACAATCGCTTTTTTGCCTTTGGCGGTAACTTTTTTAACCGAACAGCCCAATTCATAACCCGCATACTCGTTGACACTAATATGCGTTGTACTGTCCATATTGACACAGGTTTTGGGTGGCTCATCGGTGTTTGCCCATTCCCCTTGAAAGGCTTTGGGAATGGCGGCGGCATGGGAAAAGACAGGCACCAAGGCCAGCATTAAACATATAAAACGAGACTTCATAAGATTCTTCCTTTAGATAACGAGTAGTTTGCCTAAAGGAAGATATAAGAGTAGATGGACAGGTGGTGTCGTTAACAGTAACGACACCCGATTAAATCACGACCTAACAGCTTTAATTTAGGCTTGAGGTCACCTCAGTTAACAGTGTTTTCGCCATCGTACGAATAGTGACAATCTCAGCCATGACATGATTCGAGGAGGCCATATTAGTCTCGTGAGCCACTCTGATGCCACTCACCATATTATCAACTTGGTCAAAAACATCACTCTCTACCTTACGCAACGCATCGTTAAAGCTTTTAGTAATTAAGCTGCCAACATGCTCATACTCATTTAGCAACTCACTTTTAGCTTCCGATATTTTGCGTTCATTTTCGTCAGCTTCAGCCTCTGATATAATGTCCGCAAACAGAGACACGACTGATAAGACTACACCAACAACCACTACCGCATTACCAATATTTTTGGCCAAATTCACAGCTTGCCACGGCTTAAAATTCACACCAATAAATTTACCCGTTGAATAAATACCTGAGTGTAATAAAGAGCCACTCACTTGGGCTGAAGTTGCCAAGCCTGTTACAGTCGCACCGCCACCTGACACGCCTTCTTTCAATGTCTTTGATAGCGCAAGTTTTTGAATCGGCGTACCTACCGCACTTGCTATTTTTTTTAAAAACTCAATATTGTTTTTTATTTCAAGCGATGCGCGACTGAGTTGTACACCATCATGGCTCATTTTACGTTCAGCATAGTTTAAATAGGAGTGCATTAGTGGTGAATCAAAGTCACTGCCAATATCATCACTTAGCTTTTTACAGCTCAACTCGACTGCATTTTGAAATTTCTGTTTGGCCTCTTCGCATAAGCGTTCAATCGTGGTTTCTGTTTTTTTAATATCTTGCTCAAGATGGCTATTTTCGCCTACACCCTGCGCAAGGTTGCGGCCAATTTTAGTAATACTAGCTTCTAAATCAATCAAGACGTTCGCTACGTCTAAGCGCAATGACTGCCTGTTCCTATCCGCAGAACGGCTGATTCTCGATAAAATTTGTGAATATGCATCATCATCTGACCCCGTGCGGCTAGCCGTATCAGAGGCTTTATCCAAATAAGAAAAAATAATTCTAATCGGGGTATCAAGACGAGCTAACGCGCCTTTATTAGCGACAAAGGTATTTAATCCTGCAATAAAAGAATCAAAGCGACTTAATTCAATCAAAGTAGAATCGCTATTATCACGCCCCTCTATATAGTCCAAGGCATCACAAAAGAACACGGGAAAATTAGTCAACAAGTGTGGCTGCAACGAGTCAGCTAATGACATTGAGTAATTTGCAATTTTTTCATCATCATCTCCTGCTTCAGCTGACATTTTATTGACTAATAACAACATTTTTGATTGAAAATTCTTTTCAAAAGCCAGATGATTAAAACTAGCCAAGGTTGTTGTATCAAACAAACTATAAGTTAAACAATAAACCAGTAAATCAGCGCGACTAATCGCCTCTAAGGTAACGTAGTCATGGTCTCGTCTCTCTGTCCATAAGCCTGGTGTATCAATCACGCTAATACCATGCCATGGATAAGTGGTGGTTTCATCGGTGGCAATATCAGCAGAGATTTTAATATCTCGACGTTGTGTCAGCGCCGAAATAATCGTTGATTTTCCAGCACTGTACTCACCCACAAAGGCAACCGTTAAAAATCCACGCTGCTCAAACTCACGCATATCCTGAGCAAATTTTTCGCCAAATTTTTCGCCAACAAACACGCTGTTGGCTAATAATGTGTTAAGTTTAGTGGTGATTAACATCACTTTTTCGCCTTGTGCTGCGGCATTAAATTTCATATTACACGACCTTGCTTGTTGTTGAGATTTTTTCCTGAATCGTTTTTTCGACATCTAAAAACTGTAACTTACGCGGCACTTTACCGACAAACTCAATCTCCATTGAATGGCCAACTTGACGTGTCACATTCGCAATCAGTGTTTTTGCTTTTTCTAGATCCAATACGCTAACCTTTCCTTCTGCACAGTCAATCACACGCATGGCAAAGCCCATGTTTAATATGGTGACTTGCTCCCTGAGCTGGAATGCTGCTTTTTCTAAAGCTTGAGACATTTGGGAAGTTCCAACATCAATCTGCTCAAAATACTCTTTAACAGCGATGGCAATAGTTTGACTTTGTTGGTCAAAATTCTTAATCACTTTATCAATCACTATCTTTTCTTGTTTATCTGTTTGCTCTTCCAAAGCACTGGATATTTTGGCAACAGCCTTTCTTTTTTTGGAGTCTCTAGACTCAAAAAATGAAGATAAAAAGCCTAGTATTGCACCACCAATACCCACTACCCAGCCTAAGGGATTAGACATTAACAGAAGTACACTGCCTGCAACCCCTAAAATACTTCCTCCCCACTTTGTTGCTTGATGACCAAAACCGCTGGAGTCTTGAGCATTTAATTTGAAGGCACTTTGTTCTAGTTGGGAGATAAGCTGTAGCTCTTTGCCTATTTCCTCTAAAATACCTTGCACATCGCTAGAAAAATCAACACTAATTTTCTCTATCGCATTTTTGATGTTGTTTTCAAAATTAATTTGTTTCAGGCGTGCAGCCCATTCATCGTTAATGTCTTCTTGGTCAGCATCCCAATACTCATCTGCAAAGGAGTGAATTTCCTTACGCGCACTTTCAAAGGATTTTTTAATGGCTGGGCGCAATCGGCTTTTTCCCTGTTCAGCGGCTTTTTTTATCGAGGCTTGCGCACTAACACCACGCTCTTGCATGGTTTGTCTGACACTTTGATAGTGATTGACTTGCTCATTTAACCATATCAATGGCTTTTCAATATCAACCACCGTACTGCCTAACAAATTTTGACTACGGCGAATCGCCCCTTCTTTAATTAAAGACACACGCACTTCATCAAGATAATGTTGTAATCGACTCGCCTTCATTAGTTCTTGGGCTTTATCGCTATCTGTTTCTTCTCTTGACAATCTTGCTGCTAATAATTGTACAGGTACAATCGGAAAATCTTGCGTGCCGTAATACTCGCTAGCATCACGTCTAATACGGTCAAAATGGCCTCCTAATTTAGCTTTATCCTCTGAAAATATAGCATCTGGATTTTCTAAAAAACGCTGAAGCCTAGCCGCTTGGGTCAAATTTTCTTGCACATTAAGTAAGACTAATAACGGCTTACCTTTGTTTTTCAACATTTTTAAAAATTCAAACTCTGCTTTTTGTTGATTGTTGTTGGTCACCACAAAACACATTAAGTCAGACTCATCAACAATACTTTCTGCAATACGCTGGTAATCAGAGCCAACTGGTGCAGCAATGCCAGGCGTATCAATAATACGTATGTTATGCCACTCATAAACACGGTTAAATTTTGTAGTATTTTGCTTTCCTACCCCTATTGCATCCCAGCCCTCACCTGTCACAATGGCATGAAGTGTACTTTTTCCAGCTTTACTTTTACCCATAAAAGAAATGGTAAAGTAGTTAATTGCTTTACGCTTTTTCTCTTGTGTCGTCATTAACCCATTGATGTTAACTTTTAATCGTGTGCTAATGACTGCTTTGTCACCATTCAAATAATTGACCACTTCACTGGCAGAAGATGACTGACTATAACCTCGTGTAAATGAAGCAATCACTTGGTCTAAATCTTTTTCTAGCATTAATAAGGCTTGCTGTGTCGCTAATAAGCTTTTATCAACAATATCAATATCTTCTAGCCCTATTTTTTTACATCTCTCAATCGCAGCATCGTACTCAGGCCCTTGCAACAATATCTGAGTACGTGCTTCATCAATAAATTTTTTAGTGCTTTCTTTACCAAGTGTATCAATAATTTTATCTACCACTTTTTTTGATAACACAGCATCTAACCCTTTAAGAAATTTTGCTTTTCTCGAAATAGGTACACCTTGTTCTTGTATTTTATTTACTCTATGTTGCTCTTCTGCATCAATGAATGCCTGCGCTTGAACTCTTTCAACCGTTTGTTTTTCAAGCTTCCAAAACTCGCATAGACGGTCAATAACTGCTAATTCCTCTTGGTCTATGCTGCCATCAATCGCTGCAATAAATGCGACCAACCGAATAGCTTCCTCGCAACGCTCTTTCCCAATGTTTTGTAATACTGCATCTTGAGTCATAGCATCACTTTCTTGGGCAAATATTTTAGCCATTTCTTTAAGTGTTTCCTGATTTACTTGCAACTCCTCTGCCTTTTGTATTAACGCATCAACCTCATGTTTATGTATTTGGCCATCCGCACAAGCAACGTAGACAGCCAAAAGAAACGGATAATGAAACTCCACTGGTTGTGGTTGTGGTTGTGGTTGTGGTTGTGGTTGTGGTTGTGGTTGTGGTTGTGGAGTATCTATTACTTCTAGCTTTACACTACTTTTTATTGCTGGCTCTGTTTCATTTTTTGTATCTATTTTTTTGGTCTGATACCGTTGATGAAATGCATCAAGAATATTTTTTTGATTATTACCTGTATTATTTTGTAGCAGCTCATTTGTGTTTGGGCTAGGCTTTTCCACCTCATCAGCACCACGTTTTAAATTAGCCAACATACGAGCTTTTTCTGCACTGGACATGGTTATTTCCTTATCAATTATTAAGTGGGTGAATACGCTGCACAAAAATCTTTTAGGCTGTGTTGTAATGCCTCCCTTAAACTCTCAGGACTCAAAATCCTGACATGAGGGATCCAATAACGCACAATTGGTAATATCTGCAAATCATGGCTAATATGACTAGAAACAATCAAACTGCCATCTTCAAGCTCTTTAATCACTTGTTGAGCAGGTACTAGTTGACGACGTTTAAAATGAGCGGCGGCTTTTTTGGCGACAGTTAAAATGACTTCGCGTTTTTCTAAGCCAAACCAAATACTCTCCTCTTGGTTAACTTGTGTTATTAATGCAGTGTTAGGTGTAAAAAGCTGTTGAATTAGTAAGTTTTTTAGCAATGCTAACTTATAAGCTTTTAGCACGCCGTGATGCCCCGCAGCTACATACCAACAACCGCGATGATGAATCAGCTTGTATGGCTCGACTATATGTTCCGTGCCTTTATATAAAAAGCAACATTTTTTATGAGTTAAAATAGCTGTTTGTAATTGCTCAAACAAATGATTTAACTGGCTAACATCTTCTAGAAACTGACCTTTTACCTCGTAGGCTTGGCTAATGCTGCTGTCTAAAATCGCGCGAATAAAATCGGTATCTAATTTGGGAAATAATCCCGACACACCAGCTAAAGTGGCAAAGTTTTTAATATCTTTAAGTGCGAGTTTGCCTAAATAAAAGGACTCAAGGCGATATAAGCCATTTTCGTGTTGCAGAGGTAATACGCCTAAACGCTCGTTGAGATCGCGTTGAATAGAACGCAAACTGACTTTATAGTCTTGCGCTAGTTGTTGAGGATTAAGGATCTCGCCATTATTGAGTTTAATTAACATATCTGCTAAACGAAAACTCAGTGTATCGTGCATCTTTTTATCCATGATGTTCCTGTTGTATTTATTGCTACCCTACCAATTTTATACACTACCCGATAATATCATAAAGTTTAAGGCGGGCAACATAATTCCAAGCACCATGATAAACACAAATTACGACAGGTTATGTCAGCAATAAGCAAAAAACAGGCTGCCATTCACAAGCTATCAGCTCCTACAAACGATACACTTTGTCTTACAAACCAACCACTCAAGCCCATAATGATTGTGTTTTAGCACAAAAATGGTTAAAATTTAATCCAATAGCTTAAATAGGGGTCGCGCATGACAGGCAAAAAGGCCTTGCCAGCCAATTTTTTTGTACGACAAATGACAGTTTCTGTTAAACGCATGTTGTTAATGACCTTGCTGTTTTGTGGTGCATTTATGATACAGCCTAGCTCGTCTTATCGTATCGATAAGGTCACAGAGCGCGGCACCTTACGCGTGATTGGCGTTGCTGGCCCAACCACTTTTTTGCCACATGGCGCAGAAGGCGCACGCGGTTTACAATACGAATTGTTGCGTAAATTTGCTGAAGAACTACACATTAAGTTAGAAATTACCCAAGCCCCTAATGCCGCCGCAGTTATTAAAGCCTTACGCTCAGGCAGTGCCGACATTGGCATTACAGGTTTAGCAAGCCGTGACCTACGTTTAAAAACCTTATTATTAAGCCAACCTTATTTACAAGAACAACAGCAGCTTATTGAGCGTAGTAATGATTCATCTGTATCCGATACCCCACAAATAGCCGTTGGCAAAAATAGTATCGCGCAACAACAACTGGCTCTTATTGAGCCTAACGCAAATTTACTCACCATGGCTAATGCTTCACCTGACGAATTATTAATGAAGCTTGAAGATGGCTCTGTTGATTATGCAGTAATTAATGAGGCCGAGTTTGAAGCACGTCGTGCGGCCTTTCCTGAATTAAAAACCAAAACTGTTTTAAGCGAAGTTAAATTGGCTTGGGCAATGCGCCCTCAAGACCAACATTTATTAAAATTAGCCAATTATTTTTTGCAACAAAGCACCCAAGATGGTTCTTTACAACGCTTAACACGCTTTTATAGCCAAGGCGAAACCTTTAATAATATCGGGGTAAAAACCTTTCAACGTGATATGCAAGCACGTTTACCGTTATATAAAACAAAATTTGAGCAACAAGCACAAAAACACAGTATCGACTGGCGTTTATTAGCGGCGATTGGTTATCAAGAGTCTAAGTGGAATGCTAATGCGATTTCGCCCACAGGTGTTTCTGGTTTAATGATGCTCACTAAAGGCACAGCCGCCGAGATGGGCATTAAAAACCGTGATAACCCTACCCAAAGTATTCAGGCAGGTGCGGCATATTATCAATTAATGACGCAAAAGTTTTCTGATACCGTACGTGAGCCTGATAGAACATGGATGGCACTAGCAGCCTATAACATGGGTTACGGCAACATTATTAAAGCTCAAAAAATCACCAAAAAAATGGGTAATGACCCCAATAAATGGCTTGATGTGAGTCGTCATTTACGTCAATTGCCACGCTCAGGCCAAGCCTTGGTTTATGTACAAGAAGTACGTCGTTATTATGATGCGCTACTCTTAACCACCACTAAACATAGCTGGGTGGCGAGTATTGAGAAACAGCAAAGAGTCGTGCAATAATCTAATAAATTATTATTTTGTTGCCTCAGCAAAACGAGTACAATGCGCGACTTTTAAATCAATGGATGGAACTTAATGAAGCCTTTTTCTTGCTCGGCTCTTTTTCTTTGGGCAACGGTGATGCTGACAGGTTGTGGAGGCGGAGGGGGTGATAACAATAGCAGTACTCCCGTAACAACACCCCCTACAACTATCAAATTAACGACATTAAGTGGTGTAGTTGCCGATGGCTATATTCAAGGAGCGATTGTTTGTTTAGACAAAAACGCCAATTTGCTTTGTGATACGAGTGAAATACAAACAACAACCAATAATAAAGGCGAGTACACATTAAAAAACGTCAACAGTGACGATGCCACTACATTCCCTGTTATTGCGCTTATTCCTATAGGTGCTATTGACCAAGATGACCCCACTCATGCCATTAGCCAGCCATACACACTCACAACCCCCATTGGCAAACATGCTTTTATTAGCCCTATTACATCACTGATAAAGGAGTATCGGGACGACAACGCCCTGAGTACCGAAGAGGCGAGCCAAGTCATCGCTAGCTTATTAGCCGCACCCAATAGTCATATTCTATTCTCTAACTACGCTGTCAGCAGTAATACCCGCGAGCAAAAACGCCTACATAATGTTGCAAGATTGGCTGTTAATACCTTTGCCACTATCACCGATTACATCAAAAAATCTGCAGATGCCTCGCTATATTCTGCCAAAATACAGCACTCCATTGCGGTGCGTGGATTTTTACAACAAGCGCCCTTCATTCTTGGGGATATCAATGCAGAAGGCTACAGCCCATTACTGGAGACAGCTCTTTCTGCCCCTATTCCTGAGCTACTAAAATTGGCCTCACTGCCACGCACCAATGTGTCTGCACAAGACATCGCACTCTCGAATAACTCTGTAGCTGTATTACAGGTCGAACTTAAGCCTACAACACAGTGCAGCGATGGCTCTACATCTTGTGCTAGTTTTTATCCTGCTAGTTTTTATTACGGTTCTAGTAACGTCAACAAACAGGCAAATGGCACATACACCTCTCAAAATATGTTAAATCAACTCAATTTACAAACGGGTGCCGTTGTTAATAAAAGCAATATCACTGGACTAGTGTTAGGGGCTAAAGGTTGGTTTTCTGTGTCTGAGGCGGATGAGTCTATAGTGAGTTTTAGTGGCAATACTGCTACCTACAGCACCGCCTTTGGCAACAGTACTGAGTCTATTAGCGCAGGCAGTATCACAAACATCTCTATATCGGGTTATTTAGAATTAAGCCGTTCACTGCTCAATAAGCAGTATATGTTTTTGCAGCTTTTGCCGTTAAGCTCAGCAACTTTTCCTTCTGGCTCAATGAGCTATATTTATACCAACATCAACCACGTTGACCGCTACACGATTCCTGACTCAAGTTACGACGATGATGTTTTCACCCCTCGCATGCTTACAGACACATATAACCCAGATAAGTTATTTTTTAGCTTAAACGAGGCACAAGATTACTTTGGTGCTAACTGGTTTAGATTGGCTAATAATGTCGAGGTTCATTTATCTGCTAATGGCGTACTTGATGTGCGTAAAGTTGGCATTAATACCAACAATGAGATAGTGACGGTTAATGTTATTGACAAAGGCACATGGACTCGCAAAACGGTAAATGGCCAAACACTGATTGTCTTTGATATTCCTGAATACTTAAATCCTTTGAGTGGTCGTGAACTGTTGTGGGCAGTGCAAAATGGAAGGGTGGTGCAAGGCGTTTTTGTTCCTAAAGGCCGTATATCTCAAGGTATTGCTTTTAACAAAACAGCCTTTGATGCTTTAAAAGCAGCCATTGTTTTAACTCCTTTACCCTAACCTGTTTACATTGGCGAAATTTTCTTCGCCTCTCTCCTACCCCTAAAAAAATCTGACAACAGCTTACTGGCCTCTTGTGCCAGTAAGCCTCCTTGATAACTAAACACATGATTATAGTAGCCAATATCTAATTGCCGTCTGGCACTGACCAAAGAGCCTGATTTGGGTTCTGCGGCGGCAAACACCACACGATTAATACGGGCATGAACTAATGCCCCAACACACATAGTGCATGGCTCAAGAGTGACATATAAAGTGGCATTTTCGAGTCTATAGTTTTGTAGATGTTGTGCCGCTTGGCGTATAGCAACGACTTCGGCATGAGCCGTAGGGTCATGGCTTAAAATCGGTTGATTATAACCCTCACCAATAATGTGATTATCTAATACTAATACCGCCCCTACAGGCACTTCACCTAATAATGCACCTTGTTGGGCTACGGCTAAAGCTCTCTGCATAAACACAGTATCTTGTGTAGAAAACAGATTATTGGTTATCAACATAAATCTCTAACAAAGGACGATTCACACCCGAACGCACATACAAACGCAAGTTATTAAAAGCGTGCATAGTTTGCTCTAACAAACGATTAAAATGCACTTGCTCGGCTTGAGAGTTTTCGACACGATAGCCATCAATATAGGTGATTTCCACCTGCATTAAGCCATACTCGCCCATTAATGGGATTTTTGCCCATTGCTCTAAAGCGTTAAGCGCGTCTTTTTGACGTAAGGCTTCTAAAATATTTGTTAGGGTAGCTGGCCATGCAGGCAAACTATGACGCACAAAAAACAAGATTAACTCTAATAGAGCAGCTTCAGTATTGGCAATTTTTGCAGAGACAGACATGATTTAGCCCTCACCCCAACCCTCTCCCATAGAGAGAGGGCGTTGTATCACATTATTCCCATTCAATAGTTGCAGGTGGTTTAGACGAAACGTCATATACCACACGCGACACGCCTGCAATTTCGTTAATAATACGGTTAGATACTTTTTCGATTAAATCATACGGCAAATGCGCCCAACGAGCCGTCATAAAATCAATAGTCTCTACAGCACGCAAGGCAATCACCCACGCATAACGCCGGCCATCACCCACCACACCCACTGATTTTACAGGCAAAAACACCGCAAAGGATTGGCTAGTACGGTGATACCACCCTGCTTTATGCAGCTCTTCCAAAAAAATCGCATCGGCTTCACGCAGTACATCGGCGTATTCTTTTTTGACTTCACCCAAAATACGCACCCCTAAACCCGGACCGGGAAACGGATGACGATACACCATGTCGTAAGGCAAACCTAACGCTAAGCCTAATTTACGCACTTCGTCTTTAAACAGCTCACGTAATGGTTCAAGTAACGACAGCTTCATATCAGCAGGTAAACCACCCACATTATGATGTGACTTAATAACATGAGCTTTGCCTGTTTTACTGGCCGCAGACTCAATCACATCAGGATAAATAGTGCCTTGCGCCAACCATTTAACATTGGCAATTTTTGACGACTCAGTGTCAAAAACCTCAACAAAAACACGGCCAATAATTTTACGTTTTTGCTCGGGGTCATTTACACCATGTAGTTGACTTAAAAAGCGTTCTTCGGCATCAACACGAATCACTTTTACGCCCATATTGTTGGCAAACATCTCCATGACCATATCGCCTTCGTTTTTGCGTAACAGGCCGTTATCCACAAAAACACAGGTTAATTGCTCACCAATGGCGCGGTGCAACAAAGCAGCCACCACAGAAGAGTCTACCCCGCCCGACAAGCCCAATAAAACGTGGTCTGTGCCTACTTGCTCACGAATACGATGAATGCTATCTTCAACAATTTGAGCAGGTGTCCACAAATCATCACAAGCGCAAATATCACGCACAAAACGACTTAATAAAGCTTCGCCTTGTAGAGTATGTGTGACTTCGGGGTGAAATTGCATACCATAAAAGTTTTTGGCCTCAAAGCTCATGGCCGCAATAGGGCAACTGGCTGTACTGGCTGTAATGACAAAATCTTGCGGCAAGCGGGTGACTTTATCACCATGACTCATCCACACATCAATAAAATTGGCGCGGTCTTCAATGCCCTTAAATAAAGCATCGGCTTGGTCAATATGCACTTCGGCATAACCAAATTCACGCACACTCGAGCCTTCAACTAAACCGCCCAATTGTTGCGCCATGGTTTGCATACCATAACAAATACCTAACACAGGAATGCCTAAATTAAAGACAATTTCGGGCGCACGAGGGCTATTGGCTTCGGTAACACTTTCGGGGCCACCCGACAAAATAACGCCGTTGGGGTGAAAGGCTTTAATGTCTTCTTCTGACATATCAAAGGCGTGTAATTCACAATACACACCTAACTCACGCACCCGACGCGCAATGAGTTGGCTATATTGAGAGCCAAAATCCAAAATCAAAATACGGTGGGCTTTAATATCAACTTGCATAGGAATACTCTAAGAATATTCCCTCTCCCTTTGGGAGAGGGTTAGGGTGAGGGGATAAATAACAACCTCACCCCTGCCCTCTCCTATAAGGAGAGGGAGATAAAAAAGGAATCAACCCACCCGATAATTGGGGGCTTCTTTGGTAATAGTCACATCATGGACATGAGACTCTTTCATACCTGCGGAGGTGATTTTGACAAATTGCGGTTTAGTACGCATTTCTTCAATATTGGCCGAGCCTGTATAACCCATTGACGAACGTAAACCACCCATCAATTGATGCACAATACCGCTCATTGGCCCTTTATAAGACACACGACCTTCGATGCCTTCGGGTACTAATTTTTCGACCCCTGCGGAAGCATCTTGAAAATAACGGTCACTAGAGCCTGTAGAACCCGACATGGCACCCAAAGAACCCATACCGCGATACGCTTTGTAATAACGACCTTGAAATAACTCGACTTCACCCGGTGCTTCTTCTGTTCCTGCCAATAACGAGCCAACCATAATCACATGTGCGCCTGCGGCAATGGCTTTAGCTATATCACCCGAATAACGAATACCACCATCAGCAATTAACGGAATACGATTATTTAAAGCTTTGGCGACATTATCAATAGCCGAAATTTGCGGCACACCAATACCTGCCACAATACGCGTGGTACAAATTGAACCCGGGCCAATACCTACTTTAACGGCATCTGCGCCTGCTTCTAACAAGGCTAAGGCTGCTTCACCTGTGGCAATATTGCCACCAATCACTTGAATCTGTGGATAAGTTTTTTTGATCCATGCCACGCGGTCAATAACACCTTGCGAATGACCATGTGCTGTATCTACCACCAATACATCCACGCCTGCTTCAACTAAAGCTGCAACACGCGCTGTGGTATCTGCACCTGTACCCACTGCCGCACCTACACGCAGACGACCTTGCTCATCTTTACAGGCATTAGGATACATTTCGGCTTTGCGAAAATCGTTAACAGTAATTAAACCTTTGAGTTTAAAGTCATCATCAACCACCAATACTTTTTCGATACGATGCTGATGTAATAAGGTTTTAATATTTTGAGAAGACTCGCCCTCTTTGACCGTTACTAATTGGCTTTTAGGAGTCATAATAGCCGAAACAGGTTGATCTAAACGGGTTTCAAAACGTAAATCACGGCTTGTAACTATACCCACTAAATCATCACCTTTAACCACAGGCACACCAGAAATTTTGTGCGCTTGGGTTAAGGTGAGTAACTCCAAAATAGTGGTTTCTGGATTAACTGTAATGGGATCTTTAACCATGCCTGCTTCGTATTTTTTAACACGACGCACCTCGGCAGCTTGTGCGCTAATATCCATATTTTTATGAAGAATGGCAATGCCGCCTTCTTGTGCCATAGCAATCGCCATTTTGGCTTCGGTGACGGTATCCATTGCAGCAGAGACGAGCGGAATATTTAATTGAATGCCGCGCGTAAACTGCGTTTTTAGGCAAACATCTTTAGGCAAAACATTGGAATAAGCAGGAAGTAAAAGCACGTCATCAAATGTGAGAGCTTCTTGGACGATGGTTAACATAAACACGCCACTCGCGGACTAAGAAAATAAAGTCGCGTAATTATAGTCTGTCATGGCGTGGGATTAAAGGGTTAATGTGATTTGTGTAGCAACGAGACAATTAGCACAAAGGCTAATTGTCTCGTCATTCAGATTAATTCGCAGGTTTAGAGCAACCAACAGGGACAACTGCACCATTCGTTGCAAAGAATCCTGCCGACTGACATTGCATCTCAACTGTCACACCTGCATTTGACGTAGGGTCTAATAAAGAGCCATGTGAGCCTTGATTAAACTGTACCCATGTATTATTGCCTGTGAGATTTGTTGCATTAAAGGCTGTAATATCAACTTCATTTTTATTACTAAAGCCCATTGTTTTGGCTAAAGCAGTATTACCCGACAAAAAGCCTGTTGCACCCACAAAATCTTGAGTGGCTGTTGCTGCGCCTTTTACTGCGGCATTAGGTACAACCAAGTCATTTAGCACTTGGGTAAATTGAATGGGTCGATTCATTTTTGCAGAAACAGCAAAGTTAATCGGGTCACCTGCATCTGACAGCGTTTGAGCAAAACGCATAAAGGTTTCGTAGCTGTCGGTATTTTCGGCTACACCATTACCTGCCAAGCCTGCGGTAATAATCGGGCCATACGACTTAGAGGCATCTAACAATTTAGGAATAGCACCGCCACCAACCGATAATGAAGCCGCACCAATTAACGAGGCGGACTTATCTGCACCTAAAGCCACTGTACCCACAATCGCACCCAACGAGATACCCGAAAAACGGACTTGGGACATATTAATATCGCCACCCGCAACATTATCAAGATTTAAATTAGCCAAACTTTTAGCTAATACCAAAATATCGGCTGCCCCTTGACGCAAGTTATCACGGCTAGTAATCGGGTTAGGCAAGTTAATAAAGTGTGTACCTGACGCATCTTTAACATCGTCTGGCACATAAGCCCCCGTAGTGTTATTAACAAGGTCTACGTCAAAAGTACGTTCGCTGTTGGTCATTAAAGCTGCTGCTGGAGAGCCAGCTAATAATTGGTTTTTATAAAATGGATTGGTACTTGGTAGTCCATGCAACGGCAAATCAATGGCTACTGTTGCAAAACCTGCTTTTGCATAAGTAGAAGCAATCGCAAAAATATCGGTACGATTACGGGTAATACCATGTTGAAAAATTACCACAGGCCAACCACCATCGGGCTTTGCTCCTTTAGGCACAGTCACAATCATTGGAAGAGTTTGGTCGCTCTGTTTTACAGGCATTGGGTAGCAAATCGTGGTACTTACACTGGGCATAGCAGTTTGGCCGTCAGGCAAAGTTGCACCCGTTGCATAAGCACCACAGGGTATTTGAAATGCTGTGGCTTTAGCTGTTAAGTCAGGCATAGTAGCATCAGCCTTCCAATAGCTACTTAAAATAGCCGTTGGTTTAGCTTCTGAAGGTACATCACCATAATAAGGTACTTTTAATGTACCCACATACACATCGGTTTGGTCTGCATTAGGTGGAGCTGCTTGTTCTGTAGCTTGCCCTGCTGCTATTAACACTTGTTTTACTGTTTGACCTATCGGTGCGGCAACTATATCACTGTTTGCTGTTTCATTCGCTATTTTAGCAGCAATCATATCTAGGGTTTTAGTCGTGCTTTGTGTGGTTACACTATAAGCCAATAAAACATCTGTTACGCCAAACCCAGCTAATTTGCTGGTAATTGGGCGTACTAATTGGCTACGCAGTGCCTCTAAGGTCAATTTTTCGGTTGCCGAAAAACGCTTAAAATAACTGTCTGTTTGACTAGCAATTGGCGTTGCACTATTTAAAGCATTAAACATATAGCTTGGTTGAACCATACCACCGTTGGTGGTTTTTACGCCTTTTTTCAAAGCAACAATATACGTAGTACTAGGCATTAATGGCTTTAAAGGCTCAATCAGCAAACGGGTACGTTGAGCATTAATAGGAATACCAGAACCATCCTTAACCATCGACGACTCAATGGTGTAATCAACACCATAGGCTAACACTCTAGTTAAAGCAGGGTTAACATTTGTTTCAACAATCATTAAGTTACTTTTGACTGTATCTGAATCAACATCAACATAACCAAATATGTCAATAAACCAAGAGGCAGTGGTCGAAAAACCATCTTGTAAATTAGCATTAGTAACAAACGGAATGCCGCCTGCATTAGGAATATTTAACGTGGGCGTTTTTGCCCCTGCAAATAAGGCATCAAACGGAAAAGGAATCACGGGGCCACGTTGTTGAGCTGCGGGTAAATGGGCATTATCAGCAGAAGCAACGACAGGGTCAAAACCCACATAAGATTCGGTGACTGCTTGTTCTTGCTCGTCATCACCAATACAACCTGTTAAAGCAAGGGTTGCAGCTAATATGGCAACCGAAAGACGTGTTTTTATCATGGGAATACTCCAATTTTAATATTATTTTCAGTGGTCTGTTATAACGCTTTTGCATAGCTAACTTCAATGTGTCATTGTCGGCAATATGTTACTGTTGCATGACTCGACGTTCTTTTTCTTCTTGCATTTTGTTTCTATTAGCTTCTAACTCCTCACGCATTTTTAGTAACAGTAGTTTATCTTCTTTAGGTTGTACTTTTTGAGGCTCTGGCAAGGGTTCTAAACGTGTTATTTTGCCTGTATCAACCGTGCTAAGTTTGGCATTTTTATTGTCAGGTGTAGCCGAAAAATGCACTGTGCCATCTTCATCTTTCCATGTATAAACGGCGGTTTGTGTTGCATTTGGTTGGCTTTTAAAATACTTATACCATTGCTTTTTTAGGGCATCTTGCTGTATCCAAGCAAATGCTGCTGCCGCTACTAACATAATCACAACCATTTTTGAGGGCATTTATTTCTCCTTAAACTATCAAAACTGTTAATCTTGAAAATTCTTAACCCATCCTCTTTTTACATGAAGATTTACTCATTATGTGTAAATCCTAAATAGTAACCCTTTAATGTAGCACAAATTTTAATATGGTTTTATGATGAAAAAAATTGCTTTTATGATGATGATTGCTGCGTCACAAATGGTATTTGCTTTACCTCAAACACAATTAACAGCGGGCGGCATTGCACTTATTACTTTACCCGAATATGCGCCCAACAATGTGCAAGTTTTTTTTAACAATACTCAAGTGCCTATTATTACACAGCAAAATGAACGTATCGCTATTGTAGGCATTCCACTTAGTATCAATGAGGGCAATAACTCTGTTATTTTACAAGCCCCAGATTTTATGGATACCTTAAGTTTTAATGTAGAAGCCAAAGATTATCCCGAACAGCGCATTAGCCTCAAACAAACGCAAAGTAATAAAGTGACACCTAATGAAGAAGAGTTAGCACGTTACAGTCGTGAAGCGGCAGAACAAAAAGTGGTATATCAAAGTTTTAGCACGGCTACACTTTCATGGCCATCATTCAAAATGCCCATTAAAGGCAGAATTAGCAGCCCTTTTGGTTTAAAACGTTTTTTTAATGACCAAGCGCGTGACCCACATTCAGGTTTAGACATTGCTGCTCCTGAAGGTAAAGCTGTGGCTGCACCTGCCGATGGTGTGGTGGCTCAAACTGGTGATTATTTTTTTAATGGCCAAACGGTAATGCTTGACCACGGTCAAGGCATTATTTCGATGATGTGTCATTTAAGCAAAATTGATGTCGTTAAAGGTCAAACTATTAAACAAGGTGACATTATTGGCAAGGTTGGGCATACAGGCAGAGCTACAGGCCCGCATTTGCATTGGGGCGTAAGTATTAATAATGCCCGTATTAATCCTTTGTTAGTGCTTGATAAATGACAAGTATTTGCTACGTTGCGCCCATTGAATGGTCTGTATTAAACAATACAGGCTATTTAAAAAAACTGCCTGTTGAGGAACAACAACAAGCCGCACGTTACCGCCACCCTCAACGGCTACAAAGTTTTATTGCGAGTCGTTTACTGTTACGCCGTTGTTTGTCGTTACACGAAAATCGTGAGCTAGAATGGCGTTTTTTACGTCATAATCAGCGTTTAATATTAGATAATACCCAAACCGCTTTACATACCAGCTTAAGTCATAGTGCAAACTGGGTCGCATGTATTTTAAGTTTAAGCCCTCATTGCGGCATAGATATTGAGCAAAAAATAGACAACCCTCAGTTTATGGCCATTGCCAAACGTTTTTTTGCGCCACAAGAATATGACTTTTTAAACACTCTACCGCAGCAACAAGCATTGCCTGTTTTTTTAGATTTTTGGACACGCAAAGAGGCTTGTGTTAAAGCATGGCATCAAGGATTGGCACATCATTTAGCCAGTGTTATTTTTACTATGAATACCAACAATCCGATAAATGCTCCCAGTGCGTATCAGCATTTACCCTTAGTGGTACACCGTTACGACCATTCTGATTGGCATGTAGCCTGCGCTATTCATACCTCAACCCCTACACCGCCACCACTAATCGTATTTGATGGCGTTTGTTGCTAAACCAACCATGCACTTAAAATCATCTCGAGTTGTTGACGGCGAAATGGTTTGCTTAATACCGAGTCCATGCCTGCGGTAATACAATTTTCTTCATTTTCAGGGCTGGCATTTGCCGTCAAAGCCACAATAGGAATACGTCTTTTAGTTTCTTGTTCGCGCCACACGCGGGTTGCTTCATAACCATCCATAATAGGCATTTGACAATCCATTAACACGAGATCGATACCGCCTGCAATTAATTCATTTAAAGCTTCTTGGCCATTATTGGCACTAGCCACCGTACAACCGACAGCTTTGAGCATAGCCTCAGCCACTTTTCGATTAGCGGGATTATCATCTACAACTAACACATGAGCCGTAAATACCGACTTTTTACCATTAAAGCTAATAGGCAAAACCTCTTGAGATGCACCACACTCGGTGCAAATAGGTAAAACCACTTCAAAAGAAAAACTTGTACCTACCAACAATTCACTTTCGACGCGCAACTCAGCGTGCATTAAACGACTTAAGCGTGACGCAATGGCTAAACCTAATCCTGCACCGCCAAAACTACGTGTATGCGAACGGTCAACTTGTGTAAAAGGCTGAAAAATATGTGACAAAGCATTCGCATTAATACCTATACCCGTATCAAAAACCTCACAAAAGAGCTGTGCTTGGGTGTCGTTATAACGACTAATTTTAGCTTTAATACCAACACGACCTTTTTTGGTAAATTTAATCGCATTGTCTAGTAACTTAGATAAAATTTGACGAATACGCATATCATCGCCTTTGAGCCAAATATCCGTTTCTCCCTCTAATAAAAAAACAACATCTAAAGACTTTTGTGCCGCCTCTATCCTAAATAAATCGGCAATATGTTGTAATAAATTTTGTGGTAAAAATGGGCGTATATTTAACGCCAAACGACCTTCTTCCACTTTAGAAAAATCTAAAACATCATCTACTAAACGCCGCAAATCACCTGTTGCAATGGTGGCCATATCCACAAACTCTTTACTAGAGTCAGGTAGTGGCTCACCATTTAACAACTGTAAGCCACCCGAAATTGCATTTAACGGAGTACGCAACTCGTGGCTCATCATCGCCAAAAACTCGCTTTTAGCTTGATTTGCTTTATCGGCACGATGACGTGCCGTTGATAACTCTTCGGTATTTTTAAGCTGTAATGCTCTATGTTCTTCTAACATCGCAGCCAATAAATTAAGATGATAGGCTAACGCCCCTAACTCGCCATCTTGTTTAATATGTACGCGCTGCTCAAACTGACGATTTTTGAGTGCGCCAACTAAACCTATAATGGCGCGTAGTGGTTTTTCTAGGGCAAAAGCCAACCACAAACCAATCCCGCCGACTAACAACAATACGACTAATGCCAACGCCATACTTTTGAAAATAATTGCTTTTTCTTTTTGAAGTATATATTCCGAGCTAAAGCTAATTTCTACAAAACCTAAGATAGTGTCTTTTTCTTTTAGTGGTACATCGTTTACGAGCCAATCTGTTTCATCTAGTTTAAGACTTTGTTGATGCACTGTTTCAAGATAATATTCTGGGGGATCAAAGGTTGCTGTTTGATTTTTTTTGCTAAATAAAACACGCTTATTGGTATCTAAAATACGCACCGTTGTTGTACCTGGCTGCGCCAAAATAGAGTCAACTTGTGGCACTAAAGAATCAAAATTACCCGACATAATAGCAAAATCGGTGGCTGCAGCTAATTGTGTTGCCATGATTTTACCTGAGCGGTCTTGCTCGGTTTGAGCATCGTGTAAACGCTCAAATACATGATAGGCCAACATAATGACAAACATTAAAAAGGCAGGTAATGAGGTGAGCAATAAAATCCGAGTCCGTAGACTCCACTTTGAAGTTATGGCCATATCGGCAACTCCTCAAAACGCATTTTAGCTTGCAATTCCTCGGTGCTTGGTATTTTTAGCCCCAATGATTTAGCCACTTGTGGATTAATACTCAACTCCATTTGTTTGATGCGCCCTGCATTAGGGAGTTTTTTTTGTTTTAAAAAATACTGTACCCGTTGAGCGATTTCTTGATTTACGGTATTTGGTGAGGCATATAATGTTGCCAACGAACCTGCATTTACAAAAGCCAAGCTAGGGCCAATTAAGGCAGTGTTTTGCCTATACGCAGCTAACAAAATAAATCGAATCGTTTCTCTGTTATAAATATTACTGTCTGGTTGTGCCAGCAACACATTGGTACTCACGGCCAAATCAGAAACTTGGCGACCAATACGACTTTTATCTACGGTTTGTATGAGTACTTCTATGCCTTTTTCGGTGGCATATTGTTTAAATGTGCGTAACCACGACTGATCTTCGTTGTCGGCACTAACCAACATACCCACGCGATTAGTGGCGGGTAAAATAGCTTTAATTAATGCCAACTGCATGGCTAAACTAGGTGTCCAATATAAGGCACTGTCTTTTTTTTGTAGCTCAATGGCTAAAGGTTGAGGTAATACAAATAAGGTAGGGGGACGCTCTGAAGGGAGTTTTTCTATAATATCTTTATCTAAAACAATAATTAAATCGGCTTTTAAATCAAGTTGATGGCTCGTTAAAATTTTAACATCATCATTAATGTTTTTTTGCAAATATTGGCTTAGCTCGGCAGTGTCACCTGCTTTGGCCGTTAATATCTGAATCGTATTAGCAGCATATACCGCATTAGGTATTAAAGAAGATAAGACTATAATAAAACATAAGAGGTATTTATTCATGTTTGCACCATCCGTTGTGCTGTTTAGCTAATCTGTGATGATTTTTTTTAAGTAAAAATCCCATCATAGACTGCTGACTTATTGGCGTACGGGGCTGTGACTGCTTATGGTACATGATAGTCATCACCCCTATACACAACATGACTTAATCAAACGCATAAGTCAATTGCAACCACATTTTGTCGCGTGGTGCGCCATTATTACGGCGTAACTCATTATCATCTGTCAAACGTCTTTGCCACACACCTGCAAGCTCTACATCATGCTTTTGATTAACCGTCCATTTTTTAGCTAAACGCCAATCTAAACGGTCAAAGTATAGTCCATTATCATCAGGGTCATTATACAATTGATTGTAAAACACATAATTTACACTGGACTGTACGCCTGCTAATCCATCATACCACGCGCCTACATTACCACTGTGCTTAGTCACAAAGTCAGTATTATCGTTCTGACCTGTAATATCATCATAAGCATAACTCAACAAAAATCGCCAATGTGGATGAGGTCGCCATTGGGTAGCCACCTCTACACCACGTTGCTGATGTTTAACTAATGGTGCAATAACAAAATCGTCAACTTCTAAATTGTGTTCACTTAATTGCAAATCATCCCTAAAAATACGCACATCAAGTTGTAAATGCTGTTTGGGCAACTCGCCGTAATAGCCAATTTCGTGCGAAACAATACGCTCAGACGGTGCGCCATTGGTACACACTAAAGTACCACCACTATAGCTTCTACTAAACACACAAGTTTGACCACTTGCCGTGGGAGCTTGGCCTAAAAATGGGAATGTGCCATCATATTTACTTAAACTACGGTCTTCGGTTTGGCCATAATATTGCCAATAGGCTTTAGATTCGCGTAAATCTGGGGTACGGTAGGCACGAGAAGCCACTAAACGCAAGGAGTGAGTCGGTAAAAAACGCCAGTTAAGCGCTAAACGAGGTGACTGTAAATTACCTGCATAATCATCATGTTCGTCCATGATGCCTGCATTTAAACGCCAATCGGGGGCAAACTGCCATTCACCGTGCGCAAACAAACGCCATACGGTATTTTTGACTTTACCATTAAAATAGTGCATAGAGTCAGCACGAGAATCCTGAATACCTGCACCATAGACAACGCGTAAATTAGGGTTAAGGGTCCATGTGTCTTGTAATTCTGCCTCAAACCTAGATTCCGTTTTCTCTAAATCGGAGGTGTAATTTAAATCTTCTTTTGAGGAGTAAACAGGATCTGCCTCTAATCCCATTCCTGTACATATTGCAGGGTAATTCGGGTTTATCTTACTTAAATTTGCTGTGGTTGTAGATTTGCATAAAAACTGTATTAATAAGCCTTGTAATTTCGCATCATTAGGCAGACTTAGCTTTCCTCCTAAAATATTATTGGTATAAATGCGGTCTATGAGAAACATTTGTTGCAACTCTGGCATGAAAAACTTTGGAGGTAATGCAAGCAGAAGATGCTGCTGCGCCTTAAATTGCGAATAATCACTGCTAAATTGAATTTGATGATTTGCGGTACTTTTCTCTAGCGACACATTAAGGTAATTTTGCTCGGAGATAAAATCAGGCTCTTCTAAAAACTGTACCAAACCACCTTCGGCACGATTACCACCCACTAGCTCCGAATGCCCTGCTCCAACTCTAATTGAACTTTCGTTACCCGACTCCCAAAGCATTTGGCCATAAACAGCCTTTTGGCGTTTATCATCGGCATAAGGAAGTGGAACAAATATCTTCTTTACATTGCCATCAGGCCAAAGAACATCATCGCCATTAGCATCTTTAAGCGACACTTTATTAAAGTATTTATCAAAACCACTATCCGCTCTATCGTTTGCCGATATACGCCAACTGAGTTGATTTTTTACTCCTGCATAACTCACTAAATTATCATTAATACCGTCGCTACCTTGGCGCGTATAAGCGCGTACAGTAGGTAAGTCGGCAGGATTACGGGTAATAATGTTAACCACCGCCAAAAAGCTATTAGAACCGTAAGCTGCGGCATTAGGGCCACGCACGACTTCGATACGGTCAATATCATCTAACTCTAAAGGCAAGCCAATCCAGTCAACAAAAGCCAAACTGGGCTGAAACACCGAACGACCATCAATTAACACCTGCATACGTCGCGCCATATCTGCCGACGTGCCGTGATAGCTCACAAAGGCATCCCAACCATTTTCGTAACCTACCACCATACCAGGCACAAGACGTAATAAATCAGGAATCTCACGCGCACCTGATTGACTAATCATTTGACGGTCAATAATGGTAATAGAAGCAGGCGCATCAGCAACGGCTTGTTTAAGACGCGTTACTGACAATACGACGGGCATTTCTTGGTCGCCAAAGGCAAAGTCTTGAGCAAAGCTTAGATTGGGGACAAGCAATACAGTGGCAGTTGTAACTAATAGAAATTTTTGCATCAACTATCTCTTATGGTGGAGCCGATAAGGGATAGTTTTTATGCCCTTATTAGCGTTTATCTCGTTTTTTATCTGGTGCAAAATGTTTGCGTTTTTCAATTTCTGCAGGTTTTAACATTGCTTTATCTTCCTTGTAGGGGTTATCGCCTGTTTTAAATTCCAGTTGGACAGGGGTGCCTTGTAGCTTTAATACTTTACGAAAAATATTTTCTAAATATCTTTTGTAGTCTTTAGAAACTGACTCTGTTTGATTACCATGAATTACAATAATCGGTGGATTTTGTCCACCCATATGTGCATAACGTAGCTTAATACGGCGACCATGTACTAAAGGTGGCTGATGTCCTTCTACCGCATCTTGTAAAATTTGCGTTAAACGATTGGTGGGAACTTTTATCATCGACGACTCGAAAGCACGAAGAATCGACGGATATAAGTCACCAACGCCTGTACCATGTAATGCCGAAATCAAGTGAATTTTGACATAAGGCACAAAGTCTAAGCGACGTTGAATCGCTGCTTTGACTAAACCTCTGTCGTATTCGGTCATGTTATCCCATTTATTAATGGCTAACACCACCGCCCGACCACTTTCTAAGGCAAATCCTAACATGTGAAGGTCTTGCTCAACAATACCCTCGCGTGCATCAAAAACAATAACTACGACATGGGCATCTTTGATGGCTTGTAAGGTTTTAATCACCGAAAATTTTTCGACCGTTTCGTGAACACGACCCCGTTTACGCACTCCTGCGGTATCAATTAAGGTGTACTTTTTACCTTGACGCTCATAAGGGATATAAATACTGTCACGCGTGGTACCTGGCATATCGTACACAATGACTCGATCTTCACCCAACAGACGGTTAACCAGTGTTGATTTACCCACATTAGGGCGACCAACAATGGCAATTTTAACGCCTGTTTCTTCTACCGATAATTCAATCGGGTCTTCAGGAAATGGGGCTAATATATCGGTAATTAATTGCAGCACACCGCGACCATGACTGGCTGATGTTTGATAAACGCGACTAAAACCTAAACGATGAAATTCGGCCGTGGCGGCATCTTCGTGCAAACCATCGACTTTATTAACGACTAAATAGGTTTCTTTATTTAAGCGGCGCAAATGATCGGCAATCATTTCGTCTGAGCCTAACAAACCTGCGCGGGCATCAACCACAAACAAGACAATATCCGCTTCTTGAATCGCGGTTTTAGCTTGCTCGGCCATGTAAGAGTCTATGCCTTCATCACTTTCCCCTAAACCACCTGTATCAATCGCAATAAACGATTTATTTTCTAAACGACCATCGCCATATTGACGGTCACGCGTCAGCCCCGACAAATTAGCAACCAAGGCATTCCGACTTTTGGTCAATTGATTAAATAAGGTAGACTTACCCACGTTAGGGCGGCCAATGAGGGCAATAACAGGTTTCATGAACAACTTTCTCGACTAGGGGGCTGTTGATATTTAACACTGACTCTTTTTAGCTAAAGAGTCAGAGCTAACACAACGTAGAGGACATAAATAACTTTTTAGGGTTTACTTAGATAACGACCACACACTTAATTGGCCTTTTTGTGTATAAACCCATAATTGCTGATTAAAAATAGCAAGGTCAACCACCGCGCCTTTGACTTTAAACCGCCCCAGTAGTTTACCATTCTCTTGCGCTATAATATGCACATAACCATCTTTATCACCTACAAATAAACGCTCATCGAGTGTGACTGCACGAGATAAGCCACGCCACGCTAAATCTTGTTGCTTCCATATCACTTTGCCTGTTTGCTTATCAAAGGCAATTACATGACTATTGGCATCTACCGCATACACCGCGCTTTGACTTTCGCTTAATGCCTGATAACTTGATAAAGCTTGTTGCCATTTAATTTGTGGTTTGGTTTTAATATCTAAGGCAATTAATTGCCCTTGATAACTGCCCACATACAAGGTTTTATCGGCACTCAATAGCATATTGCCGTCGATATCGACCATACGCTCTAACTCAGAACGGCCATCAGGACTGGCAACACGGGTTTCCCATTGACCAATACCTGTTTGAGCATCTAAAGCCACAATTTTGCCTAGCGCATTACTAACTAAGACCAAGTCATCGACTACTAAAGGACTGGTATAACCACGCAAACTTAAGGCCGCGACTGGCGTATCAAAAACCCAAACCGTATCGCCTGTTTTAGCATCTAAGCCATACACTTTGCCGTCATTACTTTGCACAACAATGCGCTCAGATGTTTGGGCAGGTGCGGCCAAAATCGGCGACAATAAAGTTTTACGCCATTGAATTTGTCCAGTCGTGGCATCTAACAATATAACTTCGGCACTAGCACTAGCCACGACTACGCGACCATAAGCGGCACTCACACCACCCGTAATGGTTTGTTGTGTTGGCTGCTGCCAAATTGCTTTGGCATTTACGTCTATAGCCATGACCATACCATCATGGCTTGCTGCATAGACTTTGTCATTTTGAGTTGCTAAATGAGGCGCAACCTCATCCACTTTTAATCCTTTACCCACAAACAAAGCGTGTTGTTTATTGAGCTGTACTTGCTCTGCTTTGGTGGGTAGGGCAGGTAAAGGTGACGGCTTGTGTTCATTAGGGTTAGAACTACACGCAACCATTGCTAACACTAAACTCATTAGACTCAGACGTTTCATCAAAATAACATTGCTCCACACAACAAACTTAATAATAGCCTATTAGATTAAGACGCTTCTTTAATGGGTGAAGCACGCTTAATTTCAGGGGTTTCTAAACCTACATCGGCCATTTTCATTTCTAACAATGGGCGTTGCTCTTGACGTTCAACTAACACTTTAGTCGCCGCTTGATAAGCTTTTTGTGCGCCTACAATATCACCCGTTTGTTTAAGTAAATCGCCACGTAATTCTTCACGGCTTGGCGTAAAGGCAGGGTTTGTGTCACTATTTAAAGCCGCTAATGCGGCTTTGGTGTCACCTGCTTCGGCCAATACTGACGCTAAACGTAATGTGGCAATACTTTTAAAGCCATCATCCGTTTTTTGAGTTAACACAAAACGTAATTGTTTTTCGGCTTCCTTAAAGTCTTTAAGGTCAATGGCACGTTTAGCCAACAACAACGCAGCATTCGCGGCATATGGTGTTTTGGTATAATCTTGCATCAACTTTTGTGCTTCGCGCTGTAAATCGGTATTAGCCGTTTTATCTTCGGGGTTAGCAGCTAATTTTTGATAAGCATCTTGAGAAGCCTGATAAGCATTGGCCGCCATAGCAGCTGTTTGTTGTCCGTCTTGTTGCCAATAACGCCATCCTGCAAATACAGCCAAAGCAATACTTGCACCCACTAAAATAGGCGTACCGTAGTCTTGCCAAAAGCGTTTGAGGTTTTCTATTTGTTCGTCGTCATGCGTACTCACACGGATGCTCCTAAAGTCTGGGCTAAATAAGTCACTAATTCTGTTTGAGCAATGAGGTGTTGCTCACCTGTTTGTAACCACTTTACCGTGACGGTTTGTTGGTCAAATTCGTTTTTGCCGAGTAACAAGGCTAACTTTGCGCCTGTTTTGTCGGCTTTTTTAAGTTGGTTTTTAAACTGACCGCCACCACAGTGGGTCACAATACGATATTTTGTTAAATTATTCCTTAGTGTTTCTGCTAACAGCAATGCTGCTTGCACGGTATTGTCTTCAGAAACCACGTAAATATCGGCCTCAGTTGTGTCGTGATTTTGTTGCAAGGTCTCTAATAACAACACTAAACGCTCTAAACCAATGGCAAAACCCACCGCAGGGGTGGCTTGTCCACCTAATTGGCTCACTAAACCGTCATAGCGCCCGCCTGCACATACAGTACCTTGCGAACCCAATGCCGTTGTGACCCACTCAAATACGGTTTTGTTGTAGTAGTCCAAACCACGCACTAAACGTTGATTGACCCTATACGCAATACCTGCACCGTCTAAAACAGCAGTTAAAGTAGCAAAGTGAGCGCGTGATTCTTCATCTAAATAATCCATTAATTGCGGTGCATCTACTAATACCGCTTGGGTTTTTGCGTCTTTACTATCTAAAACACGCAAGGGATTGGTATTTAAACGGCGTTTAGAGTCTTCATCTAATTGTTCAATATGTTGTGTTAAATAGTCAACTAAGGCGGCACGATAGGCATTACGCGATTCTATCTCGCCTAAACTATTAATTTCTAAACGCACAACATTTGTTAACCCTAATAACTGCCACAAACGTGCAGTCATCAAAATCAACTCAGCATCAATGTCAGCCGTTTTCATGCCAAAGGTTTCAACACCAAATTGATGAAATTGACGATAACGGCCTTTTTGGGGACGCTCGTATCTAAACATCGCGCCTGTGTACCACAAACGCTGTGTTTGATTATAGGTTAAGCTATGTTCTAAACAGGCGCGGACACAACCTGCTGTACCTTCGGGACGTAAGGTAATCGAGTCACCGCCTCTGTCCTCAAAGGTGTACATTTCTTTTTCGACAATATCGGTCACTTCACCAATAGCACGCTTAAATAATGGAGTATTTTCAACAATAGGTAAGCGAATTTCACGGTAGCCATATTGGTGCATTAATTGCCGTAAAACCTTTTCGAGAGCCTGCCAACGGTTCGTGGTGACAGGGTTATCTTTAGTAGCAACGGGCAAAATATCGTTCATACCGCGAATCGCGGTGATTTTGGCAGACATGGTGAATTTCTCTTACGGCTTGTGTCTTAAACACAACTCAGACAAGGTTAAAGACTAATTAGGTTGCGTAATTTACGCCAGTTGGTGCTAATGAGCAACAACTAACAGGGATCAGGGATCAGGGATCAGGGATCAGGGATCAGGGATCAGGGATCAGGGATCAGCTTGACAAAACAATAAAGATTGTCAATGCTTAACTGCTAACTGCTAACTGCTAACTGCTAACTGCTAACTGCTAACTGCTAACTGGATATAATTATGGACTGTCTTTTTTGTAAAATTGCTACCAAAAAAATTAATGCGAATGTGGCCTTTGAAAACGAACGTGTGATTGCATTTTATGATTTGTTTCCACAAGCCCCCACACATATTTTAATTATTCCCAAACAACACTACACCACGCTAAACGATGTACCTGCAAACGAGGGGGCAGTTTTGGGCGAGTTGATGACTACTGCGAGTCATTTAGCCAAAGAATTAGGCGTGGCCGATTCGGGCTATAGAGTCGTGATGAACTGTAATGCCGATGGCGGCCAAAGTGTTTATCATATTCATTTACATATGTTGGCAGGCCGTCGTTTAAGCTGGCCACCGGGCTGAAAGCGTCAGGCTTCGCCACAGTTGACCTTGTTTTAACCCGTATTCCGCTACGCTACATAGCGGGCTACTGTTACTCAGAAAACAGGTTGGTTGAGCGGAGTCGAAACCAACTCTATGATTGAGAAAACACCATGAGACGTTATAGTTTAGCCGATGCCTTAATTGGCCATGTTGACCAAGTATTAAAAACCCTCACCCCCAATACCGCACCTGCTTTGCGTAGTAATCCTGCTCAAAATACCCCTGCTGTTGGCTTAGATGACTCCCAAAAAAAAGTCGTTGCAGGTTTAATGCGCGTTAATCATACGGGCGAAGTCTGCGCTCAAGCCTTGTATCATGGCCAAGCATTAACCGCTAAATTACCCACTGTACGCGAAGAAATGCAACGTGCCGCCCTCGAAGAGCAAGATCATTTAGCATGGTGCGAAGACCGTTTAAAAGAACTGAACAGCCACATGAGTGTGCTTAACCCTTTATGGTACGGCTTATCGTTTGGCATAGGAGCTGCGGCTGGTATAGCAGGTGACAAATGGAGCTTAGGTTTTGTGGCCGAAACCGAAAAGCAAGTATGTAAACATCTACAAAGTCACATGGCACAAATTCCTGCCGATGATGCGCGTAGTCATGCCATATTGACCCAAATGCACCAAGACGAGGAGCATCACCGCCAACAAGCTTTAGATGCAGGTGGTGTAGAATTACCTCAACCCGTTAAAGATATGATGGGGATTGTGTCTAAAGTCATGACTAAAACGAGCTTTTATGTTTAACAAACTCTTTCCTAAATCGCTCAAACTAAAATTATTATTAAACACCTACCTACCCTTTTTGGGCGCAGGCATTCAAATTAGCCATGTAAGTAAAGACTTTTTAGAAATTGATGTAAAAATGCCGCTCAATAAGCGCAATAAAAACTATGTAGGCACACATTTTGGCGGTAGTTTGTACGCTATGACCGACCCTTTTTTGATGTTAATGCTGCTAGAAAACTTAGGCAAAAACTATATTATTTGGGACAAAGCGGCACATATAGATTTTATTGCACCTGGTAAAGGAACGGTGTTTGCTCAATTTAGATTAACACCCAAACAAATAGAACAAGTTAAACGTGCCGCCGAAAGTGGCAAGGCAGTTTGCCCTGAATATACAGTGGAAGTCTTAGGGGAAGATGGCAATGTTGTGGCAAAAGTCATTAAGACATTGTATGTGAAGAAGAAGCAGTGAGCCTGACTCATCCATCAGAATGGTCAAGCTTTTGATAACTGCTCACTGTTTATTGATAACTAATCTTAAACCTCTTCAACCACTTCATAATCATGGGTAATTTCTACCCCACCTGCCATTAACATTGCCGAAGCCGAACAATATTTTTCGGCCGATAACTCTACGGCTTTTTTGACTTGGCTTTCTTTTAAGGCTTTGCCTGTCACAATAAAATGTAAATGAATTTTAGTAAAGACAGCGGGGACAGCATCGGCGCGCTCGGCACTTAACTCAGCTCTAACATCGCTTATTTGTTGACGTGCCTTTTTTAAAATAGTCACCACATCAAACGACGCACACCCACCCACCCCCATTAGCAACAACTCCATAGGACGCGCACCAATATTGCGGCCACCATATTCGGGAGCACCATCTAAAACAACCGCATGACCACTACCCGACTCTGCCACAAAAGACACATCTTTTACCCACTGAATGGACGCTTTCATAAAACCATAACCTTTTTGTTAAACAAATTTAATATCAATATCAAAAACTAATATGAATTAGTTGGTGATTTTGTTACAAATACTCTGTTATTGTACTCAATAACACTTATTATATAACGAGAAAAAAGCTAAAAAGCCACTTTGCTAATTACGCTTGCTGACAAGGAAGGCTTTTACGTTAATAACCAATAAAAACCTAACCCATTAGGAAATGCATTTTATGGCCATCATTCCTTCTACGGAGCGTCTTCCGTACTTACAGCCTTTTTTAGAGCAATGCCATTTACGGCAATACCCTGCTCGTTCTGCCATCATTCATGCAGGCGATGCCTCTGATTCATTGTTTTTTATTGTCAAAGGCTCGGTCTCTGTGGTGATTGAAGATGACGAAGGCCGAGAGATGGTCGTTGCCTATTTAAATGCAGGTGATTTTTTTGGTGAGATGGGTTTGTTTGAAGAAAAGCCAAGTCGCTCAGCATGGATACGTGCCAAAGTTGCTTGCGAAATTGCCGAAATTAGCTACAAAAAATTTAAAGAAATTGCGCGTCACGACCCTGGTTTAATGTTTGCTTTGTCAGCTCAGTTGGCAGGACGTTTACGCGCCACGACACGCAAAGTGAGTGATTTAGCCTTTTTAGACGTAACAGGCCGTGTTGCGCGTTGTTTATTAGATTTGTCTAAACAGCCCGATGCCATGACTCATCCTGACGGCATGCAAATTCGTGTCACACGTCAAGAAATTGGTCGTATTGTAGGATGCTCACGCGAAATGGTAGGTCGAGTATTAAAGTCTTTAGAAGATCAAGGCTTGATTAACGTTAAAGGCAAAACCATGGTGATTTTTGGTACACGCTAAAAGTCAGGCTTCGACTCCGCTCAGCCAACACGACTCCGCTCAGCCACCAAAACGTGTTCTCTGAGCAGAGAGTCGAAGAGTTATCTTCTCTTTTCAAAAAATAAACTCTTTAAAGCCTCACCTGGTTCAGGCGCGCGCATAAAAGCTTCACCCACCAAAAAGGCATTAATACCATTGGCTTGCATCAGCGTTACATCCGAAGGATGCAAAATACCACTTTCGGTAACAATCATTTTATCTTTAGGCACAGAACGCATTAAGGCTAAAGTGGTATTTAAACTCACCTGAAAGGTTTTTAGGTTACGATTATTAATACCAATCATAGGGACAGGTAATTTTAACGCACGCTCTAACTCGGCTAAATTATGTACTTCGACCAACACATCTAAACCAAATTCTATTGCAACACCATACAATTCAACTAATTGTGTATCGGTTAACGCACCTACAATTAATAAAACGGCATCGGCACCAATGGCACGCGCTTCAACAATTTGATAAGGGTCTATGACAAAATCTTTACGCAAAACAGGCAATTCACACGCAAAACGTGCCGCTTGCAAATAGCTATCTGAACCTTGAAAAAAATCGACATCGGTTAATACCGACAAACACGCCGCCCCTGCTTTTTCGTAACTACGCGCAATTTGAGCAGGGTTAAAGTCTTCACGTAACACGCCTTTAGAGGGCGATGCTTTTTTAATTTCGGCAATAACCGCAGGCTGACCTTTATCTGCACGACGTTTTAAGGCTTGATAAAAGCCACGTGTAGGCATGGCCGTACGCGCACGCGCCTCTTGTGATGCTAACGGTAATTGACGTTGGCGCATTTCAACTTCTTCGGCTTTACGCTGAAGAATGGTCGCTAATATTTGTGAACTCATAATATATATAATCTAAAGTAATTTTTTTGGCATTTAAAGACTAACGCAGCTATTTCTGTAATTAACATTCTCTTAGTTAATGGTATTTTTTACTAAAAGAATATTTATTAATTACATTAATATAGGCTAAGTCTTCATTTATACCAAAAAAGCACGGCTAAAATCTCGTAATGCCGCCATTTTTTCTAGGGCAAGACCACTGTAAATGGCATCTTCGGCCATCGCTACGCCTTGCTTAATTGAGCTTGTTATCCCTGCTACATACAAAGCTGCCCCTGCATTTAAAGCAATCATATCTGCCGCTTTATTGGCGTGAGGCAATAGACGTTTAGACAAGGTATCTTCTAAACGCGCTAAGGACTGAGCCACATTATCTACGCTTAAGCCATCTAATGCTTGCGTTTTTAAGCCAACATCGGCGGCATTTAACAAATACTCGTGGACTTCGCCATTTTTTAGCTCGGCTACATAATTGGGGCAAGCTAGGCTTAACTCATCCAAACCATCTTGCGCATGAACCACCAATACATGCTCACTGCCTAAACGTCCCAAAACTTCGGCTAAAGGCTTACACCATGCTTTATCATAAACCCCTAGTACTTGGCGTTTAACACTCGCTGGATTAGTTAATGGGCCTAATACATTAAACAAGGTTCTTAGTCCAAGCTCTTTACGAGGGAGAATGGCATGTTTCATAGCGGTATGATGATTGACCGCAAACATAAAACCCACACCTACACTGTCTATGCAACGAGCAATTTGCTCAGGGGTGAGTTGTAAATTAATGCCTGCCGCCTCTAATACATCGGCACTGCCACTTTTAGACGACACCGCACGATTACCATGCTTGGCGACTTTTGCGCCTGCAGCAGCCACCACAAAGGTACATGCGGTAGATACATTAAACAAATTAGCACCATCGCCGCCCGTACCCACAATATCTACGGTATGCGCTAAAGAAGGCAAAACTACAGGCGTACATAATTCACGCATTACCCGTGCCGCGCCTTCAATTTCGTCTAAAGACTCACCTTTCATGCGTAAGGCAACCAAAAATCCTGCCATTTGCACAGGTGTACACTCGCCCGACATTAACAAACGCATGATGCTCTGCATATCAAATAGGCTTAATGATTGATGACTAACTAATTGATTTAACGCCGTTTTAATATCCATTATTATTTACCGTCTAAAAAATTCTTTAACAATGCATGACCTTGCTCGGTCAAAATAGATTCGGGGTGAAATTGAACGCCCTCTACAGCTAATGCTTTATGACGTACACCCATAATTTCGTCCATTGAGCCATCATCAAGCTGTGTCCATGCGGTAATTTCTAAACAATCAGGCAAAGTGTTTTTATCAATCACCAAAGAATGATAACGCGTTGCAATTAAAGGGTTGTTTAAGCTCGAAAATACGCCGCTATTTTTATGATAAATGGGTGAGGTTTTGCCGTGCATGACCTGACGCGCACGAATCACATTGCCCCCAAACACTTGCCCGATGCTTTGATGTCCTAAACACACACCCAACACAGGAGTTTTTCCTGCAAAGTGCTGAATAACTGCCATCGACACGCCTGCTTCATTAGGTGAACAAGGGCCGGGCGAAATGACTATGTGTTGTGGATTGAGGGCTTCTATCTGTGCAATGGTAATTTCATCGTTACGATAGACACGCACATCTTCGCCTAACTCACCCAAATATTGAACGATGTTATAGGTAAACGAGTCGTAATTATCAATCATTAACAGCATAGTGCCACACTCTATATAAAATCAGGCTTAATTTTATTTACCATAAATAAGCTAATAATTGTAACGTAACTGCTGCCTATTGTGGGCAATTTTACGCAACAAAAAACCCCGAACGAGTCGGGGCTTTTTATCTAACCATCAAGAATGAAGATTAGAGGCTGTTAACGTTTAAGCTAACTGCTTATTTTAGACTGAATTTTGAGCATATTATGCTATTCTTCCCTCACTCTAGCTCTCTCCCACAGGGAGAGAGAACTACCTCTCCCTGTGGGAGAGGGTTGGGGTGAGGGCTAAATCAAAACGTCAACCAACCTTAATGACCTGCACCACTAATAGACTTTGTCATTTCTTCTACCACTTTTTTGGCATCACCAAAAATCATCATAGTTTTGTCCATGTAAAACAAGTCGTTATCTAAGCCAGCATAACCTGTACTCATAGAACGCTTAATCACCATGACGGTTTGTGCTTTATAGGCTTCCAAAATTGGCATGCCATAAATGGGAGAGCTTGTATCGTCTTTAGCTGCTGGGTTAACAACATCGTTAGCACCAATAACTAATACAACGTCTGTACCTGCGAAGTCAGAGTTAATCTCGTCCATTTCTAAAATGTCTTCATAAGGCACATCGGCTTCGGCCAATAATACGTTCATGTGACCCGGCATACGACCCGCAACAGGGTGAATCGCAAAACGAATGTTCACGCCTTCGGCTTTTAGGGTGTTATATAACTCTTTAACCGCATTTTGAGCGCGACCTTGAGCCATACCATAACCTGGTACAATGATGACACTGCTGGCATTAGACATTAAAAAACCCGCATCATCAGGCGAACCTGATTTGTGATTTTTTTGCTTTTGCTCACCCGAATCAACCATTGCGCCTGCAGCTGCGGCACCAAAACCACCAAACAACACATTCATTAACGAACGGTTCATGGCTTTACACATCACGTACGACAAAATCGCACCCGATGAGCCAACCAACGACCCTGCAATAATCAACATGGAGTTATTTAAGGTAAAACCAATACCTGCCGCAGCCCAACCCGAAAAGGAGTTAAGTAAAGATACAACGACAGGCATATCACCGCCACCAATAGGCGCAATCCAGATATAACCTAAAGCCAAGGCAAAAGCGGTCATAATATAGAATGAATTAATATCTTCACTCACAAAATAGTTACCGCCAAAACCTAACATCGCCACAAATAAAGTAGCTTGTACTGGCTTAACCCATGACCCTTTAACGGTTTTAGCCCATTTTTTGGCAGCTAATTTGCCATAAGCAAACACCGAAGCCGTAAAGGTAATTGCACCCACAAAACAACCCACAAACAATTCAAAACGATGAATGGCATCGTGTGCATTGCCTGAATGTAATACCGCTGCAATCGCAATACATACCGCCGACAAACCCACTAAGGAGTGCATCATGGCCACTGTTTCGGGCATTTGTGTCATAGGTACGGTTTTGGCACGATAAATACCAATCGCGGCACCAGCAACCATTGCCCCTATAATCAAACCAAGAACAGGGTTAGGTGCAACAAAAAAAGTCGTGGCCACGGCTAAAGCCATACCTGCCATACCATAACGGTTACCCATAATGGCTGTTTTAGGACCAGATAAACCGCGTAGGGTTAAAATAAATAATATTGCGCCAACGAGGTAAAACCAATCAGCATATTGAGCGAAACCTTGCATTGTCATCACCCCTTATTTCTTTTTCTTTTTGAACATACCAAGCATACGTTCGGTTACGGCAAAGCCACCGAAGATGTTGATACTGGCCAAAAAGACGGCAAATGCGCCAAGTAAACTGGTTGCAGTCATGGTACTACCTTCGATAGTGACTGCTTGTAACATCGCGCCAACGACAATAATGCCCGATAACGCGTTAGTCACCGCCATTAATGGTGTATGCAACGCAGGGGTAACACCCCAAACCACATAATAACCCACAAAAATCGCAAGGACGAAAATCGTGAATACACTGACAAAAGGAACACTGGCTGCGTGTTCTGCTGCTTGCACAGCAACTTGAGCAACTTCATTCATGATTTAGCTCCTCACTTTTTGTTAAATAACAATTCGCCTGCTTGAGTAATCAGCAAGGCTTTTTGAATTTCGTCTTCTAGGTTAATAACCAGTTGGCCTTCTTTGTTAAACAAAGTGATGGCAAAGTTATAAACATTATTGGCATAAAAAGCCGACGATTGAGCGGCGAGTGTGGCAGGGATATTAGGAATACCCATGATTTTAACGCCATTTGGAGTAGTGACGATTTCGTTAACCACAGAGCCTTCGACGTTACCGCCTGTTTCTACTGCCATGTCCAAAATCACCGAGCCTGCCTTCATTTTGGCAATGGTTTCGGCTTTAATTAAACGTGGTGCATTACGGCCAGGGATTAACGCAGTCGTAATCACAATATCGGCTTGAGAAACCGCTTTATCTACAATAACCGCTTGGTCTTGTACATACTGAGGGCCGGGCATCCACGCATAACCACTGGCTGCGGCTTTTTTGGCGTTGTCTTTTTCTTCGTCAGACATTGGCACATCAAGCCATTTGCCACCCAAAGACTCAACTTGGTCTTTGGCGGTTGGACGCAAGTCTGTAGCTTCAACGACTGCACCCAAACGCTTAGCGGTGGCAATAGCCTGTAAACCTGCCACACCTACGCCCATAATAATCACACGTACTGGCTTAGCTGTACCTGCTGAGGTCATAAACATAGGGAATGGGCGTTGATATTCGTTAGCGGCTAACAATACCGACTTGTAACCTGCCAAGTTAGACTGTGAGGACAATACATCCATATTTTGCGCGCGAGATAAAGTGCGCGGCAACAACTCTAAGGCAAAACATTGGGCATTTTTGGCCGCAAAAGCTGCTAGGTTGGGATTACGATAGGGGTCGAACATTGCAACAACGGTTGCCCCATCTTTAATCAGCGCAATTTCTTCGGCTGTCGGTGCTTGCACCTTAAGAATGATGTCGCTGGCATATGCCGTTACAGCATCATTAACTATGGATGCGCCTACTGCGCTAAAATTGGCATCTGGCACACTGGCATTAACACCAGCACCCGCTTGCACCACCACTGTATGCCCTGCCGCAATAAATTTTTTTACGGTGTCTGGCGTGGCTGCAACACGTGTTTCGCCAGCGATGATTTCCGCTGGAATTCCGATTTGCATGGTCAACCCTCAATCTGAGTTTCACAACGAGGACTTAAACACTAACGGCCAATTGTTTGTGACAAACAACACGTTAGTTGCCCATTAAAGAGCATCAATCCCCAACTTAAAGCTAGTTTTGGCTTGTGACCAACTAGCCCCCTACAAAACAGGACTTACGCATTGCACCCAAATAACCGCGTAAGTCTTAAAAAGTCAAAGGCGCAAGATTGTACTCTACCTTGAGTGATATTTTTAGCGTGAATACCAACATTTTTTATTTTTTTATGCTTTTAGCTTGCAAAAACCACCTTTTTATACTTATACAGGTGTCTTTTAGCCAATACTTTCGCTGAAATAGTTTTTTTAAAGTCATTATTGGTCAATTGTTTGCACACACCACCCCATCTCACGACTAAAACTGAGCCAGTTAATGTTAAAGCCTTCAACAAAGTCTTTTTTTACACCGACCTTAATTGGCACATGGTATGTGTTGTTTTCGGCAGTGTTGTTTTCGACTAAATCTGTTTTTGTTAAAATGGCCTATCAATACGCTATAGATGCCACCATTTTATTAAGCTTACGCATGATGTTTGCACTGCCTTTTTTTTTAGTGATGTTGTATTTAGCACCTCCCATACGCCACAAATTAAACACTAAAGATTATCTAGGCTTATGGCTTGCAGGGGTGTTTGGTTATTATGGCGCGAGTATTTTAGACTTTTGGGGCATGGAGTTTATTAGTGCCAGCTTAGAAAGATTGATTTTATTTATGTATCCCACATTAACCGTGTTTTTGGCGGCATTATTTTTTAAAACGAAAATTTCTAAACAAACATGGCTTGCCATTGTCATTAGTTATATCGGTATGATATTGGTTTTTGTGGGTAATCAACACGAAGAAAGCACACATCTTGTTTTAGGCAGTAGTTTAGTGTTTTTAGGGGCATTAGCTTATGCAGGTTATTTGGTTGGTAGTGGTCATTTGATTGGTCGTTTTGGGGCGGCACGTTTTACCTCATTAGCCTTAGTTATTGCCACGTTATGTTGTTTTGTTCATTTTTTGATGAGTCACTCTTTAACCAAACTCACTCAGTTGCCGTCACAAGTTTGGTTGTTGAGTGCTGTTTTAGGCTTTTTTTGTACTTTTTTGCCTGCTACATTATTAACACAAGGCATACGTCGTATCGGTGCGCCTCAAGCGGCATTAATTAGCGGGGTTAGCCCTGTGATTACCTTAGCGTTAGGTGCGTGGTTACTTAATGATAATTTAACCTTATGGCAGTTTTGTGGTGCAGGATTGATTTTATTAGGGGTGATGTTTATTTCTTATAAGCCAATGCGTGTTAAATAAGATGGGTCGCGTTGCCTTGACCCATCCTACACACTGTTTAGGGTTTAACTTCGTCCACGTCAACTACATCTTCTTCAACAAATTCAGACTTAGGCATAATCATAAAGTCTTCTTTGTTTAAGCCCATCGCCAGCGCATAAGTGGTCGCAATATAAATAGACGAATATGTACCCGCAAATAAACCCAATAACATCGCCACCGAGAACCAATATAAAGCGGGGCCACCCAAGAATAATAAAGCAACCACGACCACGACCACTGTTGCGACGGTCATAATGGTACGGCGTAAGGTTTCAGTTAAAGAAATATCTAAAATTTCGATGGTATCGGCACGGCGTAGTTTACGAAAGTTTTCACGAATACGGTCAAACACCACAATCGTATCATTGATGGAATAACCAATTAACGCTAACACGGCCGCTAACACTGTTAAATCAAATGGCCAACCCATTATCGAAAAAATACCGACCACAAATAACGTGTCATGGATTAAAGAAGTCACCGCGCCCACCGCAAATTTAAAACGGAAACGGAACGCAACATACACCATCATCAAAAACAAGGACAAACCCAACGCAATCAATGATTGAGCATATAACTCCGAACCCACTTGCGAACCCACAGAATCCACTTGGCGCAAAGTGGCTTTGTTTTGGCTATCAAACTGAGCCGCTTGTAATACACGCTGACCAATTTCACCGCCTGCTTTTTCTTGTGGAGGCATCCGAATCAAAACATGACTTGCTGTACCAACGTGTTGCACCACAGTATCTTTAATGCCAGCCTTTTCTAACGCTTCTTGTACTTGTGCTTGTTCTACAGGTTTGACATAAGCCAACTCTACCGAAGTACCCCCTGTAAAATCTAAACCCAAATTTAGACCTTTAGTAACAATAGACACCAAGCCAATGAGTACTACAATCAGTGAAAATACTGCCATTGGCACACGAATTCGCATAAAAGGAATAATTTTTGCCTCAGCCATGACCTTGCTCCTTAAATACTTAATTTGGTAACACGGCGGTTACCATAAATGATTTGCACCACCGCACGAGTCATGGTGATGGCGGTAAACATGGAGCAAAGAATACCAATCGCTAAGGTAACAGCAAAACCTTTGACGGGACCTGTACCCACCGCAAACAAAATAAAAGCCACAATCAACGTGGTGATGTTGGCATCTAAAATGGTGACATACGCTCTATCGTAACCTGCAATAATTGCGCCTTGTGGCGATTGTCCTGCGCGCAACTCTTCCCTTATTCGCTCATAAATCAATACATTAGCATCTACTGCCATGCCCACCGTCAAAACAATCCCTGCAATACCCGGTAAACTGAGCGCCGCCCCAATCGCTGACATAATCGCAATCATCATCGCCACATTCATAAATAAGGCTAAGTTGGCAATAAAACCAAACACCCGATAGACAATCATCATTAACACGGCAACAGCAATAAAACCAACTTGGGTGGACATCATACCTTTATCAATGTTGTCTTGACCTAAACTTGGGCCAATGGTGCGTTCTTCTACAAAATACATTGGGGCAGCCAATGCACCTGCGCGTAATAATAAGGCCAATTCGCGGCCTTCTTCGGGAGAGTCTAAACCTGTAATCCTAAAGCTTGAGCCTAACATTGACTGCACGGTGGCGCGATTAATGATATTTTTTTCTACATAAGGCTCACGCACTTCGATAGTTTTGCCATCTGCGTCAGTCATGTATTTAATGCGCTGTTTACTCTCTACGAATAACACCGCCATTTGTTTACCTACATTGTCGCGTGTGGCTTCGGCCATCATTTTGCCGCCACGACTATCCAGCGTAATATTCACTTGTGATTTAGAGTATTCATCAAAACCAGATTGGGCATTAACGACGCGGTCACCTGTCACAATCTTTTTACGTTGCAACAATACAGGTTCGTTGGTTTTAGCCATGGTAAACAACTCTGTACCTGCAGGCGCAAAACCATCGGCAGAGGCTTGGTTTTCCCAATCCACAAATCTAAATTCTAGGGTTGCGGTACGCCCCAAAACACGCTTGGCTTCGGCGGTGTCTTGCACACCTGGTAATTGCACAACAATACGATTAGCCCCTTGGCGTTGTACAACAGCCTCAGCCACACCGAGTTCGTTAACACGATTACGCAAAGTGGTTAAGTTTTGCTCAATGGCATAATCCGAAAATTCTTTAAGTTTTTGTGGGGTAAAGCCCAAATCTAAATACAATGCCCCTTCTCGTGTGGCAGGCAACATCACAAACTCACGAAACTCAGGTGCTAATAACTCTTTGGCGGCAGCGCGGTCTTCATCTTTTTCAAATTTAACCGTTAATCCGCTAGGTACATCGCTCACGGTGCGATAAGCAATTTTAGCGTCGCGTAATTTACTTTTAATATCGGTGGTATAGGTTTCTTGACGTTGTTCTAAAATTTTAGACATATCCACTTCTAACAAAAAGTGAACTCCGCCGCGCAAGTCTAAACCCAACTTCATGGGTGATGCACCTAAACTAGACAACCATACTGGCGTAGTAGGTGCTAAGTTTAAAGCAACCACATAACTATCACCCAAAGCACGTTTAATGGCTGCTTGAGCTTTTAATTGGCTATCACTGGTTTGAACACGCAACAATGCGCCTTTGGCTTGCACTTCTGAGCCATGATAGGCCAAGCCTGCTTGTTTAAGGGCAGACTCCGCTTGTTGTAATACCGCTTGGTCGGCCTTAATGCCTGCATTTGCGCCCGTAATTTGAATTGCGGGTTCATCAGGATATAAATTAGGTAATGAATAAATTGCACTGACACATAATACCAGCACAATGAGAATGTATTTCCAAACGGGATAACGCATAGCTGTTCTTTCGTGATAGCGACTAAGACCACCTTGTTTTAACACAACAAAGTGGTCTTAATCTGGGTTATTTTTAGTCTTTTTTAAGATTTGTAGCCGTGCTAGTACCTGTACCAACACCTTTTAACGTGCCTGTAGGCAAGGTAGCTAATACAGAGGCTTTTTGAATTTTTACCGATAGATTGTCGTTAATTTCAACCACGGCATAATCTTCATCTACCGTTTTTACTTTGCCTAATAAACCGCCAGCAAAAACAATTTCGTCACCTTTTTGAATACCTGTCATTAATGCTTGATGCTCTTTTTGACGTTTTTGTTGTGGCCTCCATAACAAAAAGTAAAACACCAACATAAATACCACCAACATCGCAATATTGGCAAATGCGGACGGCTCAGCCGCTGCGGGTGCTGCTGCATAGGCATCGGCAATAAAAAAGCTCATCGTTTTCTCTCTCTATTAAAGTGCAGGAACGGGTAAATCACGGCGCGCGTAAAAGTCACTCACAAAGTCGCTCAATGTACCGTTTTCGATGGCACTACGCAAACCAGCCATCAAACGTTGGTAATAACGCAGGTTGTGTAGTGTGCCTAACATTGCGCCCAACATCTCGCCGCATTTGTCTAAATGATGTAAATAAGCACGACTAAAATTAAGGCAAGCATAACAATCACAATGCTCATCTATGGGCGACTGGTCAATTTTATACTGACTATTACGAATTCTTACCACACCATCAGTAACAAAATAATGACCATTACGGGCATTACGGGTCGGCATGACACAATCAAACATATCCACACCACGACGCACCGCTTCAACAATATCTTCGGGTTTGCCCACGCCCATTAAATAACGTGGTTTGTCTTGGGGTAATTTAGTGGGGACATGGTCAAGGATTTTCAACATTTCGTCTTTAGGTTCACCTACCGACAAGCCGCCAATCGCATAACCATCAAAACCAATATCGGTTAAACCTGCTAAAGAAACATCACGCAAGTTTTCATACATGCCACCTTGAACAATGCCAAACAAGGCATTGGGGTTGCCTTCGTGAGCCACTTTACAACGTGCCGCCCAACGCAAACTCAACTCCATTGACTCACGGGCTTCTTTTTCGGTGGCAGGATACGGGGTACATTCGTCAAAAATCATCACAATGTCTGAGTTTAAATCTCTCTGTATTTGCATCGACAACTCTGGTGTTAAAAACACTTTAGAGCCATCAATCGGGGACTGAAACTTAACCCCCTCTTCGCTAATTTTGCGTAATGCACCCAAGCTAAACACCTGAAAACCACCCGAATCAGTCAGAATGGGTTTATCCCAATTAATAAACTGATGTAATCCGCCAAACGGTTTAATGATTTCGGTAGTGGGGCGCAACCATAAATGAAAGGTGTTACCTAAAATGATTTCGGCACCAATGTTGGTGATGTCACTAGGAAACATCCCTTTGACCGTGCCATACGTACCCACAGGCATAAAGGCAGGGGTTTGTACTGTGCCATGTTGTAGCGTTAGCTCGCCACGACGCGCAATACCATCGGTGGCTAAAAGTTTAAATTGCATGGATTAACGCTCCAAAAACATGGCATCGCCATAACTAAAAAATCGATATTTTTGTGCAACAGCTTCGGCATAGGCCGCCATTACTCGCTCTTGTCCTGCAAAAGCACACACCAACATTAACAAGGTCGATTCGGGCAAATGAAAGTTAGTAAACAAAGCATCTATTACCTTCCACTCATAGCTTGGGTAAATAAAAATTTGGGTATCGCCAGACCACGCCTTTATTTGACCTTTATTGTATAAAGCGGCACTTTCTAAGGCTCTTACGCTGGTTGTGCCAATAGCAATCACACGGCCACCGTTAGCTTTGGTGTTGTTAATGGCATCTACGGTTGCTTGTGGCACGTCTAGCCATTCGCTGTGCATTTGATGGTCACGAATATCAGCAGTGCGAACAGGCTGAAACGTCCCTGCCCCTACGTGCAAGGTCACATAAGCAAAATTTGCACCTGCTTCTTTTAAGCTCGCCAACAAATCTTCATCAAAGTGCAGCCCTGCGGTGGGTGCAGCCACCGAGTTTTGTTTATTTGGGTCGCTATAAACAGTTTGATAACGCTCGCTGTCAGTGTTTTCGACTTCACGCCCTAAATACGGCGGCAACGGCATTTGGCCATGTTGTGCCAATACGCCGCGCACAGGCTCACTAAACTGCAACTTAAACAAATCGCCCACACGCTCAAGCATCAAGGCGTTAATGGTGCCTTGTGCAAAAAAAAGCGTTGCCCCTGCTTTGGGGGAATTACTGGCGCGTAAATGTACTAACGCCGTATGTTCGTCAACAATACGCTCAACCAAGACCTCTATATTTCCGCCCGTTGCTTTGTTGCCAAAGAGTCGTGCCGCCAACACACGGGTATCGTTAAACACCAACAAGTCATTAGGACGAATAAGCTGTGCCAAATCACGTACCGTTTTGTGAGCCAAGCCCTGTAGCGACACGTGCAATAAACGCGAAGCCGAACGCTGCGCTAATGGATAACGGGCGATGAGTTCATTGGGTAATTGATAACTAAAATCAGTCAGTTGCATAGGTTTTGGGCAAGTCGTATTCAAATGGAGCGGCATTATACCTAATTATGATTAAAAAGGCTTGACGAAATGTTTATGCTGCTTATAATACGCCCCACTCTATGTGCCGGGATGGCGGAACTGGTAGACGCGGTAGACTCAAAATCTATTGCCTGTGAGGGCGTGTCGGTTCGATTCCGACTCTCGGTACCATGCACATAATTCTAAAAAAGCCCTGACTTAATAAGTTGGGGCTTTTTTTATGCCTGTCAAAATGTGTATATTCAGCCTATTACGCCCTTCTAGGAATATATTTAATGCCTCTTTCATGGAACGAAATCAAAAGCCGCGCCGCTAAATTTAGCAAAGACTGGCAACACGAAAGCTCCGAAGATGCCGAAGCCAAGTCTTTTTGGGATGCTTTTTTTACTGTTTTTGGCGTTAATCGACGTGGCTCTAAAATTGCTTACGAATATCCTGTTAAAAAGCCTGACGGCAAAACGGGCTTTATTGATGTGTTTTGGCGCAACAAATTAATTATCGAACATAAAAGCAAAGGCAAAGATAAAGACCTACAAAAAGCCTATCAGCAAGCCAAAGATTATTGCCTACATTTAAAAGATTACGATATTCCACGTTATTTACTCACTTGTGATTTTGCTCAATTTAAACTTTACGATTTAGAAGCTAACGAACACGCCATTGCTCAATTTAAACTAGCCGACTTGGTACATCATGTTGAATTATTTGGTTTTATTGCAGGTTACGAAACCAAAGCTATTTTGTCCGAAGACCCCGTAAACCAAAAAGCCGCTGAGCAAATGGCCGCCCTGCACGACCAACTAAAAGCTATTGGTTACGATGGCCACGCCTTAGAAGTGTATTTAGTGCGCTTGGTGTTTTGTTTATTTGCCGAAGACACGGGCATTTTTGAAGTTAGCCAATTTAGGGACTTTATAGAACAACGCACCCATGAAGACGGCAGCGACTTAGCCAGCCAGTTAAATCATTTATTTCAAATACTTAACACGCCAAAAGACAAACGCCTTAAAAACTTAGACCAGCAATTAGCCGCTTTTGAATACATTAACGGCAAGTTATTTGCCGAGCCTTTAGGCGTTGCGAGTTTTGACAGCACAATGCGATTGCGCTTATTACAAGCCAGTGCCTTAAATTGGGGGCAAATTAGCCCTGCTATTTTTGGTGCGCTGTTTCAAGGCGTGATGGACGAAAAACAACGACGTAATTTAGGGGCGCATTACACCAGCGAGCGCAATATTTTACGGGTGATTGAGCCGTTATTTTTGGACGAATTAAAAACGGAGTTTGATACTGCGCGTACTTTGCAGCGTGGCAAAAAAGAGCGTTTGCAAGCCTTACACACCAAAATTGCCAATTTAACGTTTTTAGACCCTGCCTGTGGTTGTGGTAATTTTTTGATTATTACCTATAGGGAATTACGTCAGCTTGAGTTAAATATTTTGCAAGAGTTGTATTTAAAGGAGCAAACGCAGTTAATTACTGATGTCGATTTGTTGTTAAAAGTACAAGTTGACCATTTTGGCGGGATTGAGATTGAGGAGTTTGCGGCACAAATTGCTCAGGTGGCGTTGTGGTTGGTTGACCATCAGCTAAATATGCAGGTGTCGGCATTGTTGGGCAGTTATTATGCGCGTTTGCCGTTGCGAAAACATGGGGCAATTATTCATGCCAATGCGTTACGTTATGATTGGCGTGAGGTATTTGGCAAAGTACCTGATTATATTTTAGGTAATCCACCGTTTTTAGGTAAAAAAGAACAAAACTCTGCCCAAAAAGAAGATATGGCACTGATTACACAAGGAATAAAAGGTAGTGGCGTTCTTGATTTTGTAACTGCTTGGTATATAAAAGCTGCTGATTTTATTCAAAACACATCAACTAAAGTCGCTTTTGTTTCTACGAATTCCATCACTCAAGGCGAACAAGTTGGCATTTTGTGGAGTTATTTATTAAGCAAAGGCATTCACATTCATTTTGCTCATCGTACTTTTCAATGGAGTAACGAGGCTAAAGGCATAGCTGCTGTGCATTGTGTCATTATTGGCTTTTCAATCCATCGTACCAACAATCCTATTATCTATGATTACGAAACACCAAAATCCAATCCACAAGCTGTATCAGCAAACAATATTAATGCTTATTTGACAGATGGTATATCAGTTTTTTTAGAAAAAAGAACTCAACCCATTTGTCATGTTAATCCTATCAATAAAGGTAGTGAAGCAACTGACTTTGGACATTTATTTTTTTCCGAACAAGAAAAAGATGAGTTTATAAGTTTAGAACCTAATGCTGAGAAATGGATAAAACGGATTATTGGTGGTGATGAACTCATTAACAACTTCAATACTTATTGTTTATGGTTGGTAGGTATTTCTCCAAGTGAGTTAAAACTCATGCCAAAAGTGCTAGAAAAGTTAACTCTTGTCAAAAAAGCAAGATTAGCTAGTGCTAAAGTACGCACTCAAGAATGGGCTGAAAGACCTGCTTTGTTTACCGAAAATAGACAGCCAACAACACGATATTTAGCTATTCCTAAAGTCTCTTCCGAAACCCGTAAATATCTGCCTATTGGCTTCGAAAACCCTGAAACGATTGCCAGTGGTAGTATTTTAGTAATACCTAATGCAGGCTTATATGATTTTGGAGTTTTAAGCTCACTCACCCATAATGCGTGGATGCGTTACACTTGTGGACGTTTAGAAAGTCGATACCAATATTCAGCAAGTATCGTTTACAACAACTTTGCATGGCCGACACCCACACCCAAACAAAAAATGACTATTGAAAATGCTGCACAAGCGGTATTAGATGCGCGTTTGCTATACCCACAAAGTAGCCTAGCCGACCTTTACGACCCACTCAGTATGCCTAGCGAATTAGTCAAAGCCCATCAACAACTCGACAAAGCCGTTGATGCCGCTTATGGCAAAACCTTCAAAAACGAAGCCGAGCGTGTAGCGCATTTATTTGAACTATATCAACAGCTTACTGCACCGTTAGTACAAGAAACAAAGGTTAAAAAACGTAAAGGGGCGTAAAAAATACGTCCATCTTTTTTATTAACACTTTATTTTGTTTTACGTTTGTTTTACAGTGTACGCCACAGGAGAGCTAATCATGGCAAATATAAATATCCGTATAGACGATGACTTAAAACATAACGCATTTATGGCTTTTGAACGTATGGGCTTATCGCCCTCCGATGCGTTAAGAGCATTTCTTGAATATGTGGCAACCACAGGGAAAATGCCCATAAAACAGGTTTTAGTATCAGAAGATGAAGATGCCGACCTCTACGCACTGGTAAAAAAACGCATCAATGAACCGCATAAGTTTAAGGAAACTACATTAGATGACTTATTCAATAAAGGTTCATGATGACTTTAAAAAAGACTTGGCCAAATTAAGCCAAGCAATACAAGACCAACTCTATAAAAAACTTAAAAAGGTACAACAAAAATCCCCATATTCCAAAAAATCGACTCAGTGGCGAATTATCATCATGCTATAAAATCAAATTACTCAAAGCAGGTGTTAGGCTTGTGTATCAAGTTATTGATAATGAATTAGTTATTTTGTTGGTAACAGTGGGTAAACGTGCCGACAGTGAAGTTTATAACGAGGCAAAACATAGGCTTGATACGTAGTAATTAGATAGTTTTTAGTTCACCAAACGCGCATGTGCTGTGCAATGTGTAAGCCTTGAATTGTCCTTTTGCTACAAACCGCTATCATACACCCCAACATTTATTTTAAGAGTCTAGGCTTATGAAATTTGGCACTCCCCTAAGCAGCAACGCAATTAAAGTCATGTTATTAGGTTCGGGCGAATTGGGCAAAGAAGTAGTGATTTCTTTACAGCGTTTAGGGGTTGAAGTGATTGCCGTTGACCGTTATGCCAACGCCCCTGCGCATCAAGTGGCACATCGTACTCATGTGATTAACATGAGCAATCCTGACGAGTTACGCGCCTTAATTTTGGCCGAAAAACCGCATTTTATTGTCCCCGAAATTGAAGCCATTGCCACTCAAGTCTTAGTTGATATTGAGCAAGAAGGCATTAGTGAGGTCATTCCCACTGCACGCGCTGTCAACCTCACCATGAACCGCGAAGGTATTCGTCGTTTGGCCGCCGAAGAATTAGGCTTACCCACCTCCCCTTATGCTTTTGCTCAAAGTTTAGAGCAACTGCAAACAGCCGCACAAAATATCGGTTTTCCGTGTTTTATTAAACCTGTCATGTCGTCTTCGGGTAAAGGTCAATCCAAATTGGATAGCATGAGTGAGTTAGCCGCCGCATGGGATTACGCTATTGCCAGTGGTCGTGTTAATCATGGCAAAGTGATTTTAGAGGGCATGATAGATTTTGATTTTGAAATCACCTTACTCACTGTTCGTGCTGTTGGCGCAAGCGGTCAAGTCGAAACATTTTTTTGTGATGCTATTGGCCACAAACAAGTCGCAGGTGATTATGTCGAAAGTTGGCAACCGCAAGCGATGAGCGCAATTGCCTTAGCCAAAGCCAAAGATATTTCTCAAAAAGTCACAAGCAACTTAGGCGGACGTGGCATTTTTGGTGTGGAATTATTTGTAAAAGGTGATGACGTTTGGTTTTCGGAGGTTAGCCCGCGCCCACACGATACGGGATTAGTGACTTTAGCAAGTCAATATCAATCTGAGTTTGAAATTCATGCTCGTGCCATTTTGGGTTTGCCTGTAGATACCAGCACACACAGCATTGCTGCCAGTGCGGTGATTTATGGCGGTTTAGAAGCGCAAGGCATTGCTTTTGAAGGCGTTGCCGAAGCCTTGCAAGTGCCTAATAGTGATATTCGTTTGTTTGGTAAACCTGAAAGCTTTGTTAAACGACGGATGGGCGTAGCGTTATGTCGTAATCAAGATGTGGATAGCGCCAGAGAAAATGCGCGTGAAGCGGCAGGACGGGTTAAGCCACAACGATAAGCTGTAGGGGCGAATTTATTCGCCCAAAACTTTCAATTAGTGCTGATCTAAAATATCCAACGACCGTTGCAATGGGTCGGTTTTATTATCCGATGAGCGTTCTGGTAAATCATGCGGAACGCCATCGGTAATCAACACATCTAATAATTTATCCAAATCTTCAAACGACAAATTCAGCACACTCATTTTCACTTTTATCGCCTGACGATTACGCGCCAACATCGCCAAAGACAAGCCTTTAGACTGTAACTCAGCTTCTAACTGCGATTTTTGCTGCTTAGCATTTAACAATAACTGACTGATTTGCTGAGACTGTTGTTGCTGTTCATCTTGCTGAACTTGTTGCTCTAAAAGTCTAATTTGTTGATAAAGATGCTGAATTTGTGCTTTTTTATCTTTTGTCGCTACCGTTTCGTTATTCGGATTGTTGAGAGCTAATTGACGCTGCCATTTAATCACAACCTCCGCTAAGGCTTGTAAATTCGGGTCATCGACCTGTTTCATCCAAAAGCCATCAGCACGTTGTGGTGCGGGTTGTTGCCCTAACAAAGCCAATGGTGGCGCAACAACCGTATTCCATGCCGAAGCGACCAAAGGATAAGCTGTCCCTTGAATACTGGCAAAGCCTGCACTTTCGACCACAGGCCATGCCATCGTAATAGCAGGAACAACGGTATAAGCCGATGAACTCACCGCTACGCCCACAGGAATACCCGTCGCTAACCGAAAAACGGACTCTGTTGTTGCTTCAAAGATACCCCACGGATACGCTAACCACCAACCAAAGACGCGCTTTTGTGTGCGTTGGCTTGCAGTCCTCATATCGTTTTGCCACGCCTTTTTTGTGCCTGTGAACGTGTACTTATTGAGAATCGTTTTATGGCCATAACGCCATGTTTCGTTTGAGTATTTTTTTATATCGCCGTAAAACTTCGCCTCACCATAATGCTGTAAAGCTTCACCTGCACTTCGCCAACCTTTTTCGACATGATTTAACGGCACAACATAACCGGGAACAATCCAAATATCATATAAGCGTTGTTGTTCATCATGGAGTTGACCGCGTAACAACAGTTCTTTTTTTTGCGTTGCCGTTAAAAAGTAATCTTCTGCATTCACATTGACGGAAAACGCCAGTGTCAACATTACACCCATACGTATTAGATAGTATTTTTTAGACATCATTTTTCCCGATAAAAAAGTAACTTATCTTTAAATGATACTGCGGTGGCGAGGGATTTTGTAAAGAATAATTATCAAAGATATAAAGCAGATAAATAGATAAAAACTAAGCGGCTAATAACAGAATAAGGGCATCCCCACGAGAAGAAAACTCCTCCCGTGCGGATAGTTGTGTCTGTTGACGTTCGGCACGACGCAAGGCTTTATCGCTTTTGCTATGCGCACCACCTTTTTGCATAATCGGCGCTAATGTCAGCAGATTACGCGGTCTTTTTTGTAACTTCACCACTTTTTTACGTTTAGGCATGATGCCTCTCCTGTCGTTGAATAAGGACAGCTTACGCTGCCCAGCGATACCATTGCCAAACATCTTGGCGTTTTTTCACTTTCTTTACCTTTGGGTCACGCTCCAAAAATAAAGGCCCTTGGTTGACTCGTTCAAAAGCAAACTTTTCGGGGAGTTCGGTATATAAGGAACGCGGTGGCACATGATCTTCACCCAGTCGTTTCACCGCATTACCCGTTTGCCAACCGTGATAAAACACTTCTTTAAAACCTAACTCTTGTTGCAAAAACCATAACGAGGCAGTCAACATCGCTTCACTCCATGTTTTTTGATGTTGCGTAAACATGGGTTGATAACTAAACACCGTCTCTAAAGGAATTTCGCCATCACGCCAGACACTACTTTCACCCCTCGCTTTTGCCGAAACAGCTTCGGCTAATAAATCGGGATAATCACGCAACCAATCCGATTGAATTTCTTCAATGATTGCTTGGCCTGTTTGCCAATCCCAATCTAAACGCGCCCATGCCATCGTTAAACGACTATCTGACATAGGGTGATGCCAACGTGAAGCCCGCCAAATTTGCTCAATTCCTTGTTGCTCAAACACTTTTTGATGTTCAAACGGCAAATTCAGTTGTAACACTGCGTTAATTCCCGCGCGTGAGGTTTGATACCATGTGTCCCATGTTTCGTTGCCCCACTGCCCTAAACTCAGTAAATAGGTCGCTGCTGCGGTGTCTTTAGGCCAGTAATACAACAACTCGTCTAAAGACACATCATCGCGACCCATGCTGGCTAACCACGCTTTGATGAAGGGCTTGTTTAGCCAATGAGCGTAGCGGCTTTTTTTTACATCCCGAATAGTCCGCATACCGCAGTTGTGTTGCAGCCGCTGCAACAAGTACAACACATAACGGTCACGGTGGTAGTAAAAACTGGTTTTCCCCGTTGGCAAACAAGCCCGTACTTCATCAAACTGTAGTTGCTTCATGATTCATACCTCCCCAATTGTTATCAATCCATCCAAAAATCCCCTCCTTTATTAAAGGAGGGTTAAGGAGGATTTTTACCCCTTAACACACACAATTTGCCGTAAGGTATGCACCACTTCCACTAAGTCACTTTGGTGCGCCATCACCACATCAATATCTTTGTAGGCAGCAGGAATTTCATCCACTACGCCTTTGTCTTTACGACATTCAATGCCTTCGGTTTGCAACACTAAGTCATGGCTATCAAATTTACGTTTGGCTTCCATTCGACTCATTTTTCGGCCTGCGCCATGCGAGCAAGAGCAAAACGACTCGCCGTTGCCTTTACCTCGGACAATGTACGACTTTGCGCCCATGCTACCAGGGATAATGCCTAACTCACCTTGCTGTGCGCTAATTGCGCCTTTACGGGTGATATAGACGTTTTCGCCAAAATGCGTTTCTTGGGCGATGTAATTGTGATGACAGTTAATCGCTTCTTTGGTCAACTCAAACGGCGGCAATACCGTTTTTAAAGCTTCAACAATTAAGCGCATCATCTCGCGGCGATTCAATAAAGCGTAGTCTTGCGCCCATGACACGGCCTCGACATAATCGGCAAAATGTTGTGTACCTTCGACCAAATACGACAAGTCTTTATCGGGTAAATGGCCGTATTCGCGGTGCATATCTTTCTTGGCCAAATCAATAAAATATCGACCAATACAGTTACCAATACCACGACTACCCGAATGCAACATAACCCAGACATAGCCACTTTCATCTAGACAAATTTCGATAAAATGATTACCGCCACCGAGCGTACCCAGTTGCCGCGCCCATGTTTGCCGAAACTGTTTCATCATCTTCAGCAAGCCACCGTGTTTGGCAACGATTTTGTCTATACCCACATCTAAGGCATTGATGCTAGAGGCTTTTACAGTTTCACGTTTATGATGTTCAAAACCCACAGGCACGACTTTTTCAATCGCAGAACGTAAGGCTTTGGGGTTGTCAGGTAGTTGATGGGCTTTGAGCGATAGACGAATGGCGTTCATTCCACAGCCAATATCCACCCCCACCGCCGCAGGAATAATGGCACCGCGCGTGGGAATTACCGAACCAACGGTTGCACCAATACCGACATGAACATCGGGCATTGCCGCAATGTGACCATAAATAAATGGCAAGGCGGCAATATTGCGCAATTGCTGTAAGGCTTGTTGGTCAACTTCGTCGGTAAAAATTTTGACGGGTTTATGACCATTTTTTTCGTTGGCATTTAATACCAATTGTATAGGCATGATAAATCTCTCTAGGCATAAACACGGGTAAATGCGTTTATGCCATTGGGTAATCCTTACAGTCCGTTTTGCTTCAGGGTAAGAAACAAAAACGGCTGCCCAAAGAAAAAGCCCCAGCATGGTTAGCTAGGGCTTTTTATTCTCTAGCTTGAAGGTTAGGTCTCCTTCAAGCGTGTGTTCTTGAAAGAGTGTATTAATCAAATTGTAGGGATTGAATAAAACTCATCTTGCAAGAACCTCCAAAATTAGTGTGTGTGTACGAATGGCGCGCATAGTAGTATTTCTTATATTAATAATCAACATTTTTGAGTAAAGATTTTTTTAGATGACGATGAAGTGTTATGTTCAAGCGATAACCACGTAAATCCTAAATTGTAGTAGCGAATTTATTCGCCAACACCGTCCACAGCAAAGGCTTCGACTCCGCTCTGCTAACGGGAAAATGCTCACTGAGCGGAGTCGAAGGGTTTATTTAAGCCAATGTTCAACAACATAAGGAAAACTCTCATGTTAACGGGCAGTTGTTTATGCGGTGGTATTCAATACCAATATGATGGCGAAATTAACGAAATCTCATTATGTCATTGTGGTCAATGTCGCAAAGCACAGGGTTCGGCATTTGCTGCGAACTCCCCTTTGCTAAGTGCGCAATTTCATATATTCAAAGGCTTTGAACTGCTCAAAAGCTATTATTCTAGCCCGATGAAAAAACGGGTATTTTGTGCTAATTGTGGCAGTCCGCTCTATAGCCAACGTGATGATACATGGGACGTTTTAAGATTACGTTTAGGCACGCTAGATACGCCGATTACCGCCACCCCGTCTTATCATATTTATTGCGATAGTAAAGCAGAATGGTGGACGATTAATAACGACTTCCCCAAGTTTGCCACGTCAAAAAACTAGCCATTGTTCACATTGGTACAAAAGATTACTCTAAAATGGAGCTAGTCCCTTGAATCTTGTTAAAAAACAGCATATTTTTGACTGAAGAAGGTTTAAGATATAGGTCAACTTAAATAATAAACAGTACCTCTAGCACGTCCACAAATGAAGCAGATCGAGAGCATGGTGTTCTCAATTGTCGTGTTAAATACTATAGTAACCCCTATTAAAAATAACTGTGCTATTCAAAAATTATCGCACCGCTTACATGGAGAATGCTCATCATGGCAACAATTAACGGCACTTCAAATAATGACAACCTAATTGGCACTGTCGATGATGACCTAATTAATGGCTTAGACGGAAACGACACCTTAGAAGGTGGCGCAGGTGCAGATACATTGGTTGGTGGTTTAGGTGATGATACCTATATTATTGCTCAAAATAAAATCACAATAGATACAATCATCGAACTCGAAAATCAAGGCACCGACACTGTTAACAGCTTTGTCACTTACACCCTACCTGCCCACCTCGAAAACCTCACCTTATTAGGTAACGAAGCCATTGATGGCACAGGTAACGAACTAAAAAACGTTATTATAGGCAATAATGCCAATAATATTTTAACGGGTGGTGGCGGCGCAGACAGCGTCTACGGTGGTGCAGGTAACGACTCCATTGTAGGCTCAGGTGCATCAGATTCTTTATATGGTGAAGATGGTGATGATACGCTTATCGGTGGCGGTGGCTCAGATGAACTCTATGGTGGAGCGGGTAATGACTCCCTCAGTACGGCTGGTGCAGGGGAACCCATACAACCCACCCTTGACCCTTTTACCGTTTACGATAGCAAAATCAATACAGCAGCCGACCTTGCGCAAGCGATTGTTGATCCCAACGCCAATATTAAAGTGATTGATAACACCGTCAAGTATATTGGTGCTGATGGTGCAGCTGGCTTTTTTGACAAATTAGAGTTTGGTCAACTCGAAGGTGTCAACTTCTCATTAGGTAAAGGCATTGTCTTAACATCAGGTAATGCCAACATTCCAAGCACTAATAGCTCAACAGGCTTTGGGCGTGGTAATGGTACCGCGGGTGATGCAGACTTAACAAAGATTGTGAATGAACTTTTTCCGGGTTCCGCAAGTTTTGATGCCGCCATCCTTGAGTTTGAGTTTACCGTGACACAACCTGTAGATGCCGCCACTGACCCAAGTAAAGCACTCACTCAAGTCACTTTTGATATTTTATTTGGCTCTGATGAATATCCAGAATATGTAGGTCAATTTGTTGATATTGCTGCAGTTTATGTTGATGACGTAAACTATGCTTTCTTTGAAAATGGTAAACCACTAAGCGTCATTCAAGACAACCTTACTCCTGGCAACTTTTATAACAATGGTAATCGTGATTTAGCTATTGAATATGATGGCGTATCTGCTCCCCTAAAAATCACAGGTAATTTAATTGCTGGTACTACTCACAAAATACGTATTGCCATTGCAGATACCAAAGACTCAGCACTCGACTCAGGGATATTTATCTCCAATCTTGTAGCAGTCAGTGATACAGGCGAAACAGGCGTTAGACTCAACAACAGTGACATTTTGGACGGTGGCGAAGGCATCGACACCATGAGTGGTGGCTTTGGTAATGATATTTATATTGTTGATAACGTTGAAGATGTCATTGAAGAATTAGAAGGTCAAGGCACAGATACCGTTAAAAGCTCTGTCAGCTATACCCTCGCCTCTACCTTAGAACATTTAATATTAACAGGCACCAAAGATATTAATGGCACAGGCAATGACAAAAGTAACCGCATTACAGGTAACAACGGTAACAATTTGTTATTTAGTGGTGATGGCAATGACACCTTAGATGGCGGCGATGGCATCGACACACTTGTCGGTGGTGAAGGTAACGATACTTATATTATCCGTAATAGTAGTGATGTAATTATTGAAGATGGCTCAACAACGGGTGATATTGTTAAAAGTTATGTTTCTTATACTTTAAGCAACAACCTTGAAAACCTCTATTTAATTGGTTTAGGTAATCTGACTGGCACAGGCAACTCACTCAACAACTTAATTGTTGGCAATAGCGGCAACAACCTTTTGATTGGTGGTGCGGGTAACGACACTTTAAATGGTGGTGAAGGTAACGACACTCTAGAAGGCGGATTAGGTGATGACACCTATTATGTCGATAGTGTTTTGGATGTTATCAAAGAGCTAAGCAATCAAGGCACAGACACCGTTATTAGCAGTGTTTCTTATAGTTTAGCTGCCAATTTTGAAAACTTAACCCTCACTGGCACAGCCGACATTGATGGTCGAGGTAATGATACCGACAACATTATTACGGGCAATAGCGGCAACAACATACTTACAGGTGGCAAAGGTAATGACATCTACTTTGTCGATAGTCTTGGTGATGTTGTGGTTGAGGCCGATAATGAAGGCACAGATACCGTCAACTCATCAGTCAGTTTTGTCTTAGGTAATCACATCGAAAACCTAACCTTAACAGGCACCGAAAATATCAATGCAACGGGCAATAGCCTCAACAACAAACTTACAGGCAATAGCGGAAATAATATTTTAAATGGTGGTGAAGGCTCTGACATTATGATTGGTGGCCTCGGCGACGACACTTATTATATAGACTCCCTCGCCGATACTATTACTGAGCTTGCTGGACAAGGCAGTGATACCGTTATTAGTTCTATTAGTTACTCTTTAGTTGGCAAAGAACTTGAAAACATCGTCCTTACGGGTACAAAAAATATTAATGCCACAGGTAATAGCCAAGCCAACAAACTCACAGGCAATAGCAGCAATAACATTCTTGATGGTGGCGCAGGCAACGACACTCTAGACGGTGGTCTAGGCGACGACACCTACATTGTTGACAATATCAATGATGTGATTACTGAGGGTGATAATGCAGGCAATGATACCGTCATGAGTAGTGTCAGTTATATTCTGAGCAATCTTAACCTCGAAAACTTACAACTCGTTGGTGTTCAAAAAATAGATGGCGTTGGTAATCTACTCAACAACTTGATTATTGGTAACAGCAATGATAACAAACTCATTGGTAATGCAGGTAACGACACACTATTAGGTGGTGCAGGTGATGACACCCTTGATGGTGGATTAGGCGACGACCTCATGGAAGGTGGTGCTGGCAGTGACTTGTATATTGTTGACAGCATTTATGATGTAGTTAAAGAGCTTGCATTAACTGGCACAGATACTGTTCAAAGCAGTGTTTCCTATACCTTAGGTGCTTATGTCGAAAACCTTACATTGACTGGTAGCGAAGACTTAATTGGTAATGGTAATGAGCTTAACAATCTGATGATAGGCAACTCAGGCAATAACGCACTGATTGGAGGACGTGGCGATGACACCCTTGATGGTGGTACTGGTGATGATAAACTCATTGGTGGCTTAGGAAATGATACCTATGTTATTGATAGTGAGTTGGATGTCATTATAGAACTCGAAAACCAAGGTGTTGATACCGTACAGTCTTCTATTAGCTATGCCCTTTCTAGTAACTTAGAACACCTCACACTACTTGGCTTTAGTAATATTAATGGAACTGGCAACGCAGGTAATAATATATTACGCGGCAATACAGGTAATAATGTATTAAATGGTGGTGAAGGGCGTGACACCTTAATCGGTGGTGAAGGAAACGACACCTATATTATTGATAACAGTGGCGATATTATCATAGAGCAAGTTAATGAAGGCAACGATACGGTTCAAAGTTATATCAGTTACAACTTAGGCAATAACCTCGAAAATTTAACCCTACTAGGAGGTGACTCCTTAAGCGCAACAGGTAATTCACTCAACAATCATATTATAGGTAATGCTGGTAATAATATTATTAGTGGTCTTGGTGGTGATGACACCTTAGAAGGTGGTGCTGGTGATGACCTCTACATCTTTGGGCGTAGTGCGGGCATTGATACCATTATTGATAACAGTGGTAATAATAGTCTTTTAATCACGAGTGGCCTTATTGCACAGCAAGTAACATTCAGCAAAAAAGCCAATGACCTCGAAGTGGCTATTATTAATAGTAATGACAAAGTCATTATTAAAAGCTGGTATGAAAACAGCAACTATCGCTTACATCACATTCAATTTGGTGATGGTACCATGTTACTTAGCACCGAAATAGAAGCATTAGCTAACGCTAATGCAGGTGGTAACACTGGTAATACTGGCTCTAGTAGCAATGACACCATTATTGGAACAAACAACAACGACACCCTAGACGGTGGTTTAGGTGCAGATACCCTAAAAGGTGGCTTAGGCGATGATACCTATATTGTAGACAGCAGCAATGATGTAGTCATCGAAAATAGCAACGAAGGCATAGACACCATTAAAAGCTCTGTTTCATATACCCTGCCCACTAATGTCGAAAATCTTGTTTTGCTAGGTACAGCTAATATTAACGGCACAGGCAACTCACTCAATAATTTAATTATTGGCAATACAGGCAATAATACTTTATCAGGTGGTGGTGGCCAAGACACGCTACAAGGTGGCTGGGGTAACGACACTTACTTAATTGACAACGATAACAGCCTCATCGAAGAAGATGCTAATGCTGGTATAGACACTGTGAATAGCAGCGTATCTTATGAGCTTGGCACTAACCTCGAAAATCTCGTATTAACAGGCACAGCCCATTTAACAGGCACAGGTAACACTACCAACAACGAAATTACTGGTAATGCAGGTAATAACACCTTAACGGGTGGCTTGGGTAGAGACACGTTAAGAGGCGGACTAGGTGACGATACCTATCTTATTTCGGCTGATGATGCCTCTGATGTGATCGTTGAGTTAGCTAACGAGGGCATGGATATTATTGAAAGTTATAGTAGTTATGCACTGGGTGACAACATCGAAAATCTAACATTATTAGGCACCGAACGTATCAATGGTGCAGGTAATGGCCTAGCAAACATCATTACAGGTAATGCTGGAAATAATGTTTTACAAGGTGATGCAGGTAATGACACTTTAATTGGTGGCGCAGGTAATGATGTGTATGTATTTGGCCGTGGGGCTGACCAAGACACCATTGATAATACCAATGCCGCAGATGGCTTTGATATTTTACTCTTTAATCAAGGTGTAAATGCCGAACAGCTATGGCTGCAGCGTATCAACAATAATCTAGTCGTTTCTATTGTGAGTACCACACAACAAATAGTGTCTCATGATGATGGTTCAACAACCACTAACATGACCTTAACCAAAAGTAACGACCAAGTCAGTATCAAGGATTGGTACAGCAACGCTAATAACACCTTAGATACACTGCAACTTGCTGATGGCAAAACATTATTGGCTAACGAAGTACAATTGTTAGTTGATGCAATGGCTCAGTTTACGCCATCGAGTGCTGGTTCAATCAGTTTATCTGCCGACCAATACAACAACTTAACCGCAACAATTATCGCCGCTTGGTAATTGATAAAAGCCTCAAGTCACTGTGTGATTTGAGGCTTTTTAAGTACTAAAATACAAATTTAATCGTACACTGAGCGAAGTCGAAGTGTTATCTGCTAATAAACTTTAGCCATGAACTTATTAAATATCCCACTCTTAAACAACCATTCCCTCGCCTTCCAACATCACCACAAAATCTTGCTCAGGCACACCACGCTTGAGCAAGGCTTGTTTTATGGCTAAAGCTGGCGCATCTATAGACTCATCGGTTAATTGAAAGGTATTAAAATGAATACTAATCGTTTTTTGTGCTGTCAAATCTTGATGAGCATGTACAGCATCCCAAGGATTCATATGCACTTGGCGCATTAACTCACGCGGCTCGTATGCACCTATAGGCAATAAAGCCACTCGTGGCGCACCCAAACACTGTTTAATCTCTTTAAAGTGTGGCGCATAGCCCGTATCCCCTGCAAAATAAGCATGACCATGAGGGGTCACTACCGACAAACTGCCCCACAGTGCCGCATTTCTATCACGTACACCACGCCCCGAAAAATGCTTAGCAGGTAAATAATGAATCTCGACCCCTTCGGCAAAGGTATAAGATTGCCACCAATCCAACTCAATCACCTTAAAACCATATTGCTCTAAATACACGCCATTACCCAAACCCGTAATAATGGGCGTTTGATGATGTTTATGCAGCCATAATAAACTGGCGGTATCTAAATGGTCATAATGATTATGGCTTAATAATATCGCATCAATGGGTGGCAAATCTTCGAGAGCAATACCTGCGCCACGCACACGTTTAGGCCCTGCATACTTAAATGGGCTACAACGCTCTGCCCATACGGGGTCAGTCAAAAAATTATACTGGCCAATTTGTAATAACACCGTTGCATGACCCACAAACCACATTTTCCACTCATTTAGGTCTTGGCTATAACGCTCTGTTGGCACACTAAACGTTTCATTTTGACACCAACGCGGCCATGTTTGACTTTGACGTGTCAAAATCCACTTTAATAGTGCCGCTTGATTACGCTCTTCGCGTTCCCACGGATTAAAAAAACGCTGACCATTATAATGCGCTGCATCTATATTTATTTGAGGTTTTTGCCACACTTCATTAGTGACCGTTTTGGTCGCAATAAAATACGATTTTGTGGTCATGTTATTGCTCTTTTAAAACGGACACTACAGGCGTATGTACCCTGCCCATCAACACATACACACAAGGAATCACAAACAAGGTAAATAATGTACCCAATGTCATGCCACCCACAATCACCCAACCAATAGGATGCCGTACTTCTGCTCCTGCACCCGTTGCCAAGGCTAAAGGGATTGCACCTAGCACCATGGCAGCGGTAGTCATCAAAATAGGGCGTAATCGTAAGGCTGTAGAGGCTTGAATGGCCTCTAACTTAGTTTTTCCTTGCTCTTGAAGCTGATTGGCAAACTCTACCAACAAAATACCATGTTTGGTAATTAAACCCACTAAGGTAATCAAACCAATTTGGCTATACACATTAAGCGTACCACCCGTCCATTTTAAAGCTAATATTGCTCCAAACATGGCCAAAGGTACCGAAAACAAAATAATAAATGGGTCTCTAAAACTCTCAAACTGTGCCGCTAACACCAAATAAATAAACAGTACGGCTAACACAAAGGCTTGCATTAATGCACCACCAGAGCTTAAAAACTCGCGACTTTGGCCTCCCCAATCAAAACTTAATGCTGGGTTATTAATATCCGTCATTGCTTGTTGCATAAAAGTCACCGCTTGCCCCATGGTATAACCTTCTGCCAAGCTTGCAGTAATTTTGGCCGAGCGTAATTTATTAAAATGAGTCAATTCCGCAGGACTAACGGTTTCTTTAACTGTTAACACACTCGACAAAGGTAACACTTGGCCTTGACTATTACGCACATAAATTTGCTGTAATTGCTGTGGCGTACGTCTGGCATCTTCATTAAGCTGCAAAATCACATCGTATTGGTCACCATCTAATTTAAAGGTGGTAACTTTACGGCTACCTAATAAAGTTTCTAAGGTTTTACCTACATCCGAAATACCTACACCCAACAAGGCGGCTTTGTCTCGGTCTAGCTGTAACGAGAGTTGTGGTTTATTCAGTTTTAAATCGGGAATAGGATTAACAATGCCTTCATTTTGAGCCAATTTATCCATCAATTGCCCAATCGCTTTGCCTAAATCGCTGTAACTGCCTGTGGTTTGTAAAATAAACTCCACAGGTGAACTCGATGTTCCTTGTCCTAATGAGGGAGGTAAAGAAGCCAAAGCCATCACCCCTGCTACCTGACCTAATTGCGGCATTAATGTAGGTACCATGTCTTTAGTACTGCGTGTTCTTTCTTCCCATGGCTGAAAACGATTAAAACTAATAAACTTAGTTTCATCAGGAAAACCAATAATTAAAAAGGTAGAAACGCGCTCAGGTACTTTCTTAAAGATACCTTCCACTTGTTGTGCATATTTATCGAAATAAGCAGGTGTAGAACCCTCTGGGCCTATGCCAATCGACACAATCACGCCTCTATCCTCAGTGGGTGACAACTCCGACGGTAATTGCTTAAACAAAAACAGCATATAGGCAATTAATAGCAAACTTAACCCTAAAACCAGCCATTTGCCTTTTAAAACATAAGCCAATAAACACTGATAACCCCGTGTGACAGCCTCTAAGCCCGTTTCAATGATGCGATACACCGCATTACCTTGCCCCTGATGTGCTTGCAACAAATTCGCACTCATCATCGGGGATAAAGTCAACGCACAAAACCCCGATACAATCACGGCGGCAGCTAAGGTTAACGCAAACTCGGCAAACAATTGGCCTGTACGCCCTTCGGTAAAGGCAATCGGCGCAAACACCGCTGCTAAGGTAAAAGTCATCGCCAATACCGCAAAACCAATTTCTTTAACGCCTTTTAGGGCAGCTTCTTTAGGTGGAAGACCTTCTTCTATGTGCCGATAAATGTTTTCTAAGACCACAATGGCATCATCAACCACTAAACCAATGGCTAACACCATGGCTAATAAAGTTAAGGTATTAATCGAAAAACCAAAAATCTGCATAAAAATCAATGCGCCAATTAACGACACAGGAATGGTTATCACAGGAATTAAGGTGGCGCGTAAATTACGCAAAAAGAAAAATATAACCAAAACAACTAAGGCGACGGCTTCTAAAATCGTTTTTTGCACCGACGTAATTGACTCTTTAATAAATATCGACGAATCATAGGCCACTCGCACCCTCATACCTGTAGGCAAACTTTTTTCGATACGAGGTAACTCCGCGCGTACCTCTTGAGAAACTTCTAAAGGATTAGCAATGGAGGTTTTTATCACGCCTAGTGCTACCGCAGGCTCACCATTAAATCTAGCGATACGGCGTACATCTTCGGGGGCTACTTCTATGCGAGCCACATCACCAATACGAATCAATAAACCTTCTTGCTGACGTACAATTAATTGAGAAAACTGTTCAACTGTATTGACATCAGTTTCGGCTAATACCGAAAACTCACGCTGTAAGCTTTCAATACGACCCGACGGAATTTCAACATTTTGAGCGCGTAAGGCATCCTCTACATCTTTAGGCGTTAAAGCAAAACGAGCTAATTTTTCGGCATCTAACCAAATTCGCATCGACGGTTTACGTTCACCAAAAATACGAATATCAGCCACACCTGCCAAGGTTTGCAGGCGACTTTTGACTTGTTTATCAGCAAATTGATTAATTTGTAATGAGGAGTGCTGGGTTGAAGAAAATGCTAACCAAATAATAGGCTGAGCATCGGCTTCAGTTTTTGTCACAATAGGTTCGTCAATGGTATCAGGCAATTTACCGCGTACCCTTGACACTCTGTCACGCACATCCGAGGTAGCACTTTCTAAATTAATGCCTTGCTTAAAAGCCACCGTCACTTGGCTACGGCTCGTACGACTGGTTGAAGACATATAATCAATGCCTTCAATGCCAGACAATGAATCTTCTAAAATTTTAGTAACAGTAGTTTCTACAATCGCTGCGCTTGCCCCTAAATAATTGGTGTCAACCGTTACGGTAGGAATATCAATATTAGGGTATTCACGCACTGTTAAACGGTCAAAAGCCAACAAGCCTGCTAATACCACCAACAAATTCATTACAATGGCTAATACAGGCCGCCGAATACATAAAGCAGGTAATTGCATTACAAGCCTCCCTGTAATGGCACAGGCTTAATAGGTATTTCTGGTTTATTAAGTTTATTTTGACCAGAGACGACAATCACATCATCTGCTTGCAAACCTTCTAACACCTCAACACGACCAACTTCGCGCTTACCCAATTTAACTACTTGTGCTTTTGCTATATTGTTTTTAACCACAAACACCACAAACTGCCCTTTTTGTGCAACTAAGGCTTGCTCAGGCACAAACAGCGCATTATTTGAAGCCAACAATAAACGTGTGCGTACTGTCATACCATCACGCACACGTGCATCAGTTTTAGGAATCAACACCCGTAATACCAATGCCCGTGTTGTACTATCTAAACTTGGCTCAATAGCAGTAATCTGCCCCTTTAAAGTAAGGTTGGGTACTGCATCTAGCGTTAATAGTACGGATTGTTTAAGTGACACTAAGGCATTATTTGTTTCTGGAATTTTAATTTCAGCTTTAAGCGGACTCATACTGTTTAAGCGAACTAAGGCTTGATTTGCTTGTAATACATCACCCACACTAAATTGACGCAAACCTAAAACGCCTGCAAATGGCGCACGAACTTGACGTTGACGTAGCTTAGCCTGTACCAAAGATAGCGCGGCTTTAGCTTGAGCTAATTCAGCTTGTTTACGCTCATAATCTAAAGCAGAGACTTGTTGCTGTTCAAACAAGGCTTGATAACGTCGATATTCGGCTTGAGTCAAGGCAAGACTTGCTTGCTGGCTAAGTAATTCCGCTTGTAATAAATCATCATCTAATTGAACTAATAATTGGCCTTTTTTAACTGTTTGCCCTTCATTAAAATTAATCGCAATGACTCGCCCTGCCACTTCTGGCTTAAGTAATACCGATTCGTTTGCTTTTAATATGGCCAAAGCTGACAAATCTTGCTCAACCATCGAACGGGTGATGGTTTGCACCTCCACTGTAGGTGGTGGTCTTTTATTTGTAGGTGCTGCATACAGAGAAAACGAATACAGACTTAGCATAAAGACACATAATCTAATAATAAACATACGACCTACCCGCAAACCAACAGAGATAAAAAATTTAATAAAATCAAGGATTAGATTCACTTTATGAAACATTACATTTGCTCTACAACCTAATATACAAGCAAGCAATCACCTTAGCTTTAAATAAGAAATTAACTTAAATCAAAGATAATTGATGTAGCACAATAACAAGACAAACAAATAACATTAACAAGATATGGCTTTTAAAAGTGTACTAAGGCGTACATTATTATAAAATAAGCAGTTAACAAAGCATTATTAACAAAAAACAAGCATAAAAAAAGCCGACATAAAGTCGGCTTTTTTTATTACGTAGCAATACGCTTATTCAGCAGCTTTTGGTAATGGTCTATCAACCAATTCCACATAAGCCATAGGTGCAGCATCACCAGTACGGAAACCCGCTTTTAACACACGTAAATAACCGCCATTACGGGCTTTATAACGTGGGCCAAGTTCATTAAATAACTTAGCAACGATTTCTTTACTGCGTGTACGCGCAAATGCTAAACGACGATTAGCAACGGAATCTACTTTAGCTAAAGTAATGAGTGGCTCAGCAACGCGGCGCAACTCTTTCGCTTTAGGTAAGGTAGTTTTAATTAATTCATGCTCGAACAAAGAAATCGCCATGTTTTGAAACATTGCATGACGATGACTGCTGTTACGACCAAGTTTGACACCACTGTTACGATGACGCATGGCTAAAACTTCCTAAAATCAAGTTAAGCGATTAGCGGCTACGATAGGCAAAGCGATCGTCAGCACGCAAACTAGCTGGAGGCCAGTTATCTAAACGCATACCTAACGATAGGCCCTTAGAAGCCAGCACATCTTTTATTTCTGTCAGTGATTTTTTACCCAAGTTTGGAGTCTTGAGTAATTCAACTTCGGTACGTTGAACTAAATCACCGATGTAGTAAATATTTTCAGCTTTGAGGCAATTAGCCGAACGCACGGTCAACTCTAAATCATCAACTGGACGTAAAAGCACAGGATCAACCGTTTCTGGTTCCGCTTTTACTGCTGGTTGATGATCTTTTTGCAAGTCCACAAATACTGCTATTTGTTGTTGCAAAATAGTAGCCGCACGACGAATAGCTTCTTCAGGCTCAATAGTACCGTTAGTCTCTAAATCAATAACTAACTTATCAAGGTCGGTACGCTGTTCAACACGAGCACTTTCAACAACATAAGCTACACGCTTAATTGGACTGTAACTCGCATCTAACTGTAAACGACCAATGGGACGGGTTTCCCCTTCCGCATAACGGGCATCTACAGGCTCATAGCCACGGCCACGCGCCACTTTCAGTTTCATCTTCAAGTGACCGTTATTACCTAAAGTCGCAATGTGATGCTCGGTATCAACCAATTCAACATTGTGAGGCAAACTTAAGTCTGCTGCTGTAACAATACCTGGACCTTTAAAGTCTACGGTTAATACAGCCTCATTTTGCTCAAAGAGTTTGATAGCCAAGCCTTTTAGGTTTAACAACAATTCAATGATGTCTTCTTGCAAACCTTCAAGCGTACTATATTCGTGATCCACACCTTCGATTTCTGCCTCAACGACCGCTGCACCTGGCAACGACGACAACAGAATACGACGCAAGGCATTACCAAGCGTATGACCAAAGCCGCGCTCTAGCGGCTCAAGTATCACTTTGGCGTGGGTCGTACTAATTGCATTAACTGCAATAGTACGGGGAGTCAAAAACTCATTGGTGCGCGTCATGGAATGCCACCTCAAAACCACTCAAAACTGGGGTAACTACCTTACTTAGAGTACAACTCTACAATCAAGCTTTCGTTGATTTCAGCAGGAAGATCAGAACGTTCTGGCATAGCCTTAAACGTGCCTTCCATTTTGCTATAATCCACACTCAACCAAGCAGGAGTGCCACGTTGGCCAGCCAACTCTGTTGCACTTTTAATACGCAATTGAGTTTTAGCTTTTTCGTATACAGCAACAACATCACCAGCTTGAACTTGCATAGACGCAATGTTCACACGACGACCATTTAAGGTAATCGAACGATGACTAACAAGCTGACGAGCTTCGGAGCGAGTAGCACCAAAACCCATACGATAAACAACGTTATCTAAACGGCTTTCTAAAAGCTGTAACAAGTTTTCACCTGTTGCGCCTTTTAAACGAGCTGCTTCTTTGTAGTAGTTGCTAAATTGACGCTCAAGAACGCCATAAATACGACGCACTTTTTGCTTTTCACGCAATTGTGTACCGTAGTCAGACAACTTGCCTTTACGGGAAGCGCCATGCACACCTGGTGGTGTGTCAATTTTACATTTAGAGTCTAGCGCACGAACGCCAGACTTGAGCATAAGATCCGTGCCTTCACGACGGGAGAGCTTGCACTTAGGACCAATATAACGAGCCATTTTTCAAGTCTCCTGATTACACGCGACGTTTCTTAGGAGGACGACACCCATTATGGGGAATTGGCGTCACATCCGTAATGCTGTTGATTTTATAACCCACTGCATTTAATGCACGAACCGCGGATTCACGACCTGGCCCTGGACCTTTCACGAGTACGTCTAAGTTTTTTAGACCGTATTCTTGAGCGGCTTTGCCTGCAACTTCAGCAGCAACCTGCGCAGCAAAGGGGGTGGATTTACGCGAACCACGGAAGCCCTGACCACCGCTAGTGGCCCAGGCCAGTGCATTACCCTGACGATCGGTAATTGTCACAATGGTGTTATTAAAAGAAGCGTGAATATGCGCCATACCTTCAGAAACGGTACGATTGACCTTTTTCCGATTGCGCTGATTGTCTTTTGCCATCTTTTAGCTTCCGGGGGCTAATTACTTTTTAATCGCCTTACGAGGACCTTTACGAGTACGAGCGTTCGTCTTCGTGCGTTGACCACGGACAGGCAGACCACGACGATGACGCAAGCCGCGATAGCAGCCTAAATCCATCAGTCGTTTGATGTTCATCGAAACTTCACGGCGTAAGTCACCTTCGGTAGACAACTTACCCACTTCGGCACGAAGGGCATCTAATTGGCTATCTGACAACTCTTTAATTTTGGTTGTTGGAGCAATACCAACTTCTGCTAAAATTTTAGCGGAAGTAGTACGACCAATACCAAAAATATAAGTTAACGAGATAACCGCGTGTTTGTTATCGGGAATATTAACGCCGGCTATACGAGCCATTCACCTGTTCTCCACAGAAAGCGGTTGGATAATCCGCCAAGCCGCGAAAAGGGGGCGAGTATATCGCCACAGCTTGCGGAAATCAACAGCGAAGTTTAACCTTGACGCTGTTTGTGGCGGGGCTCCGCGCTACAAATAACGCGGATGGTGCCATTGCGGCGTACAACTTTGCAGCTACCGCAAATCTTTTTTACTGAAGCACG